>ERZ842401.7711-NODE-7711-length-10893-cov-5.174202_pt1 | contig 10893 bp, 11 predicted proteins | sample MGYA00521270_ERZ842401 | MGnify/ENA primary metagenome ERZ842401 (study PRJEB31892, sample SAMEA3878208) | bioreactor metagenome | biome: Moose rumen | place: Sweden | collected 2011-10 | study: EMG produced TPA metagenomics assembly of the PRJEB12797 data set... | reverse complement strand
TGCCATGAATTAAGTATTTTAGAAAGTCGACTTGTTCGTTGACTTTTTATGGGAGTATATATGTCACGAGTATGGAATTTTAGTGCGGGACCGAGCTGCTTGCCGGAGGATGTTCTTAAGGAATGTGCCGCAGAGATGTTGGATTACAACGGAACTGGTCAGTCTGTAATGGAGATGAGCCACCGTTCAAAGGCTTACGAGCCGATTATTGAGGACGCTGAGGCTATGGTTCGCAAGCTGATGAAAGTTCCTGAGAACTACAAGGTTCTGTTCGTGCAGGGCGGTGGTTCAACTCAGTTTGCTATGGTTGCTCAGAACCTGGGAATCAAAAACAAGAAGGCCGCTTACATCGAAACTGGCGTTTGGGCAAAAAAGGCTGCCGCTGAAGCTAAGAAGCTTGGCATTGCCGTTGACGTAATCGCTTCAAGCAAGGACAAGAACTATTCTTACATTCCGCGCGTAGAAAAAATCACTGGCGATTACGATTACGCTTACATCTGCTTTAACAACACAATCATGGGAACTCACTACGAGTACATTCCGGATTGCGGCGACATTCCGCTTGTTGCTGATATTTCTTCTTGTGTCTTGAGCGAGGAACTGGATGTTTCTAAGTTCGGTTTGCTTTTTGCCGGCGCTCAGAAGAACTTGGCTCCTGCTGGCGTTACACTCGTAATTATCCGCGAGGACTTGATTCCGGAAGTTGACGCTTGTCTTCCTGGAACACCAACCATGCTTGCTTACAAAACACACGCTGACAACGGTTCTATGTACAATACTCCGCCTTGCTACACAATATACGTTCTTGGAAAGGTTTTGCACTGGATTGAAAAGAACGGCGGGGCAGCTGGAATCAACAAGCTGAACGTTGCAAAGGCTGACCTTCTTTACAATTATCTGGACAATAACGAGGGTAACTTCTACCATGCTACTGCAGAAAAGGGAAGCCGCTCTTTGATGAACGTTCCGTTCCTTACAAAGTATTCCACTGCTGAGACTGCCGCTGCAAGCAAAAAGGACGAGGCTGACCGCACCGACGCAGAAAAGTCCGCTCTTGCAAAAGAAAAGGAAATCAATGACATGTTCGTAAAAGAAGCCGCTGCCGCAGGCCTTGTAAACCTCAAAGGTCACCGCCTGGTAGGTGGTATGCGCGCTTCTATCTACAACGCAATGAGCATCGAAGGCGTAAAGGCGTTGGTAGACTTTATGAAGAAGTTTGCTAAGGAAAATGCGTAGATAGGAAGGGGAAAAGCATTTTTTGGTTGGATATTACAAGATGTGGTGTCCAGCCTTAAAATGCAAAACTATTATTTCGCCTAACGATATGTGTAAAAAAACTGTATGTGAGCTTTTTGCCGGAGTCGGTGGATTCCGTCTTGGACTTGAACATTCCTCAAAAGATTGGACTACTGTCTGGTTTTCGCAATGGGAGCCAGGAAAAAAGAATCAGTGGGCTCATGATTGCTATGTAAAGCACTTTGGCGATATAGATGAATATACAGGCATAGATATTTCTCTTGTAGATAAGGCTCATATTCCTGAGCATAATCTTTTGGTTGGCGGATTTCCTTGTCAGGATTATTCGGTTGCTCATTCGTTGAACGGAGAGAAAGGCATTGAGGGCAAAAAGGGCGTTCTTTGGTGGCAAATAAGAGATACTCTGATTGCAAAAAACACTCCTTTTGTCCTGCTTGAGAATGTAGACCGACTTTTAAAGTCTCCGTCAAAACAGCGTGGGCGTGATTTTGGAATAATTCTGGCTTGTTTTGCACAGCTTGGTTATTCAGTTGAATGGCGTGTAATAAACGCCGCCGATTATGGTGCTGCTCAAAGACGGCGCAGGACTTTTATTTTTGCATATTCAGATAAGACTAATTATGCAAAAAAGGTTTCGTCCGATGATTTTGCAGATGTTGTTGCACATAAGGGATTTTTTGCATCGGCTTTTCCTGCACTTTTGGAAGACGCTGGAAAGCTCTGTGATTTTGATTTTTCAGATGTACAAAAGGTTTCAGATTCATTTGAGTTTTCTTTTAAGAATGCTGGATTTATGCGCGGTGGAAAGATATACACAGCAGATGTAACGTCTGTTTCTGAAAATCCGATTCCCCTGAAAAATCTTATTGAGCAGGATGTGGACGAAGGTTTTTACATAACAAAATCACTTGAAAAATTCAAATATCTTAAGGGCGCAAAAAAAATAGAGCGCACGGCAAAGACAGGATTCAAATATACATTCAGCGAAGGACCTGTTGCTTTTCCGGATAGTCTTGAGCTTCCTGCACGCACGATGCTTACAAGCGAAGCGACTGTCAACAGAAGTACGCATGTCATAAAAGACCCTCAGACAAATAGGCTCAGGTTGATTACGCCCGTAGAGGCAGAAAGAATTCAAGGCTTTGAGGATGACTGGACTAATACTGGGATGCCTCAGAAATTCAGGTATTTTTGTATGGGAAACGCTCTTGTGGTGCCAATGGTAACCCGTATGGGGAACGTTCTTAACGGAATTTTTGACTCAGAATAAGGATTGGAGAGAAAGTATGGATAATTTGCTTTATGATGAGACAAACATTGAATCAATCGTTGAATATGCTCAGAGGCTTGAAAGTAAGACCATTGATTCTGTAAATAAGGAACAACATTCGTACGCAGGAATGTATCAAGATGTTCCTGAGAATAAAAAGATAGAAAATAAGAATAATAAGGGCTCTTTTGGAAATTATCTTGAGGAAGCATATTTTGGAAAAAAGAACGACAATAAATCTTTGGCTGATTTTCCTTTGGCAAATCTTGAGCTAAAGGCTTCTCCCCTGAAAACGCTTTCAAATTATGAAGTTCGTGTAAAAGAACGGCTCGTTCTGAATCATTTTACTTTTAATGATATTGATAAGGAAGTTTTTGAGACTTCACATTTTAAAGAAAAGAATGAGAATATCCTTCTAGTGTTTTATCACCATGATTCAAATTTATTACCAGGAGATTTACAGATTCAGCTTGCTGACTTGTGGCAGTGCATGAAGGAAGATGAAAGTCAGCTTAGGGCGGATTGGCAGATTATCGTGGATAAGGTTCATGCCGGCAGGGCACACGAAATTTCTGAGGGGGACACGCTTTATTTGGGTGCTTGCACAAAAGGTTCTACTGCGGCAACAAGCATGCAGGTTCAGCCGCATTCTGATATAAAGGCTCGTGGAAGAGCTTTATGCTTTAAATCCTGCTATATAAATCATATTTATCAGATTCTTGCACAGCGAAAAGAACACGGAAGAATTCTTGAGGATAGAATTCTTTCTGAAAACGAGACTTTTGAGCAGAAGATAAATTCTCTTTTTAATCCGTATCTTAAAAAAACGGCGGATGAAATTTGTGATTTGATAGGTGAGAATTACAATGTTGCGAATAAGAGTCGGTATGCAGATATAGCACGAAAAATTGTTGGTCTAAAAAAATCTGAGGACAACTTATACGAATTCAATGCTTCTGGAATTCAATTAAAAACAATTCGTGTGGAACCGAACGGAACTTCAATAGAGTCTCTTTCTTTTAAAAATGTGGATTTCTGTGGAATCCTAGAAGAGGATTGGGAAGAAAGTGATTTTTACAGTGCTATTACCAGCAAATTTATTTTCGTCCTTTTTAAGCATGACACAAAAGATTCTGAGTATTATTTGGACAGAGTTGTGTTCTGGCAGATTCCAGAAAGCGACTATCAGATTTTTAAGGATGTATGGGAAGATACAAAGACAAAAATACAGCATGGTGATTATGAGCATTTTATAAAAATGTCTGAAAATCATGTTTCGCATATTCGCCCTAAGGGTAAAAATGCAAAGGATTTGATGTATACGCCTCACGGCACATTTGAAAAGAAAAAATGCTTTTGGATAAATCAGGAGTATATTCAGAAAAATGTACTAAATCAGATTTATGGAAAGGCATGATATCAAAAACCATAAAACAATTATAAAGGAGTAATGATATATGTCATTTAAAATTCAAACGTTGAACAAAATTGCGGCTTGTGGGCTGGATCAGCTGGACCGCGATAATTATGAGATTGCTTCGGAGATTAATAATCCGGATGCTATTTTGGTGCGCTCGGCTGACATGCACAGTATGGCTTTGAGCGAAAATGTTAAGGCTGTGGCTCGTGCGGGAGCTGGTGTGAACAATATTCCTATTCCGGAGCTTACAGAAAAGGGCGTTGTTGTATTCAACACTCCTGGTGCTAACGCTAACGCCGTTAAGGAGCTTGTAATCCTTGGGCTTTTGCTTAGTAGCCGTCCTGTAATTGCGGCTAATGCCTGGGCTAACGGCTTGGCTGGCAAGGGAGACGAGATTCCTGATTTGGCAGAGAAGGGTAAGAGTCAGTTTGTGGGTCCTGAGCTTAAGGGTAAGACTCTTGGCGTTATCGGTCTTGGTGCTATCGGTGCCATGGTTGCAAACACTGCCATCAAGCTTGGAATGAACGTAATTGGTTACGACCCGTTCCTTTCTATCAATGCGGCTTGGAGCCTTGACCACAACGTTCAGCACTCTGAGACTCTTGAGAACATCTACAAGAATTGCGACTACATCACGATTCACGTTCCGCAGACAAACGACACAAAGGGAATGATTAACGCAAGCACCCTCAAATTGATGAAGGACGGCGTTCGCATCTTGAACATTGCCCGCGGCGGTCTTGTGAACAACGCTGATATGCTTGACGCTATCAACAGCGGAAAGGTTGCTTGCCTTGTGACTGACTTTGCAAGCGAGGAGCTTTTGAACCAGAAGGGCGTTATCGTTCTTCCGCACCTTGGAGCCAGCACCCCTGAAGCCGAGGACAACTGCGCCGTAATGGCAGCAAAAGAGCTTAAGGACTTTTTGGAGAACGGCAACATTGTGAACAGCGTGAACTTCCCTAAGACTGTTACAGAAAATCCTATTCCTGCCGGCGGAACTCGTCTTTGCATCAGCCACAAGAATATTCCTGACACAATCAGCAAGTTCACCACGATTCTTGGCGAGGCAAAGCTGAACATAGCGGGAATGATTAACCAGGCGCGCGGCGACGTTGCCTACAACCTTATCGACGTGGACGGAAAGGTCGGCGACGACATCATCGCAAAGCTTTCTGCCTGCGAGAGCGTTACAGGCGTTCGCGCGATTTACGCATAAAGGCTATATTCTGGGCATTTTTGACTTAGGAGAAAAGTAAAAATGTTTTTAGTCCGGTCTGCATCTGGGGACTTTTGCAGGCCGGGCTTTTTTTTTATTCGTGCCGAGGGGGTTATTCTGCGGCTTCCGTTATGGTGTCAAGATGGTACAGCTCCACGCCGTCTCCAAAGTTGAACGTTATCTCGCCGCCGATTACGTCTGCAATGACCGTGCCGCCGTGGCTCAGTTTGCCAAACAGCACTTCGTCAACAAGCGGATTTGCGATTTTGTCCTCAACGGTACGGGTAAGGTTCCGCGCGCCCATTGAGCGCGAATAGCCTTCCTCCAAAAGGAATTCCTCGCAACGTTCCGTAACGAACAGGCGTATTTTTTTTGCGGAAAGACGGGATGCAAGCTTTTTCCATTCCTTTCGCACCACGTCAAGCACGATGTTCTTTTCCAAATGTGCAAACGGAATGACGGCATCCAGCCGGTTTCTGAATTCTGGTGAGAATTCCTTTTCAACCGCTTCCTTCAGCTCAAGGTTTTCGGCGCGAGTGCTGCTGGAATCCTCCGCAAAATCAAAGCCGAGTGCCGGGCGTTCAAGGTCCCTCGCCCCCGCATTGCTCGTCATGATTATGATGCAGTTGCGGAAGTCCGCCTTGCGTCCCTGATTGTCCGTCAAAAATCCGTAGTCCAGCACCTGAAGGAATACATTGTATATGTCCTGATGCGCTTTTTCTATCTCGTCAAACAGAATGACGGAATGCGGATTCTTGCGTACGTCGTCCGTCAAAAGTCCGCCAGACTCGTACCCCACGTATCCTGCGGGCGAACCTATAAGGCGGCTTACTGTGTGCCGCTCCTGATATTCGCTCATGTCGTAACGCAAAAGCGGAATTCCAAGCTCTGCGGCAAGACTGCGCGCAAGCTCCGTTTTTCCAACGCCGGTTGGTCCCACAAACAAAAAACTTGCGTCCGGTTTTTCGGGGTTCTTCAAGCCCGCTCGTGATTTTTTGACTGCCTTTGCAACGGCTTCCACCGCGCTGTCCTGACCAAAAATCTGCGACTTCAGTTTTTGTTCCAGTTTTGCAAGCGTGTCGCGTTCCCCGCCGTTAAGCGACTCAAGCGGAACATGCGCCATTTTTGAGACGACCTTTTTAATGGTAGAAACGCTTACAACGGCGGTTTCGTGGTGGGAGGAGTCTCCCTCAAAACCTCCGTTCTTTTTTATTTTTGCAAGCGAGCCGGCTTCGTCAATGATGTCTATGGCCTTGTCCGGCAAGCGGCGGTCTGCCAAAAACTGCACGGAAAGATCCACAGCCGCTTCAACGGCGGACTTCTGAAACTTAACGTTATGGAAGCTTTCGTAACGGTCCAAAAGCCCGCTCACAATCTTTAGCGTTTCGTCCTTTGAAGGTTCTGCGATGTCTATTTTTTGGAAGCGGCGTAAAAGCGCCCTGTCTTTTTCAAAATGCTTGGAAAATTCCTCGAACGTGGTGGAGCCGATTACGCGCAGCTTTCCGGTGGAAAGCACCGGTTTTAAAAGGTTTGCCGCATCCGTGCTGGAATTTCCGTTGGTTCCCGCGCCCATAATCATGTGAATCTCATCAATAAAAAGAATCGCTTTTTTCTTGCGAGTCAGCTCGTCAATTACGGCGTGAATGCGCTCCTCAAAATCTCCGCGGAACTTTGAGCCGGCAAGCAGCAGCCCCAAATCCAATGAATAAATTCGGCTCTGCTTAAGCTCCTCCGGCACGCGCCCTTGTACGATTCGCTGCGCCAGCCCCTGCGTAACGGCGGTTTTGCCTACGCCAGCATCGCCCACGTGCAAGGGGTTGTTCTTTACGCGGCGGCATAAAACCTGGATTGTCCGCTCCAGTTCGTCCTGCCGCCCGATAAGCGCGTCGTATTCGCCGTGCTGCGCCGCCTCGGTCATGTCGGTAGTAAAGCGTTCCAGCGCGCTCTTTTTGCTTGCCCCCGTGCTCTGAAAATTCGCCTGCGCCGCCTCTTGGTTTGCGGCGTTGTTTTCTTCGGTAAGGCGGCGGAATCTCGTAATCGATTCCAAGAGCGAGATGCGGTCAATGCCGCTTAGCTGCATGTAGTACGCGCAGTAATTTTTCTTTTCGTCAAGCATGCTCACCAGAACGTCCGTTATGTCAACCACCGTCCTGTCGCTGGAAACACAGTGGAACACCGCCCTGTTCATTACGGACTGAAAGCCCAGCGTTTCAAGCGGCGGCTTGGTGCGGTCGGCGTTTTCTGCCAGGCACGGCACCTTCGATTCAAGGTAGAATTTTATGTCGTCCTTAAGCTTTTCAATGTTCGCACCGCTTGCGTTCAAAAGCTGGCAGACCAAGTCCGTTTCCAGCGCAGAAAACAAAAGGTGCTCCGGCGTAATGAATTCGTGGTCTGCTTTTTTTGCGATAATCAGCGCTTCCGAAAGAATTTTTCCTAAAATCGTGCTTATTTTCATTCTTTTTCTACCTCGACTTTCAAGGGGTAACCGCTTTTTCGCGCGCGGCTGGTCGCCATGTTTGCTCTGGTTACGGCAATGTCATACGTGTAAACGCCCACAACCGCTTTTCCGGCGCGGTGAACAAGCTCCATAAGGGCTTCTGCGTCGCTCTGCGTCTTGTGAAAAATCGAAATCAGAATCTCAACCACAAATTCTTTTGTGGTAAAGTCATCATTATAGAAGACAACGCTGCATTCCGGGGGAATTTCTAAGGAAAAATCCTCCGCAACGTCAGAATTCTGTCTGTTCTCAACTGCTGTATTTGCCATATTTAAAATATACCACAATTTGCGCTATACTCCAAATATATGGCAAAAAAGAATTTTCTATCCAAAATACGAATCACCTACAACGCGCCGGTTACGCTGACCTTTGCCTTGGTCGCCGCCGCCGTTTTGATTGCAGACGGATTTTCGGGGAACAAAATCATTCCGCTGCTCTTTACTGCGCCCGGCAACAGCGCAAGCTCCGTTCCCTTTAACAGCGCGTTTCTGCCTGACTATCTCAAGCTTTTGCTTCACGTGTTCGGGCATTCCGACTGGAACCATTTTCTTTCAAACATGGCATTCATCCTGCTGCTCGGCCCCGTCATAGAGGAACGCTACGGTTCGCCGGTGCTCGTGGTCATGATGTCCGTAACTTCGCTCGTTACAGGCGTGCTTAACGCATGCTTCAGCCCGGTGGCGCTGGTCGGCTCAAGCGACATCGCGTTCATGATGATTCTGCTTGCCTCGTTCACGTCCATCTCAAAAAGCCAGATTCCGCTTTCGTTCATACTTATCCTTGTGCTGTACATCGGACGCGAAATCCTTGGCACCGGTGAAAAGCAGAACATCTCAACCTTGGCACACATTGCGGGTGGCTTATGCGGAAGCCTTTTTGCGTTTTTGGCAACGCCGCGCCCCAAGGCAACTGCAAAGTCCGGCGAGGACGCAAAAAAAACGGCGGCGCGAAAGCGGCTTGAGGAAATTGACAGCCAGAGCCCGCGTTTTGCGCGCTCAAGTCGTGGTTCTGGCAAAACGCGCGACGATGATGACGACACCACCGTTGTCGGTTCAATTGAACTTTAGGCGCGAATACGCTAAGATAAAGCCATGAATGCGATTATTACAGTAGTAGGAAGCGACAAAGTAGGAATCATAGCGAGCGTAAGCTCATTCCTTGCAGAGCATAAAATCAACATTGCCGACATCACGCAGACAATTCTTTCTGGCAATTTTGTCATGATGATGATGGTCAGTTTTGAGAACGCCGATCTGGACATTGACGGACTTCGCAGCGCACTTTCTAAAAAAGCCGCCGAAATGGACGTCGAAATCAACGTTATGGCAGAAAAAGTGTTTACTGCAATGCACCGCATCTAGCACAAACGCGAACAATCAATCAGTCTCAGAGAACGGGTTTATTTTCATGAAGTGAAAATTTTGTGAAAAATAACCCGTTTTTTGTTATGCCCCCTGTTTTTATTCAACAATGAACCCGTGTTTCGGAAAGGGAATTTTCGTAGGAAGCGGGTACATTGAATGAGTGATAATGCCGAAGGTGCCTCAAAGGGGGCGGGTAACGGATTTTGGATTCGTGCAGTAGACGAGATGAAATATCAGGGGCTTACGTGCCGCCAGCTTGCACAGATGGCAGGCTGCGACGAAACAACGATTCGTTCTGGCTTAAAGCAGGACAGTATGCCGCAGGCAGAGCTTGCCGTAAAAATTGCTCATGCGCTTAACCGTCCTGCAGAATACCTTATAACCGGAAAGAACAAAGAAGGCGGCTCTCCGTATAAAATAAAGCGCGCAAAAGCGTCGGTGCAGCGTCTTTCTGACTATTCAGACGTTGTTGATTCCTTGAATTCCATTCCGCCGGGAGTGCGTACGCCCATTCTTTCCATGATAAAAGAAATCGAAGTGCCGTATTCGCAGAGCAAGGAATGATGATGAAAAGGAACATGACTTTTGCAGTTGCCATTGTTGATACGATTTATCACACATATTCAAATAATTGTGAAAATTTTCTTAAAAATTCGCAATTTCCTCAATTTTTCTTCAAAATAAATTTATGAATTTTTGGGAAAGAGTTGATCTGCTGCTAGAACTGAATAATATAGCGCGAAAAGTCATTGCGCTCGAATTGAATTTTGACGTTTCAAACATCGCAAAAGGAAAACGCATCGGCGGTACTCCGCGTGCCGACCTTGCCCTTCAGATTGCGGACTATTTGGGAGTCTCTTTGGAAAGCCTTGTCTTTGGCTTTGAATCCGAGCCGGACGATATGCCAAAGTACCGTAATTACGCCGAAACAATCAGCGTGCTGGACTCCCTGCCAGAAGCCCATCGGCTTTCAATCATTCATTTTATAAATGAAACCGGTGAATATTACCGCAAGACCGTTGCCGCTTCACAGCCTGCCGGCGACAAAACTTCTGAACAAGACGCGCCCAAAGCCTCTGAGCGCTAGGGTGTGCGCGTCCGAGCGGTTCTTGCAGCAGAATTCATGATTTTTTGTTTTTTTCTCTAAAAAGATTGCCGTTTTATGCTCTTGTTGCGGTTTAAAAAGGCATGGGGTTTCTAATAAGTTCTGTACGTACTTTGTTAGACATCTCAAATGTTTTTTTACGAGGAAAAATGATGTTCATGCGAAAAAATGCCAGCAGGGGGCGCTCGTTACGTGATAGGCTGAACGTTATACTTGTGGAACTGCCGAAATTCCGGGATGAGCTGGGTGCGCCGTTGCCGTCGCCGGAAACATTGACAAGCCGGGAAAGATGGGCTAAGTTCTTTTTGTACGAGGGCGACGAGAATAAGGCGGGCTACGTGCAAAAACTGGTTAATTCGGAGACAGGCATTATGAGAGCAAAAAAGGTGTTAAGCCGATTAAGCATAACGGATTTGATTTGGTTTAAAATAAATGCCTATTATGATGCCAAGTCCGACTGGATAACTGCCGCTGATTTTGGAATTTCGCCCGATTTGTTGCGTTAAGAAAGAACGCATTCTTCGCAAATCAATCAAAAACAAACTGTATTCTCTTAAAACGATTCTTCTACCAAAAAATTACAAGATTTTTCAAAAAATTTGTTTGACAAGAAGTATTATCGGGTTATACTGAAATGGTACACTCAAGAATCTAATGCCCTTACTGTCGGTTTTTGATTTTTTTCGTTGTAGAAACAGTAGTTTACTTACTATAACGGATAATCTGTCGACCAGCGGAAAAAGGGGGTTGGGTTCCTG
>ERZ842401.7710-NODE-7710-length-10894-cov-4.161362_pt1 | contig 10894 bp, 11 predicted proteins | sample MGYA00521270_ERZ842401 | MGnify/ENA primary metagenome ERZ842401 (study PRJEB31892, sample SAMEA3878208) | bioreactor metagenome | biome: Moose rumen | place: Sweden | collected 2011-10 | study: EMG produced TPA metagenomics assembly of the PRJEB12797 data set... | reverse complement strand
AAAAAATCATCAATCATAATATATCCTCCAAAATGATTACATTAACTTATAAATAATCATTAATAAACCTTTATTTATATATCAACTATAAAACTAATCCACAGATAAAAATGTTTCATGTGAAACTCTAGTGTAAAGGTTCCTTACTAGGAGTTCCTGCTTTTCTTGGAAAAGCCTTAGGTGTATTTTTTTCTTTAGTAATGACAATAAAAGAACGACTAATATCAGTATCAGGTAAATTAAAGAAAATCGGTTTTTTACAAAAACCACCAAGTTTAGTTATCGCTGAGCCAGATGAATTAATCTCATCAATAATATCACCAGACTTGAAGCTAATGAAATAACCACCAAGTTTAACTAAAGGTAAACAATACTCAGAAAGTGTAGCTATATTTGCAACCGCTCTAGAAACAACTAAATCATAGCTTTCTCTAAATGATTTATTTCTACCAACTTCCTCTGCTCTAGCATGAACCAAATTAACATTTGTTAATTTAAGAGCATCAACAACTTCTTGCAAAAAATTAATTCGTTTATTTAAAGAATCAACTAATGTAAAGTCTAAATGTGGAAATGCTATAGCCATAGGAATTCCAGGAAAACCAGCACCCGTTCCTAAATCTAAAACGGTATTTATATCTTCAGGTAAAACACTAACAATAGAGAGACTATCTACAAAATGTTTAACTAACACTTCATCAAAATCAGTAATAGAGGTTAGATTCATAACCTTATTTTTTTCAATTAACATTTCATAGAATAAATCTAATTGTTCTAGTTGATGATTATCTAAATTAAAATTCCAATTAGATAAAGCATTACAAAGATATGAATAATCTCTTAACATATGTAATCCTCTTTATAAATTAATTAGATTAGAATAATGGTAAAACTAATCGTGTCTCTTGTGATAAGTTTCAAGATAAACTAAAAGAATAGAAATATCAGCAGGACTAACACCAGAAATTCTTGATGCCTGCCCTATATTAGCTGGACGAAGTTTAGTAAGTTTTTGCCTTGCTTCTATTCTTAAACTAGAAACATCATCATAATCAATATCAACAGGTAATAATTTTTGTTCAAGTTTTTTAAATTGTTTTACTTGTTTTTCTTGTCTTAAAATATAACCTTCGTATTTAATATAAATGTTAACCTCTTCTCTCACTTCATCTGAAAGCTTTGGTCTATCTAAATCAATAGGAGCTAATTTGTCATAATCAAGTTCTGGTCTCCTAATCAAATCAACTAACTTGACTCCATTAGAAATAGGAATCGAGTTATACTTTTCTAATAATTTCTGAACCTCTTTTTTTGCTCCAATATTAATTTCCTTAACTCTAGCGACCTCTTCTTCAATTAATCTTTCTTTTTCACACACATGGTCATATCTATCTTTAGATAATAAACCAACCTCGTACCCAATTTTAGAGAGGCGTAAATCTGCATTATCCTGCCTAAGTAGTAAACGATATTCAGATCTCGAAGTCATCATTCTATAAGGCTCTTTTGTTTCTTTAGTAACTAAATCATCTATCAAAACACCAATATAAGAAGTAGATCTATCTAAAATCATAGGCTCTTTATTTTGCAACTTCAAAGCAGCATTAATACCAGCAACTATACCTTGGGCTGCAGCTTCTTCATATCCGCTTGAACCATTAAACTGTCCAGCAGCAAACAGACCATCTATATTTTTAAACTCTAAGTTAGCTTTTAATTGAGTGGCTTTAATACAATCATATTCGATAGCATATGCATTACGAACAATTTTACAATTTTCCAAACCTGGAACAGTATGATACATTTCATACTGAACGTCTTCAGGCATTGAAGAAGACATACCACCAATATACATCTCATTAGTATTTAACCCTTCAGGCTCAACAAATAATTGATGTCTATTTTTATCAGAAAATCTAACGACCTTATCTTCAATACTTGGGCAATAGCGTGGACCAGTGCCTTCAATAACACCAGAATACATAGGTGATCTATCAAGATTAGCTCTAATTATCTCATGTGTCTTTTCATTAGTATAAGTTAGGTAACAAGGAACTTGCTCAATCTGAACATCCTCAGGATTGGTACTAAAAGAAAAAGGAACCACAGGTGTATCACCAAGCTGAATTTCCATCTTAGAATAGTCAATAGTAGAACCATCAATTCTAGCCGGAGTACCAGTTTTAAAGCGGTTAATCTCTACATTATTATCGATAAGTGAGCTTGTTAAATAATTTGCTGCCTTTAATCCATTCGGACCAGTATGCTCGATAACATCACCGTACAAACATCTAGCATTTAGATAAGTACCAGTACAAAGGATAATAGCTTTACAATGATATGTAGCACCTGAAAGAGTCTTAACTCCGCACACCTTATTATTATCAATAATTAATTCAGTTACCTCGGCCTGTCTTAATGTAAGATTTTTAGTATCCTGCATAGTTTTTCTCATTCTAAGGGAATAAGCTGACTTATCAGCTTGAGCCCTAAGAGAATGAACAGCTGGTCCTTTAGATGAATTTAACATTTTGGACTGAATAAAGGTATGGTCAATATTAATGCCCATCTGCCCACCTAAAGCATCTAATTCTCTTACTAAATGCCCTTTAGAACTTCCACCAATATTTGGGTTACAAGGCATCATTGCAACAGAATCCATACTAACTGTAAAACAAATTGTATTTAATCCCATTCTTGCAGTAGCAAGAGCAGCCTCACAACCAGCATGACCTGCACCAACAACAACTACATCATAAGATTCTTCAACGTGTGACATTTAAAACTCCTTTACAACTTTTAGCATCATTTTTATCGTCGGACTAAAGTCCTCCTGACATCAACAAGTCTTCGCTTTGCTTGACTTTTGATGTCACTTTATCGTCGGGCTAAAGCCCTCCTGATGCTAACAAGTTTCGCTTTGCTCAACTTTTAGCATCACTTTCCCATACAAAATTCGGAGAATATTTTATTAGCTAAATCATCATCAATTGTTTCACCAGTTATTTCTCCCAAATAATTATAAGCATCCATTAAATCAATTGAGAAAAAATCCTCTGGCAAATCATTTTCAATACTAGTCAAAACATTTAATAAACTATTTTTTGCATTTAATAAACAAGCCGCTTGTCTGTCATTAGTAATATAAAGAGTATCATCAGATTTTATAGTTCCGTTAAAAAACATATTACTAATAGACTCTTCTAATACTTTTAAACCATCCATACTTACAGATGAAAAAGAAATAACCTTTTTATTATATTTATTGTATATATCTTCCTCTTTAATAACTGAAACGAGGTCAGATTTATTTAATAAAATGATAACTTTTTTATCCAATATTTTGTTAATAATAAACTCATCATTATCATCCAAAGGTCGAGAAGAATCAATAACAAACAAAATTAAATCAGCATCATCAATAGATTTAATTGCTTTATCAACACCAATCTTTTCAACCAAATCATCAGTTTGTCTGATACCAGCAGTATCAATAATGTTTAAAGAAACACCATTAATAACAATTTGCTCCTCAAGAGTATCTCGAGTAGTACCTGGAATATCAGTAACTATAGCTCTCTCTCTTCTAGATAAAGTATTTAAAAGAGAGGATTTGCCAGCATTTGGCTTACCTAAAATTAAAGTATTAATACCCTCTTTTAAAATATGACCAGAATTAAAAGAATTAATTAAATCATCAATTGAAGACAAAATATCATTGATAATATTACTTAAATTATTAGGGTATCCATCTAAATCGTAATGTTCTGGATCATCCAAAGCAGACTCAATAAATGCAGTTTCATGTAAAATTTTATCTCTTAAATCAACAATAATCTTATTTAAAGACCCAGAAAGCTGCTTTACTGAATTCTTTAAAGCGAGCTCAGAACTAGAAGAAATTAAATCCATAATAGATTCGGCTTCAGATAAATCAATACGTCCATTTAAAAAAGCTCTTTTTGTAAATTCACCTGGTTCGGCAATTCTAGCACCATTAGAAACTAAAATAGATAATATTTTCTTTAAAACTAAAATTCCACCATGACAATCTATTTCAACAACATCTTCGGTAGTATAACTTCTAGGAGCCTTCATTAGCATAACTAAGACTTCATCAACCAAAGAATTATTATCATAAATATGACCATATTGGATAGTATGAGACTCACAATCACATAGTTTGTTTTTTCCATGAAAAATAGAATCAACTATTGAAATTGATTCTGAACCACTGACACGAATAATACCAATGCCAGAACTATTTAAAGATGTTGCAATAGCACATATTGTATCAGAATAATACATAAAACCTCCGAATATTAAAATAAGAAAATAAAAATAATTTGAAACTATTCAGAACAAATAATTTTATACTCTTATTAAAATACTAGTAAAAAGAAATAATAAGGGTTAGCCTTAAAGACTAACCCCTTAAAACTACTTCTTTAAAGTAATAACAACATAACGATATGGCTCTTCACCTTCTGAATGAGTTGTAACATTATTATCATTTTGAAGAACAGAATGAATAATGCGTCTCTCATAAGGATTCATAGCTTCAAGAGTAACAGGTTTTCTGGTTCTCTTAACTTTACTAGCCATATTTCTGGCAAGATTTTCTAAGGTCTCTTTTCTACGACGTCTGTAATCTTCTGTATCAATTTTAACTCTAGTATAATTTTCAGAAGAACGATTAACAGCTAAATTTGTAAGATATTGTAAAGAATCAAGTGTTTGACCTCTTTTTCCAATAAGTACTCCCATCTCAGGACCAGCTAAATCAATTGAAAGAGTTTTATCTTCTTCAATATAGTTAATAGTTATATTAACCTCTAACTGCATAGCTTCAAAAACATTCTTTAAAAATTCTTCAGCCACTTCCTTTGGATTTTCATCAGAAGAAACACAAACCTTGATGATAGCATCCTTTGAACCAATACCTAAAAAACCAGCACTTCCCTCATCAACAACTTCATATTTGATTTGATCAGAAGTCAATCCTAAACTAACAGTAGCATTAGTAAGGGCTTCATCGATATTTTTACCAGAAAACTCTTTATATTCCATTATTAATATCCCCCTTATTTATTATTTTTTTCATTAAAATCTTTTACAAGATTAGCCTTTGCAGCAAGTGAATTAGAATCAGCCTTTGCTCTAAATTCATTTGCAGCCTTTAAAACATCATCATTATTATTTAAATAATTAGCTTTATCAGACATTGAAACAGACTTAGTAGACATTCTAGCTGCATCATAAATCTGAGCCTGTCTCTCGCCACGCTTTTTAGCCTTTTCTGCTGCTTTTTCCTTGTTCTTTTCAATAATACTTTCAAGATCAATCTTTTCGAAATGCTTATTCAAAAAATATTGTTGAATAACACGAACAACAGCACCAGCAATCCAATAAAGACCAAGACCAACAGGAACAGTAAAGCAAATAAATAAAGACATAAGAGGCATCATAAGATTCATAGTCTTCATCTGAGCAGCCATCTGTTCTGACTGACCTTCAGTAGATTGAGGCATAAGTTTGATATTAGCCATTTGTGTAAGATAAGAAATAACTGGAACAAGTAAAGCACAAATAACTAAAACAAAATTTCTACTATCTGAATTCCAACCTTGTTTAATAAGATTCCAAGGAGTGTCAGAAATATTAAGAATGAACAAATAATTAATTTGCTCTAATTTTGCAATAACACTATCAATAGATGAACCTAAAGCTGGAAAAGCATCTCGTAAAGCATCCCAACCAGTGCTAGGTAATTTATAAAGAACATCTACTATAAAATTAGAAAGTGTATCTGTATCAGTTACAGAAAAATCAACATTTACTCTAGTTAAATTGGCATTTTCATAGATATTTTGCATGGTAGATGCAAAACCATCAGTAGCCATAATGCCTGTTACTAAATCATTAAAGACATTTCTAACTGAAGAAATATAAGCTGGCACATTATTAAAAACATTATAAAGTGCCATTAAAATAGGAAATTGAATAAGCATGTAAATACAACTACCTGTAGGAGAAATACCATACTTATCATATAGAGCCTGGGTTTCCATTTGCTGTTTTTGCATAGATTCCTGGTCTCTTTTTCCATTATATTTATCTTGAATAGCCTTCATTTCAGGCTGCATCTTACGTGTTAAAACTGCAAACTTTTGCTGTTTATATGTAAGAGGAAACATACAAAGATAAATAAAGAATGTAAAAACAATAATTGTAAGAGCTATGTTTTCTATACCTAAATTAGCAAGTAAAACATAAATCTTGTCCATAAACCATCCTAAAACCTTTGCAATAGGTCCAAGGATTGAACCGCCATAAGCAGTTAATAAGAATTCACTCAATGTAAAACCTCCGATTACTATGGAACCGGATCATATCCACCATGTGAAAAAGGATTACATCTAATAATTCTCCATAAAGCAAGACTACCACCTTTGATAGCACCATACTTTTGAACTGCTTGAAGCCCGTAAGCAGAACAAGTAGGACAATAAGGACATTTAGTAGTTTTCATAGGAGAAATATATTTTTGATAAAACTTAATTAAAAATATAAAAAACTTTTTCAACATAAAAGAAATAACCAAATTCCAATTATTTTCGAGTTACCTTGTGAAGATTTGCAAGATGAAGTAAAGATTTTTGTATTTCACCGAAAGTAGCAGAAGCTGCGGCTCCTCTTGCAACGACTACAATGTCTAAACCACTATTAAACATCTCTTCATTTAGTCTATAACTTTCTCTTATCAGTCTCGTCAAATGATGCCTAACAATTGAATTTCCAACCTTTTTACTAACAGAAATTCCGATTCGATTTCGATCTGTATTATTATGGTAGATATACATAACAAGCTGTTTATTAGCTTTAGATATACCCTTCCTGTAAACAAGAGTGAAGTCTTTATTTTTTTTTAGAGATTCACTAAATTCCATAACAATAATTTTCCTTTAAATAGAAAGAAAGACCACATGGTCTGTGGCCTAAGCTGATAATTTCTTTCTTCCTTTAGCACGTCTTGCAGCAAGAACCTTACGTCCACCTGCTGTGCTCATTCTAGATCTAAATCCATGAACTTTGGATCTCTGTCTCTTTTTTGGTTGATATGTCATCTTCATAATATATCCACCTCCTCTTTATGAGAAAACATCAGTTGAAATTATAATAAGAAAATCCCATAAAGTCAATAAAAAAAGCAAATCAAAAGCAAATCAATATAGAAACAATAAGGTGTGGATAAGTCAAAAACACAATATATTTTGAATCAGTAAACATAATCACACTAAATGTTGTAGAAAATTATTAAAAAAAAATAAATTTTTATCTACCGACTGTGGAAAACATTGTGGATAAATGTATAAAACTATATTAGTTATCCACAAAACAATATCAAAATCCTTGAAAATAGCTTATAATAGTGTGGAAAAATCAAAAATAAATATGTTGATAACTATCAAATATTTATCTAAGGCCCAAATATCAAAAATAAGGCATTTTAAGACTTTAGCAATCCCCTATACAATAAATACTAATCATTGATTAAAACAACTGTTTAGTTTAGAATATAGGATAGATAAAATGTGGATAAAGGGAAATATATATGGAAGAACTTGTGAAAAAATGGGATGAGGTCCTAAACTATCTTAAAACGGAATACGCAATCACAGACGTATCTTATGATTCTTGGCTCAAGCCTCTTGAATTATTTCAAATAGAAGATAACAAATTATATATTACATACAATGGTGACCAAAGTAGTATGACTTTAGGTTATGTAAATAGAAAATTTACAACACCTCTTAAAATAACAATAGCCGAAATAACAGGTATAACTTATGACGAAGTTATAGTAATAACTCAAGAAGACGCAAATAAAATAAATCGAGAAAAAAATTTAGATTACATCAAAATAGAAGAAGATAATAACTTTGAAGAAAAAAGAATGGGAAATTCTACAATAAATCCAAAGTTTACTTTTGAAAATTTTGTCGTAGGTAGAAATAATAGATTTGCTCAAACAGCAGCACTTGCAGTAGCAGAATCACCTGGAGAATTTTATAATCCCCTCTATATATATGGAGGACCTGGATTAGGAAAAACTCACCTAATGCAAGCTATTGGAAATCACATAGAAAATCAAAATCCAAAAACACATATATTATATGTAACTTCAGAAGAGTTTACTAATGAAGTTATTGAAAACATGAGAACCAATAATAATGCAACTGCGATGCAGCGTTTCAGAGATAAATACAGAACAGTTGATGTTCTCATGGTTGATGATATTCAATTTATTATAGGTAAGGAAGCTACACAGGAAGAATTTTTCCACACCTTTAATGCTTTACATGCAATGGGAAAACAAATTGTAATATCTTCAGATAAACCTCCAAAAGATATGGAGACACTTGATGATAGATTTAAGTCAAGATTCGACATGGGCCTTATGGCTGATATAGGATATCCAGATTATGAAACAAGAATGGCTATTCTTAATAAAAAAATCGAAGAGAAAAACTTTAATCTAGACGAATCAATTAGAAGATACATAGCAGAAAATATTCAATCAAATATTCGTGAAATCGAAGGAGCTTTAAACAAATTAATAGCATTTTCCAGATTAGAAAAAATAGAAATAACTATGGAAATTGCTGAACGAGAACTACAAAACTTTATTTCTCCAAATGTATCAAGAGAAATAACACCACAATTAATTATAGAAGTTGTTGCTGAACACTTTAATATCACAGTAGATCAAATGGTATCAAAAAATAGATCTACCAGTATTGTAAGGCCTAGGCAAATAGCTATGTACTTATGTAATACAATGACAGATTCATCTTTACAGGCAATAGGATTATTACTTGGAGGAAGAGACCATTCCACAATCATTCACGGTGCTAACAAAATCGAAGATGAAATAATTAAAGATGAAAACACTAAAAACTTAGTAGAAACAATTAAAAAGAAAATTAATCCTAATTAATATTGTTTATAACTTGTGGATAGAATGTTTGATAAGCTGTTCTTAGCTTGTTAATAATTTGAGGATAATTTTTAAGTTCAAAAATTTAACAATTTTTATTCACATTTTATCCATACTTTATCAATAATTAATTCACAAATTTTCTTGATTTAACTTTTTAAGTTTTACGTATAAATAAAGGCGTTTCACAGTTATATACAAATCCACACTCTATAATAAGAGTACTTAGAATATATCTTTTATTTATTTTATTTATTTATTTTAGAAAGGATCATTCAAATGAAAATCACTTGTCAAAAAGCTGATCTTGTTAAAGGAGTTAATATAGTATCAAAGGCGGTTCCTACCAGAACTACAATGGCTATATTAGAATGTATTCTTATTGATGCATCATCAGGTGAAATAAAACTTACTGCTAATGATATGGAAATAGGAATCGAGACTATTGTTAGTGGAAATATAGAAGAAAGAGGAATTATAGCCTTAGATGCTAAAAAGTTTTCTGAAATAGTAAGAAAACTTCCTGAAAATATAGTAACAATAGAAACTGATGATTCATTCAAGACTTCTATCACTTGTGAAAAAGCAAATTTTGATATTGTTGGAAAATCTGGACAGGATTTTTCATATATTCCTGAAATACCAAGAAATCAACCTATAACAATTTCTCAACTCACACTAAGAGATATTATTAGACAAACTATTTTCTCAGTAGCAGATAGTGATAATAATAAACTTATGACTGGAGAGCTCATAGAAATTAAGGATAATAAGCTCAAAGTTGTTGCTTTAGACGGTCATAGAGTTTCAATCAGAAATATAGAATTAAAAAATCCAGCAAATGATGTAAAAGTAATTGTTCCAAAGAAAACTTTAAATGAAGTTATAAAAATAATCGATGGTGGTATCGATGATCAGGTTAATATTTTTGTTACTGACAACAATATTATATTTGAATTTGATCAAACTACTGTTGTTTCAAGAATTATAGAAGGTGAATTTTTCAAAATTGAACAAATGCTTTCTGCTGATTATGAAACAAAAATTAAAATCAAGAAAAGAGATTTGTTTGATTGTATAGATAGAGCAACAATTCTAGTTAATGAAGGCGATAAAAAACCAATTATTGTAAATGCTCAAGATAGTACTATGTCTCTTTCAATATCATCATTTATCGGAACCATGAACGAGGATATTGATATCCAAAAAGAAGGTAAGGATATAATGATTGGCTTTAATCCAAAGTTTATGAACGAAGCATTAAGAGCAATAGATGATGAAGAAATTAATCTATATCTGCTAAATGCAAAATCGCCTTGCTTTATAAAGGATGATGCTGGTTCATATACTTACATTGTTCTTCCTGTAAACTTTAATAATCCTGGAGCAAATTAATGGAAAAGATTCAAATTAAAGATGAATTTATTAAAATGGGTCAACTACTTAAACTTGCAAATCTAGTTGAGTCTGGAGCTATGGCTAAAGAAGTTATAGATGAGGGATTGGTTAAATACAATGGTCAGGTAGAAACACGCAGAGGAAAAAAGGTTTACCCTGGAGATATTGTTGAATTTGATGGCGAAAGTGTAACTGTTACCAATGATAATTAAATCCATTGAACTTGAGAATTTTAGAAATTATGATTCCTTAAATATAAATTTTGATGAAAATACTACTATCCTATTTGGAGACAACGCACAAGGCAAAACAAATATTTTAGAAGCGGCTTATTTATCAGGTACAACGAAATCACATAAAGGAAGTCGTGATAAAGAAATCATTAAATTTGATAAAGATGAAAGCCATATTAAAACAATAGTATTTAAGAATAACAGAGAATATCAGATAGATATACATCTTAAGAAAAATAAATCAAAGGGAATAGCTATAAAT
>ERZ842401.7708-NODE-7708-length-10896-cov-16.835901_pt1 | contig 10896 bp, 13 predicted proteins | sample MGYA00521270_ERZ842401 | MGnify/ENA primary metagenome ERZ842401 (study PRJEB31892, sample SAMEA3878208) | bioreactor metagenome | biome: Moose rumen | place: Sweden | collected 2011-10 | study: EMG produced TPA metagenomics assembly of the PRJEB12797 data set... | reverse complement strand
AAGCGATTAGGGAAGGCCTACTAACTTGTGGGTTTGGAGGCTGAGGGACCAGTGGGGGTGAGCCAGGATATAGTCAATGGTTTCGCGGGTATTCGCGGAACCATCTTTTTTTGCGCAAGGCTGCAGGTAAGCGTCCATGACATCAAACTGCTCACACACCTTCGTGTATATAGTCTCCACATCCTGCCCCGTATAAACGACCTTAAGTTCGTCAAGGCGCGGGAGTCGGAGAGGTTTGCTGTTTTTGGGTGAGCAGGTTATCCAGTCAATCGACTCGGGCAGCGGGTGCGTGCCATTGGTCTCAATACAGACAAAGCGGTTCTCCTCATGCAGGGCTTCAATCAGTTTCTCGTCCACTTGGAGGGACGGTTCGCCACCTGTCAAGATGATAGTCTCCACATCCTTATACTTATCTACCTCGTCCATGAGCGTCTCAAGGTCCATCTCGGTAAAGGCTTCATGGTCGGTGTCGCAGAAGTCACAACGGAGGTTGCATCCCGCAAAGCGAATGAAGACTGCGGGTGTGCCGGAATAGGTTCCCTCTCCTTGGAGGGAGTAGAAGATTTCGGTGACTTTATACATAGTTATTCGTCTCGTTCATAAATAGCGACATTGCCGTCTGACTCCTGTACGGAGACCTTGTAGCAGTTATCGACATGGTCACAGATCCATCGTGCGATGTTCTCGGCAGATGGGTTGACGGGCAGCACATCGTTGATGTACTTATGGTCAAAGGTCTCTTTGACGACCCGTTTGATGTGCGTGAAGTCGGTGACCATGCCGTCTTGGTTCAGTTCTGCGGCACGGCAATACACATTGATGACCCAGTTATGCCCGTGCAGGGCTTCGCATTTAGACTCGTAGGAGAGGGTCAGGTTATGCGCTGCGCTTATCTCAACGCGTTTTTGGACGTAATACATGTTATCTCCTTTTTTCTATTGGTTTGGGAAACTCCCCATACTCCTCAAAGGTGAAGTTGAGGAACTTATTGAGCGGTTGTGCGGCACGGCTCATGTCCATAAGGGTGTCCATGAAGTCAGGTACGCATGCTTGCTCGTCGGTAATAAAACACGAGACGGTGAAGGCCTTGTGCCGTAGCCATTCAGGGTGCTTAAAGTCCTTATCGAACCCTGCGGGCATGGTTTTGAGGTCCCAACTGGCATATGAGTCGAAGTCTTGTCCGAAGTAGCGTTTCCAAGCCTTGGTTCCCATAAACTGTTCGACCTCCTCGTAGTTGGCGTATATTTCTCGGCGCAATGCCGTGAGCAGGTCGGACGTTGGTCCCCAAATGCCTGCGGCGAACATACATGCGCCTGGTTGCAGGTGGATATAATAGCCCCCTCGGTCGGATTTCTTACCGCCGGTAGAGGAGGGTAGTCCTGGTTTGGGTGGAGCGGGGAATGCTCCGAAGTGGTTCTTGTAGGGGCTTTTGTCTGCCGAGAAACGAATGTCCCTGTTGATTCGCCAGATACAGTCCTTGGGTTGTAACTCCTTGAAGGACGGTTCGATAGCGGTCAGGCGGCGGATGTATTCTTGGGTAAAAGCGATGAAGGTCGCTCGTGCCTCGTCGTACTCGGCACGGTGGGTGTGGAACCACTCGGTGTTGTTGTTCCAAGCAAGTTCGCTTAGGAAATCTAAGATTTGTTGGATATTAAAGTTCATGCAGTTCCTTTAGACATTGGGTGAGTGAATCGGTCCAGTAGGGAATGGTGAGATCAAAGGTCTGTTTAATCTTGGCTTTATCGAGGACGGAGTAGTGCGGGCGGGGGGTCTGATACGGATACTCTGCTGAGAGAATCGGTTCAACGCGGCAGGGCACACCTGCTTGGCGCAGTATCTCTACCGTGAAATCGTACCACGAGCAGACTCCTTCATCGGTGAAGTGATAGATGCCGGCATGCCATTCAGGAGCCTCTATTGCCGCATAGATAGCTACGGCAAGGTCACCTGCGTAGGTCGGCGTGCCGACTTGGTCATACACGACACGGAGCACCTCACGCTCTTTGCCGAGACGGAGCATGGTCTTGACGAAGTTATTGCCATAAGCGGAATAGAGCCATGCCGTGCGGATGATGATGGCCTCGGGGCAGACCTTGAGCAGCGCCTGCTCACCGGCATGTTTGGTGCGGCCATAGGCGGTCTGCGGGGCTACAGGGTCGTCCTCACGACAAGGGATATAGCCTTTGCCGGAAAAGACATAGTCCGTCGAGATATGGATGATGCGACAGCCCGTTGCACCGAGGTTGGCTACTGCATCTGCATTCAGCTTGAGTGCAAAGGGCTCATCTGTCTCGGCTTTGTCTACATTGGTGTAGGCAGCACAATTGACGATGAGGTCAATGTGATAAGTTTGCACAAACGTGTTGACAGCTTCCTTATCCAATATATCTAACTCTGCCACATCGGTGAAGAAGTACTGATGGGCAGGGTGTTGTGCGCTTAAGAGGCGCATCTCTGTGCCTAATTGACCATTACAGCCGGTGATGAGTATGTTCATATGTGAAAGGGATTATCTAAGTCTTTTAATAATGGATGATGTTGGTCTTTCTCCGAGAGGATACGTTCAGGAGCGGGGACTTGCCAGTCGATGGCCAGGTCGGGGTCGGAGAGCAGGATGCCTCCGTCCGCTTCGGGGTGGTAGAGGTTGTCGCACTTATAGGTAAAGACAGCCTTTTCGCTCAGGACGGAGAACCCGTGTGCGAAACCGCGCGGGATGAAGAACTGGCGATGGTTGTCCTCTGTTAGTTCGACCGCGAACCACTGCCCGTAAGTGGGCGAGGCGACACGGAGGTCGACTGCAACATCCAAGACACGCCCTTGCGAGCAGGAGACTAACTTGGCTTGGGTGAAGGGAGGGCGCTGAAAATGCAGCCCGCGTACTACACCATACGATGAGCATGACTGATTGTCTTGTACAAAGGCGGCCGTTATGCCCGCTAAGCGATAACGCTCCTCGTTATACGTCTCGACAAAGTACCCGCGAGCGTCCTTAAATACTTGTGGCTCAATGATGATGAGCCCTTCAATGGGAGTCTTGATGATATTCATTGTTGCTTGTTTTACATTGCTACTTTGATTGCTATACGTAGTCCGTTGCGTTGCCACGGACCTAAACCATCCATATGTGTTAAGCGGCGGACATACTCCACGCGTAGGAACTTAAATATATTCTCTAATCCAACCGTCATTTCCATGTACGGCAGCATGTTGTGGTCTGTCTCCATGCTGTTATAACTCGATAACAGGTGGTAACTGATGATGCCTCTCAGGTCCGCATGCTTGATACCCGGCAGGAGGTTGAAGAACCATCCTTCTCCGTAGTAAGCGAGGTGCAAGCCGACATACCTATCACCGATGAACTCCCCTGCTTGGATAAGGCCAAAAGCCTTAGGGTCTGAGATGATGGAGTTGTTTCGGGTGGGGTAGAACCGCTTGGTTAGTACCTCTTTGCCCGCAGGCATATAACCGGCAGTCAGGTCTGCGTCTAAATGCCCGAACCCCGCGAACCAAAAGCGTTTTTGCGCACCAAGTTCAATCTTGTCATAGAACAACTGGAACTCCGACAAGTAGCCCATCTCGTTACGGAGTCGCAGGATGGGGGCGTCCTTACAGAGGTTAAAAAGCGCCTCGCGCCCTTGTCTGTTGTTATAGACATGTCCCCCCAGTGTATAACGCAGTTCGGCACTCCAACCATAATCGTGGTAGTGGGGTTTGCCGAGCCAATCGCCATTAGGCTCGTAGTTGGCAGCGTCAAGGTGTGTGAGCAACGAGAGTCCGTTGCGCCACTCCTTCTCGTACTGCAGTTGGAGACGAGCAACATAGAGCATGGGGTGCGGGGCATAGTTGAAGCGGATGGACATCCATATATTGTCCCGCTCTAACACGCGGTAACTCTGCCCGAGGTCCTCTAAGTCATAACTCGCCGTGAGCCTGATGTAGTGCCTGTTACTCTGATAGGGGTGCCGCTCGTGCGGATCAAAGGAGTAGATGGCGGCGATAGCGCCTTTGGGACGCTTGTCCATAAACCCGTAGGCGAGATAAGCACCGGCGAACCAGTGTCGGCTGAGCGCACCTGTTGTCATGCCGCCGACCCGCAGACGCACACCTTCTTGCGTATTGTACGAGACGGTGCTGAAGAGCGGTCCGAAATCCCACTTACTGCTATCCCGTATAGCAGCGGTCGGCAGATACTCGTCCGTCAGAGCATAATAGGCTAATGTCAAAGACCGAAAACGGGGCTGCTGCAATAGGTGCGGTATCACTGTATCAATAGCTTGCTCCTTCTCTGTGCGGGGCACGGGCGTGGACGATACCTGTTGGCGAGCCGTGATAGTATGCTGGCTCTTCCGGCGGAGGGCTAACTGCACCTCTGTCTCCGTTTGTCCGTTCTGCCCGCTGACTACCATGCGTTTCACCCAGTTCATGTTAGCCGCCTTGGGGACATAGAGTTTGTATTGATGCACCCGAAAGGTGGAGTCTTGCGTTATATAGAGGTGCCCGCTGAAACCCACTGAACCCTTGTTGAAGGGCACAAAAGCGATGTCGTAACACGGCTCTCCCGCTATCACTACCGTATCTACTATATAGTAGTGGTAGTAACTGAGCGCAAGGGGTGCGGAGAGCGGGCTGACCATGCGCATTGAGAACACATCGATATTGTCCTTACAGAGGTCAATGGGCGTAAAAACCTTACGGACATTGTCCTCTAAGTTCCCTAAGTCAAAGAGCTTATCGGCTCCTTCCCAATACGAGAGACTATCGCCCTGCCGCTCCCGAAGGGAGTAGAGTAGTGTGTCGTAGGAGAAGGTAAGCTTCTCATAGCGAGCCGAGTCGCTGAGCCATGAGTCGGGCTTGCGCCGTATGGTTTCCCGCATCACATCGACGGCGGTATTACCTTTCCGACGGTAGTGCCCGCGGGTGGAAGTAATGATGATGTCGTCGAGCCTATACTCTTGCTCAACGGTTTCCTGCCCCCATGTAGCAATAGGGATGGCTAAGAGACACACCGGTATGAGCAGGCGGAGGTTCACTTGGTGCGTTTCTGTTTTTGCTTCTGTTTCTGCCACCGCTCTTTAGCATATGCTTGCAGGTCAGCGACAGCATCGTGCTCGTCAACTATCTCCAAACCGAAGATGGTCTCAATGATATCCTCCATAGTGAGAATACCCTGAAAGGCGCCATACTCGTCCAATATGACGGCTATCTTACTGCGCTCCTTGATCATCTGGTCAAAGATGTCTCCGACGGAGGTATCTTCGTTGAACATCGGTATGGGGCGTTTGATCTTACCGAGTGTGGTGTTGAACTTATCCTCGGCGAGGTCCTCTAAAGCATCGTCCCTCAAAATATAGCCCGTGATATAGTCCGGCGACTCGGCATAGACAGGAATACGCGAATAAACATCGTACTGGTCATCATCGTAGTACTCCTTGAGTGTCATGCTCTCGGGCGCGATAGAGGCTACCACGCGGGGAGTCATTACATCACTGGCTTTGACCTCATCAAGGTGCAGAACATTGGAGATAATACGGTTCTCGTCCTTCTCAATAACCCCTTCCTCTTCACCGATGTCTGCCATCGTTTCGACCTCTTCACGGCTGACCGCCGCTTCGTCGCTCTCGGGGAAGATCTTGGTCACCCAGTGCATGAGCAGCACGAAGGGATACATGATGACAATGAGCACTTGAATCATTGCGGTAGCAAAGCCTGTCAGGTCGCGCCAATAGGTCGTGCCGATGGTTTTAGGGATAATCTCACTGAAGATGAGGATGAGCAGCGTGGCTATTGCCGAAACTAAGCCTACCCACTGATTGCCAAAAACGGTAGCGGCTTGGGCTCCCACACCGGCAGCACCTATGGTGTTCGCGATGGTGTTGAGAGCTAAGATGGCTGATAGCGGTTTCTCACTATCCATCTTGTACTGAAGCATCTTACTGGCTGGCTTATACCCCTCCTCCTCACGCATGGTGAGGTAACTGATGGTGGTGGACATAAGCGTTGCTTCTAAGACAGAGCATAGAAACGAAATCAGTAAGGTCAGTCCTAAATATAGAAATAGTAGTCCCATATATTATATGCTCAGCACTTGTAGTGCTTCCCATTTATCGTCTTTGATGTCTTTCTTCTCCTTGATGGCCTTAGATAGCGGTACATAAACGACTTCTCCGTTTTGCACGCCGACCATGACGGAGCGTTGCTCGTCCTGCAGTGCTTGGATGGCTGCGACGCCTAAGCGAGAAGCGAGTATACGGTCATAGGCAGTGGGCGAGCCACCCCGCTGGAGGTGTCCGAGAATCGTCACGCGGGTGTCATACTCGGGGTGCTCCTGCTCAATGATTTTAGCAACGGCGTTGGCACCACCTTCTACTGCATGTTCCTGCACCAAGACGATGCCGGCGTTCTTGTGCTTACGTTTTCCTTGTCCGATAGCGGCTTCTAATTGCTCCGCGACCGTCGCTCGCTCGGGTATAATAGCGGCTTCTGCCCCTGCAGCGATGGCTGCGTTGAGGGTGAGGAAGCCTGCGTCACGCCCCATGATCTCTACAAGGAAGAGTCGCTCGTGGCTCGTGCCAGTATCACGCAGTTTGTCTACGCAGTCCATGATGGTGTTGAGTGCCGTATCGTAACCGATGGTTGAGTCGGTCCCCCAAAGGTCGTTGTCGATTGTTCCGGGCAGACCGATAACGGGGATGTTATATTCCTGCGCAAAGAGTCTTGCGCCTGTGAAGGTACCGTCCCCTCCGATAGCGATTAGGGCATCAATCTGCTCCTTCTGCATCGTCCGGAAGGCTTGCCGGCGTCCCTCAGGGGTGCGGAAAGCACTTGAGCGGGCAGTCTTGAGAATCGTACCGCCACGCTGAATGATGCCACTTACATCTTGGGTTGTGAACTCCTGTATCTCGTCGTTAATAAGACCGTCATAGCCATGATAAATAGCCATTACGCGAATGTTGTTAGCAATAGCCGCACGGGTGACCGCTCTGATGGCGGCGTTCATGCCCGGTGCATCACCACCGGAGGTCAGAAGTCCGATTGTTTTGATAGTATATTCCATATAGTTTCTTTTATTTCTTCCATTAGCCATCGAGGAGTAGATGTTGCTCCGCATATCCCTGTGCGCGTCTTTTCGGAGAGGGCCCGTAAGTCGTTTTGTAGCAATAGTACATCATCCTTGTTACTGACGAAATAACTCTTCTCGTTGGCTTGACGGACATGATTGAAGAGCACCTTGGCGTTACTGCTTTTCTGTCCTCCGACAAAGATGATGATGTCGTGTGCTTGGGCGAATGCCTCTAACTCGCTGACCCGATTGGAGACGTTCCGACAGATGGTATTGAACACCTCGACGGGGTGCAGTGCTGAGGCTATCTCGCGATAAGTCTCCTCGCTCATGGTCGTCTGGGAGAAGAGGTAAACGGGTTTGGTTAGGTCCACTTTCGTGCAGTCCTCTAAGCCTTCCACCACAATAGCCTTCCCTTCTGTCTGTCCCTGCAAGCCGATAACCTCTGCATGCCCGACTTTGCCGAAAATAACGATTTTTGCCTCAGGGTGGGCGAGAAACGTCTCGCGAATACGCTTCTGCAAGTGCAGTACAATAGGGCATCCTGCATCAATGAGTGTGATATGGTTGCGTGCGGCAGTCCGGTAGGTTGAAGGCGGTTCGCCATGGGCACGCAGCAATACTCGTCCACCCTGCATATGCTCGAACTGCGTGTAGTTAATCGTTTGCAGCCCTAATCGCTCCAAGCGCTCAACCTCTTGTCCGTTATGTACAATATCGCCTAAGCAGCAGAGTGCCCCTTGTCGTAACTCTTTCTCAGCTGTTTCAATAGCAGCTGTCACCCCGAAACAGAATCCACTATGTTCGTCTATATCAATAGTCATTTCTCGCGGATGATGTCGACCATTTTGAAGAGTAGTTCGTACTGCTCGTCCAAACTCATGTAGGAGTTATCTAAGACGAACGCGTCTTCGGCTTGTCTGAGGGGGCTTTCAGTCCGATGGGTGTCCCGATAATCGCGGTCATTGACATCTGCCATTACCTCTTCGATGGTCATAGAGGTATCCCCTTTCCGCCGCAGCTCGCGATAGCGCCTAAAGGCTCTCACCTCGGGTGTTGCGGTAAGGAATATCTTAAACTCTGCTTGGGGAAAAACAACCGTCCCTATGTCTCGTCCGTCCATGACGATACCTTTCTCTTGTCCCATGGCTTGTTGCTGGGCAACCAAGAACTGCCTCACCTCTTTTTGGGTTGATATCTGTGATGCCATATTGCCCACCTCAAGGGTGCGGATGAGCCCTTCGACATCTTCTCCGTTCAAGCATATATGGTTGAGTTCATTGAAGCGCAGACTATGGACTTCTTCGCCGCGCATTTGCGCTAAAGCGACCGCGCGGTACATAGCACCTGTATCGACATAGGTGTAATGTGCATAAGCGGCAATGGCTTTAGCAATGGTGCTTTTGCCGCACGAACTATATCCGTCTACTGCAACGATAATCTTTTTCATTTCTCCATTAAATTAGCAATATCCAAACTCAGTCCCACTTGGTAGGTCAGGTTTGACTTGGTTAGTTGACTTACCGCGAAGTCGACATGTAACTTCCATATCCTCACTCCTGCGCCGATACTGAAGCCCGCGAGGGAGCGTTGGTCCGCGAGGTTCATCTCTACCCTGCGTCTATGGTTATAGGAGAGGGCGATATAGAACCGCTCAGAGCGTGGCACCACTTCCAATGTGAAGATGGTGTGTGCGAAGATCATATCGCCGACCCCCATTTCAATGGGTTGTGTTCTTGACCACCATTGTAAGTTGTGAAGGGTTAGCCCTAATCGTATGGGGGCATGCTTGAAGTGGTAATTGATACCCATCTCAAGGTTGAGGGGCAGAATCTCGTTGCCCCGCCCACCTTCTAAGGAGTAGAAGTTCTTGAGTTGCCAGCCGATATTCTGTAGGCTCAAGCCCACTTGCAGGGTTGAGTCAGCCAGTTGGAAGTGTCCGCCTACATCCACACCGAGCGCAAAACTATTGTACCGCTCGTAGAACGACATAACGGGTTTGAGGGTTACACCGATGGTGAATAGTGGTCCCAACTGCCGTGCATAACTCGCGTGAATCACAATATCCTGTGCCCCGAAGGTGCCCCCTGTCAAGTTACCATTCTCATCGGCATAGCTCATGCGCCCATAATTGAGGTAATGTACACCTGCCATGAAGTAGTTTTTCTCTTTAAAGTTATGCCCGTAGATAGCACTGCCGAACATGGTGCCTTGCATGAGGTAAGCGAAATTGAGGTTCAGCACCATATGTGTTCTCTCGCTCAAGAGTGCGGGGTTCGCCATCGCCATACTTATATCGCCGTCCCGCATACTGACATTCGTACCTCCTAAGGCAGTCATGCGGGCACTGACGGGCAGGCTCAAGAAGTTGAAAGTACTACTTCCGCTGCCGATATACTGACCGTGTGCCGGCGTTATACCGAGGGCAACCATCAGAATCAATACTATTGATAAAAAACGTTTAGTCACAATATTTCGCGCAAAAGTACAAAAATATTTGCACATATGCAAAAAAAAGTGTAATTTTGTTGCCAAAACCCAGAAAGTATGAAAAAAGGTCCCTTATTCGTGTCATCTATTCTAATGGGGTTGATAGGTTTATTACTCCCTTCATGCCGTGCTAAGAAGCAGGTGCCTTCCGAGCCCTCTGTGCCCGGACCGGAGCCTCGACGCGAGATTGTAGAGCCGTCCGAGATGCGATTGCTGTATGGTATTCCCCCTGAGGTTTATGAACGCAAGCACGCCAATGACTCCATCGCTCAAGATAGTTCTCGAGTTACAGAGGCTCCTCAGGCACAATGAGGCTCGTCACCCTCGTTTGACCCAACTCTTTTGGGAATCAACACTTCGCTGCAATGCCCATTGTCTGCATTGCGGCTCTGATTGTACATGTTCGTCTATTGCGCCGGATATGAGGAAGGATGATTTCCTCAAGGTTATTGATGAGGAGATTACTCCCCATGTTGATACGCATAAGACGATGATCATCATCAGCGGTGGTGAACCATTGATGCGTAATGACTTAGAGGAAGTCGGGCGCGAACTGTATAACAGGGAGTACCCGTGGGGGATAGTCACCAACGGAATCGCCATGACTCCTGCCCGATTTGAGAGGTTATTAGCAGCCGGACTTAGGTCTATGTCCGTCAGTTTAGACGGGTTAGAGGCGGATCATCTTTGGCTTCGTCAGCACCCTTTAGCCTATGAGGGAGCCGTGCGCACAATCCAACTCTGTGGTGCTCATCAGCCCTTGACCTATGATGTTATTACTTGCGTTACGCCGCGTATAATCAATAAATTAAGTCAGATAGAGGAGTTGCTTGTATCGCTCCAAGTGCCCGCTTGGCGTCTTGTGTCGATAGAGCCGATGGGTCGTGCGGCGACTAATCCTGAGTTACTGCTTTCTTCGGCACAACTCAAGCAGCTCCTGGACTTTATTGACGGGGGGCATCGTATCAACGTTTCCTATGGTTGTTCGGGGTTCTTGGGGGATTATGAAGGAAGAGTGCGGGATCACCTGCACCATTGTGCAGCAGGCATTTCCGTAGCGTCTATTCTGATTGACGGTTCTATCAGTGCCTGCACTTCTATCCGCGGCAAGTATTATCAAGGCAATATCTATAAAGACTCCTTTTGGGACGTGTGGGAGCATCGTTTTGAGCCTTACCGTCATCGTGCGTGGATGCGGAAAAAGGAACCTTGCAGAGATTGCAAGGTCTGGCGGTATTGTGAGGGGGACGGAATGCACCTGAGAAGCGAAGAAGGAGACTTACTCCGCTGTCACTATAACCAGTTGCTGGAGGTAGGGTAATACTCCTTACATATAAAGAGAGGCG
>ERZ842401.7707-NODE-7707-length-10897-cov-4.349290_pt1 | contig 10897 bp, 12 predicted proteins | sample MGYA00521270_ERZ842401 | MGnify/ENA primary metagenome ERZ842401 (study PRJEB31892, sample SAMEA3878208) | bioreactor metagenome | biome: Moose rumen | place: Sweden | collected 2011-10 | study: EMG produced TPA metagenomics assembly of the PRJEB12797 data set... | reverse complement strand
TTTATAAAAACGATATGCCCGTTTTGTCTGAGCAGCGAAATTGCTCTGACAGTGCTTTCCGGTATCTCGTTTTTATAATTCCACAAAGTTCCGTCAATATCGAAAAAACATACTTTCATTTTTTTACCCCAAATAATCAAACCGGCGTCCTTTTACGCAGTATTTATAGATCCATTCCTTAAACTCTTCTTTTTCGTCATGCATGTTATAAGCTTTTAAGTACTGACGGAAGGTAACAGCATTCGCTGGCTGAATGGAGATGAAACCGCAGCCGTTATCCAGCATGATCTTATTGGCAAACATCAGTGCTACACGGACATCGCCATCCGCAAACAGCCGCTCTTTCAGGATGAACAGCATGACAATCAGCACCACCAGTGCTATGAACCATAGTTTCTTCTTCATGGATGGAAGGTAGGATGTGTTTCGAGGATGCGGTCGCGGCACTCTTCCATCAGCCATTTCGGCGTTGATGTGGCGCCGCAGATGCCAATGGAGAGGGTGGGGTGCCGGCGCAGGGTGGCCAGCAAGTCGGGGAGGGTTGCAATCTCCGAGGGGCTATCTATCATAAAGGAACGCGCGTTCGCGCGTGCGCACTCGTGAAAGAGCGCGCGGCCGTTGCTGCTCTTGCGACCACACACGAAGAGGATGATATCGTGGCGCGCGGCAAACTCACGGATATGGGGGATGCGGTTGGCGACCTGGCGACAGATGGTGTCGTACGACGTGAAGGTGGCCGATGGCGCGATGTGCGCCTGGATGTACGCCACGACCTGCTGGAAGCCGTCGAGTGACTTGGTGGTCTGGGAGTAGAGGGCGATGTCGCGGCTGAAGTCCAGGCACGAGGCTTCCTCCGGGGTCTCGATGACGATGGCGGTGCCGTCCGTCTGTCCGACGAGCCCGAGAACTTCGGCATGGCCGCGCTTGCCGAAGATGACAATCTGTTTCCGGTGTGTGGGGTCCGCGTCGTACTCATGCTTGATGCGCTCCTGCAAGTGCAGGACCACGGGGCAGGTGGCGTCGATGAGATGAATGTGGTTCTGTGCTGCCTGCGCGTAGGTCGAGGGAGGCTCGCCGTGGGCACGCAACAACACGTTGGCGTCGTGGAGCTGCGCGAACGTCTCGTGGTCGATGGTCGTCAGTCCCGCCTGCCGCAGGCGTTCCACCTCGCGACCGTTGTGCACGATGTCGCCCAGACAATAGAGCGTCTGCCCCTCGCGCAGCTCCTCCTCGGCTTTGCCGATGGCACGTGTCACGCCGAAGCAGAAGCCCGAACCGGTGTCGATCTCAATGGTCATGTTCGTAGGACTGATGGGGCTTATAGGTCACCTAGGGGCTTAGGAAGGCTGTGAGGCCTGGCGGGTTCTCTCCTTGAACTGCTCCAGCAGCCACTGTTTCTGCTCGGCGATGGTGAGGTGGCTGTTGTCGAGAACGAGGGCATCTGCAGCCTGGCGCAGGGGAGCCACGGCGCGCGTGGAGTCGATGCGGTCGCGCTCGCGCAGGTTGGCGAGCACCTCGTCGAAGTCTGCTGCTTCGCCCTTGCCGATGAGCTCGTCGTAGCGGCGCTTGGCACGAATCTCGTCGGAGGCCGTCACGAAAATCTTCAGCTCTGCAGCGGGGAACACCGCCGTGCCGATGTCGCGACCGTCCATGACGATGCCACCCTTGCGGCCCATTGCCTGCTGCTGTGCTGTCATCGCGGCGCGCACGAAAGGCAGGGCAGCCACGGGGCTGACATGGGAGGAGACTTCCATCGTGCGGATGCGCTGCTCCACGTTGATGCCGTTCAGATAAGCATCGGGGCGCCCTGTCTCGGCGTTGAGACGGAACGAGACGTGAATCTCGCCCATGCGCGCTTCGAGGCCCTCGGCGTCGATGCTGCCGTCGGCGCGCACCAGCCCCTGCTCGATGCAGAACAGCGTGCAGCAGCGGTACATCGCCCCGCTGTCGATATAGATGTACCCGATCTCGCGGGCTAAGTCCTTGGCCATCGTGCTCTTGCCGCACGAGCTGTGGCCGTCAATGGCTATGGTAATCTTCTTCATATAGTTGATTTCTTCACTTTTCACTTCTCACTTTTCACTTCATAAATGATATTGTGCCGTCATCATGAAGGCAGGCAGGGAGACGTGGTACTTGGCGTAGGTGAGTCCGAGGCTGAATTTCTTCAGGTTCATCCCTGCGCCCACGGAGAGCCCCGCGGCGTGGCTGCTGCCTGCCGCCTTCAGCTCATAGGCCCGGCGGAAGTTGTAACCCGCAGAGATGTAGAAGAGGTCAGAGGGCAGGATATCTATCCCCAGGATGATGTGGTTCGTGAAGATACGACCGCCGGACAGCTCCTCGCCGGCGGTGTAGTAGTTGTCGGACTTCCAGCGCGAGAGATCTGTCAGCTGTACCGACAGACGGATGGGCGCGTTGGCCAGCTGCTGCGTGAAGCCCAGCCGCAGGTCGAAGGGCAGTCGCTCATGGTGGTCACCGAAGGCTTTCACCTGACCGCCCAGGTTGGCTGCCACGGCGGAGATGTAGAGCCCGATGTCCTCGTTCCAGTAGTTGAAGCCCAGATCCACTGCCAACCCTACCGACGAGTATGCCCCGTACTTCGAGTAGATGAACTTGCCGGTGGCGCCGCCCGAGAGATGCTCCGTGAGCGTGTAGGCGTAGCCGCCGCTGATGGACATGTCGAGTGCCGAGAAGTCACCCGTCTCCACCTCCTCCACGCTCATCCCGCGCATCGTGCCGTAGCCCAGGAACTGCGCCCCGACACCCCACGTGCCGCGCTCGCCGTGGGCCATCGTCCACGACGCATTTCCCGCTTTGCAGCCCTGCATGTAGGTGAGGAAACTCAGGTTAATAGCCTTCGAGCTCATGTTGGACATCAGCGCAGGATTCTGGAACAGCAGCGAGGCATCATCGTCGGGGATGGAGATATTGGTGCCGCCCAGCGCCATCGCGTGCGAAGAGGTGGGCAGCGTCAGGAAGTGAAACACCGACGTGCTTTCACTCTGTGCAGACGCAGTGCAGACCCCGCAGAGGGCACACAGAAGGGCAAGAAAAAATGTTTTGATGCGCATGGGCTCGATTTGCGTACAAAGATACGCATTATTTCCTAAAGATAACGTAATCGGAGGCCGTTTTAGGGTGTAAAGACCCCGTTTTTTTAGAAAAAAAGCCTCCTCAAGCGAAAAAAATGGCGGAAAGGAATCCACGTATCAAAAAAATGTGCTACTTTTGTGGCGCATGATGCGTGAATGGTGTCCATTTCCTGTCTGAAATAAATAAAGCTCAATAAACCCTATGGAAGAAATCAAATCAATGACAGATGAATTGCGCGGCCAGCGTGGCACGAGCCTCCTGCTCGGTTATGTCTTGGTGCTCGCAGCAATGTTCGTGGCCTTCGAGTACACGACCCGTGAAATCAAGTATGAGGAATTCGAGCCTATCTACGAGAGTGCGTTCGAGGAGGACATGATTCCCATCACCACCCAGAAGGAGCAGATGGCACCGCCCCCCGCTGCCGCCCCGAAGGTGGCAGAGATCCTGAATATCGTCGATGACGAGACGGAGCTCGCCGAGGAAGAGGTGCAGACCTCCGAGGAGGTCAACCAGGCCATCTCCACCGTGGTGGGTACCGGTGCTCCCACTGCTGTCGTCGCCGGCCCCGTGGGTCCCGTGCGTGAGGAGAGCGACGATGACCGCATCTTCGAGGTCGTAGAGGAGAACGCCATGTTCCCTGGCGGCGACCAGGCTTGCTACGAGTGGCTGTCCAAGCACATCAAGTACCCCGCCATCGCTCAGGAGCAGGGCATCCAGGGCCGCGTCTTCGTGCAGTTCGTGGTCAACAAGGACGGTTCCATCGTCGATGTGAAGGTGCTCCGCTCGCCGGATCCCTCGCTCTCCAAGGAAGCAGAGCGCGTCGTCAAGGAGATGCCGAAGTGGAAGCCCGCGCGCCAGGGTAACAAGCCCGTACGCTCGCGTTTCAATCTGCCGGTGATGTTCCGCTTGCAGTAATGACACCTTATTATATTATATAAAGAGGTTGCGCCCAACACGTGCAGCCTCTTTTCTTCCCTGACAACGCATACCCACGTGATGAGAACCTTCCCGGAGACCCTCGCACTTTTCAACCAAGCCCTCGTCGCGCTGCCCCTCGACCGACAGCCTGCAGGACTCTATGCTCCCGTGAAATATGTCCTCTCGCTCGGAGGCAAGCGCATCCGCCCCGTGCTGATGCTGATGGCCTATGACCTCTACCGCGACGACGCCCACCGCATCCTGTCCGCGGCACTCGGACTGGAGATGTACCACAACTACACCCTCCTCCACGACGATGTGATGGACAAGGCCGATATGCGGCGCGGCAAGCCCACCGTCCACAAGGTCTGGAACGAGAACACCGCCATCCTCTCCGGCGACGCCATGCTCGTGCTCGCCTATCAACTCATTGGCCAGACAGCCCCCGAACACCTGAAGGACGTGCTCGACCTTTTCACCGAGACCGCCTTGGAGATTGGCGAAGGCCAGCAGTACGACATGGACTTCGAGCGCCGCATGGACGTCAGCGAGGCGGAGTATATCGAGATGATTCGCCTGAAGACCTCCGTCCTCCTCGCCTGCGCCCTCAAGATGGGCGCCCTGCAGGCCGGTGCTCCCGCCGCTGATGCTGACCTCCTCTACCGCTTCGGCGAGAACCTCGGCTTGGCTTTTCAGTTGCAGGACGACCTCCTCGACGTCTATGGCGACCCCAAGACGTTCGGCAAGAACATTGGTGGTGACATCCTCGAAGGCAAGAAAACCTTCATGCTCATCAATGCCCTGCGCCTCGCCACACCCGCGCAGCGCGCAGAGTTGGAGCGATGGTTGGTGACACAGGTCGATGCAGATGGCATCGGTGCCGACGGCTGCACACCCAAGGGGCACCGCGCAGCCGAGAAGATAGCCGCCGTGACGGCACTCTACAATCAGATCGGCATCCGGCAGCTGGCAGAGACCAAGATCGAGGAATACTTCGCCGCCGCCTTCGCCTGTCTCGATGCCGTCGCCCTCCCCGCCGACCGCAGGCAGCCGCTACGCGACTTTGCCCTCTCGTTGTTCGGTCGTCAGTCCTAAGGAACTCTCAACTCTCAACTCTCAACTCTCAACTTGATCACCGACACCCATAGCCACCTCTACGGTGAGGAGTTCGCCGCCGACATCGACGCCGTCGTCCAGCGTGCCCGCGCCGCCGGCGTCAGCCGTATCTTCCTCCCCGGCATCAACGCAGACAGCCTCGAGCCGATGCTGTCGCTGTGCCGTCGCTACCCCGGTTTCTTCTTCCCCATGGTCGGTCTGCATCCCGAAGACTTAGGCACCACGTGGAGGGTGGTCTTGCCGCGCATGGAGGAACTCCTCGCCCGTCCCGACCATCCCTTCATCGCCGTGGGTGAAGTGGGACTCGACTACTACTGGGACCGCAGCCTCTACGCGGAGCAGCAGGAAGCCTTCGCCCTGCAGGTCGATTGGGCCATCCGCTACGACCTCCCCCTGATGCTGCACGTGCGCAAGGCGCACCGTGAGATGGTGAACATTATAAAAGGTAAATCGTCAGATAACCCATTACGGGGTGTCTTCCACTGCTTCAGCGGCAGTGCCGAGGAGGCGCGGGAGCTGATGCACTTCGAAGGCTTTATGTTCGGCATCGGTGGCATCGTGACCTTCAAGAACGCCCACCTGCCGCAGGTGCTGCGCGAGAACATCCCCCTGGAGCGCATCGTCCTGGAGACAGACGCACCCTATATGGCGCCTGTTCCCTACCGGGGAAAGCGCAACGAATCAGCCTATCTCACCGCCGTCATCGACAAGCTCGCAGAGGTCTATGACACGACACCCGCGAAAATCGCCGAACAAACGACGATAAATGCCCTAAAGACCTTCCCAAAATGCCGATAAAGGGTGCTTTCCGGTCCAAAAAAGAGGAAAAACGCCCTCCGAAGTAAAGTTTTTGGCGGAAAATGATGACCATTCAAGAAAAAAAAGATATTTTTGTAGCGAATTACGCGATATAGCGAGACAAATCACAGAAACATCAAATAACAAATTCATTCATCATTAAATCAAAAACAAAATGAAAAAGTATTTTGCAATTGTTGCAATGGTGGCAGCCTTCACCTTTGGCATGACACCTTCCGTGATCGCTCAGGACGAAGTGGCTGAAGAGGCTGCTCAGGAGCAGGTTGATTCCGTAGCAGAGGCTGTGGACAGCGTCGAGGCTGAGGCTCCCGCTGTGGAAGAGGCTGTAGCTCCCGTCGAGGAGGAAGAAGGTCTCCACAAGACACTGAAGACAAAGTTCATCGAGGGTGACGCCGGCTTCATGAGCCTCGTGGCAATCGCTCTTGTGCTCGGCCTGGCATTCTGCATCGAGCGCATCATCTATCTGACCCTCGCTCAGGTCAACACCCGCAAGTTCCTTGCCACCATCGCCGAGAAGGTCAAGGCTAACAAGATCGAGGAAGGCATCGAGTTCGCAGCCGGCACCCGCGGTCCTGTTGCTCAGCTCGCCAAGAAGGCCCTCCAGAACCTCAACAGCGATGACCAGAACGACATCGCCACCATCGAGCGCACCATCAACATCGAGGCAGAAGTGCAGGGCGCTTATCTCGAGGAGAACTGCTCCTGGATTACCCTCTTCATCGCGATGGCCCCGTCACTCGGCTTCCTTGGAACGGTGATCGGTATGGTCCAGGCATTCGATGACATCGAGCGCGCTGGTGATATCAGCCCGACAGTCGTTGCCGGCGGTATGAAGGTCGCCCTTATCACCACCATCTTCGGTATCGTCGTCGCTCTGATTCTGCAGGTGTTCTACAACTACATCCTCTCTCGCGTGGAGGCTCTGAACTCCAACATGGAAGAGGCTGCCATGAGCCTGCTCGACACCTGTGTGAAGTCCCCCAAGTGCAAGAAGTAAAGTCATTTGCTGTTTGACAAATTACTGTTTACTATTCCTTTGGCTTCAGCCATCTCACTTGTAAATCCGTAATGTGTTAAATGGTAGAGACATTGTACATCGTAAATGATTAAATCGTAAATGTCATTATGAAACTCGAAAAGCTTTCAAATATCGCGTTGTATGCCAGCATCGGCGTCGGTGTTGTTTGCTTCGCCTTGTTCTTCTTGGTGGACTACAACAACTTGGACTTCGATGGCGTGCACGTATCGCCGGCGCTGACGGATCTTGTACTGATCCTGCTCTATGCGCTCTTCGTCATCACCACGGGTCTCACCGTCTGGAGCCTTGTGCGCGGCGCTATGGTGAACTCCGGCAACACGGGTCCCAACCCCACGGGTATCGCCAGTGGTAAGGTCACGCTCTGCACGTGGGGTACTGTCGTGGTTGCTCTCATCATCGGCCTCGTGGCCGGTCTGGGCGAGGAACCCTTCACCACCGTCTCCGGTGTCACTACTTCTGCCGGTATGGTCACCGTCGTGGATATGTTCATCTGGACCATCTACATCCTGGCCATCATCACCATCCTTGCCGTCATCATCAGCATGAGCGGCTACCTCACCAAGAGCGCTACGCCAAAAGAATAATCGTTTAATGCTTCAACTTTAAACCTAAAACAATGGCAAGAAAGAAAAAGAAAGTGCCAGGGCTGAACTCGAGTTCGACTGCGGACATCTCCTTCATCCTGCTCATCTTCTTCCTTGTGACCACCTCTATGGACACGGACATGGGTCTCGCACGCCGCCTCCCGCAGCCCCCCGAACCCAATCAGGAAGATGCACAGATCGACGTGAAGGAGCGCAATGTGCTCAATGTGCGCCTCAACGCTGCCGGCTATCTGATGGTCAATCATGACTTCATCGATGTGGCCCAGCTCCGTGCCCGCGCCAAGGAGTTCATTGAGAACCGCAACAACTCGCCGAAGCTCCCCGAGAAGCATGCCAAGGTCATCGACCTCCTCGGTACCTGCTACGTGACCGACAAGCATGTCATCTCCGTGCAGACCGACCGCGGCACACCCTATAACGTCTATTTCCAGGTGCAGAACGAACTCGTGGCAGCGTACAACGAGCTGCGCGACGACCTCGCCATCGCCAAGTTCGGACATCCCTATGCCCGTTGCTCCGAGGATGAGCAGGTTGCCATCCGCACCTATTATCCCCAGAAGATCTCTGAGGCCGAACCTAAAAACTATGGAGGAAACTAATTATGGCACGTAAGAAAGAAAGTCGCGAAATGCCTGAGATGAACACCTCATCTCTCCCTGACTTGATCTTCACCATCCTGTTCTTCTTCATGATCGTCACCACCATGCGTGAGGTGACGCTCAAGGTGAAGTTCACCGTTCCCTCCGGTACGGAACTCGAGAAGCTGGAGAAGAAGTCGTGTGTGTCGTTCATCTACGTAGGTCCGCCCACCGATCAGCTGCGCGCTCAGATGGGTAGCGGCACACGTATTCAGCTCAACGACCGCTATGCCGAGCCCCGCGAGGTGATGGACTTCGTAGCGCAGGAGCGTACCACGATGCCCGACCCCGCGTCGCAGGTCATGTCCATGAAGATCGACCAGCACACCCAGATGGGTATCATCACCGATATCAAGGAGGTGCTCCGAAAATCCTGGGCGCTGAAGATCAACTACTCTGCCACGCGCAGGAACTAATCAGGAACAAAGATGGCCGCCACGCTGGCGGCCATCTTTGTGTTCTGGCGTTATTGGAATTTGTACTGTTTGGGTGACATCCCTGTCATCTTCTTGAAGAAGCGCCCGAACATACTCTGCGAGGGGAAGCTCAGCTGTTCGCTCACCTGCTTCACGCTCAGGTCGCTGCTCTTCAGCAGCGCCTTCGCCTCCAGCGCCACGTACTCGTCGATCCACTGCATCCCGTGCTTGCCGCTCACCTCCTTGATGGTTGTGGAGAGATACTTCGGCGTGAGGCACATCCGGTCGGCATAGAAGCTGATGCTCCGTTCCTGCGTGTAGTGCTTCTCCAGCAGTGTCAGGAAGTCGTGGAAGATCTGCTCCTTGCGGTTCAGCGGCTTGTTCACCTCCGGCACCAATGCCGCTTCCTCGCTGTCGTGGGACAGGTTCTTGAGCATCCAGATCTCGCAGTAGCGCTGCACGACCTCCTTCTTATACAGGTAGTCGGGTTGTGCCAGCTCCCGCTTGATGAGTCTGTACATCGAGATGCCGTTCTCGATGGCTTCCTGCGAGACGGTGCGCATGGAGAAGTTGTAGTAGCGGTGGGCCAGGTCTATGTGTATACCCAGGTTCTTGCATATCTCGTCCGTGAATTCCAGATCCATGATCAGACAGAACAGCCGCATGTCGGGGCTCTGGGCTCTGAGCTGGAAGATGCTGCCCGGCATGAGCAGCAGGACCTGTCCGGCTTTCACCTCGACCTCTTGAAGGTTGATCATAAGTCGCATACTGCCTTGCAGGAGGACTACGGACAGATACGCCTCTGACTTGATGGGGAAAGCGGTTTCGGTGTAGTTCGGGATACCGGTGTCGTCTGCATCCAGATTGTCGAAGATCAGGTACTTGTCGCGCAGTCGTCCCATCCCGAAGTCATTCGGGATTTGGGCGAGATTCAGGCTGACTTGGTTTTGCATAGGAGAAGTTTGATGTGATTCGTCGGCAAAGATAGGAAAAAATGGACAAAGAGCGATGGCCGTGCGCCCCATTTTAAGGCTTTTTATCAATCTCCGAGCAGCTTCAGGCTCTCGGCATCCAGCTGCGCCTTCGGCCAGTTCACGAGATAGACGGTCTCCGTGGCGCGTGTCAGCGCCGTGTAGAGCCATCGGAAGTAGTCGGGCGAGAGCATATCCTCCGTCATGTAGCCCTGGTCGATGAACACGCGTTGCCACTGCCCGCCCTGTGCCTTGTGGCAGGTGACGGCGTAGGCGTATTTGATCTGCAGGGCGTTGAAGAACGGGTCCTCTCTCACTGCCTTCATGCGCTCGCGCTTCGTGTGGATCTCCGGATAGTCGTCCCACACGCGCTGGAACAGCTGTTGCTGCTGCGCGCGTGTCAGGGCTGGCGCCTCGCTGGTGAGCGTGTCCAGGATGGCCGTGGCCTCCACCTCGCGGTCGTCGTAGTCTGGGAAGCGCAGCGTGACATCCACGAAGCGGAAGCCGTGCATCTCCCGCTCGTTGCGGTAGCGGCGGATGGTGGCGATGTCGCCGTTGGCGATGAAGTCCATCGTCGGTGCCACGGGCTCTTCCAGTGCCGACGCCTCCTCCTCGCCTTCCACCGGCTCCGGCTGCACCCAGTGGTAGTTGTTCTTCACGACCATCAGCTGGTCGCCGCTCGTCAGCTCCGCCTCGTAGCCGAGGATGCGGCCGCGGATGCCTTGGTTGAAGGCGTTGGCGCGCACGTTCGAGCGCGTCACGATGATGGTCTGGTCCGTGCCGCACTGGTAGTAGGCCTGCTCCAGCGCTTCCAGCAGCTCGTTGCCGGGCATGAGGACCACGTCGGGGAACCCCGCGATGCGGAGCTGCGGCAGCGCAGAGACCTCGTCGGCGGCGATGAGCTGCCGCAGGCGCGTAGCGTTCCAGAGGATGCCGGACTCCGTCAGCTGGCGCACCACCTGCGTGAGCGTGAGGTGACGCACCTCCAGCCCGTAGCCCTCCAGCATCCCCGGCTCCAGCGCCGGGCTCAGCTCCTCGCCGACGGGCGGGAGCTGCGCCGTGTCGCCGACGAGCATCAGCCGGCAACCCTCGCCGGAATAGACGAACTGGATGAGGTCGTCCAGCAGGCGCCCCGTCCCGAACGCACTGCCGCTGAGACCCTCGTTGCTGATCATCGACGCCTCATCCACGATGAACAGCGTGTGCTTCAGCAGATTCACGTCCTGCATGAAATCCGCCATCTCACCCGTGAAGGCCTTCACGGGTGAGATGGCGGATTTCA
>ERZ842401.7706-NODE-7706-length-10900-cov-4.667865_pt1 | contig 10900 bp, 11 predicted proteins | sample MGYA00521270_ERZ842401 | MGnify/ENA primary metagenome ERZ842401 (study PRJEB31892, sample SAMEA3878208) | bioreactor metagenome | biome: Moose rumen | place: Sweden | collected 2011-10 | study: EMG produced TPA metagenomics assembly of the PRJEB12797 data set... | reverse complement strand
GGTTGGCTGCATAGGCGGATATATTGGTTATGAGGTCGTGGAATATGTGTATCAAGGGAAGGACTGCACACGCCAGAACCTGATGAACGTATTGAACTCACTGAACTGTTCCAATCAGGACATCGTGTTCTTCTATTATAGCGGCCACGGGGTCCACGCCAACACGAACTATGAGGACAAGCTGCCTCAGATGTGCATGAACACCAATATCCAGAACCAGTTCGTGGCCGTTCACGAAGTAGACGAAATCCTTGCCAAGAAGAATCCGAAGCTGCGCATCATCATGACCGACTGTTGCAACAGCATCGACCAGAGCGGTATTGTGCAGCCAAAAGAAGGACTTGCCATGGAGCGCGGCATCACCGTGATCAAAGGCAACGACCAGGCCAACTACCGAAAGCTGTTTGCCGAACCGCGAGGCAGCGTGATCGTGACGAGCAGCAAACTGGGACAGTCGTCGCTGGGCAATGACGTGCTGGGCGGATGGTTCTCATACGTCTTCTGGGACCTGCTGCTCAAGGAGTGTACCAACAGCACGACGACACCGACGTGGAACTCCCTGATGGAGAAGGCGCAGAAGAACACGGTGGAAATGACGGCACGCGTCAGCCATGACCAGGAGCCCTACTATGTGATAGACCTCAACGGCCATTCATCTGCCGCCTCTACTACCACCACCACAGCAACTACTCAGGAAGAGCCTTCGTCTGTTTCCCATGCTATCGGACGACTGCTGAAGGAGACGAGCATGAGCGAACGCAAGAAGCAGGCCGATGCCCTCAGGAAGGAGTACTTCGGCAATGGTCAGGAGGCAACGTTCATCACCGTGGGCCGAAACCTGAAGACCGTGGTCGACTATGAAGACCTGGATGCCTATCTTGAACGCCTGATAGCCAACAAGAAGATTGTCCGCATCAACGTGATCAAGGAGAAGACCAATTCCAAAGGAAAGAAATTTATCACCGTTACCGAAATGCGTAACGAATAAAAAAACGGATCATGCAAATGAAGAATAACAAGATACTGAATGTGCTCTTTCTCACGATGCTGCTGTTGATGGCATCTCCATCCGTGAAGGCACAGACCCTCAGCGAGGAAGACAAGGAAGAACTGCAGATACGCACCAAGCAGAAGCTTGAGGACCTGCTGGGCCACTTGTCGACGATTGCCAGCCGAAGCGTAACGGCCGACCTGAAAGACATCTCCATACGTTCGGCCTTGAAACTGTTCATCGGCAAGGGAGAAGCCTACTACTATGAGGATGCATACGGCAACCGGAAGCTTCACGACCCTGTATTTATGCAGGTGTCGTCAAAGTATCGCGCCATGCCCATCAATCGCCCCATGAAGACCTACCTCAACTCATTGAAGAACATGACCCGCTACAACAAGGTGGAGATTGAGAATGCTGATGTGGTGAGGGTCGACAATATCCGCGAGACGGCCGATGGCAAATATGAAGCCGTGGCTTACTTCTGTCAGAAGTTCTGCGGCTATCGCGACGGTCGCATCATCTATAGTGACGTGACGGAGAAGAAAGTCAAGGTCTATGTAGAGCGCGAAGAGGTGGAAATGCCCGACGACGAAGTGCAAGTCATCTGGCTGGTGCTCCTTGGCGACATCTATGTGGTTAACACCCGATAAGAAAAGAAATGTGGTTAACACCCAGTAAAGACCAATAAGAAAAGAAATGAGTAACCGTCCATTCCTATTCCTGACAGCTGTCCTCGTCAGTCTTCTCGTACAGGGAGCATGGGGCCAGATCAACTCGCTGAACGAGACCTTCAGCCGTCACGTGAAAAGCGTTGACGAACTGATGAAGCGCTTCAACGGGGAGGAACTGTATCCCGGACTCGACACTGCCGATGCTGCAGTACGGGAAAAGAACCTGGTGCTGCTGATGGATGCGGAAATGGACCAAGCGGAGAAAAACAAGGTTCCGGCTTTCATCAGTACCGTTCTGGAAAGCCGTGCTTCGCTCAGCTACGAAAGCCGGGAGTGGATGGCCATTGCAACGTGTGACATGAAGTATAAAAACAAGACACTCCCCGTCACCCTGACACTGAGAACCGAGCAAGTCAAGCCTCGCGTGTTCCGCTGGGCCGTTTGTGGTGCCGATGGCCTGACAGGACAGTTCATCGACACACTGCACAGAGCCATCAGCCCCACTGAGCATGAAATCCATTTCATGGAACTGAAAAGCATTTTCCACAACGACAAGAACGGCATCTTCGGCTATATGGAAACAAGCCGGACGGTCGACCAGCTATCCGTGCTGTTGGCACTGATACATGCTGGAGCAGCCGAGATCAGCACCGTCAACAATCTGGAATTTGTGTTCTTTGAAGTGCCGGGCTATGTGTTCACCATTCAGGAGAAACAACGCCGCGACGACAACGCCGGATGGCTAATATCTGAAATCAAGTGCATGGGCGATACAGAAAAGCAACAGTACTTCAAGAAGCTCACTGGCCACCCCTGCATCCAGCAATAACAAGAAAACTAAAAATAAAAAGATGATATGAAAAAAATGAAAGTGAAAAGTCTGCTGACAGTTGTCATTGCCTGTCTATTTGCCCTTCCAGGCCAAGCACAGTCACTACGTAACAATCACGTTTATTTCCATGCAGGTCTCGGGGCTGGCCACGTCTACACCGCAGCCATACCCAGTATTCTCTTCTGGGGGCTGAACTCCCTCACAGGAACCGACACTTTCGAGAATGCAATGGAATACACTTCATTCTCGGGCGAGATGGGCGGCATCGACATCAAGACCAGACCCTACGACGCGTTAGGCTATAGGGCACGCGACCTGTTTGCCAACTTGCGCCCATACGTGAAGCTGGGCTACCAGACCATGTACATGAGCAACCTCAACTGGGGTGTCTACGGTTCGGCAGAGTACATTCACAACCAGTTCGACTCGCGTCTGGACGGCGGCATCTCCGACTATGAGATGAACATCATTGACCGCATGCAGCTGGGCGGCACGTTCTTCCTGGTGCTCGGCGGTGTCGAAAAGAAGTATAAGCTGATGCTGGAAGGTGGCCTCCGCTATAGCCAGCCCCTCAAATACGAAGGTCCGCTGGCACTGGGCAAGGAAGACCTGAACTCAGGACTCGTGAGCCACTACGCCTTCACGGTGAAGGGATCAAATGCCGTTCAGAACTTCGGCATCTTTGCCGACATCAACCACTTCAACATGCTGAAGACGGGAGCAAAGCTGAACAAGATCTATACCATTGGACTGATGTGGTCCATCACACCGGGTCAGGCAAAATCATCACAGCTGAATTTCTAATCCTTGAAAAGAGTGAACATGAAGACTACCGTTTGTCATCGACTCCTCATGGTGGCCTTGGTGATGGCCATGTCGGGCGTGAGAGCCTTTGCTTTCGACGGCTCCAGCGCAAGAACACTTGTCGGCAATTTCTACGCGAACCTTGCCATCATTGCAGGTGAGAAATTCGATGCCGAGGGCAATCCGAAAGGACCATCGGTTCAGGCAAAGATCAAGAACATCGGACTCTGCAGTACTGAAAACATCAAACTGCCCTGTGAGTTCTACAATTTCGGCTTCGAGGCAAAAGACCCGTTCCTCGGTGCCTCGACCTACCTTACCCGAATGCAGAAATTTGCCGACAAATACGACGTAAAGTTCAATTCAAGCATCATCAATGTTGTAGAGATAGAGGAAATCAAAGCCGCTAAAACCGAGGTGACCAACTTTTACGAAGTCTATGTGAAGAAAAGCATCTCTGCCAATGGAAAGAGCGTCACCTATACCGATACGGTCATGGTCTATGCCACAAAGGGCACGATACAGAATATCTATAACAACACGGGCGGCCACGTCCGTCTGACTGCCGGCACGGGCCATTCAGCTGTATCAGCCGGTGGCACCCAGGTTGGAGGCAATCAGACAGGAGGCAGCCAGATTGGAGGCAGCGAGGGAACCACGACGGCTGCTGATACCGAGGACTTCGTGATGAACATGCGTGCCGAGGCTGCTCGTATGTATGCCAGAAAGCAATATGACGAAGCCTACCGCATGTACGAAGAGATTATCAAGCGGTCGCCCAAAGAGGGTGATGCCTACTACCGTCTGGGCCTGATGGCCTATCACAACAAGGGCTGCAAGAATGTGTTCAAAAGCGGAAAAGAGCGCAGGAAGAAAGCCTACCAGTATATGCAAAACGCCGAACAGTATGGTAACACGGAAATCAGCACCTATGCCAAGCGCGTGCTCTACTATATGACAAACGGTAACGTATAGACTGTTTATTCACCGAACCTAACAAAAAGTATAACAATATGAACAACAAGAAAGTATATGGCTGGCTGACCGCTATCGTGGCAGCAACACTAAGTTTCAGTTTTACCGCATGCGACACCGACACGGGCAGCAAGGACGGCAGTCTGGTGATGATACCGTCGGAAGTTGTCATACACATCGGTGACTCAGCACGGCTCATCACCTCAAGAGCTGCCGAAGCATGGTCGAGTGAGGACGACAACGTGGCCACTGTCAATGACGAAGGAATCGTGGTGGGACAGCAACTCGGCACCGTGCGCATCAAGGCCGTGAGCGGCAGTCAGGAAGCTTTCTCCACCGTCAGCGTCATTCCCGTCGACACCACTGTCAGAAGAACCGTTCTGTACTTCTTTGAAACTCCCATTCTGGACTTCGGCGCTTCGCTAAACGCCATTATGGAAAAAGAGACACATGAGCTGAGAAAGATTGGGGACGACAATCTGGAATACCAGTATGAGACCGACGGGCACGCTTATGATGTCGTCTACTGGTTCGAAGAGAACTACAGACTGAAAGGCATCGTCATGGTGTTTGGCAAAGGGAACAAAGAAGACTACGAAAATGCCAGGGAACAGCTGAACGATGAGTACCACTTCCTGTCATACGAAAAGAATATCAGATATTATGCCGACGACGCTGATTTCAAGAAATGCTCGATAACCGTGATGCTCTACATCAGAAACGGCTACACCACCGTACAGTTTAATCCTCATACGCCGGAATGATGCAATAAAACGGAAACATAATGCGCATTTTTCTTGCAGGATCAGACGGAAATGACTACTTTTGCGGTCTATGAACTGGAACCAACTCATCTCTAACTGCCGACTGGGACAGGAGCACCACCACGAGCAACGGCACGACATCCGCACGGAGTTCAAGCGCGACTACGACCGGCTGATCTTCTCGGCGCCCTTCCGTCGACTGCAGAACAAGACGCAGGTGTTCCCCCTGCCGGGCAGCATCTTCGTGCACAACCGCCTGACCCACTCGCTCGAAGTGGCATCAGTGGGCACGTCGCTGGGCAATGATGTCTATCGCATGCTGCAAGACAAATACGGACGACAGCTGTCGCCCATGACGGCCGAGATCGGACAGATAGTGGCCACGGCCTGTCTGGCCCACGACATGGGCAACCCGCCCTTCGGCCACAGCGGCGAGAAAGCCATACAGACCTTCTTCACCGAGGGCAAGGGGGCCTATCTGCAAGAAAGGGTGTCGGGCACCTTCTGGAGCGACATCACTCGTTTCGACGGCAATGCCAACGCCTTCCGACTGCTCACCCACAGCTTCAAAGGGCGGCGGAAAGGCGGCTTTGCCATGACCTACAGCACGCTGGCCAGCATCGTGAAATATCCCTTTCCCTCCTATCATGCCACGAAAAACAAGTTCGGATTCTTCACCAGCGAATACGACAACTACGTCACCATTGCCCAGCAGCTGGGCATTCCCATGCTGCGGATGGGCAACGGCTACGACGAGTGGGCACGCTATCCGCTGGTGTATCTCGTAGAGGCTGCCGACGACATCTGCTACGAGATCATGGATCTGGAGGATGCCTTCAAGCTGAAGATACTCTCCTACGAAGAGACGGCACAGCTGATGCTCGCCTTCTTCGACGATGCCAGCAGGCAGAGAATCCTGCAGCGCATCAACGACGAAGAGCTGACCGATGTCAACGAGAAAGTGCAGTACCTGCGCGCATGCGTCATCAGCCTGCTCGAGAACGAGTGCGCACATACCTTCATGAACCACGAGGAAGAAATCCTCGCCGGGGCATTCAGCGGCTCGCTCATCGACAATATCAGCGAGCGTCAGCGCACAGCCTACAAAGCCTGTACCGTGGTGGCCCGCCAGCGCATCTACCGCAGCCGGCCGGTCCTCGATGTCGAACTGTCGGGTTATCGCATCATGGCCACCCTCATGGAACTGATGATCGAGGCCATCGAGCACCCCGACCGCTACTACTCACAGCAGCTCATAGGCCGCGTCAGCAGCCAGTACGACATCGACAGTCCTGACCTGGAGACTCGCATCATGGCCGTCACCGACTACATTGCCGGCATGACCGATGTCTATGCCCTCGATGTCTACCAGAAAATCTGCGGCATCTCGCTCCCAATCATATAATTTACTGGAAGCTACTGGCAAATTCCTCTCTGTGTAGCCGTTTTGTTGACATGTTGACGAATTGGCTACACTTTGCACTGTAACCCTTTTTGCCATTCGAAGAAGATGATGTAAATTTGCGTTAGAATTAGTCTTACCTGTTACATTAAATGATGAAATATCAAGGGTGCAGGACGAATCATCAGAATCGGACCATCGCAGGCCTCCTGTCAATAACTGTTGCCGGCATGCTTTGTCTGCATTGGGAGGGACCGGATATTATCCTGCACATTGTTTGTCTGATGACAGACATGCTATTGCTGGGACTGCTGCTATGGCTCCTTCCTCACATCGTTTCCACTGTCCTTCGCGTTCTTCTTGAATCAGTGATGTATGTCACTGCCCTATTCGACACCTACTGCCTGCAGCATTTCGGAAAAGGCATTAGTCCCACCATGCTGTCGTTCCTCATCAATACCGATACGGGTGAAGCCGTAGACTTCATCCACACATTCGGACTGCAAACAGTGGCTGACTGGCACATCGTCACACTACTCCTGCTGATGATCGTCCACGGAACAATTTCTTTGAACATTGGTCGATTTCACCGCTTACCGCTCCCTCGTTGTCGACGATGGATACTGCCTGTCTGTTGCATGCTGCTGCTTGCAGGACTTGGCGTTTCATGGACTGAACGGCAGCGACTATTCACGCTGCTGTCCCAGCAGAGCCTTACTGATATGGAAGGACTGGTGTTCAGACACCATCACCATAGCGCATATACGCCACCACTGCGACTGTTGTATGCCTACAAGGCATTGATGCTCACAGAAGACGAGGTGAGGAAACTGGAAGAAGCTACGTTCACGGCACGAATTGACAGTTGCTCACACCGTTCGGAACACATTGTTCTAATCATTGGCGAGAGCTACAACCGCCATCATTCGCAGCTCTATGGCTATCCACTCCCCACGACACCTCACCAAAAGAGCCGTGCAGAGAAAGGAGAACTGACCGTCTTTGTCGATGTGGTCACTCCTTGGAACATTACCACCAATGCCTTCAACCAGTTTTTCTCACTCCACCACTATGGAGCCCAGCGACCATGGGCCAGCTATCCGCTCTTCCCCATTCTGTTTCGTCAGGCAGGCTATCGCGTAGCCTTTCTCAGCAACCAGTTCCGTCGACGTCGAAAGTCGAAAAGCTTCAGCCAAACAGGAGGGTTCTTCTTGAACTCCTTTGTTCTATACCATGGTCTCTTCGATGTTCACAACCGCCATAAAACCCATGACGACATGGAGTTCCTGACCACACAACTGCCACTGCTCAGTGACAGTACTGGTTGCAAGTTGGATATTATTCATTTGCGCGGACAGCATTTTGAATATGAGGCACATTATCCTGAAGAGCAGCAATACTTTACAGTCCGTGATTATCAATATCGCCGGCTGAGTGACAAGCAACGACAAGTAGTGGCACACTATGACAATGCCACGCGATGGAACGATGCGGTAGTAGACAGCATCCTCCGCTATTACAAAGACAGTGAAGCCGTGGTCGTGTATATGGCCGACCATGGAGAAGAAGCCTATGATGATCTTCCTGTGAAAGGACGCATTCATGCCGAACCGACGGCACGCCAGGTGCACCAGGAGTTTGAGATCCCTTTCTGGATATAGTGCTCCCCACGGTATAGAGAACAACACCCGGACATCATGTCGCAAATAGAAGCGGCAGCCTGCCGTCCATGGATTACCGACCGGCTGCCTCATCTGTTGCTCTACCTTGCCGGCATCAGCCATGCTGACTATGAGGAAAGGCTTTCGCTGATAAGCCCCTCGAATGATTCTTCAATACCAAGGATGATAGAAGGAATCGCGGACTATGACTCGCTGATGAATTGTCAAAAAACAGCAAAGTAACCATACCAAGTTTTTGTTTGCATACAACTTAAAAGTTCAGTGCGCAATAAAAGGACACCCGCTTTTCACAAAGCAGATGTCCTAAGATGGTTTCCATTCCTCAAAAAAAGGAACAGCTTATTTTAAAAAAGTTTTTGATGAGTTGCTACGTTCTAAAACCTGAAGCCATAGGAATCGTCGTAAGAATCGTCGTAGGAGTAGTCGTAAGAGTCGTCGTAGGAGTCGTCTTCATCCTCCTTTGTTAATTCATACCTCTCAGTAATCGTCGTTCCATTCTCGCGATAAGAGCGACTTAAAGTCAGCTTACGGGTCTTTTCCTTATAGGTGTATTTATACTCCATGGACTCTTCATCTTCATCATCAGGCGTGATCGTAATAGTACTTTCTCCTACAGAATAAGTGAAATTTCTTCTGATTCTTTCTCCTGAGGAATAGATTGTTTGAACGCCTTCACCATCCTCACATTCTATCAATACTGTTCCATTAATGGAATAGTCGCCATTTGAAACGTATACGGTTCCATGCCATACGCCGTCAAAGATGTCTTCTGTATCATCGTCGTCCTTGCTGCACGAAACAAGTGTCACAGTGGCCACTGTCATCATCATCAGGGCCAGAATGGTCATTATCTTTTTCATTGTCTGTAGAAATTATGTTTTTATGAAATTGTTTTTTTTAGAAGCAGTAGCCCACGGTGATGCTGGTGGTAGAAATGGTTACCTTCTTAGCAATCTCCGACATGTCGCTGCCATAGGAGAGGCCAAGCAGGAAACTGTCGTTGAAGCGTGCTTTCAAACCTATCTGCCAACCCACTTGCAGGCGGCCCCAAGCTTTGCCGTCAGAATAGCCAAGCTCCTCCATATCTTTCTTGTCGAACACGTCATAATCCTTGTCCTTCTTTTCTCCTTTGTAAGTGAACTTACCCGAAATGTTTCCGCGAAGGCTCACACCTGCAAAGGGAATGATGGAGATGTTGCTGTTGGGAAGCTGGAAGGCATACATCAGGTTGACGGGAATCTTGGCTGAGAACATTGAGAAGTTAAGGTCATCTACATCGCTGAAATCGCTTTTCGAGACATACATCAGTCCGAGGCCAGCCTCAACGAAGAGGGGTGTGCCCTGAGTAATAGGGAATGCCTTGCTATAACCTAAAGAAAAACCCGTCATCGATTCATCGTCGGCACCTGACACGTCGACCTTTGCCGTCAGTGGGTTATATTCTGCATAGATGTAGCTCCAACCTTCTGAACTACCTACACTTGCTGAAGTAGCCGATGCTGCTGACGAATTTGTGAACTGGGCAGAGGCAGTGAGGCTCATGGCCATCAAGGCTGCCGCCATAAAGAACTTTGTTTTCATAATTTTTTTAATATTAGAATACTATTGTTTATAAATATAAGAAATCCATTTTCCATACATTTGCTTTTCCCTCCGACGAACCTCGCTGAGAGATAAAGTAAATGGCTTTGCCGTCCCGGCTCCAAACAGGGCTCAGGTCGTCAGCAGCATGATAGGTAAGCTGCACAAGCTGAGTGCCATCACTTCTGCAAGCAAAGATGTCGGTGTTGGCATAGGGCGTAGTGCCGTTCAACAGCACATTGCTGCCCACAAAGAGTATCCATTGTCCATTAGGTGAAATACTGGGCGTACTGAAGCTACGCTGGGCATCGCTTACAACGCATTCCTCAATTCCTGACTGAAAATCAACTCGCCAGATTTCGCCTCGTCCTGCTTCGTTCATACGCACACATAGTATGCTCGATGCCCCTTTGGGACATGGATTCATACCCTTTGTGTAGCTGGAGAGGAAATTTTTGCTAACACTATAGCTCCAAACACTGGCTCCAGTACGCTCCTGACGAGTGAAGAAGATGTCCTTCATGTCTGAAGAATAAACAGGTGAATAGTCCTGCGCGCCACTGGTAATCTGACGACATACATAGCCACTCGTACTGCTGGTTTGAAAAATCTGGTTCAGACTGCCGTTAGCCTCGGAAAAACAGATATACTTGCCATCAGGCGAGTAGCTGAAATCGAGAACAGCCTGACGGTTAGTGCGTTGCACTGATGCGCCCTGCTTGTCAATGTCCTTGATGAAAATATTGTTAGTGTTGTTACGCGACGAGAGATAGGCCAACTGTGAACCATCGGAAGAAATATCAAGGATCCGGTTTGACAGCCAGTTTACAATACGACCACTACGTTTCACTATAGGCATGCTCACATAGTCGTTATCACTGGTGATGCGAGTAAAATTGACTCCAGACTCTTCATTGACCTTCACTACGGAATAGTCAACTTGTGCAAAAGCCGACATAGTAACTACTGGAGCACTTAAAAGCAAAAATATCCGTAACAAACTCATTCTTTTTCCTATTTATAGTCGATAGATTGCGCAAAAGTAAACAAATCTTAAATGGGAAAACAAAAAATCTGTACCCATTATGACTACATGTAGCCGTAAAAGCTACATAAATGATGTTTTTCTGGCTCAGTCCTAAAAGCCAGTTGTGTTTATGCACATAGTTTCATTAGCCTGAAGAGGAAGAATGGA
>ERZ842401.7705-NODE-7705-length-10901-cov-3.351650_pt1 | contig 10901 bp, 13 predicted proteins | sample MGYA00521270_ERZ842401 | MGnify/ENA primary metagenome ERZ842401 (study PRJEB31892, sample SAMEA3878208) | bioreactor metagenome | biome: Moose rumen | place: Sweden | collected 2011-10 | study: EMG produced TPA metagenomics assembly of the PRJEB12797 data set... | reverse complement strand
TCCTCGGTCACCTTGATAGCCACATGGAGTTTGTAAGCATCAAGGATTACCTGGTCGAAAGTCGCATCACCGAAAGAAAGCGCACCGCCCTCCTCAATCCATGATGCCGCAGGCTTTGTTGCTGCGATATTGATCTTATGCTCCCCGGATGTTGTGATCTTGGTAGCAAGACCTCTCATGATGTTCTCCTCATCAAGGACATCGATGAGGCGCTTATCATATTCCTCGGGAACAAGATACCCGCCGTCTGCATCCACACCTTCCTGCAGAACATCAGTAATCTGACGGAAGTTGGAACGGAGTGCAAGGAGCATTCCCTTTCTGTACTCATCAGATGCCCTGCCTGTCTTTACCTCGGTATCGGATGCCTTTCCGGGCTTTACGGTAAGAGGAGCATTCACAGGCTTTGAAAGCTCTGCCTCCCTCTCTTCAGCACGTCTCTCACGGTCGATTGCCGCCGTAAGGTCTGTGATCTCTGCCTCCATCTTTTCGTAGGTAGCGGCATCCTCGGCAGAAAGTGTACCGTTCTCCTTGGCATGGGAATCCACAAAAGCCTTTGCCTCCTCCCACACCTTTGCTCTCTGGTTAATAAGTTGCTGTAATCTCATGTCGTTTTCCTCCTCAGATAAACTTTTTGATGACATCAAGACGCTCAAGCACATCGCTTACCTTGCGTCCACTTACAGTTTCCGGCACAGGGATTTCTGCCTGCTGTGCCACAGGCTGTGTCTCTTTTCCGTACTTGGCGGCTACCTTGTTTAAAAGGGCATTGTTTACCGCCTTTCTTGAAAATAAAAAAGAGGATACAGTTTTCTGTTCCTCTTCTTTGGCGTATTCCTCGGATGTATCTTCCGGATGCGATATCCAGATATCATCCGCAAATCCTAACTCCACGGCCTTGTTTGCGTTCATCCATGTTTCCGCATCCATAAGGTGTGAGAGTTTTGCTCTCGACTGCCCGGTCTTAAGCGTGTATGCGTTGAGGATGCTTTCCTTAACCTCGGAGAGCATATCCATTGCTTTCTGCATTTCCACATGGTCACCGAAAGCTATGGTAGCCGGGTTATGGATCATCATCATGGAGACGGGTGACATATACACGGTGTCCCCCGCCATCGCTATGACCGAAGCCGCCGAAGCTGCGATGCCGTCAATCTTTACGGTCACCTTTCCTTTGTAGGCTTGGAGCATATTGTAGATCTGGGCTGCCGCTATGCAGTCCCCACCGGGAGAGTTGATCCATACGGTGATATCACCGTCCCCGGCATCCAGCTCGTCCTTAAACATCTTCGGGCTTACCTCATCATCGAACCACGGGTCCTCTGCGATAGTCCCTTCAAGAACGAGGGTTCTCTCAATGCTTTCCTCGCCTGTTTCCTGATTGATGGTCTTTTGACTCATCCAGTTCCAGAACTTCTTCATTTTTCTCCTTTCCGTCCGTAGCAAAAATGCCTGCGTCCTTAAGTTTTGTCATGTTCCCGTTGATGAGGTACAAGTCCCCACCATCCGCTTCCGGGATGCGGTCAAGGTTCTCAAGTTCCCTTATGTCGTTCGCACTCATCCAGCCGTTTTGCCTTCCGACTGCATATCCGTCCATACGGGACTTGTAGTCACCTCTTAAAAGCCCATCCACATTGAACTTCACGAAGTATGATTTCTTCTCATCGGAAGAGAGCAGACTTCTGACAATCGACTGCTCCCATCTGCATATCCACGGGTCAAGGGTGTAGGTCACAAATTCCAAGCTCTGCTGTTCTATATTGGAGAATGACGATTTATCAAGGTCACCCACCATGTGCGGAGGCACTCTGAAAATACGTGCTATCTCATCTATCTGAAACTTCCTCGTCTCAAGGAATTGTGCCTGCTCCGGCGATATCGAAATCGGAGTGTATTTCATACCCTCTTCCAGCACCGCCACCTTGTTTGCGTTATGGCTTCCACCGAAGGTCTGCGTCCAGCTTTCACGGATTTTCGCAGGATCCTTTAAGGTTCCGGGATGCTCAAGCACTCCGCTCGGCTGTGCGCCGTTAGCAAAGAACTTGGCTCCGTATTCCTCACATGCAATCGCCATACCTATGGCATTGCGGGCCATGGCAATAGGGCTGTATCCTACGAGGCCATCAAAACCGAGTCCCGGTATATGCAGCACCTCGGAAGGATTAAGCTGAACGATTCCTTCCTTAAGCGTGTGGGCATCATCTGTGGAAACCCTGTACTCGTAATAGATCTGCCCATCCTTATCACGGTCTACATTCATCCGATCAGGCATTAAGGGATAGAGTCCAACAACCTCACCTCTGCCGTTACGGATTATCTGTGCGTAGGCATTCCCCCACAAAAGCAGATGGGTCATGAGCGTTTCCCGGAAAATGAACGATGTCATCTCCGCATTCGGCTCATCATGCAAAAGGAAATACAGCGGATGGTCGATGGCTTTTTCCTTGCCCCCGGTATCCGTATATCTGTATAAGTGAAGAGGCAGTCCTGCGACCGCCTCCGAAAGTATCCTTACACATGAATAAACGGCCGTCATCTGCATGGCCGACCGTTCGTTTACCCTCTTTCCGCTTGTAGATGCACCCATGAAAAAGTTATAGGCACCTCCGGCTGTTCGGTTCGTGGGCTTATCCCTCGACCGAAAGATATCAAAAATACCCATCAGTTATCTCCCTCCATTACTGTATTTATGGCTGTGGCGATTACCGCCATTCCTATCAAACTTAAGATGATCATTAAAACACCAATAATCCCCTCTCATCATAAACGCTCGTGCCACCACTTACTCCACAGCGGATTGCCCTGTCGAGTGCCATGATCGTTGCGACCGCTCCGTCTATCTTCTCCGTGGACTTTTCCTTGTCCGGCTTGATGTTTCCGGCGGGGTCAGTTCGGATGAATATGTTATCCATACACCACCGAAGGACGGGATGACCGCCATGAGCAATCCTCTGCTCGAGGGTTAACTTCATCAGTTCCTTGGTGGGAGGGGACATGCTTGCAAAGCCCTGTCCTATAGGAACTACAGTAAATCCCATCTCGTCAAGGTCCTGGGATACCTGGGTGGCACCCCATCTGTCATATGCGATTTCCCGGATATTGAACTTATCCCCCAGCTCCTCGATGAACTTTTCAATCTCCCCGTAATGGATGACATTGCCTTCCGTCATCTTTAGGAATCCTTGTTTTTCCCACACATCGTATGGAACGTGGTCACGCTTAACCCTCAAGTCCAATGTCTCTGCCGGTACCCAGAAGTACGGCAGGATATAGTATCTGTCCTCATCATCAAGCGGAGGGAATACAAGCACAAGGCTCGTAAGGTCCGTGGTGGAGGATAAATCGAGTCCCCCATAGCAGACCCTTCCGGCAAGTTCCTCCGGGGATACGGGCAAGTTGCAGATATCCCACTTATCCATCGGCATCCACCTCACGGACTGTTTGACCCACTGATTTAAGCGAAGCTGCCTGAAAGCATTCTCTTCTGCCGGATTCTGCTTTGCGGAATCACAGGCCGCCTGTACCTTATCCACTCCAATCGTTATGCCAAGGGACGGATTGGCCTTTGCCCAGACCTTTGGATCCGTCCAGTCTTCGGACTCATCCGCCCCGTATATAACGGGATAAAAAGTCGGATCTATCTTCCTGCCCTCCAAAATATCCACGGCTTTCTGATGCAGTTCATAGCAGATGCTGTTGGTGTCATACCCTGCCGTGGTTATGATAAAGTGCAGGGGATTCTTCCTCGCATCGGATGTACCCGTGGTCATCATCTGGTAAAAATCCCTGTTTTTCTGCACCCAAATCTCGTCAAAAATAAGGCATGATATGTTCACGCCCGAAGCTGCTCCAACCTCTGCGGAGAGGGCTTTATACTTGCTGTTCGTTCCGGGAAACTCGATGGTCTTCTTCGACCGCCTGATATCGCACCGCCTCTCAAGCGCAGGACAGAGCCTTACCATGTCACAGGCTACATCAAAAACGAGGCTTGCCTGGTCACGGTCTGCGGCACAGCCGTAAACCTCGGCACGTTGTTCTCCGTCCGCACACAGCATATAAAGTGCTATGGCTGCCGCCAGCTCACTCTTTCCGCATTTCTTCGGAACCTCGATGTAAGCCGTGGTGAACTGTCTATATCCGTCAGGCTTTAAGATACCGAAGATATCCCGGATGATTTGCTCCTGCCAATCTATAAGGTCGAATGGCTGACGGTAGAACTCACCCTTGGTATGTTTAAGCTGTTCTATGAAATTTACAACGAAGTCCGCAGCCTCCTTATTGTATTTGGAGGTTTTCGCCTTGAACTTCGTGGGAGTGTATTTCTTCAACTTCCTGATCAAGCGTCTCACCCTCTTAATTCTTAAATGTTAAAATCCAATAAAAATAAGCCGCATTTCTGCGACTTCCAAAATTTATTTATACGAGGAACAGAGCCCCTTGGCTCCGCATCCTCCCTTGTTATCTTGCTCTGGTCACCACATACTCGATGCCTTCACGCTTTGTCTGCTCGGCGGCCATCTTCTCGGCATCCTTCTTGTCCGTGGTCTCAACGAACATGGTGTATCTGCCTTTTCTGTGTACCCGGTATCTGATCTCCTTCTTCATGTCCGCTCCTCCTTATGCCCACTCGGTTGCCCATTCGAATGCTGCCTTAAGGGCGTGTCCCTCGTCTTCGTAGTAATCGTTTCCCACCGCTTCAAGGTTTGTGTCATTCTCAATGCCGCCCTCGTTTTTGTAGGCTGCCCAGAAGTATCCGTTCTTGCCGGAGCCTCTGTGGTAGTAGCTTGCCGCTATCGTGAGGGTTCCGAATCTTACCACCTTGCTGTCAAAAGCAAATCTCGTGCATTCAAGCTTCTCGGGTGTGCTGGTGGTCGGTATTCTAAGTTCCTGTGCTTTCTTTGCTGTAAATTCTGTCATGTCCGTGTCCTCCTTTTCGGTGGTGTTTTCCTTTTGTTATGGACATATTCGCTCTGAAGCACACTTATATCAACTCATTTCGGAGGCATATATGTAACAAATAACCACCGGGGCTGTTGTGTATATTACTGCTTGTCTATCCGGCAGGTTAAGCCGTCAACCTCGGTGATCAGGAATCGGATGCCCCTCCATGTAAGTTCCACCATTCGGATGCTGCAGTAGTAATTACTCCTCTCCCTGTCGGAAATGACATCCCCGTGCCTTATCATGAAGTCTGCAAGATTCCCCATCAGCCTGTCCCTGATTTCTTCTCTCTCATTCCAAGTCATGTCCGCACCTCCTTAGATGTATTCAGAAAGGATGTTGTACTGTGCTTCAAGTCTTGCGTATTCCTGTGCAAGGCACTGTCTGCGGAATCCGTTCTTCTCGCATCTTCCTTTCCTGTCGATCTCGTCCAGTTCGGCGCGTCTCTTCCTTAAAATGAAGTCCAGCTCCTCAAGGTCTGTCTTTGCTGTCTGTAAGTCCTTTTCAAATCTTGTCACTTCGGTGTTCCTCCTTTGTTTTGGTAGTCTATATATCACTCCAAAGCACATATTTATCAACGATTATCCGCGCTGAATATGTGACAAATGAAAGAGGAACCGATTGTGTATATTATTCGTGGTGCGTTCCGTGGATGGATTCGAGGATTTCGTCCTGCTCCTTCCCAAAAACACCGATGGTCTCAAGTGCCTGCCTTGTTCCACAATCCGGGCAGATAGGCGTTTTGTTATCCGTCCGGGATATGGCTGGTCTTTCATGGTATCTCTGTCCGCATATCGGGCAGATGTTTATCCTTGTGATATTGTCATCCTTCATTTTGCACCTCCAGTCCGCTCCGCTTTAAAGCTTCAATAAGGTAATCCGTGTCAAATCCAAAACTCTCGTACCCCTCTGCGCAGGTCTCCACATAGTACCTTGATGGGATCCCCAGCGGTCGTTCTTCATGCATGATGTATACGAAAGCCTCTCTTGTTCTTTCCTTCCCGGTTCGGATCCCCTTAAAGGTTATCTCCAGTTCCTTCTTGTAATAAAAGGTGGGGAATCCCTCATAGCGGTCGAGTGCCTTCTCGTCAGCGGGCTTTACTTCCCACACCGCAACAGGAACCTTCCATCCGGGTCTTTCTTCAATCGTGAGGTATGCTCCCGTCTTGCTCCCCTTAAAAAGAAGCTCGTAATCCGGGATAACCCCTTTGCCGATGATTCGTGCCGTAGGGCATCGAAACTTCATCTGCGTGGTGTTCAGGTTACTTCCGTAAGCCAGATAATATCTCTTCATATCCGTCCATCCTTTCTGGAGGCTACCCCTCCTACCACCTTAAGACCGCTCTGTGGCGGTTTAAGGCAGGCCTCGTAGCTGTTCCCTTCAAGCGGCTGCTCTGCCGTGTCTGAAGGCTGTGTCCCCCGAAAGGTTTCTGGTTAAAAAGTCTCTTGCTGTTGCAAATTCGTCTCCGATGAATCCGAGTCTTAAAAGCCAAGTCCTCATGGCGTATTTGGGATTCTCGTTCTGCTGGGGCTTCGGGCTTGCTGTCCTTACCTCCTTTGCCAGTTCGGAAAGTGCGAGGCAAAGCTGAATGTAGCTTTTAAGCTGTCCGGCGTGGATGCCGTTCCTCTTTCCGTTTGCCGGGGCATCGAATTGGAAAAGTCTGAACTCGACCGTTCCCTTTGTGAAGGTGGCGTGGAGGTTTAGCATGTGGTACCGTGAGTCGTTGTAGTGCTGACTGCGTCCGTAGCTTGCTCCCTGCGAGGTGTACCAGATGTCTGCGAGCTTCGCCATTGTCTTCGGCTTTTTCCTGTTCAGTTCCTTTAAGAATCTCGGGTCAACCGTCCGGCAGTAGCGGCTCACTCTGTAGCTGTCGAGCTTCAATGCCTCTGCCAAAAGGCTCTCATGGCTTGCCATGATGTTTGCGAGGTTCCTTAAGGTCTGCGGCGTATGTCCCTGCGCTCCGATGTGGATGTGGACTCCGCATCCCTTTGTGGGATCGCTCTTTGCCCCGGCGTGGCGAAGGAGCCTCAAAAGTTCCTGCAGGGTTTCGATGTCTGCGTAGGTTAGGATCGGCGTTACCAGTTCGCACTTTTCGCTGTCGGGTCCCGAAATGGAAACATCCTTCTGAAATTTCCATTCCCTTCCCTGTGCGTCCCAAGCACTGTAGGTGTAGTAGCCGTTCCGGCTTGCCGTATCCTCTACCCTGTCTGTTCCGAAAAATCCGGCTGCGATGGTCGCTGCGTTCTTTCTCGTGATGCTGTTCATCTCAACCTCGACCCCTATGGTCTGGCTCTTCATGCTCTCGATCTGGTTCTTTGTCTTTTCGTTCATGTTGTAATCCTCCGTTTTCCTTGTGTTTTGGGGCTTTTTGCTCCCTTTCGTTAGTGTATTAATCACTCTTTGCGGAGGTTATATCAACTTATTTCGAGGCATAATCTACACAAATATGTGTGCAGAAAACTGTGTATTTTAGAGCTTCTTTACGATGTCCTCACCGTAGACTACATTGAGTCCGCAGCCGTTGTCCCATTCCATCAGGAGGCTTCCCGTATCGTCCACCCTCTTTACCGTTCCCTTTGTGCCGACCGGGGGAGCCTGCATATCATCCATCTTCACAAGTTCCACCCTTGTCCCTGCCGGGTACTCTTTCCTTATGGCCTCGACTATCGCTCTGCTTGGAAAATTCATGATGCCTGATCCTCCTTTTCGGTATTCTTGAATGCGGATGAGCCGGAGAGGTTTCGAAGGAGAACCTTCCGCTCTTCCTTATATTCCTTGCCGATGAATCCGAGCCTTAAGAGGAAGCATCTGAATGCGTACTTCTCGTTGTCCGCTGCCTTTTCCTTTGCCGTGATCCTCGTCTGGTTCTTGGCCATGTTGCAGATGGCAGAAATGAAATGGTTGTAGGCATTCGCATCCTGCTCGGTCTCAATCGTGAACCAAGGGAATGTCACCTTGTCCTCTTCTTCCAGAATAGGAAGGTCGGTGGTCTTGAAAGCCGCCTTCATGAGGGCTCCCTTGCTTTCGATGATCTTCCTTAAGTTCGCAAGTGCCTCGCCAGTAAAGAAATCCCTCGGCATCGAAACCTCAAGGGCTGTCCCCTCAAGGGTCTGCTCCGCAGGCTTTGGTGTATCTGTCAGCACCTCTTCCGGGGTTTCGGAAGTAACCTCTCCCTCGTCAGCTTCCGTAGTTTCTGCAGATTCTTCGGTGCTTTCAGTCTGCTCCGGCTCTGTAGCGGTTTGCTCTACCGCTGTCTCAGTTTGCTCCACCTCGGTAGCATTCTGCTCCGTTGCCACATCATTCAGTTCTTCCGGCATGCTTTCCGGCCATATGCTTCTTGTTATCAGTGCGTCCATGATTTTCTTTACCTCACCTTTAGGCATGTCCCCGAACTCAATGGCTCCGTCCTTCGTGACTTCCATGTTCCCGATCTGGTAAGCCTGCGAGAAGACTCCCTTGTACCTTGGTGCGATGCCCGTGATGTCGAAAAGGGCTGCCACCATGTCTTTTCTGTCCTGTCCCGTTCTGTTAAAGTTTGCTCTCATTGTGTTACCTCCTTATAGGTTGTAGTCTCCGCCGCATTTCGGCGTAGTACATACATCACTCTGAAAGCCTTATTTATCAACTAATTTCGCTGTAGAATACAGACCGAATTACTGTGCAGATGCTTGTGCATAGTACACAATCCCCGAAAGCACGAAGAATACGTTAGGAAGTGCGACTCCGTTGCCCCACAGCTTGTATTCTGCGGAATCGGAATGCGGGTCTTTTAACCACTTCACTATCTGGGCATCCGTTTTCTTCCCTGTCCCCGTCACATTGCTATAGGTATCAAAGACCTCTCTCCAAAAAGCGATATCCTCATCGGTAGGCTCCTCGGTCTCAAGGTTCATGCACCACCAATCCGGGAATCCCTGCAGTCTCGCACACTCAATCGGAGTGAGCCTTCGTACTATATAATATGGATTCTCCGTAATGGTCGGAGGGTCTTTGAAATCCGATGCCACCAGCGTATTTGCCAAGTCTTCGGAGGCTTCCATGTGATACGATGACTTGCTCGTTGTATATACGGGATGGGCTACCGCACCGGGTCCTTTGGCTACCATCGTAGGCTCGACCTCTTCTTCTATGGTCATGCCGAACTGTGCGTTGGCTCCCATGTTGTAGGATGCACGGTCTATACCATAGGAAGGCTCACCGACAAAGTTCTCTGCCGGGTTACCCAGCTGCTGACTGGACGGACCCTTGGGACCATCCATAGCGGAAAGCGATGCCGACTTATCCGCAAATGCCACCGCATGCTGTTCCGTGGCATTGAGCGTATACATCACATTGGATTCCTTATATCCGTCACCCTTATGGGAAGGGCGTGTGCCGTTTCCTTCCACCACAGCAATGCCGCCCTGGTTGCATGACGGGTTACCGCCATTAAGGTCAAGGCATCTTGAAGTCTCTGCCTCATAAAATCCGCTGTTGGGATTGTCACTCATCATGGAGTGGCTCGACTTGGAGCAGACCCCATAAGCGGTCGGCACAAATACAGTCTGGTCGTTGTTGCACCCAAGGGTAGCTGACTTATTGTCCTGAATCAGGGCTCCCTTGCCACCGCCCTCGCATCCGCTCCGTATCTTCAGAGTCTTCGGTGTCGGCTCTTCCAATACAAACGGCTGATTGTTACCGCCGGTCCCATAGGTGGAAAGCACGGTCTGTGCCACATCCAAGGGACCCCGGTATCTCGTATCCTGCGAGTGGTTTTCAAAAACAAGCGGAGGATGATGTGCCTCTGCTCGAAGAGTGCATGTCTTATCCTCCGTTATATCCATGCGGTTGCCGCCCTGGTCGTTTAAGCAGAAAGTGCCTGTCTCTTTAGAGCAGCCTCCAACATGACAGGTAGCTTCTTGCCACGCTCTGAAGCTCTGCGGAGAATACCCAGACACGCCTTCTGACTCAAATAGTATTTTTCCGGCACACCTGTCTGCAAAATCAGCGATAAGGTAGATGCGTTTTCTTCTTTGGGGGACTCCCCAGTATTGCGCATCCATGATTCGCCATGCGATGGAGTAATCGTCTCCCATGATCTCTCCTGCGTAGCTCCACTTGCCCCCCCCTCTGCCCGAAGGTCGAGGAACAAGAATGTCTTTGCCTGCGGCATCGAGGATTTCTTGCAGGACGCATCTGAAATCTTCTCCGCTGTTGCTTGAGAATGCTCCGGGGACATTCTCCCAGACCATGTATCTTGGATATTCTCCATTTGTTGCCTCCCTCATTTCTTTGACGATCCGCACCTGCTCATGGAAGAGCGTGGAGCGTTCGCCGTCTAATCCTTCACGTTTTCCTGCTATGCTCATGTCCTGGCAGGGAGAGCCGCCGCTTATCACGTCCACAGGAGCAATCTTCGCTCCGTTTATGTTCGCAATGTCTCCAAGCTGCTCCACGTCCGGGAAGTTCTTCTTTAATACCCGGATAGCAAAAGGCTCGACTTCGGACATCCAGAGCGTGGTCATGCCGTTCATCCGTCCGGCTTCATCAAAGCCTCCGCTCCCTGAAAAGAGCGACCCATGTGTCAGTGTTTTCTGCATTTACCTTTTCCTCCTTGCTTTCGGTCTTATCTTCGGCTCCCATCCGAGCCTCTGTCCGCACCAGTGGCAGTGTTCATTTCCGAAAGATATGAACTTCTGGCAGTTCGGACATTGCCATGATCCCATTCCTCTCTCGATGGCATCCTTGACCGTCTCGTATTTCGATATCAGCCTCTTCGCCTGCTCTGCCGCCTCTCCGTAGTCGTATATGATGTCCATCGCCTCATCGAGTGCTGTCACATCCTCATTCCAGATGTTCGCTTCATCCTCTTTGTCTGCGAAATCCTGGCAGTGTTCTTTCAGGCTCTGAAGCTGTCCTATAATCTCTTTGTAGTCCATCGTCATTTCCTTTCTGGCGGAACTACCTCGAATACCATCAG
>ERZ842401.7704-NODE-7704-length-10902-cov-4.375403_pt1 | contig 10902 bp, 11 predicted proteins | sample MGYA00521270_ERZ842401 | MGnify/ENA primary metagenome ERZ842401 (study PRJEB31892, sample SAMEA3878208) | bioreactor metagenome | biome: Moose rumen | place: Sweden | collected 2011-10 | study: EMG produced TPA metagenomics assembly of the PRJEB12797 data set... | reverse complement strand
GCCGCACCCACACCCGCGACATCCGCGAGCTGGCCGGTCTGATGAAGATTATGCCGTTCCTGGCCGTGGGCTATGTCATCGCCGGTCTGGCCAACCTCGGTCTGCCGGGCTTCTCGGGTTTCATTGCTGAGATGACCATCTTCGTGGGCTCGTTTGGCGCCGACCCCGTCAGTGGCGACCCCAACACCTCGTTCCGCATGGTGGCCACCATCATCGCCTGTATGTCTATCGTCGTCACCGCAGTCTATATCCTGCGTGTGGTCGGAAAGATTCTCTATGGCGAGGTGGAGAACAAGCACTTCCTGGAGCTGACCGATGCCACTTGGGACGAGCGCGTCGCCGTCATCTGCCTCATCTTCTGTGTGGCAGGCCTGGGCACGTTCCCCTTCTGGGTGTCTAATGTCATCTCGCCGAGTGCAGGAAACATCCTTCAGTCAATTGGTGTCATGTAAATGAATAAAGAAAATGAATTGGCATAATAATCGCAATTTATTCGTAATTGGAATAATATAATTATAAGAATTACGGAGCAATTATGTTAATTATGAGAATTTGTTTCCAAAGCAGAAAAAGAAAGATAATATGAATTACGGACAATTCCTGAATATGATTCCCGAGTTTTATCTCGTGATCATCCTGATAATAGTCTTTGCGGTAGACTTCTTCATGCACAAGAGCGAGAAGAAGCACGACGTGCTATTTGCTGTCACGCTGGGTTTGACGGTCGTCCTGCCCGTGCGCATCGCACTCTTGAGCGAACCGGCTGAAGCCTTCGGCGGCATCTACGTCACCTCGCAAATCGCCAACGTGATGAAGGTCATCCTCACTGTCGGTACAGCCATTGTGCTCATCATGTCGCAGGCATGGCTCAAAACCAACAGCCGCTATGAGGGTGAATATTACATGCTCATCCTCAGCACCCTGCTTGGCATGTACATGATGCTCAGCAGCGGCTCGTTCCTCATGTTCTTCCTCGGACTGGAGATGGCCTCCGTGCCCATGGCATGCCTTGTGGCCTTCGACAAGAAAAAGAAAGACTCAGCCGAAGCTGCCGCCAAGTATGTACTCATGGCCACGTTCTCCAGCGGCGTTATGCTTTTCGGCATCTCGTTCATCTATGCAGCCACTGGAAGTCTCTATTTCGACAATGTGGCCGACGTCATCAAGGCAAGCCCCATCGCCATCATGGGCATGGTGTTCTTCTTCAGTGGCCTGGGCTTCAAGATTTCGTTGGTGCCCTTCCACTTCTGGACGGCTGACACCTACCAGGGCGCTCCCACGCCCGTCACGGGTTACTTGAGCGTTGTCTCCAAGGGTGCCGCCACGCTCACGCTGGCCATCATCCTAGTGAAGGTCTTCGGCTCGATGATAGCCTGGTGGCAGCCTATGCTCTGGGTGGTCATCATGCTCACCATCACCATCGGCAACCTCATGGCCATCCGCCAGACGGAGCTGAAGCGCTTCATGGCCTTCTCCTCTATCTCGCAGGCCGGCTACATCATGCTTGCCGTCATCGGTGCCGACCCCGCCACGTCGCAGACTGCCCTCACGTTCTACGTACTCGTCTATGTCGTGGCCAACATGTCGGTCTTCTCCGTCATCAGCGCCGTCGAGCACCGCGCCGGTGCAGGCACCAAGATGTCGGCTTACAACGGCCTCTACCAGACCAACCCGAAGCTGGCGTTCATCATGACCATCGCCCTCTTCTCGCTGGCCGGTATTCCCCCGTTCGCAGGTATGTTCTCCAAGTTCTTCGTGTTCATGGCTGGCGTGGCCGGTCAGGACCAGGCTCCCTTCTGGCCCTACTTCGTGGTGTTCATCGCCCTGATCAACACGGTCATCTCTCTGTACTACTACCTGCTCATCGTCAAGGCCATGTACATCACCAAGGAGGACCATCCCCTGCCCACCTTCCGCCACGGCACCGCCATCAACGCCGCCCTGGCCATCTGCACCGTGGGCATCGTCCTCTTCGGCGTCTGCTCCTGTATCTACGAGTGGATCGCTCAGGCCGCAGGTATGTAGCCACGGTTTTACACGGTTCATTTTTGAACCGCGGTTTTACACGGTTCGACCATGTATAATAGTAGTTTATTTTGATATTATAGGCAACATGTCAAACAGAAAGAAACGACTGAGATTGACCGCCGTTTGTGCATTGGCGGCTTTCTTCCTGACGGCTTGCAGCGGTAGGAATAAGAATGTACAGACGGACGAGAACAATCAAGACGCAGTGGTAGAGGAAGCTGGGGATGGTGTGCAACCCGACGCCATGACATATGAGCCGGACGATGCAGAGGAAGACTTCTTGCACGGACGCTCGCTGAACGACATCCGTTTTGCTCACTTTAAGGAGGAGAAAGATTGGATAGACAATGAGTATGTCCGAACGTTACGACGCTATCTTGACGACTTCTGCAACAAAAAAGTAGAGAATGAGGATTTGGAACCCTATCGTGATGTGGTGAAAGGAAAGTTTACTATTTTCAATGTGGAGCCATACATTGGCGGTGGGTTGTTTCTTTCGATTATTTTCTTCGATCATCCGCAATATCTTTTCCATTCGGCAGTGTATAGTTCTGTTGATATCGAGCGGGAGACGGTCATCGAATATCATGTGCTTGATGTCGTGATGGAAGTTGACAGTATGGATGTCACGCAGGATGATATTCGTGAGGTGCTGTCGGAGCATCCTGAGTATAAGCTTTGGTAGTAAGTGTTGTCTTAATGTAAAACTGTGTCCCCGTTTTTTCTAATTTCCTCAGTAATAAAGAGCCGAAAGTCTTTGTACTTTCGGCTTTTTTGTGTATTTTTGTAGACGGAACCACAAAAAGGAGGAAACGAAGATGTTAGACAAGAACGAAACGATAGAGAAGCTCCGCTCCACACAGCAGTATCTGGGCGAGCACTACGGGGTGCACTCCATGATGCTCTTCGGTTCGCTGGCCAAAGGGCAACAGCATGAGGGCAGCGATGTTGACGTGGCCCAGTTACGTGAGAACATGAACCCTGTGTTCAAACAGCAGATAGTGAAATATGGAATACGAGTCTACTGAGAAAATCCAGATGCTCAGAGAAACTCTGAGTAACATAGACCTTGCCATCACCCCGCCTACAAGAGTGGACGGCAAGGATAGAAACTGTTGATGACTTTCTTCTTTCACCTACAGGGATGGAGAAACTGGATGCTGCATGCATGGTTATCATCGCTTTGGGGGAGGCAGTTAAAACACTTGACAAACTCACGGACAAGATGCTCCTGCCAACCTATCCTTCCGTCGAATGGAAAATGGTGATGGTGGCACGAGATATTATGGCTCACCATTATTTTGATGTTGACGCAGACGAAGTGTTTAGTATCCTTAAAGAACGACCCGCCTCCTTTAAAGCAGGCTATTGAGTATTTGAAGCTGCAGATTTTTAACGAATAATCCGCTGTTACTCATAGGTCACTAGCTCCCGGGGCAGCTTGATGACCTTCAGCCGTTCGTACCAGATGCGGTCGGAGCCGGAGATGGGCTTCTGCTTGTGTCCGCTGATGATGTAGTAGCTGGCGGCATATTCGTCCATCATGGAGAGGAATACGTTTTTGATGCGCGAGCATTTCTCGTTGATGGCGTTGTCGAGCGGATTTACCAGATGGTCGACACTCTCAGCAATCTTGGCTTTGTCCATCAGGCGGGCAGTCTTGGTGTAAAGGGCCGTCAGTTCTGCGCGGTAGTCGACCAGGCGTTTAAATGCGATGCCTTCTGGGTGAGCCAGAAAGAGCAAGTAGACGGCCTTGTGCACGGGTTGCAGCTCTATTTCGCGTTCACCTACAAAGAACCGGTAGTCCTGTGTGATGCGAAGGGGCAGCAGTCGGTTCTTGGCGGCCTCCAGGCGCAGTTCCTCAAGCAGCGAAACGCCCAGCGCGCCCAGCAGCAAGTCGTTTCTGCCCAGTGCTTGCAGCTGGCCTGACAGCCGATGGACTTCCAGTGCCATCTCTTCCGGTGTCATCTGTGGCTCATTCATCGGTTACGACATCTCTCATTTTCTGTAGCAGCCAGTCTTTCCATCGCTTGATGATGGTGGGCTCTTTGGCATCAGGCTCCTGTTGGATGGGGGCCGGCTGCTGTTCGTCGTCTTTATCGGGTGCTGTCGGTTCCTCTGGAATTGCGGGCTCCGGTTCATGGGCAGGCTCCACCTCGAATGGCAGTTCCTGTGTCAGCACCTCCACCACTTTCTTCTTTTTTATGGGCTTGTACAGCTTGGGTATCAAGTCTTCATAAAGGCCATCTTCGTCTTTGTAGGCATTGGCTTGTAGCTCCTTCCGCATGTCGTCTTCCAGTCCTGTGGCCAGTATGGTGACCTTGGCGTCTTCCCCCAGGGAGTCGTCGGTAGCAGTGCCCCAGATGACCTCGATGTTAGGATCCAGCTGGTCGAAGAAGTCATCAATCTCTTGCAGCTCCCTGACGAAGATGGGGTGCTCGTCGCTGGCGTAGATGTTGAAGAGGATGCGCTTGGCCTTGCCGATGTCGTTGCCATAGAGGAGTGGAGAGTCCAGTGCGTCAATGATGGCCTTTTCCACGCGGTTGCTTCCGCTGGCACGCCCCATGGCCATGATGGCTCCACCTCCGTTTTTCATGGTCGTCTCTACGTCGCGGAAGTCACTCTTGATGCCACCATCGCAGGGCAGAGTGATTAGCTCGGAGATACCTTTCACGGCATCCATCAGGATGTTGTCTGCCTTGAGGAAGGCATCCTTTACTGAAATGTCAGAATCAGCGTAGACATCGCATAGCCGCTCATTGTTCACAATCAGTATGGCGTCAACGTTCTTTCGCAGTTCGTCCACTCCTTTCAGTGCCTTGATGATTTTCTTTTTCTTCTCGAAATAGAACGGTATGGTCACCACACCGACGGTCAGCATGCCCAACTCCCTCGCCACGCCCGCAATGACGGGAGCGGCTCCTGTGCCTGTGCCGCCACCCATGCCTGCCGTTACAAAGACCATTTTCGTTCCGTCAGACAGCAACTTCTTAATGTCGTCGATATTGGCCTCGGCCTCGCTGCGCCCAAGTTCCGGATTGGCTCCCGCCCCCAGGCCAGAGCTGCCCAGCAGGATTTTGATGGGTACAGGCGAGCGCGACAGCGACTGGCTGTCGGTGTTGCAAACAGCGTAGGTCACGCCTTCCACTTTTTCTAAAAACATGTTGCGCACGGCGTTGCAGCCTCCGCCTCCCACGCCGATTACCTTGATGATGCCTTGCATCTTGTCCTCAACAGGCCCAAAGTCTAATATCTCTTCCATGATTTTGCTCTTTAGGCTGCAAAAATACAAAACTTTCCTGAAATATGGAAATCTTCACAAGGCTTGCGAAGAAATAATTTTAGAAATGCTTGGCACTTTGGCGATTTTTTTGGTAACTTTGTAGTGCTGTGAATCATTATGCCGGCATCCGCCAGACACCTTACGCTCCTTTTACGAAGCTGGCCGTCCGGCTAGCCAACACCCGATATTCCTTTTTGAACACTAATGTAATGAACTGTCACATGAAGGAAGTCTATCACCGCGAGATGCCCCACTTCCTGCAAGCTATCACCGTCAGCACGGAATACTTGCGCTTTCTGCTGCCCCAGGAGATGCTTCAGGCCATCCATCAGCTGCCAGCCGAAGAAAGAAATCCCTCCGCATGAAAAAATCTCGTTCATTTTTTGAGAAATCTCGTTCATTTTTTGAGAAATCTCGTTCGTTTGGATTTTTCTTCGTAACTTTGTGCCTTGAAACTTAATCATTCTGAAACGATGAACGAGAACAAGGAACTGCGCACGGCGTGGGATTTTGTGGAAAACACGGGGCGGAGCATCTTCCTCACGGGCAAGGCAGGCACGGGCAAGACCACCTTCCTGAAGACCGTGGTGGAACGCTCGCGCAAGCGCCCCATTGTGGTGGCACCCACGGGTGTGGCGGCCATCAACGCCGGCGGCGTCACCATCCACTCCTTCTTCCAGCTGCCCTTCAGCCCTTTCGTGCCTGGTGCGAAGGTGGAGAGCAAGTTTGACTTCGGACGGGAGAAGCGGAAAATCATCGCATCGATGGATCTGCTCATCATCGACGAGATCTCGATGGTGCGGGCCGACCTGCTCGATGCCGTCGACAGCGTGTTGCGCCGCTATCGTGACCACAGCCTGCCTTTTGGCGGTGTTCAGCTGCTGATGATTGGCGACCTGGCCCAGCTGACACCCGTGGTGACGCCCGAGGACGAGCGCATGCTGAAACCCTACTACGACACCCCCTATTTCTTCGGTGCGAAGGCGCTGGCTCAAATAGACTATGTGACCATCCAGCTGGAGCAGGTCTACCGCCAGCAGGACACGTCGTTTGTCGACCTGCTGAACCAGATACGCCAGGGGCATCCCTCGCAGGAGGTGCTCGACAAACTGAACAGCCGGGTGAAAGCCCACCCAAGCCCTCCCAAAGGGAGGGATGTTTGGTCGCATAATGCTATTTCCACAGCCTCTTCATCTAATAATCAGACATCCCCTCCTTTGGAGGGGCATGGCGAGGCTTATATCCGCCTGACCACCCACAACCAGCTGGCCAATTTCTACAACGAGTCAGAGCTGCAGAAGCTGCCTGGCCGTGCCTTCCGGTTCCATGCTGCCATCAAGGGAGCGTTCCCTGACTATTCCTATCCCACGGCCGAGACCCTCGTGCTGAAACAGGGGGCGCAGGTGATGTTCGTAAAAAACGATCCTGCGGGTTCACACCTTTATTATAATGGGCGGATAGGCCGGGTGGCCTACGTGGACGAGCATCGGATACTGGTTCACTGCGAGGGCGACGAGAAGGCCATCGATGTGGAGCCGCTGGAGTGGGAGAACACCCGCTACACACTGAATCCCGTGACGCGCCAGATAGAGGCCGACGTGCAGGGCACCTTCCGCCAGTACCCCCTGCGGCTGGCGTGGGCCATCACCATCCACAAGAGCCAGGGCCTGACCTTCGACCACGCCATCATCGACGCCAACCAGTCGTTTGCCCCAGGACAGGTCTATGTGGCCCTGAGCCGCTGCCGCACGCTGGAGGGGCTGGTGCTGGCTGCACCCCTTACGGCCCATGCCGTCATCAACGACGAGCGTGTCGATGCCTACATCGCCCAGCAGGAGACGGAGGCGCAGCGCAGCATCGGGCAGCTGCCCACGTTGAAACAGGAGTACGAGCGCCATCTGCTGCTACAGCTGTTCGACCTCCGCGCCGTGCAATATCAGGAGGAGACGATGGTGCGCATCTTTGCCGAATACTTCTATCACAGCCACGCCTCGCTGAAGCAGCTGCACGACCAGGCGCTGATGGACATCGGCCAGCGCATCACCAGCGTGGCCGACAAGTGGCGCACCGTCATACAGGGCATGACCATCGGCCAGCTGCACACCGGTGACTTCCTGGAACGGGTGAAGCGCAGTGCCGCCTATTTCGCCGAGGCCCTCAACGATGTCCTGGCCAAGCCCATCGAGCTATCGGCCAAGGTGGAGACGAACAACAAGCAGGCCAAGAAACGCCTGGAGCTGGCCTTGCCTGAGTTGCGGCAGACGTGGCTCTCGCGCCGCTATCTGCTGACGAAGATGGCCGAACAGGGCTTCACGGTCACTAACTACCTGAGGGAGAAACAGATGTCCATGATCGACGCCCTTGACGAAAAGGAACTTAAACCCAAGCGTGAGCGCATGTCCAGGACTGCCCGCGAGCCGATGCCGAAGCCCCCGAAGGAGGTAAAACCGAAAACCTGGGAGGTGTCGCTCCAGCTCTATCGGCAGGGCATGAAGCCCGAGGCCATCGCCCGTCAGCGGGCGCTCACCCCCGACACCATCCTGAACCACCTGGCCCGCTATGTCGACACAGGAGAAGTCCCCTTCAGCGACCTCGTCTCGCCCGAACATCAGCAGGCCATCGGGCGCATTGTCCGCATGGTGGGAACAGCCGACGGCGTCACGCCCATCAAGGCGCTCTGTCCGCCCGATGTCACCTTTGCCGAGATACGGCTGGTGATGGCGAGGATGGAGGGTGGAAATAAAAAGGTGTGAATCCTTGCCAGATTGAAAAAATGGTGCTATCTTTGCAACATGGAAGAAAACAGACTGCAACAATACTTTGACGAGATGGGCAGCCATGCGCTGCTCAGCGAGGAACAGGAGCGCCAGCTCTCGGCCCGTGCATTGAAGGGCGACGGGCGCGCCGTGAACCGTCTGGTGGAGGCCAACCTGCGGCTGGTGGCACACGTGGCCCGCGAGTACCAGCGCCAGGGGCTGGCCATTGACGACCTCATCAGCGAGGGCAACATGGGTCTGGTGAAGGCGGCCACGAAGTACGACGCCTCGCACGGCCTGCGCTTTGCGGGCTATGCCGTGGTGTACATCCGCCGCGCCATAGAGAAAGCCTTGCAGCGCGAAAGCTCGGAAAAGATGCTGGAGAGCCGTGCCAACGGGCAGAAACGTTCGCTCGACGCTCCGATGGGCGCCAAGCCGAACATCAGCCTGCTCTCGGTGCTGGCCGACGGCAACTCGCCCCAGGCCGACGGACGGGCCTATAGCAACGCCCTGGAGGAGCAGGCGGAACGGGCTTTGCGCAGCCTGAACGAAAGGGAAACCCGTGTGGTGATGGCTTACTTCGGAATAGGCCAGGAACACCTGACCATGGCCGAGATTGCCGCCGACATGGGCCTGAAGCGCGAGCGCGTGCGACAGATTCGTGACCGTGCCGTGCGCCGCATGCGAAAGGTGTGGCGCAGCCGCAGCTAGAAGCGCTGGTAGCAGAGGTAGTGCTTGCGCACTTTGCGCGACAGCAGCTCCACGTTGAGCAGTTCCGAGGCTTCGGTGATGTCGCGGATGGTGCCGTCCTTGTAGAGAATGTCGATAGAGTCCTCGTCGGGCGAATACATGTCTTTGCTCAGCGTGACCACACTCATCAGGTAGTGGGCGTCCTCCTTGGGGATGCCCATTTTCTGTGCTATCTGCTGTTGCAGCTCGTCGATGCGCTCCTGGGCGATAGGTTCCTCGTGCACTTCGACGCGGAAGATGTGGCGGTCCAGCATGTCGGTGGCCAGGGTGGAGAGAATCGTGTCAGAGTGATGCTTCCAGGCTTTCATGGCACTCCAGAAGTCGCTGTCGTCCAGCTCTTCGTACATGCGAAGGGCATCGTCGTGCTCGCTGAACCAGCGGGAGTCGACATCGTTCTTCAGGAAATAGCCGAGGGCCGGCGAGGCGAAGAGGGCGGCATCTCCCTGCTGGGCCAGGAACTTGGCACGGCGCAGCATGTTCACCAGCGCCTTCTCGTAGGCCACGGCCGTCTTGTGCAGGTACACCTGCCAGTACATCAGGCGGCGGGTGGTGAGGTAGTTTTCCAGCGAGTAGATGCCCTTCTGCTCCACCACCAGCCGGTCGTCCACCACGTTGAGCATCTTGATGATGCGGGCCGAGCCGATGTTGCCCTCGGTGACACCCGTGAAGAAGGAGTCGCGGCGCAGGTAGTCCAGACGGTCCATGTCGAGCTGGCTGGAGATGAGCTGGTGGAGGAACCGCTTGGGATATTCGTCCTTGAAGATGGCGATGGCCAAGTTCAACTGCCCCTTCAGGTCGTGGTTCATCTGCTCCATCATCAGCAGCGAGATCTCCTCGTGCGAAATGCCATGGATGAGGGTGTTTTCCAGCACGTGCGAGAAAGGGCCGTGACCGATGTCGTGCATCAGGATGGCTGCCTGCACGGCCTCGGCCTCGCTGTCGAAGATGAACTGCCCCTTCTGTTGCAGCGAGAGGATGGCCTCGCTCATCAGGTGGAAGGCGCCCAGCGAGTGCTGGAAGCGGGTGTGGCGGGCGCCGGGGTAGACCACGGAAGCCAGGCCCAGCTGGTTGATTCGGGTGAGGCGCTGGAACAGCGGATGGCGCACGATGTCGTAGAGCAGACCGCGGGGAATGCGGATGAATCCGAAGACGGGATCGTTGATTATCTTAACGTCGTTCATGGCTGATAATAAGAGTTTGCTGGGTTTGTGGGCCTACGCAGAAACGGCCGTCGGGGCGATGATCCACGAGCCATAGGATGCTGCCCTCGGCATAGGTGAGTACCAGCTGGCGGCGCTTCTCCACCACGGAGAGCTTGCGGTCGGTCAGGTAGTCGCTCACCAGTCGAGTGCCCTGCATGCCGTAGGGCTGGAAGCGGTCGCCTGTCTGCACAGGGCGCAGCGTCAGGGGGAAACGTACCAGCGCTGCGTCGAGGCTGGCTTGGTGCGGCTCGCGCTCAACGTGGCATCCTGCCTGCCCGGTGAGGCGGAAGTGCTCGCCCTCGTCGTAGGCATACAGACCGGTCTCAGGAATGTGCAGGGCGGGGCGGTCGGCCTCGATAGCGCTCAGCGTCAAGTGGCCCTGGTGCACGGTGAGTACGTGGCTGTCCGACTGCCACTGGCGACCGCTCTGTACCAATGGCAGGCGCAGGCAGATGTCTTCAATGGCGGCAGGTGAAAATCCCTTTGGCGAGAGCCATTCAAACAGAATGCTTTCGGGGGAGGACTCGCTGAGCAATTGGCTGATGCTGACGGCATCGGCAGTGACCAGCCGCTGGAGGGATGTCTCGATGGCGTGGTCGTAGATGTGTTCGGCCTCGGCCAGGCGGCGGGCGGTTGCCAGGATGTTCTCGGTGGCGGCGGGCGTGATGGCCTGTAGTTGCGGGACGACGTTCAGCCGGATTTTGTTGCGCACGACGTCGGCCACCAGGTTGGTGCTGTCGGTGATGTAGGGCTGTCCCTGCGCTTCCAGCCACTGCTCAATCTGGCGTCGGCTGACGCACAACAGGGGACGGACGATGTGGCCGTTGCGGGGCTTAATGCCTGTAAGCCCTCGCAGCCCCGTGCCGCGTAGCAGGTTCATGAG
>ERZ842401.7703-NODE-7703-length-10902-cov-51.143819_pt1 | contig 10902 bp, 4 predicted proteins | sample MGYA00521270_ERZ842401 | MGnify/ENA primary metagenome ERZ842401 (study PRJEB31892, sample SAMEA3878208) | bioreactor metagenome | biome: Moose rumen | place: Sweden | collected 2011-10 | study: EMG produced TPA metagenomics assembly of the PRJEB12797 data set... | reverse complement strand
AGCCGCCGGGGAAGCGCATGAACTTAGGATGCATCTCGTAGAGCATCTGTGCCAGATCGGGGCGCAGACCGTTCTCGCGATTCTTGAAGGTCGGCGGGAAGAGCGACACGACATCGAGGTCGAGGGTACCCTGGCCGTCGAAGACAAAGGCAAACTGCGCCTGCGGGTCGCTGGCCGTGGCGGTCAGCGTAGCAGTGTACTTGCGCCACTGCTTGGGGCTGATGTCGGCGGCCAAACCGCTGACCACTGTCTCGGCATAGACGGCGGCGCCGTCCTTGCTACAGAGAGTGGCCTTGAGCGTGCCCTTGTAGGTGCCCTGAGCCCAGAAGCTCAAACGGTAGGTGCGCCCCTGAACGGCATTGATGCCCCAGAAACCTTCGTTGACGAGGCAGACAGGAGCCTGCGGCGTGGCAGCAACGGTCAGTTGCAGGGCGTTGCCCTGGGCTGCGTTCAGCAGCTTGACCTTCTTGCCAGGCTGAATGAGACGCATAGCGAGCGTAGCGCCTGGTGAGGCATAGGTGCTCCAGGCTTGTGTCGTGGCAGGTTTGCCGTACTCCGGACCGTCTTCGAACGAACGGTTGCGGATGAGCTCGGCATACAGGCCACCATCGGCGGCATGGTTGATGTCCTCAAAGAAGATGCCATAGTGCGTGGGGCTGACCTTCGGTCCGCGCCGGGCGGCATCGACATTGATGGAAACCTGAGCAATAACCATCTGGGCAACCATCATAATGGTTGTCGTCATTATTGATCTTTTCTTCATCTCTTATCTCTTACTATTCTACTAACTTATAGCCCCAAATAGTGATACCTGTTGAGCTGTCCAAAGCAGTAAAGCATGGGGTCTTGACATCGGTAGGCTCCAAGGTCTGTGGGATCATGACGCCTTTGTATTCAGACCCAATTTTTATAGTGACATAAGAAGTACCAGTCTTGGCTGTCCATGTACCTGTTGCACCGCCTGAAATCGTACCATCCGCATTCAGGGTTATATCGACGGGAACAGCATATTCCATTCCTTCGTGGTTCAGTCCGTACTTGTGAGTCAGCAGCTTGTAGTTGCCAGGGATGTCAGCAGTTGCCACCTTCTGGGCAGCAGCGATACCAGCACTCTTCACACCTTCGCCCGTGTACTCAAACGGAGCAGCAACCAGCCAGCCCTCTTCGTTCTGATAAACCTGATGGACACGAACCTGGTGACCCTCGCCCCAATTCTGGAAACGGGTATGATATACCAAATAAGTACGTCCGTCCTGAGCTGCGATAATGCTGTTGTGACCCTGCGAGCGTTCACCTGAAGCTTCCTCAGAACCACCAGTTAGCAGACTGCCCCAGTTAGAGTAGGCACCGAAGATGTTGACACCACGGTTGCCATCGTCCTCATTAGGACCGAAATTGGTATAGCGCTGATTCAAGAGAGCAGCAGCGCCCTTGCTGTCCACATAAGGACCATCGGGACTCAACGAACGGAAGACACGCATCTGGTAGCCACCAGCTGCCTCCAAGCCGCCATAGGTCATGAACAGGAAGTAGTAGCCACCGATATATTCGATATAAGAAGCCTCACCTGAGCTATAGTAGCCACCGGCAATCTTTTTACCGAAGTAAGGATCGGAAGTGTCACTCTCCGCATAAGTCACGTCATAGTCGCGCAGACCCGTCTCCTCGTCAAGCTCAAGCATGAAGATACCACCGCTCCACGAACCATACGTCATCCAAAGCTTGCCCTGCTCATCATAGAACACACAGGGGTCGATAGCATTAGGCCAATGGTTTCCATAGTTATCGCCAGGAGCGTAACGTGAAGGCAGAGCAGACTGTGAGCCCAGGACAATCTCCAGATCAGTAGACTTATAAGAGTCGCCAGACCGGAATCCGCTAATGACCACAGGAGCCTGATAGCGGTAAGGTCCTGTAATATTATCGGCAGTCAGCATGATGACGCTTGAATACCAACTGGCACCATTGATGCTCAGGTACATACACCACTTGCCCAGCTTCTTGTTGAAAATAACATCGGGTGCCCACATGTTGCCGTCGACACTATATCCCTCGCTGCCGCGTGCAGACCATGCAAAGGCATTGAAGTTGAAGTCATACTCTGTGCCACCCTTCTTCACCTTGGTGACCTGAGGCGTCGTAAATGCATCGGCATTGGCAGCGTTGGTGCTTGTAGCAGTGGCCCAAGGAGCAGTGAAGGCCTCCCAGGACATCAGATTGCTGCACTTGGCTGCTGCACGATGCGAACCAAAGACATAATAAGTACTTGTAGAAGAATCCCATACTATGCTTGGGTCATGAACGCTGACACGACGCAATGCAGAAGGACCCTCTGTCTGAGGATCGTCCTCGACAGACTCTGTGGCCGAAGTGGTGAAGGAAACCTCCTCTGAGTATTTCACATTGTCGTTGGTCTCTGCAAAAGCGCGAACATAGTAAGTAGTACTCTTTGCCAAACCGGCGATGGTCACCACCATCTCCTTGCTTGTTGAGTAAACCTTGTCGTCAGCAGTCGTCGGATTGGATGACGTTGAAAAGCATACACCACGATGAGTGATATGCGAACCCGTAGCCGTTGCGGTAACAATGGCAGAGTTGGACTGAATGCCCGACACCGTAGGGACAGACACCTCCAAGGGATAGTTCACTTCGTTGAGCTTGTCTTCGCAAGCTGTTGCCATCATGACGATGGCAAACAGCGCTAATAGTTTAGAAATATATTTCATAATACACTGCATTTTATTACATTATTCAAACACGAGGTAAGCACCCTCGCAGGTGAAACGGAAGTAGAGGTCGTCTGGATCGATGGTGTTGATGCCGATGTAGTCCTGGAGATAATCTACACCGTCGGTTCCGTGCATCACAGCCTTGATGTCGGCCGTGCCGTCGCCATTATTGACAATCTGCACCGTGCACTTGGCACCGTTCATGGCAGCGAGCCAGGCAGCCCAGTCACTCTGTCCGCCGCTCGGTGTGCAAGCATCATAGCCGGCACCCCAGCCGAAGTTGTCGGCACGCACCACGGCATATTCTTCCAGATTGGCCTTGTTGAGCACCACGACGAAGTTGTTCCAGTTGGCAGCACCGTTGGTATAGTTGGTGAAGTTGACCGTACAGACAGTATGTGCAGGAACTTGTACATTAGCCGTATGAGCTGTCCACCAGCCAGTCGAGCAGTCGGCCAAGCCCAGTTCCCTGTCGAACACGAGGTGAGCTCCCTCGCAGGTGAAGCGGAAGTAGAAGTCGTCCGGGTCGACGGTGTTGATGCCGTTGTACTCCTGCGTATATGTTTTACCGTCGTTGCCCACCATGACAGCCATCACATTGACCGTTCCGTCGCCGTTGTTGGTGATGTAGGCCGTCACCTTGGCACCGTTCATGGCAGCAGCCCAGGCATCCCAGTCGCGGCCGTCTTCCATCTTCAGCGTAGCAGCATCATAGCCATTGCCCCAGCCGAAGTTGTCGGCACGCAGCACGGCATACTCTTCCAGATTGGCCTTGTTGAGCACCACGAGGAAGTTGTTCCAGTTGGCAGCACCGTTGGTATAGTTGGTGAAGCTGACCACCTTAGTCTCCTTCGGCTCCACCTTGATGTTGTCAGTATGAGCCGTCCACCAGCCGGTACTGTTGTCCTCAGCACCCAGAACGACCGGGGTGGACACCACAAAGGTCTCCGTGTAGGCCGAAAGCTCCTTCACCACGCTGAATGTCTTCGTGGCAATGACAGGCTTGTCAGCATTCTCGCCCTTGAAGGTTTTATTGTAGATGACCACCAGCGTCTTCTGACCCGGTTCTTCTAAATTAGGAATAGCCTCGAACTGCAGTTTCTCAGCGCTTACCGTTGCGACGACACCCTCTTCGAAGGTAACCGTACCAATGACGTTTGCCATGGCCTCCTCCATCGATGTACCCACAAGCACCTCACTTGGCACACCACTTATCTCCAACGAGAGCGGCTGCTTGTCGTTAGCCGACGTACATCCGCCGACAGGCTCAATATTAGTTGAGATAAAGCTAACCAAGGAGCCTTCAACACCGATGCGGCAAGCAATGTCAGCATCTGCTCCTGTTGACGGGAACGGAGTCGTCTGCGTGTAAGTCTTGGTCAGCGTACCGTTGGTCATCTTGATGAAGAGTCCACCGTCCGTACGGTCTACCGTAATGGTGACCTTGCCATTCATCTTCTGCACCGAAGCGTCAGTCTCGTCGTCACCGGAAGAGTTACTGAAGTTGCCACCAACAAGACTTCGGTCAATCTCGCTACCGACAGTATTCCATTCAGAGTTCTTCGACGGGTCGTTATCATAACGGATAACACCATATTCATCGCCCAGTTCTCCGGTTTCTGCATTAGTACAAGCATTCAGGACAAGATAGAAGTTCTTGTAATACTTATTGTCAGGATTAACGGTCAGGGTAAACTGCGCCTGCCACTTTGCGCCGGCAGGTACAACATAGGTTTTTCCAAGTGTCCAGAAGCCTGAAGAGAGATCTTCCTTACCGATGTTATACACATCTTCCATTTGGCCAACCAGTTCCTCTTCTCCCTCACCTTCGTCCTCTTCGCCTCCCATTTCTGAGAGCCAGTCGGGAGCATCAATCTTATAAAGGTCAGCACCCTCACAACTTGTCAATAACATTGCACCAAGCGCAGCAATGAAAAAGACAGATGCTAATTTATTTAGATATTTCATAATTTGATCTTTTAATATTTTACTTTTTTACCTTTTTGCTTTTTACCTTTCAGTTAAAGGTCCACTACAGGATGCACTGTCCAACCCTTCTTTGTAAAGTATGTGGAGTTATCCGAATTGAGGTTAGCAGAATTACCCACCAGGTTAGCGTTTATATTCATATAGTTCTGATAGATGGGGAAATACTCATGACCTTTCTCATATTTGTCGAAAGTACTCTCCACTCCAGAAGCACCATAGGTTATCTCTGCCTTAATATCGGCACCAAGCTTATAGGCACCATGCTCTTTCAGCTGTTGCAGACGGCCTGCGTTGTAGAAGAATCCCCAGCGGATGAGGTCATAGCAACGACCAGCCTCACAACCGAACTCCTTGGGACGCTCCACATTGGCTATTTGCTCGAAGAGCTTATCTGCCGTACGGAAATCGGCAAGAGCTAGATCGTTCAGGTTAGCACGCCGGCGCACCTGATTGATCCACTCAATGGCCTGCTGTGTCGGACCGTTCACCTCGTTCTCGCACTCTGCTGCGCGAAGCAGCACGTCAGCATAACGCATGATACGAATATTAATGCCACACTTCAGACCCGTTACAACCGAAGAGTATAGTCCCGTACGGAAGTTGGTATACTTCGCCACCGGCAGACCACCGTTCACCGTATTGACAACAACCGAGCCGTCGTCCTCCATCTTCTCCGTATAGCACATGTTGCCCAAACCGTCAGCATACGTCTCCCAGTCGTCCTCATACGTACCAATAGTCCAGTAGAGACGCGGGTCCAGCCTGCCGTCCTTTGTCCGCTCACCGTCCTTAAACAGCCGATACAGCCAGGGAGCAGCAGCCAAGTCCTGCCAGCTACCCACATGAGCCGGAGCGAAGTTAGCCTCCAAGGCATTGCCCTGCGAAGCATTCTTACTGATGTTCACCGGCGTCCACTCGTCGTCAGAGCCCTGAGCACCATAGTCCAGGAACTGAACCTCATACAGGCTTTCGGCATTGTTCTCATAGGCAGCCCCCTCACGGAAGTTGTCACCATAGTTCTTCATCAGTTCGTACTTGCCATAAGTACCTTCTATGATAGCCTTCAGCACAACCAGTGCTTCGCCATACTTGTGGCGCTGCATCAGCGCACGGGCGTAGTATCCCGCAGCCGCACCGCTGGTAGCCCGGCCCTTGGCCCATTCGCCTCCGGCATCCTTCGTCGGCAGCAGGCTCATGGCCTCCGCGAAGTCAGCCTCTACCTGATCCATCACGCGGTCGTACTGCACCAGAGGATCCGTCTCACCCTCCTCATGATTGGCAGCATACAGACCCTCAAGCGTTGAGTAAGCGTTATAATCCAGGATGATGGCAGGATTCTGATAGAAGTTGGAAAGATTATAGTACGCCAGTCCACGGATAAAGAGCGCCTGACCCTTGATACGTTTCATCTTTTCAGACAGTAAGCTGTCGTCATCGCCACACTTTGTGATAACAAAATTGGTGATGTTAATCACATAGTACCAGTCGCGCCAGATCCATGCCACCTCTCCATTATCAATAGAGACATTCAGGTTGTCAGCCGTCAGATGGTTCCACGACTGAGCCACGTTCCAAACCTCATCCCCACGGCAGCACTCCAAAGTATATCCTACACGGGCATAGGTTCCCTCCATACGCGTATGATGATAGCAGGCAATCACGGCATCCTCCAAGTCGTCAGCGGTATTGCCGAAAGTTCCTGTGGTCGGGTCGTTGGGATTTGTCAGCTCCAACTTGTCACTGCACGATGTCAGCGTGCCAATGCCCAACATCAGGGCTAATGAAATTTTATATAGTTTCATAATCTAACTTCTATTTTTTACTTTTTTACCTTTTTACTATTTAACCTTTCACTTAAAAGGAGAAGAGCACACCGGCCATAAAGCTTCGCGCACTGGGATACGAACACCAGTTGAAACCTGGGGTGAAGGTGCCGCCGGCAAAGTCAACATTATATCCCTTATACTTAGTCAAGGTGAGCAGGTTCTGTGCCGAGATATAGATACGAGTCCCAGAGACAACACCCTTGAACCATTTATCGGGGAAGTTGTATCCTAACTCAATGTTAGCAATCTTCCAGTAGGCTGCATTCTGAATCTTACGGTCGCTAAAGTAGTCGTTCCATGCTTCGCCGTTAGCGGTGATATACGTACGTGGAACATTCGAGAGATAAGTTAGTCCGTCAGCAGAATAACGGTTAGCATCGCCAATAGCGACATCCTTGTTGGCCCAGCCATAGCAAGAATTCAGACTGTTATAGATACCATCGGCAACATGATAGTTGAGGGCACCAAATGTAGAAATGCTCAAATCGAAATGCTTGTATTCCAAGTGAGCACTGATACCAAAGTTCACCTTGGGCAGACCACTACCAAGTACAACTCGGTCGTTAGCGTCTATCATTCCATCATCGTTCACATCTTTATAAAGACAGTCACCTATCTGAGCACCAGTCTGCGTGGCGTGATCGTCTAAGTCTGCCTGTGTACGGGCTATTCCCTCGTAGACATAACCATAGAACTGTCCGACTTCCTGACCTACGAAAGTAGCATAGTCTCCTGAAATATACGACTCTTCGCCAAAACCCAGCTTAGTGACCTTGTTCTTCAAGGTACTTAGGTTGGCGCTTACCTGCCATTTCAAGGGGTGGTCGTTGTTACGATAGGTAGCCGAAAACTCGAAACCACTGTTCTCCATTGAGGCAGCATTCATTGTTACTGTCTCATTTCTCACACCGGCATTGGCGGGTACAGGGACGCTATACAGCAGGTCTGTAGACTTGTTCTTATACCACTCTGCTGTGAACTCCAAGCGGTTGTTGAACATGGCGATATCAATACCGATGTTGGTTGTTGACTTCTTCTCCCATGCGAGCTGGTTGTTTACGTAGTCCTCAATAGAAGAACCGTAAACCACCGAGTTACCAAAGCTATAACTCATGTAGCCTGGGCGGTATACCGATTGATAAGCATATTCACCAATATTCTCGTTACCCAACTCACCATAGCTGGCACGTACCTTGAACATGTTCATGATGTTTTGATTGATGGGGAAGAACTTTTCCTTATCGAAGCGCCAACCTAAAGAGATAGAGGGGAACGTACCCCAGCGAATATCCTTGGTCAGACGTGAGCTACCGTCACGACGGATAACGAATGACAACAAATACTTGCCATCGTAGTCATAGTTCAAACGGCCAATCAGAGAGGTCAGGGTGTGCTTGTACTCATACGATTCTGATTCACGGGTCTCTGCCTTCTGAGGATGCAGATAGTAAGGCTCTGTCAAGTTAATACCCCAAGCATTCAGAAGATGGGTATTCTCTTCCTCGTAGGTGATACCGCCTAAGAGATTAATATGATGTAAACCGAAATTACCATCCCAGGTCAAGGTATTCTCAGCCAAGAAGTCGGAATAAGTACGCTTGTTCTCTGTCAGACGTTCATTACTCTTGTCAAGATATACACGGTTGCTCTGGATCCAGGCAGCTACCCACGTCTTATCTTGTGCATTTGTCTTACTGTAAGATAAGTTCAGCTTGTAATTCAGTTTGTGACTCTTGGTATCCAAATTGATCATCTTCAGCAAGTCGAAATCAGCAGAACCTGTTGCTACCACACGGTCTACGATGGTATTACGAGTCAACTGATTATTCACCAACAGAGGATTAGAAGCTGATATGTCGCCATGGATATCATTGTAATACACACCATACCCATAGGCATCATAATTATAGTTCTTAGCTGCAGGAACTTTATCATCCAAATACCATGTCGTTTCATCATAAGCCTTGATGGTAGGCTGCATCAGGAGCGTACCACGCAATACGTTGGTCACGTCACCGTACAAACCCTGTACATACTCGTTGGCGTTCGACAGACCCATACCGTCCTGACTCGAATGGGAGTAAACAAGACTCGTGTGGAACTGGATGAACTTAGTTTCCATCATGTTGTTTACACGAGCTGTGAAACGTTGATAGTTGGGGCCTGCACCCTCCAAAGTTCCTTTTTGCTGGAAGTAGTCCAGACCAATATTATAGGTATTGTGTGCACCACCACCGCTCAAGTTGATGTTGTGGTTCTGACGAGTACCTGTTTTGAACACCTCCTTAAACCAGTCTGTATTTGTATTATCCATAAACTGATACTTGCCAGTCTCAGCATTCAGGCTATAGCCACCTGGAAGCGGAGTGTTTGAGTTGGCTGCTGCCTGACCCAAATAATTGCTATACTGGTCTGCATTCATCACATCATAAGTGCTGCTGGGAATCCAGTCAACACCAAAATAGCCCTTGTAATCCACCCTCAGCGGCTGATCTTTTTTACCGCCCTTGGTAGTAATGATGACCACACCGTTAGCAGCACGTGAACCGTAGATGGCACCGGCCGATGCGTCCTTCAGCACCTGAATGGTCTCGATGTCGTTCGGCGAGAAGTCGCGAATGGTAGTACCCATGGGCACACCATCAACAACATAGAGCGGCGCCGTACTTCCGAAAGAGCCGATACCACGGATGCGCACTGCAGGGTCGGCACCAGGCTGACCGTCAGAGGTGATCTGCACACCGGCCACCTTACCTTCGAGCATCGTGGAGATGTTTGAGTTGGATACTCGCTTTAGTTCCTCAGCATTGACGATAGAAACCGAACCTGTCAGGTCTGCCTTCTTCTGGGTACCATAACCCACGACGACCACTTGGTCAAGCATCTGAGAGTCAGACTCCATCTGGATTTTCTCGATGACAGCCCGCCCGCGGACGGCAATCTCACGATCTTTGTAGCCTACATAACTGACTACGAGCGTAGCGTCCGAGGCAGCATCTATCTGAAAGTTACCGTCTATGTCGGTCACACTTCCTGATGAAGCGCCCTTCACCCTAACAGTTGCACCAATCAGCGGTTCGCCGTCTTGGTCAACAACCTGGCCCTTGACCTTCAAGGTCTGCTGGGTCACTGATGCCATAGCAGGAACCGGGCAGACCGACAGACTGCCAAGCATGCCCAGCGATAGCATCGCAGAGAATAATACTTGTTTTCTCATTGCTAAATTGTTTTAAATTAGAATTAATAGTAATAACTGGCGGCAAAGATAGCGGAAAAGGAAATAGGTACGGTGGACAAATAGACAAATAAGGTGGACAAAACGCAAATTTGCTATTCTATTCACCTGAAACAAAAGAAAAATCGTCAATTTTCATCCACCAAGGAGTCCTCCCCAGTAAATGTACTTGGGCTACTGCCATAGCGACGACTGAAACAGCGTGTGAAGTATTTGGGATCGTTAAAACCGACTCGGTAGGCTATCTCCGTAATATTCCTGTTGGCGACGTTTTCCAGTAACAGCTTCTTGGCAATTGAGAGTCTGTAATTACGGATAAACTGACCTATGCTCTGCCCCGTTTCTGCATTCAGGCGTTTTGACACCAAGCTTCGGCTCATACCGATGGAATCGGCAAACTCTGCAATGCCGAAGTCGCTGTTCATATAGTTCTGCTCCATGACCTCGGTAGCACGCTCCATGAAAGTCTTGCTATGGAGCAGTACCTCTTGCTTGTCAGCCTCAACGCTACGATGATAGCTCTTCTGCAGGCGCTCATGATTATCCAGTATGTTCTGAATGCGCGACTGCAACTGCTCGGCATCCTCCGACTCGTCCAGCACCTTGCGAATAGGAAGCAGCAGCTTTTCCGCCTCTTTCTGGCGCATGGTCTCCATCCGCCTCTTGTACAACCAGACTGTCACACCGGCCAAGGCCATCATCAACAGCATGACAAACCACCAGCTCTTCCAGAAATAAGGTGAAACCTCCACACGGATAGCTATCACCTCCTTTTCCAGCTCGTCACCATCGCCGTACGCCACCTCAAAGGTATAGGAACCTGGCTTCAGACTGGTATAACGAACGGAGTGCTCACCCGGTTTCAAGGGAATCCACTCGTCTTCAAAACCAAGCATACGATAGCTATAGTGCCCCTGTGCCTTACCGGCATAGGTGAGTGACGAGAAATCAATGGAGAATGACTTGTTAGACTCATGGAGCCGGATATGGGTTGCCTGCGAGATGTCTGCATCGATGAAATCGCTGTTTTTTGCCGTTATCTCCTGGTTGTCCACCATCAGCCGTGTGAAGGTGAGCCGCAATGGATACTGCGCATCGATATTCTCCCCTCGCACCTCTGTCA
>ERZ842401.7702-NODE-7702-length-10903-cov-5.463956_pt1 | contig 10903 bp, 1 predicted proteins | sample MGYA00521270_ERZ842401 | MGnify/ENA primary metagenome ERZ842401 (study PRJEB31892, sample SAMEA3878208) | bioreactor metagenome | biome: Moose rumen | place: Sweden | collected 2011-10 | study: EMG produced TPA metagenomics assembly of the PRJEB12797 data set... | reverse complement strand
CTTTATATCTGCCTTCCATCAAGACATGCTCATTGTTTACGGCATCCCAGAAACGTTCGTATGCGTAGAGCTGGGCTTCACTCATGGCCGACTTCTCTACTATGCTCAATGCCTTGCTGATCTCCTCGTTCTCCAGCAGCTCTGCAGGTGCTTCGACAGTGTCTTCGTTTATTTCCGTAAGGAAACGCAGCCAGAGAACAGCCATCTTCTTCTCCATGATGTTCCGGGGCTGGAACTTCGGCAGTTCAACAAACACGAAACGCAGGTAGTCGAGACTGCATTCGGGATGGTCTACGTTCAGAATGGCATAGTCGTGGTAGAACTCCTCAGGAGCCTCACCATTCATCTTTGCATTAAGAAGGTTAAGCGAAAACACCGGCTGGATGAGTGTATACAACTCTGCCCTGCCCACCTGTTTCATCACAGCCTTTGACGCGTTGGCTACGCCTTCGGCCTTCACGACTCGGCCATTCAAGCAATCTTGATGGCTCTCGCTGCTCTGACCGTTCATGATGACTCTTTTCTTGAACTCTTCGTCCCAGTTCATCTGCATCTCAACAAGGAAATGTCTGCCTTTAGCATCCTTGCAACGCACGTCGACAATACTGTTCTTGCCGTCCTTCCAGTCAGGAGCCATCTCAGGGGTTTCATACTCGATGTATGTGATAGGGGCATCCTCAGCAATCGGCAGCAAAGCATTGAGCAGGCTCATCATCAAGTCCTCATGTTCTCCAAACACAAGTTTGAAGGTCAGATCTGCCTTTGGATTTAAATACTTACCTGCCATTTTCTTGTTCTCTCTGTTTTGTTTCTTTAATGTGTTCATAGCCTATAAATTTAATAATTAAGCGCTGCAAAGATACGAACTATTTCCGAAACCTCCAAACATTTTAGTACTTTTTTCACGCCATGAGGCAGAAGGATTTTACAGAAGTTTCTTCTCTGGGAATTATAATTTAATAATGTACGCGCGATAGGCGAAAAGGCATGCAGGAAGAGCCTTTTCCCGCTTTTTATCGTCGAAAAACGCATTTTTTCTCCCAAAGTTTTGGTATTTCAATGTATTTAACGTATCTTTGCATCGGAGTATATATGCTGCCGAAGAGGCGAGTGGGCCACATCGGGTGAACAGCGATAGCTCCAACTATTTTGTGGGAAAAAGTTCTGCCAGCAATGGCAGGTCTTAATATTGAGAAGCGTATGCTTCATCTTGTGGTATGAAATCTGGTAAATTTCAAAATCTAAACGAGGTGGACATAGTGCATTCTCACGTGTATAGCGTGGGATTGTATCACTATATCTTTTTAGATAGGTTTTACCAGAGCCTCATACCAGAGATTGGAGATTTCAATCTCACGCTCCCGCGTGCCTTATATTGTCATATAGGTCGCAGTGCTGAGATATGCTTATCACTCTTTATAGCTTTGTCCTACGCGCTCTTTGATCTATTGGAAACGGAAAAATCTGGAGGTTTGCATTTTACCGTAATCAAGGTCTTGACCTGATTGAGTATTAGATAAAACATTTTTCCCAGATATTTCCGCCGAGATTCCACAAGGAGTCCCGGCGGCTTTCGTTATCCCATGCTAGAGCTACTACTGAAAAGTATAGAACGATAATAACAAATAAAACGAAAACTATTATGAGAAAAAAATTACTCAAATTCGGATTCCTGCTAGGGGCTTTTCTAGTGGGGACACTTTCTGTGTGGGCAACTGATTGGACCAGTACGAATAGCCTGCCGACATCAGCAGGAACATACAAGCTGACGAAGGATGTGAATATCAGTACAACTTGGACGGTTTCTGCCAATATCACCCTCGACCTGAACGACCATATTATCAAAATGACAGGGTCTAACCAGAGAGTCATTAATCTTAGTTCTGGTACGCTAACCATCCAAGATAACGCAGCATCCAAGACGACGCGCTTCTGGGAGTATTCAGGAAGCAATAAGTGGTGGACGCGGAAAGCATCTGGGACTTCAACCTATACAACCTCTGGTGGTTGTATCACTGGTGGAAACTTTTCGGGAGAAGGGAATTCTTCAAAATTTGGAGCAGGTATTTTAATAGCCAGTGGAGCCACGTTAAACCTTAATGGTGGTAATGTTGTGGGAAACAATATTTATCCAACTAACGGCACTGGAAATGGTGGAGGAATTTATATAAACGGAGGCACACTTACTATTGGAGCAAATGCAAAGATTATTGGCAATGGCCTACATAATGATGATTCTCAGGCCAGAGGTGCAGGTATTTATATGGTTTCAGGTACATGTACCAATAATGGAGAAATTTCCTATAATATTGGATACAAGGATTATACACAGAGAAATGCCCACGCGATTGGAGGAGGCATAATGGTTTTTGGAGATGCATCTTTCACAAATAATGGAAATATCTCTCATAATGAATCTGATGCTGGCGGAGGTATTGATTTTGAATCTACAGGAGCTTTGAGGAATTATGGTGAAGTCAGTTACAATATTGGTCACTCACATATAGGTGGAATAGGAGCGATTGGTAGTGATGTACAAATTGGTGGAACTATCATCTATAATTCGGCTGATGCCGAAAAGGAAACTGCTTTAATCAATGCTGGTTATTCGAATTCTCGGTCATCTGAATATGGTTATGGTGCAGGTATTTCTATTAGTGCAGCCGTCACACTTCTACCTGGCGTTGTAATCGCTTATAACACAGCAAAGCATGGAGGAGCCGGTCTTTATCATTCTGGTACCTCATTAAATATATCAGGTGCCATTACTATCAAAGATAACACATTGATTGGTAGTGGCAATCCTAGTAATGTTACATTGGTGGGAGATCGCGTTTTTACAGTTACGGGGGCTCTTACGGGCTCAGCAATAGGCGTAAATTTCCGTGCAACACCATTCAATTATACTGATTTTCTTATAGGTTCAGGTACCTTCACCAGTGGTTACGGGACAGCCAACAGCGCGAAGAACCCCAATACCTATTTCTTCAGTGACTATGCATCGAACTCTGGTTCTTCTTTCGCCGTGAAGCCGACAACGGATGGTAATGCAGAAGCAGAGTTGGTGACAGGAGGCTCCTGCGGTAGTGCTGGCCACACCAATGACCTGCAATGGTACGTCACAGGCGACTCACCCAACCAGACGCTCACCATCTACAAGTCGGCAGGTGCAACCACCAGCACAATGGCAACCTATTCTGCAGGATCAGCACCTTGGTACTCTTATAGAACTGGCATCAAGAATTTAGCTATTGATAATAATGTGACAACCATCGGTGCTCATGCTTTCGAGAATCTTACGGTGCTTTCAGGCATAAATATATCGGCGAATATCACGAGCATCGGAACCAGTGCCTTGAAGGGAACAACGGCATTGGCTACCATCACTGTTGATGGCGGCAACGCAAACTATGCTGCGGAAAACAATGCTCTGTACAATGTGGGAAAGACGCAGCTTTATACATACGCAGCGGCTGCAGCTGCTACCAGTTTGACCCTTCCAAGTACTCTGACAATCATTGGAGCCAATGCGCTTGAGAACGCCACAAACCTACAGAGCGTTCTTATTCCAGCCAGTGTAGCAACAATCAATGAATATGCCTTTGACGGCTGTACAGCATTGTCGAAGGTGGTGATGTTGCCTACAATGGCAGCTGTACCTGGAACAAACGCTTTCCGCAACAATGCTGCTAGCCGTAAGATCTACGTACTGGCAAGCAGGGAATCTTTCTATGAAGGCAGTTGGACAGCGTATGCATCCGATATTGAGCCCTTTACCTACCGATTGGTGAAGCAGGAAGGTGATACGGGTAATACAACGGCTGCGCTAACATCGGAAGGCGGCACTTATACTGGCTCAGACTTCACGCCGTCGGCTACTGTGACGGTTAAGGCTGCAAAGGATCTGGCACTCTATTCCGGGGACACCAGCCTCGGCTACAACTATCAGTTTGCCAGTGATACGCCATTGACGTTAACGACGAACTACACGATGACCTATAAGAAGGGTGAAGCTGCCTATGCTGCCACCAAGCCTCGCGACTGCGGTACTTATTCCGTGAAGGTGACTGGTACGGGCGACTACTCTGGAGAGGTAGAACTGGCCAACAGCTTTGAGGTTACCCAGAAGACGTTGACGGTGACAGCCGACAACAAGACCGTAACATACGGCGATGCTGTTCCAACCTATTCAGTGACCTATAGCGGTTTCGCAGGAGAAGAGACCAGTGATGTCGTTACGGGTGATTTGACCTATAGCTGCACCTATGCACAGTACAGCAATGTCGGCGACTATACGATTACACCTGTCGTGACAGGTCTCTCGGCAACGAACTATAGTTTCACACCTGCAGCCGGTATGCTGACCGTGAACAAGAAAGACATCACCATCGACGGCATCACTGCCAGCAACAAGGTGTACGACAAGACCACTACAGCTACACTCGCTTATGATGCCATAAATTGGCCTGCCTGTGGTCAGGTGAACAGCGACGAACTGAGCGTCACTGCTACAGGTGCCTTTGCTGATTATAATGTTGGCGACGGCAAGACCGTCACCATCAGTGGTATCACGCTGGGCGGAGATAAGGCGGGCAATTACAAGTTGGCCGCATCAGGTCAGCAGACATCTACTACTGCCAGTATCACTGCCAAGGAAGTGACCGTAACTGGCATCACCGCCAATAACAAGGAGTACGACGGCACCACGGATGCCACACTGGTACTGACGGGTGCTACCTTTAATGGAATAGTAGCAGGTGATATTCTCTCTGTCGCAGGTGCAACAGGCACATTCTCCGATGCTAATGTTCAAGACGGCAAGCCTGTGAACATCACTGGTATCACGCTCGGTGGTTCAAGTGCAGCCAATTATCAACTGAGTTCTACTATAGGAGCAACCACTGCCAACATCACTGCCAAGCAGATTGGTCTGTCATGGGAAAACCTGGAGTTCGACTGCGACGGCAATGAACATGCACCTGCCGCAACGGCTACAGGTCTTATCGCGGGAGACGAAGGAAACGTGACAGTGACCGTGACTGGTGGACAGACGGCTGTCGGATCTTATACAGCCACGGCCTCGGAACTGACAGGTACAGCAGCACTTAACTACTCACTGCCGATAGTCAAAACGCAGGCCTTCACCATCGTGAGAGCCCTGGGCATCAGCTTCGATGTGGACAACAACCGCGAGTGGGCCACCTATTATGCAGCAGAGAAACTGGCACTGCCTGCTAATGTCAATGCGTATATCGTAACAGGTTTGAGCGGACATGAGGTGACAACCACACAAATAAGTTTTATCCCGCAGGGACAGGGTGTCCTGCTCCACTATACGGGTACGGGAACCGCCAGCAGTTTCAAGGCATCGGCCTATGCCGGTGAGAATACCGACTATAGTGCTACGAACAAACTGCTGGGAAGCACAACTGCTATCGATGCCCTCCCGACTGGCAGTTTCATCCTTTACAACAATGCTTTCGTGGTGGCAGAAGGCACTAACCTGGCTGCCAACCGCTGCTATCTGCCTTCAAATTTCGCTGCCGGAGCAGGCGCTCGTCGCCTGACCATCACAATCGGTGGCGGCAACGAGGGTACTACAGGTGTGAATGAGTTGAAGCATGAGTTGTCGGTGGATGAAACCTGGTACGACCTGAATGGTCGCAAACTGGACGGAATGCCCCGAAAGAGAGGCGTGTATATCATGAACGGTAAAAAGGTTGTTATCAAATAATGGATAGGAGGATACAGAATATGAAAAGAACTATCAAATATATAACCATTCTCGTAGCCCTGCTGACTGTCAGCATGGGGGCTTACGCAGCTAACGAGGTTAAACAAGGTACGGTAACGAATGCGACTGTCACCTACTCCACGACTAGCTCAACAGATAATTTTGCTGCGTCTGTCAGCGGTGTTACACCAGGTACGACGGTCTATATGAAGGTGGCTGTCGAAGCAAATCATTACATCCGCAAGAGCGACATTACCCTGACACAGGTAATCGGCAGCGGTCAGGCTCAGGTCCGTACACGTGCGCTGTTCGATGCCAGTGTAGATTTCACGCTGGTATCAGGTGACGTGGCCGACCTGAACGGTGAACATGTCTATAGCTTTATTATGCCAGCAAGCGGTGCCGATGTCAAGGTGGATGCTGCGGCTACTGCATGTACGAACATCAGCACAGCAGTCGTAACAGTATCGCTGTCGAAGGAATATACAGGTGAAACACTGACAGCTGACCCGGCCACCATTAGTGTTACGTTGAGTGATAATCCGCTTTCTTCGACTTCTGACTATACGGTCACAGGGAATGCAGGAGGAACGGCTGTTGGCTATTATGATGTAACGGTGAATGGTAAGAATACCTATTGCGGTTCGGCAACTACTAATGAAGATGCCAAACGATTCAGGATTACCGCGAAGCAGGTGACAGTGACTGTACTTCCTCAGGCCATCACCTATGGCGCTAGCATTGTGACTGCACCAACAGAGGGGAATATCGGAACTTATGCCACCCTGACAGGCGCGATGACGGGTGATGAACTTAAAGGCATTACACTCGCCACAGTCCACAGTCAGGTATCCGGTTCACCATATGAAAATGGTATCACAGGTTCCGCAGCCATCATCAAGAATGGAAATACTGATGTCTCGGGTAACTACGTCATCAACTACGTGCCCGGTGCACTGACAATCAGCCCAAAGGTCGTCGGACTGACTTGGGCACCGGATCCTACCACATTCACCTATGACGGTGCCGTTCACTGTCCGACTGCTACAGCAACAGGGCTTGAAACAGGGGATGCTTGTACTGTCACCGTCACAGGCGGACAGACAAATGTGGGTACATACTCTGGAGAAAATGTTGCAACGGCAACAGCCCTGAGCAACAGCAACTACAAGTTGCCTGAATCTGTAACTTGTGATTTCGAGATTACGGGTGCAACCATAACAGTGAGTGCCAGCGACTTTACTGGTACATACGACGGATCAGAACACAATATCACAGTCATTCCAACGCCATCAGATGCAACTGTCAAGTACCGCACAACTGACTCTGGTGACTATAATCTAGACACGAACCCCACATATACCAATGCCGGTACCTATACCGTGTATTATCAGGTTACCAAGACGAACTATACCACGGTGACCGGTTCTGCCACAGTGACCATCAACAAGGCTCCATTAAAGTCAGTGACATTAACCCAGACAGAATGGGTATATAATGGCACCACAGGTCCTGTTGTAAGTGAAGTTAAGGCCCAAGGAGGAGCAGGTGAAATAGTGGTGGAAAACACTTTTTATACAAAAACCGGCGAAAATACAAATGCTAATGATGCTGGAGCACACCACACCTTGACAGTGACGGCTAACGACGATAGCAATTTCTCTGGCACGGCAACTGTGGATTATACAATTGAACCAGATAACCTGACAGATGCGAATCGTTTTACAGTTGAATATGATGAGACTGCCTTGACTTACACAGGATTGGCACAGACAAAAGAAGTTACTGTTAGGAGAAAGTCGGATAACACTGAGCTCACATTGAATACAGACTATACTGTAACGACTTCTAATAATACAAATGCAGGAACAGCTACTATCACAGTAAATGCAGCAGGAAATAATTACTATGGCTCTCAGGTAAAGACCTTCACAATCAACAAGGAGACATTGACCGTGACAGCAAATAATAAAACCATTACCTACGGTGATGCCCCAACAAATAATGGGGTAAATATTACTGGTTTTGTCAATGACGAGACTGAGACTGTGGTGTCTGGATCACCAACATACACATATAGTTATAATCAGTATGATGATGTTGGCAACACCTATACCATTACACCTAATGTGACGGGCCTTTCTGCATCGAACTACAGTTTCACGGCAGCCAATGGTACCCTGACTGTCAGCCAAAAGACACTGACCGCAGCCAACTTGAGTTGGGGAAGCAGCACATTTACGTACAACGGGGAAGCTCAGGCACCCGAAGCTACAGTGACATCGGGTTTGGTGAATAGTGACGAGGTAACAGTGACAGTGACTGGTAGCCAGACCAACGCTGGTAGTCATACGGCAACTGCTTCTGCACTTGATGGAGCAAAGGCAGTCAACTATACACTGAGCGGCACGCCTACCCAAAGTTTCACCATCAATAAGTACGATATTGCCAATGCCACTTTTGCTGATGACATTGCAGCTCAGTCTTATACTGGCAGTCAAATCACACCTACAGCCCCAGGAATCAAGATGGAAAGTACAAACATTGCTGCCAGTGAGTATGATGTGACATATGGCCCGAACCAGAACAAAGGCACGGGTACTGTGATCTATACAGCCAAGGCTGGTAGCACTAATTTTACTGGCACAAAGGTTCAGTCATTCAGTATCAGCAATGCACTCAACAGCTTTACTGCGCAACCGACGATAACGGGCTGGACATACGGTGAGGCACCCAATGCACCGTCAGGTGCAGTTGCATCATTTGGTGAGCCTGTCTATAAGTTCGCCACGGCTGACGGAACTGACGATACCTTCCATGAAGCCGCTTCAACCACCTTTACAGCGGGCACATGGTATGTAAAGGCCTTTGTTGACGGTACTGAAGATTATGGTTCTGCCAAGAGTAGTGCTGTCAGTTTCGCTATCGCCAAGGCTACACCAACCATTCATACCGTGCCTACCACAGGGGCTATCACGGCAGGACAGACTTTGGCAAGCAGCACCTTGACAGATGGTAATGCAAAGAACCCTTATAATAATGCTGACGTTGCCGGTACATTTACATGGACAACGGCGACCACCGTTCCAGGAGTCGCTGACAGTGAGACGACACCATATGAGATTACTTTCACGCCAACGGATGCCGACAACTATAACACCAACACGACCACCGCTACAGTCAGAGTGAATGCCGCTGCTCCTACCACAGATCTTGCTGCGACTCACACGGCAACGACCATCACAGTGACGGCTCCAACAGGTGCGGAATATGAATATAGTATTGACGGTACAAACTATCAGGCGAGTGCTGAGTTCACTGGTCTGACGCAGAATACTGAATATACCGTCTATGCTCGTTATAAGGCTACGGAGCATTCCAATGCCAGTGCAGCAAACACCCTTGCCGTCACAACAGATCATGCCCATGACTTTGCTTATACTGGCATAAATACTGATGTGCTCACGGCAACTTGCGGCAATAGCGGGCATACGGGAGATCCTGTCACGCTGACACTGACGGCAGCAGGCGGTACGTATGACGGCACAACCACCTTCGGTGCCACGACGGATGTTGCGACATTCAATACGGCAACAGGTCTCACCGCAACGGTTGCTATCGCTTATACGGGTACGCCCAACGGTGCCGCTGCCAACTCCTATAGCAGCACCATTGCACCGACGGATGCCGGAGCCTATACCGCAACGGCCACCGTCACCATCGGAGAGACGGACTATGAGCTGACAAAGGCATTCACCGTTGCCAAGGCTAATTCCACCATCACCACACCGCCTACAGCCAGTGCCATCACTTATGGCCAGACACTGGCCAACAGCACGCTGACAGGTGGTGTGACGACACCAGCAGGTACTTTAGCATGGACAGACGACACAACTGCTCCTACTGTTGAAGACAGCGGAACGGAGTATGGCGTCACCTTCACACCGGATGATGCTAATAACTACAATACCGCCACGACAACGGTGGCTGTCACCGTCAATGCCAAGACACCTACGGCTGCAGACTTCGACTATACGGCACCTGAAGCACTCGCCTACGACGGCACGGCCAAGGCTGCTACAGTAGTAGCAAAGTTGGCCACAGGTATCACAGGTGCAGTCACAGTGAAGTATTATAAAGGTGGTGTTGAGGTTACTCCAACGGATGCCGGCATCTATCAGGTGAAGATTGATGTGGCAGCAGACGGAAACTATGCTGCTGGTGCAAACATCACCCATGATGCCTGGACGTTTGAGATTACCCCGAAGGCTCCCACCGCAGCCGACTTCAACTATACTGCTCCTGCTTCACTCGACTACGACGAGACCGCCAAGGTGGCTACAGTGGCTGTAAAGACCGAAGTAACCGGTATGGGTGAAGGAATCACCGTGAAGTACTACAAGGGTGGCGTGGAAACGGCACCAGTTGCCGGCGGAACCTATCAGGTGAAGATTGATGTAACAGCAGGTACGAACTATACGGCCGCTACAGACCTAACCGATGATGCATGGTCGTTTACCATCGGAGGTGCTACGCCTGTGGCTGGCAACTTCGTATATTCAGCCCCCGCTGAACTCGGCTATGACGGTACGGCCAAGGCTGCAACGGTTGTTGTGGACGATGGTGTTTCAGGCATGGGTGCCATCACCTTGAAATACTATAAGGAAGATGTTGAAACGGCACCAGTCAATGCCGGCACATATACGGTTAAGATCAATGTGGCTGCAGGTACTAACTATACCTCTGTTGCAGGTCTTACCGATGACTCATGGACATTTACCATCACACCGCAGGATGTGGCGGAAGCAAGCCTTAACGTGACTGCACCGTCTTCAGTCAACACCAACCAGACACCGACTGTTACCGTCAAGGCTGGTACCACGACGCTTACGGCTGGAACCGACTATGACGTGACCTATAGAAACAGTGCTAATGAGGTGGTGAATCCGCCACTTACAGCTACAGGTACATATACAATGGTCATCAGCCCGAAACCTGGTGGTAACTATAACTTTACACCGGTAGAGAAGTCCTTTACGGTGACCAACCCTGCTCCGACAGTATATTACTATAGCATCGACGTGACACAGCCTGAGCACGGTACGGTGAGCATGGATAACAACGAGACTTATGGCGCTGCCGGTTACACCTACAACGTTACTGCTACCG
>ERZ842401.7701-NODE-7701-length-10903-cov-7.917957_pt1 | contig 10903 bp, 5 predicted proteins | sample MGYA00521270_ERZ842401 | MGnify/ENA primary metagenome ERZ842401 (study PRJEB31892, sample SAMEA3878208) | bioreactor metagenome | biome: Moose rumen | place: Sweden | collected 2011-10 | study: EMG produced TPA metagenomics assembly of the PRJEB12797 data set... | reverse complement strand
CCAGTCTGCATGGTCGGGCTCCGCTACCCATAGATAGTCTGAACGATAAGGGTAGTTCTCGGCTGATACCGATAATAAGCTGCTGATAGCGCAAAGCAGCACTACAAGCTTCAGAGTCAATCTGTAGTTTAATCGTTTCATTTTTATTTGTTTAAGTAGTTTATTCGTTTGCAAAAGTACAACATTATATTCAAATAACAAAGAAAACCAAATTTTTTTTAATCCCTTTTAAAGCATCCGTATTGGTTTACGGGCAGTTTTTTGCGATTAATGGTGATATAGCCAATTGGTTCACCGGTTGCTTGGAATATCTGTTCTGGATTCCAATGATCATCACCGCCCATTACTGATTCTATGGTATATTGTTCTGCTTCTTCTGCTGTCAATATGTTTTTTGCCGTACACCATATAGTGTCTTTTTTCTCGTTTATACGATAATAACGGTTGATGCGTTTCGAGAGGTCCAGCTGTTTTCCGTCAGCATCTGTTGTGCCGTATTCCGCAAAGACAGAAGGCAGACCATTCATGTGCGGGCACCAACCTTCGGCGGGTATTTTAATCTCAGAGCGGGTATGTAAGAAAACAGTCTGAGGCTGATGATGCCAGGGACGACCTAACAGGATACTTGTTTCTGCAGGATTGCCATCAGCGGTAAGTGTACAATGGTTAAGCACATATCCCCAACGAGTTTCAGGACGATGTTTTGGAGCAACTATCCAACCTCCTGATTTACGGTTAATCTTGATGGTGCATTGTTCCAGCCACGCGTTTCCACTTCCGTAAATGAAATCTACTGCGCCAAGGATAAGGCTGTGACTGACATAGTTTCGTCCATTGTCGCTCTCAGAGGTGCGATAAGTGTCCTGATAACTCAATATCCCGCAATGGTCAATGGCAATACGGTCACCTTTGGCATATAGTGCAAGAGCCTGTGGACCGTTTTCCGCTTCTACACCATAAGAATTAACGAACGAGATGCCCTGAAAGGTAACGTCGCTGGCATGTACCACAACCGTAGCTCCTTTGTCAACAGGTACGGCATCGGGGCCACCACTCTTCTGGTTGTCTGTGATGAATACACAGTCCATTCCTTCGCCAATCAGACTTAACCTTCCCTTCCCTTGAGGAATAAAGACATGCTCTTTATAAGTGCCTGCCTTGATGTAAATAAGATGCTGGATGACATTATTTTCGGGCATGGCATCTATAGCAGCCTGAATAGAGGTGTAGCCGCCACTACCGTCGGCAGCTACGATTGCGTGATAAACCTTATCTGAAGCCTTTGCATTAAGGACAGCAAAGAGTAATATTATCGAAAGTCCAATTATTTTTTGTTTCATTTTCCTGTCTTTTTTTAAAGTAGGGGGAATACATCACGCACTCCCCCATACAAAGCATTTTCAATCTCTAACTAACAATAACTAATATAAATATGTATGTGTTTACTGATAACCTTCGTTTTGTTTAAACTCGGATTTATTTGTCAGAGCGTCGATTTCTGACTGCGGAATTGGACGCAGCTGATGATAAGGCTGGATAACGTCGGCTACATCAGGATTCATCTTCTTTATACGTTCGATGAACTTACCTGTGCGCTTAAGGTCGAAGTAGCGCTGCTGCTCCATAGAGAGCTCGCGTCCGCGCTCGTCAAGAATAAAGTCGATATCAAGATCAGCCTCTGTGATACGCATCTCCGCCTCATGACCAGGGATGGCTCTCTTCTCACGCAGTACATTCATCAGCTTAACGGCTTCAGCCTTATTGCCTAACTTCATCTCTGCCTCGGAGGCAATTAGATACATCTCTGCCAGACGGAGTACAAACCAGTCGCGGCGGCTGAAATATTCCCAACCAGTAGGATTGGTCGAGTCGTGGAATTTGTAACCGCTGATGAAATAGTCGCGTGTACCGTACGACTTATGTGTAACAGCATCGAATACATCGTTGGCATCATAAATCTTATAGTGGTGCTTTGCACGCTCTTCATCGCTATATACATACTTTGATACTATGAAGGCGGTATCGCCAATAGCAAGGGGACCCTCTGCACCATATTTCGGACCGAAGTTCTTATCATAGTTGGATGTTGTGGAGTTAACAAGCCATACGCCTTTGAAGGTAGCATCGTAACGCTGGTCGATGGTCTCGTCGAATGTATGCAGATAAGCAAGCGTAGGCATGCTCTGTACCCAGGGGGCGTGAGTATCCGGAGTAACCCATACACCGCAACCGCTAACCATCCAATAAGACATGCATGAGAAGATAGGTGACTGGTTGCCATAACGGTTGCCTAATGTAGGTGATGACTCGTCGTACTTTGCAAAAGCGGGGAAGAGAGTCTGGTCATCGGCGTTACCTGTATAGTTTACCCACCAGATGCACTCTTTGTTATCCTGTCCTGCCTCGTTAGCCATATCGAAAGTATCAGAGAATTTATCATAGAAGCTGTATGTTCCTGAGTTTATCAGCTCCTTTGCCAATGAAGCTGCTGTGCTCCAGTCCTCACGATAAAGAGCCAGGCGAGCCTTAAGGGCCTTGACGGCATTAAGTGTAACGCGACCGTTCTCCTTGGCTTGTGTGCCATTAAGCAGCTTTGCAGCTTCGTCAAGGTCTGTAAATATCTGTTGGTAGATTTCTGCCTGTGGAGAGCGTACGGCTGTGGTTTGTGGAGCCTGAATCTCTTCCGTATATAGTATGGCATCACCCCAGATCTCTGTTATCAGATGAAGGTAGAGTGCACGAAGGAAGTGTACTTCTCCTAGGCGGTGATTCATCGTTGCCTGATCCATTCCCGATTTCTCGGCACGGGCAATGGCAGCATTACAGCAGTTAAGACCGCTATAAAGGATGTTCCACATGTAGCGGAAAGGCTTATAGGTCGGGTTCAGGTCGAGGCCGTAGTAGGCAAGAGCTGGCACGTTTCCTGAGCTGCTACCTGCACCGGTAAAGCAGTCTGTTCCCATTTCTGTAAGAGAGTATCCGTCGGTATTTCCCATGAATGCCTTGGAATAAGCATAACATGCGTTGACCAGGTTATCATATCCTTCAGGTGTACCGTAGAGGACGTCAGATGTTACGCTATTGCGGTTGGTCTCTTCGAGGTAATCTGAACATGAGGTAAGGCCTAATGTTGCAGCCATTCCCATCATCAATATATATTTTTTCATAATTCTCTTTATTTTCAATTTTCAATTTCCTTTTCTCAATTCTTAAAATGCTACATTTACACCGAATACCAGTTCTTTGGTTATAGGGTAGTAGATAGAGCCATTGCCCTCAGGGTCGTAATCCTTAACACCTGTGAAGGTAAAGAAATTCTTCATTGTGCTGTAGATGCGAAGGCGGGTAAGACCTACCTTGCTTATCAACTTCAGAGGAACGTTGTATGCTAGTGTGATATCCTTGATCTTCACAAAGTCGCCTTTCTCGTAACCGAGTGTGCTGAAATAAAGCATGTTCTGGTCGCGGTTGAAATTAGGACGTGGCATGTCGTTGGTAGGATTAGATGGCGTCCAGTAGTCGTAAACCGCCTGGTTCTGCCAACCGCTGGGCAGGAATCCCAACTTATTGTTGTTACGGATCATGTGACCGAAACGTCCATAGAGGAATATATCGAGTTCCCATTGCTTATACTGTATCTTGTTGTTGAATCCAAGTGTAAGCTTAGGTGTCTGCTGACCAAGAATAACTCGGTCTTCCTCAGGTGTGATCTTACCGTCACCATTCTGATCTTTCACCTTGATGTCGCCAGGCAACTGCCCGTATTTCTCTGCCTCAGATGCTTCATTGCTCTGCCAGATTCCTATCTTCTCATAATCGTAGAATACCTTTGTCGGCTGTCCGATAAACCAACCGTTAGCCTCATCGTCCTGATCTGAGTTGATGCTTACAATCTTTTCCTTGTTATGTCCCATGGTGAGTTCGGCATTCCATTTGAAATCTTTCTTGTCGAAGATAACACCATTAAGTGTGATATCGATACCGCGAGTTTCAGTCTTACCTACATTGCTGATTACCTCTGTGAAACCTGTATGTCCTGGGATAATCATAGGAAGTAGCAGGTCGCTGGTCCATGTCTTATACATATCGATAGTTGCATAGAGACGGTTATTAAACATTCCATAGTCAATACCGAAGTTGAGCACCTTGGTCTTCTCCCACTTCAGATCCTTGTTGGCAAGATTGTAAGGACGGTATCCATAGGCTGCTACACCATTCCAGTCATAATATGTACCGCTAAGACCACCTGTTGTCTGATAGGCGCTTACTGCACTATTACCAGAGAGTCCATAAGATAATCTGAGTTTCATATCGCTGACAGCGTCAACGTCTTTCAGGAAACTCTCGTCCTTTATTCGCCATGCTGCAGCAACAGAAGGGAAGTATCCCCATTTGTTTCCTTCTGCAAGAACAGAGCTGCCATCAGCACGCATAGTCAGGGTGAGCATGTACTTGTCCATCAACTTATAGTAGATACGTCCGAAGAATGATAACATTGACGATTCGGTAAGTGAACTTGAGATGTTCTTATCGGCCTGAGCGCTTGTGAGATTGTGATACTGTACAGCGTCGAATGCGAATCCCTTACCATTGGCAGAGAGGTTCTCACTATGACTCTTCGACATACTGTGACCAGCCATTGCTGTGATATGGTGAATGCCAAAGTCATTGCTATAGGTAAGGATGTTCTCCCAGGTATAACCGTTATTATGAGCCTCTGTCTTAGATGCATAGGCACGACCGCTGTTGCTCTGAGAGTAAGATGAATTGACGCCCTGGAAAAGACCGGTGGTTGTAGACTGCAGGTCAACACCAACATTTGTACGATAGTTCAGACCCTTGACGATGTTCCATGACAGATAACCAGTACCGAATAAACGATATGTCTTTGTCTCGTTAAGATAGTTATCCTTGTCCTGATCAACAAGAAGGTTTACACTTGTAGAACTACTTCCAAAGAGTGGCAGACGGTTTACGCTTCCATCTTCGTTAAAAGGCTTTGCCAAAGGAGAATATGTACGTGCGTAATGATATGCTCCGCTGGGAGATGAGTTCTGGTCACGATAGTTGATATGCATCGATGCACCGACCTCCAAGTCTTTTCCCATCTTATGAACCACATTCAGACGACCGCCATATCGGTTCATCTTGTCACCGCGAAGCAATCCTTTCTCATTCTGGTAGTCCAGAGAGAAACTAGCCTGGGTCTTTTCTGTACCACCACTGATGCTTGACTGATAATTCTGTGTAAAACCGTTCTGCATAACCAGGTCAAGCCAGTCGATGCTTACTCCACTATTCAAAAGGTTCATCTCTTCTGAGCTGAGGAATGCTGAATCATCGGTATAGTTGTTTGCTGCTCGAAGAGCCTCACGACGGAACTCTACGTTCTGCTGGGCATTCATGATGTCGGGCATACGAGTCTTCATCACAGGACCTGCATAGGCGTTAAACTCCACCTTAGTCTTTCCTTCCTTACCTTTCTTAGTTGTAATCATGATAACGCCATTGGCACCACGGCTACCATAGATAGCTGTAGTTGAGGCGTCTTTGAGTACTTCGATAGACTCAATATCATTGGGGTTGATGGAAATGTCCGATCCGTATGCAATACCGTCAACGAGGATCAGCGGGGCATTAGATGCTGTCAACGAACGGTTACCACGTACATTAAAACTAAAACCAGCACCAACAGCACCGCTCGATGGTGTCATATCCAGACCAGCAATCTTACCCTGCAGGCTTTCCAGTACGTTTGTTGTCGGAACGGCAGTAATATCCTTTGCTTTGAGCTGAGATATAGAACCGGAGAGGTCGCGCTTCTTCATAACGCCGTAGCCTACAACCACTACCTCATCAAGAGATTCGTAGCTGGATTCCATAACGATGTTAATAACGTTCTGGTTACCAACTTTCTGTTCCTGGGTGTTATAACCCACATAAGAGAATTTCAGAATAGTAGACGCGCTTACGTTCCTTAATGAATAATTGCCGTCTACATCTGTTACTGTGCCATTGCTGCCACCTGCTGAGATGCTTACTCCGATAAGTGGTTCACCATTGGCATCTTTCACACTTCCTGTAATCGCCTTTTGAGCGAAAGTCATCATCCATAACATTGTAAATAATAGGATGAATGAAAGTCTTCTAGAGTTTTGTTTCATTGCTTGTTAAATTTTTAGTAATTAAAGTTTTGATTCGTTTGAACTGGGTGCAAAATTATAGCAACAAAACAAAAACAGCGGGGAAATTCAATTCACAATGGTCGAAAAATGCGTCAAGGGGTGGTTTTGAATCGATTTTTACCATCCTTGACGCAAAATTACTCTTTCTCGGCCTTTTTAGTTCTGATTTCTGTATTCTGTGGGTGTCATTCCTATTTCGGCCTTAAAGCATTTTCCGAAATATTTTGGATCAGAGAAACCACAATGGTATGCTACATCATTTACTGCAGCATCTTCTTTTAACATCTGACATGCTTTGCGGATACGAGCCTCACGTATGAAGTCGAGTGGGGTAACGCCTAACAGAGACTTCATCTTGCGGTTAAGTCCAGAACGGCTTGTTGCTGTTGCTTCAGCCATATCGCCGATATTGATATTAGCATCGCCAATATGCTCCTCTATGAATTTCATTGCCCGCTGCATGAAGGCTTCATCTTCAGGTTTTATCTTTGGCTTAGCGACAGTTTCCTCCAGCCTTTTTTCTTCGTCTTTAGGCATACTGCTGGAGTTTAGCAGCGCTAGATACGCCTCGTGGAGTTCACGTTGTCTGCGATTAAGGGTAACGATGTACCTACGAGTACGAAGAATGCCCCATATAAACAATGCAAACAGAAGCACATATAGCAACTGTGCCCATCTTGTCTCCCAGAAAGTCGGTTTGACGATTATTGTTAGTGTGCGAATATTATCTACCCATACGCCATCGCAATTGGTAGAACGGATCTGTAACAGGTAAGTGCCAGGCTTAATATCCAGGAATGTAGCAGAGTGGTCTTTCCCTATTTTGTTCCAGACTTCGTTGCCTTCACCAAATCTGAAAGCATATAACACCTGATTTTCGGCAGAATAATCGAGTGCGGCAAATCGTATGGTTATATTACGCTCTGTAGGCGTAAGAGTCAACGTGTCCAGTGAATTTACAGCACGATTCTCTGGGCCATTCTCTACCGACAGACTTGTTAGTGCGATAGGGGGTACGAATGTGCTCTTTTGTATTTCCGAGAGGCGTATTGTGAAAGCTCCATCCTGTAAACCGAAGATTGTTCTGCCATCCGGGAGTATGGTAGGGGTGGCATCAGAGAATCGTAGCTTGTCTTTCCAGAAAAAGGTTTCATACTCCTGTTCTTCGTCAGGGTCGGGGTTCAGCATTATCAATTGATTATTGCTTACCACCAGCAATTCATCACCGTAAGGGATGGCTGATAGTGCTACGTCAGAAGGGAAACCTGTTGATGTGTTGAAGTGTCGGAACTCCAATATGTCTGATGTCAGGTCTTTTGTCAATATCTGGTTTACTCCACCACTCTCCGTGCATACATATAACTGATGTTTCGAGTCCTCCATGACGTACATCGTAGCATCATTACTCAGACTGCTACTTCGATGGGCATCTTTCGTATGTCGTTTAAAACTGATGCTGCCGACTGCTTTGGGTGTAATGTCTGCAATCAGGAGTCCTGCTGTCGTGGCAACAAGCATTTTGCCTTCTGCTGTAATGTGAATTAGTCGAACCCTAAGAGATGAGTTTTTGGGATATCTTAAAATGTTATTCTTATTTAGAAAGCGAATGTCATTTTCGTGTGGATGTTCTATACAGTTCAGTCCGTTGTTAAAAGAGCCTACCCATAGTCGTCCCTGTCGGTCTTCCTTAATGTCAAATACAGAATTGTCACTTAGCGTATAACTGTCATTGGCATTGTTCTTAAAATTTTCGATATGGAAGATTCCATCAGAAATTTCCTCTAAGCGATAGATTCCGTTATATCTACTGCCTAACCAAAAAAAGCCTTTTGAGTCTTGCATTAATGTGTATACCGGCTGTTTAAAAGAGGTGTATTGCGAGTGCAAACGTCCGTCTTGTCCTAAATAGCCCAACAGACGATTATCTGCAGAGAAGAGTCGGATAGTGGCATCTTCCTTACTTGTAATCCAATAGCGTTTCTTTGAGTCTATATAGAAATATCTTATTTGCGATGGTTTCTCTTGAGGGAAGAAACTATAGGATTTTTTATTGAACGACAGTTTGTAGGCCCCGTAATGACTGCATAGCCATACGTTACCGTTCCTATCGGTAGTGTTATACTGAACATCCGGCAATTGCTCGCCTGTTGATAGATAAGGTATTTGTCGTTCACTCTTCGTCTCCTGATAGGATAGGGAACCGTCATAGCCGATAATCCATTTTGTACCATAGCGGTCGTTATGGATATAATGATGTGAGTCTACACCTTCCTGAATATTTTGGCGATTCTTATTGAAAAAATCCAGATACTTACTTCTATTATTCTCTGCAATGCTATGAAATTGGCAATCCTTGACATTAAAGATAAAAGGCACTCCCTCAACAAGACATAGCAGATTACCGTCTTCCATAAGTAACATGTCCTGAATGCGGTCTGAAGCCATGTCGATGCCGTCACCCACTCTCGACTTGAAGCATACGAACTCGTAGCCATCGTAACGGTTAAGACCGTTCCATGTGGCAAACCACATCATGCCTTGCTTGTCTTGTACTATTCGGGTTACGTACCATTGTGCCATACCGCTGAACTCATCGTAATGAGTCACAGTACATTGAGACTGGGCATTAAGTGACTTTGCCCAAAACATCAATAGACCTAATGTCAGCAATATGGTTTTACGCATACAGGTAATTACTTCCAGGTTGCTCCCTGACGGAGTATGAATCTGATATTTGATTTCTTCGGGAGTTTTGGCTTGTCCCACTCACCTCCGAGAATCTGGATGGTGGTCTCTGCCTTTGATGAGGCTTTGGCTGCGGCAACAGCATCGTCGAGTGAGAGGTATTGGCCACGGCCTTTGCTGTCAACTGTGAAGTCGGCATCCGTGCGGTACTTCTTGAGTACAGGTATCTCCTCACAGAGTGCATCGGCAAGAAGACGGGCCACAGTATGACCTCCATAGATGCTGTAGTGGGTGTTGTCCTGCTTACCCTTTGGTTCACTGGGCTCTGTGCCGGGAAGGAACCACATGTGGAGTTTCTTAGAGGCCTCGGTGCCAAGACCCTGTTCCAGGTCATGGGTGATTTTGTTGGCGTCGACGAAGTGCGTGTTCATCCGGTTTGCTACATCACGTGGAGCAACACGATAGAGTCCGTGCGTATCGATGAGTGAGTCGCCTTCTACCATCTTCACACCGTCCTTGAAGGTCTGCGTACGCAGTTTCTCATCATCGTCAATCTCGGGTGCCTTTACAAAGAAGTTACGGCGCACCACGCAGTTCATCAGCACGGGGATACCGCCATGCTCACGCGTCTCACGGACAAACTTTGCAAGGTTGTAGTCGAAGGTAGAGCCCGGGTCGGTATGACGCTTGGGATTGGGCTTCTCGTCGTTGTGTCCGAACTGTATGATGACATAGTCGCCGGGCTTGAGGCTTTGAAGCAACTTGTCCCAGTGGCCTTCGTTGATGAACGACAGGGATGAGCGTCCGTTGAGGGCACGATTATCTACAACGATGTTATCGTCGAAATAGCTCTGGAATACCATACCCCATCCGCGCTCCTGCTTACCGCCTGAGATGTCTTTGTTGGCAGCGGTAGAGTCACCGATGATAAATATGGTTGTGGTCTTGTCGGGTATTGCAGCAGTAAAGAGTAATACCGCAAGGATGGAAATAAAGATTGACTTCTTCATGATTATGATGTTACTTGATGTTTACGATGATTTTCTTGAGGTCGCTGTCGGCACTTGATGATCCGACCATGATCTCGTAGCGGCCTGGAACGACTCGCATGGTGTTGGTCTTGGTATCCCATAGCTCAAAGCTCTTACGGGGCAGGGGGATGCTGATGGTCTTGCTCTGACCCGGTGTGAGTGTCACCTGCTGATAGGCGCGGAGTGTCTTCAGCGGACCCTCTTTGTCGGCGAGGTTACGGATATATACCTGAACGGTCTCTATACCGTTACGGGCGTTGGTGTTCTTAACGCTTACCTGTACCTTGTTGTTCTTATATACTGGTTTGCTGATGTCGAATGTGGTGTAGCTCAGACCATAGCCGAAGGGGAACAGGGCCTCACCGGTATAGTAGCGATAGGTGCGGTTCTTCATCGTGTAGTCGAGGAAATCGGGCAGTTCGTCTGTGCTCTTATAGAATGTGACAGGCAGTTTTCCGCTTGGTGACTGATCGCCAAAGAGAACCTCTGCCAGAGCTGTTCCACCCATCTCACCGGCATACCACCACTGGAGGATGGCATCGCAGGTCTCTAACTCTGGTGTGAGGGCTATTGCACCGCCTGAGCAGTTGATGAAGATGACCTTCTTGCCTGCCTCATGGAGCATACGCAGCACGTCGCGCTGAGCCTGGGGCAGTTCGATGCTTGTGCGGTCTCCGCCTTTGAATCCAGGCTCACTTACCTTCATCTCCTCGCCTTCGAGACTGGGTGATATGCCCCCCACGAAGATCACTGTCTCAGTGTTGCCAATCTGTGCCAGCAGTTCCTCGTTTGTAGGTGATATCTTGTGCTGTATGTCGAAGTTGAGTGCTCCATATCCTGTCTCCTGGACATAGTCTATCTGTATACGATAGTGTTCGCCGGCCTTAACATTCAGTTCCTTCTTACCGCCCTGAATACGATGGCGTACCTTCCAGATATCTACGATAGTATCGCTGTTGACGATGAGGCGTATCTTGTCGTCACCGCTGATATTGAAGATAA
>ERZ842401.7700-NODE-7700-length-10907-cov-12.015205_pt1 | contig 10907 bp, 8 predicted proteins | sample MGYA00521270_ERZ842401 | MGnify/ENA primary metagenome ERZ842401 (study PRJEB31892, sample SAMEA3878208) | bioreactor metagenome | biome: Moose rumen | place: Sweden | collected 2011-10 | study: EMG produced TPA metagenomics assembly of the PRJEB12797 data set... | reverse complement strand
CAAAGGTACGCATATCTTAGTTTACGCGCAATACGGCAAAAATTGACTGCTTACAGTTGACCAGCTATTATATGTTTCTGAGCTGCATTCATCGTTTCCAATTTACTGTTGCTGCTTTTCGTTATCTGTTTTAACTCTCTTCAAAGACTCTTCCGGAAATACACTTTCCTTGTTAGCCTTCCTCTCAAACCATGAGCAGGTATAGAATGCAGGACTGGGGCCTCCAAACTTCATACGATAGGCTTCATACGCCAAGTTCATATTCATGTCATCGGTATTGTCTGTGAACACACCGGTAACAGTCATAGGCTCTCCGCCAGAAATAAGCGACACTACATCGCCTCTTTGATATTTTGCCATAATTATTCTGATTTTATTTCCTCCGCTTTCGCTACTACTGCATCAACTAAGGGTTGTAATCCCTTGTTTGGTGATGATACGAAGAAGCCCTTGTTTAAAGCACTTTGATAGTCGTAAATCTTGATATGTGTCTCGGCATCGCTATCGTCCTCAACGATGGTCTTTAGCAGATATGACAACTTGTAGCCAATATCGAGATGGACATACAGGTGAGAAAGGATAGTCTCTACTGGAATACGTTCTACCTCATCACTACTATAATCGGTCAGTTCAACACAGCAAAGAGCATATTTGTTTGGAGTAAGAACAGCCTGGCGCATCTGTTTGACGCTCATGTGGGCAGGTTCCTTAAAGTTCCATTTGCTTTTAACCTCTACAAAGTAAATCTCATGCCCTTTATAGCGAACCACGATATCCTGACCATCTTGTTTGTCCTTTACCTTCATTTCCTCGTCGTTGCGGGCGAACTGCACCTCCAGAAGCGTTTCGTCTAAGGCTTTGCGCAACTTGTCTTCAATCTCCTTACCAATCGAATACATGTGAGTAAACACAATGTGCTTCTCGTGTTCATTTTCTATGTAGTCCTCGGCTTTCTTTATGATCGTGTCAAAATCTGGTCGGTCAATCAGCGCAAGAAGTTTTTCTTTCCGCTGTGGGTCTGCCTTGATGAATTTGTAGGTACTGGCCCGCTCATTCCCTTTTAGACGTGATAGGAATATGTTTGCCTTCTTTTCATCAATACTCTTAAACCATGTACGCCAATAGCCATCATCGGGGTCGTTATCCAGTAGATCTACTATTTCGATGAACACATTTTTCTTATACTCATCTTCTTTAAGCTTTTCGTCTATGTCCCGACAAACGACAGAAGGCAGGAGCACTTCAAACGCGCTCATCCAACTGTAGTTGTCGTCAACAAGCTTATCTGTTAGAGAAGAGCGATGAACCTTGTAGTAAATGTCACATAACTTTTCTTTTACTCCTTCAGGGAGACTGGTAGCATTAGCAAGTATGCTTAATTCGTTGACCTTGTGAAGTATGCCGTCCTGACTGGGCATAATGGCATACTTTGCGAACATCTCTGTTTGGAAAGTGGTCGTGCGCTCCCTGCTGCTCAACGCATTGAGAAGGTTAAAATGTAACTGTTTGTGCTCTTCAAACCAATCTTGCTTATCAATAGCAATGCTTTCTATATGCTTCAGTACATATTCTACCAGCACTTCGAAAGCAGTTCTATATAGGTTCTGCTCTTTATCAGCTTCCACATCGGGTAAGGGAGCCTGATATAGAGGTTTATAGGTATGGTCGAACAACTCACATACGTAGGGCATCGCATTGTTGCGTATGGAATTACCATTCTGAACAGGGAATACGGAGCAGTAGTCAAGTAAAGCAGTCAAGGTTTCTTTGAAGGGTTCTTGCTGGTCTTTCTGACTGTTGACATAATCGTTGATGCTCTTCTTCAAGTCATCACGCCCATATTTCGGGAAATCACAGATATCAAGAAACTCGTTGTCAACGAACCGGTTGGTATCTGACGGTATCAGCGGTTTACTGACATCATAGAGTATATCGGTAATGTCGGATGCATCATAAAGGAGCTGCCGAGTCTTCAACTCACCTTCACGGTTGGGGAACAATGCAACCGACGGGAACTTTTCCAACTGCTGACTCTCTTTAAGGAACATCAGAAAACTAAGTAATGTTCTCTTTTCCCCGACCTCCTTAATCTTTCCTACAATATCTGCAACACCTACAAAGTATTCGTTTGAGTCAAGTGTCCATTGACTGACGATGGATGACCATTCGAGACATTCGTTTCTTTCCGGCAATAGAGATACTTTCTGTGCATAGTCATAAACTACATCATAATAGGAGGCTCCTTCTGCAGTCTGTAAAAAATCAACAATATCAGGTGCCAGAAAGCGTACTTTGCTGTGCTGGGCTACGGATAACCTTTCAGTGCCTATCTTTATGAATGGTTCATTCAGGAACTCATTGATATATTGTTTTCGCAATTGAGTATAGAAATCACGAGTCAGCTGATGGCTGTTCTCGTGAATATCCATTGAGACTTCAGCCAAGTGCTGTGCTGTATCAGTCAAGGATGCGTATTTCCGGAGATAGCAGAAAAGCATCTCGGTCATATCGGCAAGGACAGCCACATTACTCTCGAACTTTTCTTTTTTGTCTACATTCCCCTCCGGCAGGACAATGGCATTGCGAGGTTCCTCAGGATAAAAACGCTCTGAATGGAAGATATAATTCAGTCCAAAAGATTCTGTACCAAGTAAAGGGAAGAATATAAAGAACCGAGGCACATTGCCTAAAGAACAAGCTTTGGTCGCACTTTCCAAAGGAAGTATGATCATATCCTTTCTGTCATCGGATTGCAGATAATAATATTTCTTCCTATCTGTATCGTTAACACGTATGGTGACTTCGTATAGTTTTGCTTCAGAATCAATAAGGTCAACCTTCTCTTTAACTATCTTAACCGGCCTATCAACTCTACTCCCACTTATCTCGACTTGCTCTATCCGGTCGTTGATAGTCATCACGTATGGCAGCAATTCAATGGCATTATTAATCCCCTGTTCTGCGGCTGGATAATGATCTTCGTCAAGGAAGTAGGTGAATGTCGTTTCCTGTAACGGCTCTAAGATGGTTGGATGGTCAATCAACTCGTCAGCATACTTCAATTGTGCCGACATGGCATCAATCATATCCGGTATCTCAGTGGCTGTGCGGTCGAGCATAAAGCCCTTTATGGGTGCATACTCCTGCTCCGTGAGCTGCATACAACCATCTATCTGTATCTTACGGCTGAACTTATGAGTGGTCATAAATCCCGTACCGAACTGACCAGCAGCATTCGGGTCTTCCTTTTCCTCTGATGAAACCTGCTTGATAAGGGATGTAAAGGAGTCGTAATTGAACGGTTTGCCTTCGTGACTAAAAACGAGCTTGTCGGAATCAAGTACAAACTTCACACGGGCATGTTCAGACTGGTCGCGAGCATTCTGCAATAACTCCCATACAGCACGACTGGCCGTTGTGTCATCAAACCGCCCAATGCCCTCAATAATTTTCTGGCAATGCTGCTTGTTATTTTGCCGGCGAGCCTTGTCAAGGTTTTCTTCCTTTATGGATTTTCTCTCGTCTTCTGTCATGCTATTCAGCGTAAATTATAGTTATGCCCTTCTCAACAGTTCTATAGTTGCAGAGAAAGCCTGGGGTTGCTGTACGCGTCTGGACAAGTAGTTTGCCATTTCTGCAAAACATCTGTCAAGGTCTTGCAGTTGGCTGTCTGTAAATGTTACGGTTGTGATACCGAATGACTTGAAGTACTGATTGCGTTTCGCCATCTCATGCTCCCATGACTGTTGGTTTTGTGAGTTGTATGCAGTCAAGGTTTGCCCTGCTCCCTGCAGATGCATGTGGGTGGATGATGGGCTTAGCTCAAAGCCAACATAATCCATCGTATGAGGATTGAGAATTGTGAAATCTAATCGATAAAGGTGATTTATCGCTTTTCCACCATATCGCAATTCTGGGATAAGGAAAGGCTCGTCAGGCAAATTGGCAGATTGACTCAGATAATCCAAATATCGCTTGCATATACCAGTCTCGTATGGAGAATTGGTAGTTGCCTGAATCATAAAGGTATAATAGTTCCACAAATCTTGAAGGCTGGTAATGGGGATAATACCATTTGATTTTGCATCTATCACGCCACCTACACTAAACACGTGACCTATCGTCCAATACTGATAGGGTGCTCTGCGAATCTCACTATGATCCACTCGCCAACTCCCATCAGGCAGGCGTGCAGGGGCTATAGGTAAACAATGGAGCAACTTGGAGCCAAACCACAACTCCCACAATTGCTCATCGGGTTTCTGCCGGACACGCTCTTCGTAATGACTATAGAAATTACGTTCAATAAAGAGAAGTATGTACTGAAGACATAGGTCGTCCTTTACCAACTGTACAATATCCCATACCGACGCACCTGTATTATAGCGTTGGTAATGCTGGTATCTTTGCCACAAGCCAGCAAACCAAGCATCCTGAAAACGACGAACATCTGCAAACTGGTCGCGCATGACATTGGTGAAGGTATTGAATTTTCCTCCTATTTTGCCATGTAGCGACTGAATACCCACGGGTTCCTGAAGGATTTCAGATGCCCGTTGTAAAACAGCGGGCTCTATCGCCTTCAGTTTTGCAGTAAGTTCCTTTGTATAATCAAAAATCGCTTGCTCCTGCGGGGTTCGTTGCTTTGCTCTTCCCATACCCTTGCTCCTCTTATTACGTTAACTTGCCACTCGGCTCAAAGCTCACATCATGGCATCATGACTCTGCGCTCTCTGCACAAAAAATTAAAATGTTAACTTGTTAATTGTTAATCATATCTCTCTGAAAGAGTGATAAAAACATCTTTCTGGAATCGGCATGTGATGGTACAGCTCTTTACAATTACAAGACTCTGAGACTCATAATAGCTTCAAAAACTTTACCTAAAAATTCCATCCTATCTATCTGTCAAAGATTAGCTTTGTACCATTCAATTGCCTCTGCGAGTCCTTTCGCAAAGTCGTACTGCGGGTCATAACCTAAGAGTCGTTTTGCCTTGCTGATATCAGCATTACTATGTTTGATGTCACCAGCACGGTCAGGGCCAAAGTGGGGCTCAATATTCTTACCAAGAGCTTTGGTCAGGTCATAGTATATGTCGATTAAATACTCGCGACCACCGTATGCCACATTGAACGCCTCACCACTGGCTTCATCAGGAGCAAGGCAAGCCTTAAGGTTAGCCTCAATTACGTTTTCTACATATGTAAAGTCGCGACTCTGCTTACCATCGCCATTGATTGTAGGCTGTTCAGCGTTGAGAAGTTGCTTGATGAACTTAGGAATCACTGCAGCGTATGCCCCGTGAGGATCCTGGCGACGGCCAAACACGTTGAAGTAACGAAGGCCAATGGTTTTCAATCCATAGTGTTTTGTGTACTGCTTAGCCCATTCTTCATCACAACGCTTGGTGAGAGCGTACGGGCTAAGAAGGTTACCTTCTACACCTTCCTGCTTAGGCAGGTGAGCCTCATCGCCATAGACTGAGCTGGAGGAAGCATAAACAAAGGTCTTCACGCCCTTCTGTCTGGCTGCCTCCATCATATTCAATGTGCCTTGAATATTATTTGCGCAATAGAACAAAGGCATTTCAATACTACGGGGCACACTTCCCCAGGCAGCTTCATTCATTACGTAATCAACTCCCTCACAAGCCTTCATGCAAGTATCAAGGTCTTTGATGTCACCCTTGATGAACTCATAATTAGGATTACCAGCAAGCAAATCCACATTTGCCTGCTTACCCGTACTCAGATCATCAAGACATCTAACCTTGTAACCCATATTAAGTATTGCTTCACAAAGGTTTGACCCAATAAATCCGGCTCCGCCGGTAACCAAGAACAACGAGTCCTTGGGAAACTGTAATTCTTTGTATGTCATAATTTCGTTACTGATTATTATTTAATGCAAAAAGTACCACCCCTGTTTTCTAATGTAGCCATATTTATAATAGCATTCGCTCTGTAGGATTCCCTTATGACCTTCTTCAAGAAGTTTTCTTGATTCCTTGTCAATGTCGAATTTCATGATGTCCTCATATATCCATTGCAAGGAATATTCTGGACTGTACATATCATCGAAATGGCAGAAGTGCTCATCATCGTTGTAATTTGCCTTTGATAAATGCGTTACGTGAACCTATCAAATCACGATGATGGTACAATCCCATGATGATGATTGGCCCAATATCCTCCTTTGTGACCTCCAACTGTGGACAAAGACTCTCTACCACCATATCCATGTTCATCAGTGTGTCAGTAGAAACCTTATCCATCACGAACTCACGCAGGACAAATTTGATGGCCGCCTCGTTGATCGTATCGCTATAGCCCAAAGGCTTCAGCCAAGCCCTCATCTCGTCGATGGTATGTACATCACCCTTCAGAATCTGCTCCTTCAGTGGCTCTGTGACCTCCTTGATATTCTTAATTGGTGGTGCGATAAGTGGCATATTAAAACAAATAATCTACAATGCATATTTTATATCTCATGGCTTATTCTATGCTGTCGCCCTTCAACATGTCTCTTGCCACGATTCTATTTAGATTCTATTTATTTAAAACATACTGTTGTGCCTTACCTACCGGTGTCTGGCTATCCAAAGCAAGCCTTGAATACTTTCCATTTCGGATATTCTCTATCAACTCCGCTTCAAACTTCGCCTTATCCTCCTTCAACACCCTGCGGTCTTTATGGAGGATGTCATCCAAAGTTAACACCTCGCCTTTCTGATGCGACAGCAACTGCACCTCTATTATATCTACAAAATCAAGGAAACTGCTAACTGGCTTCTCCATCATTTCAGTCTTCTCGTCAAGGATATAGAGGTTATTCAATGTGTTGTTTACAATCTCTAGCAAAAGATACAAATCCGACTTCATCGGAGATTTCATATCATGTATCGAATCATTACCCAAAAAACGTATCGTATGCAAACGGTCTCGGTCTTGCAGTGTTATAATTCCCTTTTTCTGTAAATTATTGATACGCTGTTCCAATGTTTTGCCAGTAATCGCCTTGTCCTTACAAATGGCCTCAATGGTAGCCCTAAAACCAGCGGCTGCAAGCATCGAGCAACCGTGATTCATGGCCTTGATGGCCTCCTCATATACCTTCCTTATGGAATAAGGTACATAATGCACTTCCACAGGCTCAACCTCTTCCTTTGTATAAGGATAGGTATCATATTGTAACACTATATTGCCGTCATCATCAACACATGCCTCTTCCTCCGTTATCCTGAGAAATGACAATTCGTCACATCCACAACACTTCACCACACAATACGACTGCTGCCAAAAATACTCTGCATCATCACTCTGTATCTTCTCACTGAAAAGTATCGAATGATGTGTCTCATGCCCACAGTAGTGACAATAACATCTAACGTTCTTCATCACTTCCGTTTCCTTAACCCTTTATCTGTCAGAAATTTACTTTATTATGCAATGCACTTAGAGAACCATATAAATTACAATCTAAAGAGTTGGTTCATCAGCATTTTCGGCTGTTTGGCATCGCTACGCTGGATGTCATGCATCATTGCCAAGGATGCCTTTTTCAGAGCATCAATAGCCTCTATGACCTCAAGGCAGTCCTGCGGACTGTATGTAATGAGCTTCACATAGTCGAAGTTATACAATCGTACTGATAGAAACCACTCTTTCGGTTGACCTTCCCAACCTATCGTAGTGAGATAGGGCTTCGTGCAGTCCTGATTGTCTTCATGCATGCCATATACGGCTGCTACATGGGGATATTTCTTGCGGAAAGGTTTAGACAGCATGACATAGCCAGCACCGGGATAGGGTTTAGCAGCAGCCTTCTGAGCGAAGTCGAAGATGTTACCCCAATAGCAGGTGGCCTGTGTGTAGCCGTTCTGCTCCAGGAAGTTGAAATAGACGATGAAGTAAAGGCCGGTGTCCAAAGGGAGCGTGACCTCGAAGACACGGGGACGCACCAGTCGAGTGACACAATAGGACTCCTTCATCGGGGGATATTTGGCAGGATGCTTGGTGAAGGCCGGAAGGAACTTGACGGGGCCGTCCTCACGCTCTGCACGCTGGGCTTCCTCCATCGCATCCATGCGGTCTTTCGTAATCATGTCAATAACGGCATCGAGCGGTGTTTCTTGCATATCATCGTCTGTATTACTCACTTATAAGTTCTATCAGATATTGGTCTTCCTGCGACAGTTCAGTGCTGTCACAAGCAGCGATGGCGGCTTTGGCGGAGTCCAAAAGTTCTGAGTCGTCATCACGTAAGGCAACGTGAGCCATCAGATGCGTCTTGAGTCTGGAAACAGGGAGACGGTCAAACAGACTGTAGGGCTTGTCTCCGACAGTTGCTGAAAGTTCATGGTCGTAAGGACTTGTGTTCATACCACAATAGATGGTGAGGAGGGCTGTAGCCTCTGTCTCGGGTGCCATTGGTATGTTGTTGGTGTACTTGGCGTTTAACCATGCGAAGACAGCCTTGACACACTTGGATACGAATGCCCAGTTACGGAATTCCATCTGAACCGTACCATCACACTCTGGATCCAGGTTCAACATCCACTTGTAGCATTGCAGACGGAACTGCTGACAGGCATCTGCATCTGCAAAGGATATCTGTGGAAGCAAGGAGAGGTCGAAGTGCTGCTCATGAAGCATGTCTCTACGCCAACGGACTTCCCGGTATTGCCACACCAAGTCGGAATCCTCGTCCATTTGTTCCATCGGAAGGGCATCGAAATAGCGGTTGTAGTCCAGATACAGTCGCACATTAGCGGGATGACGGTAGCCGGGGTGGGCAAGGCAGAGCACATGGAAATAGAGCAGGAACTCCTCAATGTGAGTATCGCAGGTGTTGAAGGCTTCCTGACGGCACTGATTAAAAGTGCACTCTGCCGTCTCGAGCAGGGTATGAGCTTTCCGGTCATCGCCACCGCTAAGCTGGTGGATGTCTGTCTGGTAGAAAGCCTGTAAGCGCAGAAGGCGTTCCTTCAAAGGCAATGCTGCCCAAAGTTCGTCAGACGCTTCATAGCCGTCAATGGATTGCTCGTCGCAAAGAAATCCACGTGGCTGGCTTTGCAGGAGTTGCAGGATAAGGTCGTTGCCGTCTTCTATCCATGCCTCCAGCACAATCAGTATACCATAGATAGCCCTTGCCTTGGCTATGGATGCCGTGGCGAAGTCCGTCTCACGTATGCGTTGTATGATGGGTGAAATGTCAAGAATCATAGTTGTACTTGGCATGATAATAGCGTTCAAGGACAGATTTCATCTGCCACCAAGAGGCGGAGAACTGCTGCGTCTTGGAATAGGCGGAGAGCAGAATCTTCAGATATTCCTGATAGAGGTCTGCACTGTCTCCGGCCTTCCTGTCGGGGTGTAGCGTGACAAGTATATCGTAATAGGCAACCAAAGTGGCTGCACTGGGATGAACCATATGAAGGAGGTTGCTTCGAGCCTGACTAAGGCTATTCTGCGTAAACTCTACAGAGTCAGTCTCGGACACTTTGGAAAAGTGCCGCGTGACGTTCTGCCATGCGGATTTTTCAGTTTCCAATGAATCTTTCCTCATATCGGTAAGCACCCGCTGTAGCTGCTTTTCAACTTCCTCCAAAGAATCGGAAACAGCCTGCTTCAGTTTGGCTTGAAGGGCATGGCCCTCCTCGGTATCGTAAGGGGACAAAGCAAGGATGCCCCAGACTGCCTGAGCTGCCTGAGGGGAAAGACTGCTGAAATCGCAGTCCCGGATTTGTTTCATTGTCTCTTCTATTTGCTTTGTCACTTTCTTTTCTGTTTTTTTGCTTATTTTTTGTTTAGTGGTATTTCTGAATCGGATATTTTTGATAACCCGTATCAGTTGCAAAAGCGGTTCAGAGAGCGATTTGTGCTTCTGAGCATACTGTTTGGCAGCGTCACGGTAGTTGGCATCATGGGTGGCCAGATAGAGGACTGCCATCATGAAGGCATCCCTGTCGGTCGTGGCCTCAGTGGGATGGGAGAGCATCTGCTGTACGACAGGCGTGTCGCGTGCAATGGCGTGGCGGTCTTTGCGCAGCACGGCATGGAGCAATAGCAGGGTCTTTACATGATTATGAACTTCGCTGTCATCGAACTCCATATAACTTATGAACTGGAGGTCATGCAGAATTTCAGAGTCGTATTCGGTTTGCTGCTTGTTGTCTTTCGACTTTCTACGGCCGTACCGATGGCGGACGATGGCGGTCAATGCTTGATCAACCCTCTTTACATAGTCGGGCGAAAGTAGTTCCTGTATCTTCATGGGAAGGTGCTGCTTTGCTACATCCACGCTCTTCGTTTTCAAAATAAAACGACCGTTGAATATAGGAATCTCCAGCGTAAGACTCACACCCTTTTCCTTCTTCCTGACCTTGGTGACGTAGAACTCATAGCCTTTAAAGACCTTGGCTTTGAGCATTACCTTGTCATCAACATGAAAGCCTTCCGGCGAGGATTCGAGATTGAACATTTCACGGTGTTCACTCATCAGTGCAATGAGGTCGTCCATATCTTTTGCTGTCGCCCATAGCGGCTCGCCACTTTTTGTGCGACACATCGTTAGACGGAGGCGCATGGACCGGTTCCATTCGCCACTTAACAGACTGTTAATGTCTGGCTCCGTGGCTTTGATGAACAGATAGTAGTGCAGCGTGCTTCGCAAGTCATTGTTTTCCTTAACCATCTTATTGTAGGCCTTGTCGTTCTCCCTCTTGTATTCCGCTTCCTTGGCATACTGATGGGGAATGAAATACACCAGAGCCTCCTTGTCATCAGCGGCTCGTTGCTCGTTCAATTGCGAAAGTTGTGCGTCTATGGCCTGTGGATTCAAATGCCTTAGCACCCACCATCGTTCCTGTATTCCTACATGTATCTTTTCGGGCATATATACTA
>ERZ842401.7699-NODE-7699-length-10907-cov-22.519075_pt1 | contig 10907 bp, 6 predicted proteins | sample MGYA00521270_ERZ842401 | MGnify/ENA primary metagenome ERZ842401 (study PRJEB31892, sample SAMEA3878208) | bioreactor metagenome | biome: Moose rumen | place: Sweden | collected 2011-10 | study: EMG produced TPA metagenomics assembly of the PRJEB12797 data set... | reverse complement strand
AAAACGAAAATTGTCTGCTTTATGCTCTCCAGCAGCTATAATGCGTTTGCCCTGGCATTACAGGCATTACAAGCCTTTCTTCTTTTGACCAGGGCTTTTCTGACAGCGACTACTGTATCGAAATCATAAAGTCCGGTTCATCTTCTCTGCATTACCTTTTGACCTACAAGAAAAGCGGCGTTCTTTTTAGCCGGGACCCTGCTGACGGAAAAGAATACAAGCGCAGCGAAATCCAGACTGCTCATCCTAAATACCAGTTCTGTAACGGCGGTGTTTTTCTTAAGTCCTATGCAGAAGGAACCATTCCTTCTTTGATTACGATTAAGGCCAGCGAAATTGAGGGACTTCAGGACACATTGAAGGCAAAGCAGGAAGCCGGTTTTGACTTTGTAACCGTAAAAATTACTGATATGACCGACGCAAAAGAAGCCATGAACTGGACTACTCTTGATATGAACGATGAAAATAGCATGACTACCCTCTCAGAATATGCCGATGAGCGCTTTAGCACGCTGCTGGAAGCCATCTGTGCCGTTCGGGGAGAGACCACTATGGAAATGAAGCAGGAAACTGGTTATTGTGACTTTACCTTTAGCGGCATGGCAATTTCCCTTGACCTAAGCGAAACTGCTCTTACCTATCTTCCTTTTGCGGCTTTTTGTGATTTTAATGGTCTGAGCTCAGAGGTGCTTGAAAATGTTAAAATGCCGGTAAATCTTGTGGAGCTCACCCTGCCACAGACTCTTACCGCACTGCTTACTGAAACTTTTTTGGGAGTGGGACTCAGTGACATTACCATTCCAAAAAATGTAACTGTAATGATGGATATGCCGATTGCTTACAATTCAAAGCTGACCATGGGATTTGAGAAAGGAAGTACAATTACGACAATCAATATACTGGGTGGAGAATGGAATGGTCCTGCAAAAATCATCATTCCTCCCAGCGTTACAGCAATTGCAGACTGTGCCTTTTACAAGAGCCCCTTACAGACGATTATTTTTGAAGAAGGCAGTCAGCTGGAAAGCATCGGGGAGATGGCTTTTAATGGTAGTCCAATCACTGAAATTTCCCTTCCTGCAAGCCTGAAATCTATTGGAGAAAGCGCCTTCGAGGCAAGCGAGCTTACAGCCATTACCTTTGCCGGCACAATGGCGCAGTGGAATGCCATCACTAAAGGCGATAACTGGCTTGACAATGCGAATGTTTCGAAAGTGACCTGCTCTGACGGAGAAGTAAGCCTGACAGACTAGGAAACGCGCAAGGGCGTGGAGCAATTGCGAAGCAAGCCACTGGACTGGCGGTGGACTTTCCGGCAGGCTGAACGTGGTTTTCTTCGATTTGGTGAAGGTGCGCGCCCTGCTCGGAAAGCCTGTGGAGAAACTGTCCAAGCTTGAGAAGTGGGGCCTGTTCCTGTCCTACGCTGACGACGTTTTTAGAACCTGTACATTCCGCCGATTCTGAACGAGCCTATCCAGTCGCCGAAGATTCCGATGTTCGCCTCGACGAGCGCGGAGAAGTTGTCGGTGAAGTCGTACCTGGCTCCGACCATGGAGTTGAGTTTCACGCTGAATTTTGTCTTGCTCCATTCGTCATGGTGCTTTGTTGTATTCCCATCCGCATCGTAGGTGTAGTATGTGTAATCGATTGAATAATGCTTTATCGGGGTGGAAAGTCCTGCCCCTCCGTATGGAACGAGCTTTTGGAGGGCTTTCGCAGCTCCTTTTCCAAAGTAGAAATTCAGGATGCACATCGCTCCGGGGTTTATGACAGTCACGTCGTAGTCCCAGTCGTAATCGTATCTGTAACCGCTTTTGCTTTCGTCTCCGCCGCCGAACGTGAGTCCGATGAAAGGCTCAATCGCGAGCGTGAAGTGCTCCGTGTCTTCCAAAACCGGAAGGACGAATCCGAACGCGGGGACAATCTCGAAGCCCGAATAGTCGAAGTCGCCGCCTTCGATGCTTCCGCCTGCATATCCGAGCGAAAGTTTAGCGTACATGGTGGAAGTGTCCTTCCCTCCTTTTTTGGATGCGGCGAAGAGGCTTCCCGCAGCTATGAGGATGGCCAAAACCGCCACCGACTTTTTGAAATTTGCCATTTTACAACTCCTTTAAAAAATCTTAAAATACGTATTAACAATTGTAGATAATCTACTTCAAAAAAAAGCTTTTTTCAACCGACAGGAGCGTGCGGAGGTGATTTTTCAGGAACTCATTTGTGCTAGAATGTACTCATGGACGAATCATCAAAGACAGCAGCGTCTTCCGCTTCGATTCAGGACAAGGCGGAGCGCATCAGGGACGTAATCAGGTACATCAAGAAATTCAAGAACGCCGCGGTCGTAATCCACATCGACGACCGCGTGATAGACTCTCAGCTCTTCTCGAACCACATCAGGGACATCTCGCTGATTCACGAGGCCGGGCTCCGGGTGATAATCGTTCCCGGCGCGCACCAGATGATAGACGACATATTGAGCCAGCACTCGATTCCGTGGAAGATAAAGGACGGTTCGAGGATTACATCTCCTGAGGCAATGCCGCTCATAAAGACCGCCGCCTTCGACGTATCGAACGCTGTGATGACGAGTCTCGCCGGCGAGCATTTGACGGCCGTAATCGGAAACTGGGTGCGCGCGCGCGGAAAGGGCGTGCTCGGCGGTGTCGACTACGGTTCGGCCGGGGAAATCGACAAAATCGACGACTCGACCCTTCAGACCGTCCTCGACAGCGGCTTCATCCCGATTTTTCCGTGCATCGGCTGGAGCCTGAGCGGGAAACCCTACAACATATCGTCCGTGCAGCTCGCGAACCAGCTCGCCGTGCACATAAAGGCGGACAAGCTCTTCTACCTTCTTCCCGACGCTGAACTTTCCGAGAAATACTTCAACATTCCAGCGGAGATTGGGCTTTCGCCCGCCGGCTGCATTCCCGCCATGACAATCGAGGAGCTGGACTCGTTCCTTTCGTTGAACAAGAAGCCCGACAAATCCAAATTCAACACGAGCGAGAACAAGAACCTGGACAAGGATTTCTTCGAGACCATAATCTCCATGGTCAAGCTCGCGAAGAAGGCCGTAACGTCAGGCGTCACCCGCGTGCACATTTTGAACGGCTCCCTTGAGGGAACCCTTCCGTGCGAGATTTTCAGCGACCTCGGTTCCGGCACGATGATTTACGCTTCCAACTACGGAAAATTCCGCGCCATGCGGAGGGAGGACATTCCTGCCGTTCTCTCACTCATCCGCCCGTTCGTCGCGAAGAAGATTCTGCTTCCGAGGACGGAGGAGATGCTGGAGGCGACATACAACGACTACATCGTCTACGAGCTTGACGGCGCGGTGAGGGCGTGCTCCGCCCTGCACATCTACGACAGGACGCAGGCTGAGATAGCGGGCGTTGCCGTTGACGAGAGCTGCGCCCACATCGGAATCGGTCCCAAGATGATTTCGTACCTCATAGAAAAAGCTCAGACAATCAGCCTGCAGAGCGTCTTCATACTCACGACGCAGACCGCCGACTGGTTCGAGAAGCTCGGCTTCGTCCCCGACTCCATAGAGACTCTTCCAGAGGAGCGGCGGAAACTCTGGAACCCCAAGCGCGGCTCCAAGGTTTTCCGGCTGAAAATTTGATGCGCGCTCAAAATCCCCTTCCACCTCCTACCATAAGAAGTCGATTTTCGCTATACTAGACTTTTAGTATGGACAATGGGGCTTTTGACATAGATTCTATTCTCGCGGAAAAAACTTGCGTTCATATTGTTTCTATTTCTGAATTTCCGAACTGAATTTCTTTTTCAAGGGATTCAGTTTTTTTTTGAAAAAAATATTTAGGAGTTATATATAAAATGCCACTTAAGAAGAACATTGATTACAAGAACTTTTTGGAAATTCAAGTTTTCAACGAATTCAAGTCAACAGATGTTGTAGATACCGATTCTGCTGTGGCTCGTTTTTTTGACTCCATTTCACATTTTGATGACGATGAATTCTGTGAGGTCTTGATATTTTCTGGCTACATACCTGATTTGTATGAGCCTGATGGAAGTCCTGAAACTCTTTATTCAAAATTCTGCGAAATACTTGTTTCTTCTTGGGCGACTCGCATTGGTCTTTCTGCTCTTCCTGTAAAAACAAAGGGCAGTTACGAAGATGTGACTATAAAAATCAGAGGAAAGACAGTCGTCTGTGATGTAAAATCTTTTCGTCTTGGAAGAAGTCAAGCGGCTCCGAATGTGAAGGATTTCTTGAAACTTGAAGATATACGAAAATGGCTTGGACGGTACAGTGATAAGTTAGGAGGTCTTGTTGTTTATCCAGATAAGCATGAATGGAAATCTGGAAGCGATGCGTATCGGTATTGCTCCGACAAAACAGTCCCTACTGTCATGCTGTCGTATAAATATTTGGCAGCGATTTTACACTTCAAAAATCGTTTTTCAGTATTCGATTTGGAACGTCTTTGGGATTTCGATAGATTATTTCCTGCTCCGCTTACGGATAAAAGTGAGAACAAGTCTTTTTATTGGAGAGTGATAAACAAAGAGATTATTTCGATATTAGATATTTCTTTTGACGAATTTCAGTCATACATTTCATATGCGGACATGAAGATGGCGAACTATCTTCAAAGCTTGCTTGTTCACTACAATTCCCTAAAAAACACAATAAAGTCTGCTATAGAGCGTGAAATTGATAGTTACAGCTTGGAAACTATGAAAAAGCAACTTATTAGTATGAAAGTTGAGAGTGAAACGAAGAAATATGATGTGATACTTGAAAGAATAAAAAAATTTCGACTTTGTTGATTTTTTGGAGCATTGAATGGAGTTGCAAGAAAACAGTGTGAATTTAGGAGACTCTGTGGAGTTGGTGAAGCTCATTCCTGATAATTCGATTCATCTGATTGCGAGCGATATTCCTTATGGAATCGGGTATGATGATTGGGATGTTCTTCATAAAAACACCAACAGCGCATATCTTGGCACAAGTCCTGCCCAGGAAAAGGCGGGCGGCATTTTCAAAAAACGCGGAAAACCATTGAACGGATGGTCGGAGGAAGATCGGCAGATTGCGCGGCAGTATTACGACTGGGTTGCAACATGGGCATCAGATTGGCTGCGCGTTCTCAAGCCTGGAGCAAGTACGTTTGTGTTTGCGGGGAGGCGTATGGCTTCAAGATGTGTCTGCGCATTTGAAGATGCTGGGTTCACTTTTAAGGATATGATTGCGTGGAACAGGGAAAAGGCTGCTCATCGTGCCCAGCGAGTGAGCGTTGTCTATGATTATCGTGGCGATGAAGAGAATGCATCCGCATGGGAAGGCTGGAAACTTGGAAATCTCAGACCCGTGTTTGAGCCTATTCTTTGGTTCCAAAAACCTTATAAAATCGGAGGAACTCTTGCGGACAATATTCTTGAAAACGGAGTTGGAGCATACAACGAGCGCATCTTTGAAAAATATGGACAGCAGCCTAACAATATAGTTTCGATTCCGAACGAAAAAGATGACCATGGACTGCATCCTACACAGAAACCTGTTCGTCTTATGAAGTTGCTTATTGAACTTGTTACGAAAGATGGACAGATTGTTCTTGATCCGTTCTGTGGTAGTGGTACTACACTTGTAGCATCTTTAAGTCTCAACCGCAAATTCATAGGAATTGAACGGGAGCAGGAATATGTTAATATTGCGAAGAAAAGGTTAGAGAAAATAAAGGAAAGCGAAGAGCAAACTTTATTTTATGCATGATATAAAAAATATTTAGGAGTTATATATAAAATGCCACTTAATCCAAGCATCCACAAAGTAATGGTTATTGGTTCAGGGCCTATCATCATCGGACAGGCCGCTGAGTTCGACTACGCAGGTTCACAGGCGTGCAAGGCGTTGAAGGAGCAGGGACTTGAGGTCGTCCTTGTGAACTCGAACCCTGCCACGTTGATGACCGACCACCAGATGGCCGACCACATCTACATCGAGCCGCTCATCCCGGAGACGATTCAGAGAATCATCGAGAAGGAGAAGCCGGATTCGATTCTTTCTTCTTTGGGCGGACAGACTGGGCTTACGCTCTGCATGGAGCTTGCGAAGTCGGGATTCCTTGAGAGCCACGGCGTGAAGCTTCTCGGCGCAAAACCTGAGACAATCGACAAGGCAGAGGACAGGCAGATGTTCAAGGACACGATGGAATCCATCGGCGAGCCTTGCATTCCGTCGAAGGTCGTCACTTCATACGAGGACGCGCTCGACTTCGCCAAGAACGGAATCGGGCTTCCGGCGATAATCCGTCCTGCCTTCACGCTCGGTGGAACAGGTGGCGGAATCGCGAACACATGGGAGGAATTCGACGAAATCGCCCACAACGGTCTGCACCGCTCGCCAATCCACCAGATTCTCGTGGAGAAGTGCATCGCCGGCTGGAAAGAGGTCGAGTTCGAGGTAATGCGCGACCATTCAGGAAACGTCCTCACGGTCTGTTCTATGGAGAACTTCGACCCGGTAGGAGTGCACACGGGAGACTCTATCGTCATCGCTCCGACAGTGACGCTTTCCGACAAGGAATATCAGATGCTCCGCTCCGCGGCGCTCAACATAATCTCTTCCCTCGACATGGAAGGCGGCTGCAACTGCCAGTTCGCGCTCAAGCCGGATTCGTTCGAGTACGCGGTAATCGAAGTGAACCCCCGCGTTTCCCGCTCTTCCGCGCTCGCTTCAAAGGCGACGGGATACCCGATAGCGAAGGTCGCGACCCTCATAGCAATCGGCTACAACCTGGACGAGATTCCGAACTTCGTCACGAAGAAGACCGCGGCGTGCTTCGAGCCTGTCTTGGACTACGTTGTCGTGAAATTCCCGAAATTCCCGTTCGACAAATTCGTCTACGCGGCGAGGAAACTCGGAACGCAGATGAAGGCGACCGGAGAGGTCATGGCAATCGGATTCAACTTCGAGCAGGCGATTATGAAGGCGGCGCGCGGTGCCGAAATCGGCGTCCAGAGCCTGAACTTGAAAGTGTTCGAGGAAGAGGACGACGAGAGAATCAAGGAGCGCGTGGGCGAATGCACCGACCAGAGAATCTTCGCGATTTTCCAGGCGATAAAGAGAAAGATTCTTTCAGTAAAAGAAATCAACGAAATCACGAAAATCGACCCGTGGTTCCTTGAGCATTTGAAGAAGCTCGCCGACATGGAGGCGAAATTCGACGAAATCAAGAAATCGAACGGGGAGCTTTCGCTTGAGCTTTACAGGGATGCCAAGAAATTCGGCTATCCCGACAAGGTAATCGAGCAGCTTTCGGGCGTGAAAATCGTCGGTTCCGGCGGAGAACTCAAGGACGCGGAAAAGGCGAAGGCTCTCTTGAAGGAAGGAAAGCTCGCCCACATTCCAGCGACCTACAAAATGGTGGACACTTGCGCCGGCGAATTCAGCGCGGAGACGCCGTACTTCTACGCGGGCTACAACACGGAGAACGAAGCCGAGCTGTTCTTGAAGGAGCGCGAGGAGCAGGGAAAGAAGTCGAAGAAAGGCACGATTATCGTTCTCGGTTCTGGCCCAATCAGAATCGGACAGGGAATCGAGTTCGACTACGCTTCGGTGCAGTGCGTCTGGTCCCTCAAGAAGCTCGGATACGATGTCGTGACGATAAACAACAACCCGGAAACTGTCTCCACGGACTTCGACACGGCAGACCGCCTCTACTTCGAGCCGCTCACGCCTGAGGACGTGATGAGCGTCATCGAGACCGAGAAGCCGATTGGCGTTGTCGTCGCGTTCGGTGGCGGAACTGCAATCAAACTCGCGAATTTCCTCGATAGCCAGGGAATCAGGATTCTTGGAACGAGCGCGGACGCAATCGACTTGGCGGAGGACCGCGAGAGATTCGACGAACTCTGCGAGCACTTGAAGATAAACCGACCTCGCGGACTTACCGTGTTCACCGAGCAGGAGGCGCTCGAAGCCACTGAGAACCTCGGCTATCCAGTCCTCCTCCGCCCGTCTTACGTCCTCGGCGGACAGAACATGATTGTCGCCTTCAACGACGACGACGTGAAGGAGTACATGAAAATCATCCTCGCGCAGGGAATCGAGAATCCTGTCCTCATCGACCAGTACATGATGGGAATCGAGCTTGAGGTCGACGGAATCTGCGACGGCGAGGACGTTCTCATCCCTGGAATCATGGAGCACATCGAGCGCACTGGAATCCACTCTGGAGACTCTATTGCGGTCTATCCGAGCTGGAACTTGAACGACGTGTTGAGGGAAAAAATCATCAGGCAGTCTAAGGACTTGGCGATAAAGCTCGGAACAAAGGGCTTGGTGAACATCCAGTACCTCATCTACAACAACGACTTGTACATAATCGAAGTGAACCCGCGCTCTTCAAGAACTGTTCCGTACATCTCGAAAGTCACGGGCGTTCCGATGGTCGATTTGGCTGTCCGCGCGATGCTCGGCGAGAAGCTCAAGGACATGGGCTATGGAACAGGACTCTACAAGATTCCGCCGTATTTCGCCGTGAAGGTGCCGGTGTTCAGCTTCGAGAAACTGATGGACGTGGACACCCACCTCGGCCCTGAGATGAAGTCGACTGGAGAGGTTCTCGGAATCGCCGCCACACGCGAGGAGGCGATTTTCAAGGGACTCATCGCGGCGGGATACGCCATGAAGCGTTCGGGAGGAGTTCTCTTCACGATAAGGACGACCGACCACTACGAGATTCCAGACCTCGCGAGAAAATTCTACGACCTCGGATTCAAGCTCTACGCCACCGAGGGAACGGCGAAAGTCATCTCCGACTTCGGAATGGAAGTGCAGGTGGTGAACAAGGTCCGCGAGAACCCTGACGATAACGTGCTCACTCTTCTTGATTCTGGAAAAATCGACTACATCGTTTCGACTTCAGCAAAGGGAAGAAATCCGAGGGCCGATTCGGTCAGAATCCGCCGCCACGCTGTGGAGAAGGACATTCCGTGTCTCACCGCAATCGACACCGCGAACGCAATCGCCGACTGCTTGAAATCGAACTATTCGGCCGAGAACGTGGAACTCGTGGACATCAACTCGCTCCGCGAGACGAAGGAGAAAATCAAGTTCACGAAGATGCAGTCGACCGGAAACGACTTCATCGTCATCGAATCTCTCGACCAGGACGTGAAGAACCCGGCTGGGCTTGCCGTGAGACTCTGCGACAGGAAGACCGGAATCGGCGCCGACTCGCTCGTCCTCATCGAAAAATCCGACAAGGCGGACGCGAAGATGCGCTTCTTCAACCTTGACGGAACAGAGAGTCGCCTTGCAGGAAACGCAATCCGCGCGGTCGGAAAGTACATCTACGACAACAACATCGGCGGCGTTCAGGACGACGGAAAGCACGGCGACAAGAATGCTCCGATGGCCACGGTGAGCGTGGAGACGGAGGCCGGAATCAAGCACCTCGACCTCTACAAGCTCAACGGAAAAGTCTCTTCCGTCACTGTCGACATGGGCGCGCCGAAGTTCAAGGCCGCCAACATTCCGACGACGCTTGAGCCTGTCGCGATAAACGCTTTCACGGCCGGCAACAAGTACGACATTCCGTTCAAGAAGTCCGTGGCCGACTACGCAAAACTTCCTCGCGAGGCCGTGGTGAACGTGTCTCTCATGGTCAAGGCGATTGACTACCATGTGACTTCACTTGCGGTCGGAAATCCGCACTGCGTAATTTTCAGCAAATTCGTGGACAAGGAACCGGTCAAGGAAATCGGCTCCCTCATCGAGGAGAACAGCAAGGTCTTCCCGAACAGGACGAACGTCGAGTTCGTGCGCGTCGTGAGCGCGAACGAGCTGAAGATGCGCACTTGGGAGCGCGGAAACGGCGAGACGCTCGCGTGCGGCACAGGCGCGTGCGCGGCCGCGGTCGCAGCCGTCCTGAACGGCTTCTGCCCGATGAACGAGAACATCACGGTGAAAGTCCGCGGCGGTTCTCTCATCGTCAAATACACGGGCGAAACAGTCTTCCTCACCGGCACGACCAGCGTCTGCTACGAAGGAGAGATAGAAATCTAACGTTGCCAAGGTCTTGTTGTGTCCTAGGCGTTTGCTTAATGGATGCAACGGTTCACGGCACGCGCGGTGCGCGTACCTCTCCGGACGTTGCCAAGGTCCGATTGTGTCCTATGGCGAAAGTTGAGTTTTCACAGTGTAATGGTTGAAACAAGCGGAAGTGGGGTTCCATAGTCGAATGCACTCAGCCACCGCGAAGCGGTACTGCCGCATTCGACTATGGGTTCCCACTGGGAGCTTGTTTAAGCAACTACGATATGCATAAACTCGACTTTTGACCTCTTAAGCGTTTGCTTCATGGATGCAACGGTTCACGGCACGCGCATGGCGCGTACCTCTCCGGACGTTGCCAGCGGTTGCCGAGGTGCGAATGAGTTCTAATCATTGTGTAGTGTAGGCAACCGTTCACGGCACGAGCTGTCGCTCGTACCTTCATGTGAAAAAAAGCTCGGGCGAATTCAAAAATCGTCCGAGCTTTTTTATTGGAGCGGAAAAGTTTTTATGATTGGTCGTAAATGTTTTTTACGGTTTCTGTGTATTCGCCTTTTGATTCGTAGACGATGAGCGGGGGCAGGATTTTCAGTTCGGGATTTGCGTTTTTACGGCCTTCGATGAGAATCATGGTCGGGCTTGCGTCCATGAACGGATGAACGAGCTGCAATTTTTTCGGTTCGAGTTTGTATTTTTCGAATGCGGAAAAAATTTCCGCGAGCCTGTCCGGGCGATGAATCATGAAAAAACTTCCCAGCGACTTTAGAAGATACGATGCTGCGGAAACTACGTCGTCAAGGTTGCAGAGAACTTCGTGGCGGGCGATGTTTTTTGATTCGAGCAGATTTTTCCTGTTGGCGTTTATTTTTGC
>ERZ842401.7698-NODE-7698-length-10909-cov-5.759628_pt1 | contig 10909 bp, 11 predicted proteins | sample MGYA00521270_ERZ842401 | MGnify/ENA primary metagenome ERZ842401 (study PRJEB31892, sample SAMEA3878208) | bioreactor metagenome | biome: Moose rumen | place: Sweden | collected 2011-10 | study: EMG produced TPA metagenomics assembly of the PRJEB12797 data set... | reverse complement strand
GCGGGACGACAGGCATTCAGGAGATTGACGACATGCGGACCGGCAGTCACTCCATCTACGACCTGACGGGCCGCAAGATGGCTGACGGTCAATCAGAAAACAGGAAATTGACACGGGGAATCTATATTACCAACGGACGGAAGGTAATCGTCAGATAACATCAGACTGCAGAGGAGAAAGCCCCATCTGGCGGGCTTTCTCCACCAGCAGCTGCATGAGTGGTTCCCGCTCGTTCTCCACACGGTTGTCCAACACGGCATCCTTGAGATACTGCTTCAGCACACCCACCTCGCGTGAGGGCTGCAGACCGAACAGTTGCATAATCTCATTGCCGTCGATGACGGGCTGCAACAGCCGTTTGTAATCCTTCTCCTTGAGGTCGGCCAGCTTTTCGCGCACCATGCGGAAATTCTCAAGGAACATGCGCTTGCGCACCTCATTCTTCGATGTAATGTCGGCCTCGCAGAGCAGCATCAGGTCATCGATGTCATCACCAGCATCACTCAGCAGGCGGCGCACAGCAGAGTCGGTGACCTCATTGTCGGCAATGACCTGCGGGCGCATGTGCAGCTCTACGAGTTTCTGCACATACTTCATCTCGGCACCCATGGGCAGCTTCAGGCGGCGGAATATCTGCGGCACCATCCGGGCACCTATCGTGTTATGGTTGTGGAACGTCCACCCCACTCCCGGTTCCCACCGCTTCGACTTCGTCTTGCCAATGTCGTGAAGCAATGCAGACCATCTCAAATATAATTGGGGAATGTGGGGAGACGGGGAATCCTCTGTATTTGCGTACCCACGACATACATTTTCCAGCACCTCCAACGTATGGTAGAAGTTGTTTTTATGTGCCTTGCCATCGCGTTTCTCCACAATGTCGAGGGCCGAGAGCTCTGGCAGGATGATTTGCAGCAGGCCGGAGCGCTGCAGATATTCAAAACCGATGCTGGGGTGGGAAGCCATCATGATTTTGTTCAGCTCCACCTCAATGCGCTCACCGCTGACAATCTTGATGCGGTCGGCCATGCGCTGCAGGGCTTCAAATGTCTCGTCCTCTATCTGGAAGTTGAGCTGGGTGGCAAAGCGGATGCAACGCATCATGCGCAAAGGGTCGTCACTGAAAGTCACCTCGGGGTCCAGAGGGGTGGCAATGATGCCATCCTCCAAGTCGGCAATGCCGTCGAAGGGGTCTACCAACTGGCCGAAGCGCTCACGGTTCAGACAAATGGCCATGGCATTGATGGTGAAGTCGCGGCGGTTCTGGTCATCCTCCAGTGTGCCGTCTTCCACGATGGGCTTGCGCGAGTCGTGGCTGTAGCTTTCGCGACGGGCACCAACAAATTCCACTTCGAGTTCGTCGGAAGTGCGGGGGGACTTTCGAATTTTCAGTTGCGCCGTACCAAAATTCTTGAAAACGCTGAGATGGGCACTGCGGCCCAGACGGCGCTTGAGAGCAGAGGCCACTTCAATGCCACTGCCCACGACGACGACATCAATGTCGTTGCTGGGGCGTTCAAGGAAAATGTCGCGTACGTAACCGCCTACCACATAGCATTCAAGGTCCATCTCGTCGGCTACGTCACTGATTTGGTGGAATATATCCTGATCTAAAATCTTAGCTAAAGCTTGGTCCGAATAAAGTTTCATGGGTGCAAAGTTACAAAGAAATTGAGAAAAAACAAACTTTTCTTTCTTTTCTCTCACTTATTTCGTAACTTTGCACCCGATTATGAAGCACTTGGTGACAGGATGGCTATTGGCAGTGGCACTGCTGACGGCTTGCAGCGACAGCAGCGAGAGGCGTCGGCAGCAAACCGATGAGTATCGGCATGCCGCCCGGCTACGGTTCTACCAACAGGAGTTGCGCAAGGCGCAGGACCAGCTGGCTGTGACCGACAGTCTGCTCCGGCTGGCCGAGAGCGACAAAGACACGTTGAACGTGCAGAAACGCATACGCCGCGACTCGCTGAAACTGGAGGCTGACGTGCAGGGTGCCAAAATCAGATACATCCACAGAAAGCAGAAAGAATTACAATAATTTGGTCATCTCACAAGAAATGTGTAATTTTGCACACGATTATGGCTACAAACGAAGCAAGAACCAATGAGCAGTTTGAACAGGTGATTAGCGAATGCCGCACCCTGTTTGAGAAGAAATTACACGACTACGGGGCATCGTGGCGCATCCTGCGGCCCCAGTCGCTTACCGACCAGTTATTCATCAAGGCCAAGCGCATACGTTCGCTGGAAATCAAAAAGGAGTCGCTGGTGGGCGAGGGCATCCGCCCAGAGTTCGTAGCACTGATAAACTATGGCATCGTGGGCCTGATACAGCTTGAGCATGGATTCGCCGACACGGTGGACATGAGCAACGAGGAGGCCATGGTGCTATACGACAAGCATGCCAAAGAAGCATTGGAGCTGATGAAGCGCAAAAACCACGACTATGACGAGGCGTGGCGCTCAATGCGCGTCAGTTCATACACCGACTTCATACTCACCAAGATTGAGCGCATCAAGGAGATAGAGAATCTCGGAGGAGACATCCTTGTCAGCGAGGGCATCGACGCCAACTACATGGACATTATCAACTATGCAGTGTTCGGTGCCATCAAATTGTGAGAATAGGAGACAGGAAGACGAAAGGTGAGAAGGGCAGCAGTAAACATAGCACGGCTGATGCTGGCAGTGACGTTCATCCTGTCAGGATTCGTCAAGGCGGTAGACCCACTGGGCACGCAATACAAGATAGCCGACTATCTGCAGGCCATGGGGCTCGGTGCGTATGTGGCCGACTTCATCACGTTGGGAGCCAGCATACTGCTGTCGGCAACGGAGTTTGTGTTGGGCGTATGCCTGTTGTTTGCCATCCGCAGGCGCACCGTATCACTGCTGAGCGTACTGATGCTTCTCATCATGACACCCCTGACGCTGTGGTTGGCAGTGGCCAACCCTGTCAGTGACTGCGGGTGTTTCGGCGATGCCATCGTGCTGACCAACTGGCAGACGTTCGGGAAGAATGTCCTCCTGTTGACGATGGCGCTCATAGTGTGGCGATGGCCGATGGACATGGTCAGGTTCATATCCAAGTCGAACCAGTGGTTGGTCATCAACTACACGATTCTGTTCATTCTCATCGTGTCAGGATGGTCACTCTATGACCTGCCCTACTTCGACTTCAGGCCCTACCACGTGGGAACGGACCTGCAACGCGGATGGATGAAGATGATGGACGGCGAGGACTCGCCCTACTCCGACTTCTTCATGGAACGATTCCCCGATGGGGAGGACTTTACCGAACGGTTGCTGACCGACAAGGACTACTTGCTGTTGCTGGTGGCACCACATCTGGAACAGGCAGATGACAGTCAGTTAGACAAGATGAACTTCCTGTACGAATATGCAGAGGACAACAACTACACGTTTGTCTGCCTGACCGCAAGCGGCGAGAAGGGCATCAACTATTGGAAAGAGAACACAGGGGCGGAATACCCCTTCTGCCAGACTGACGAGACAACGTTGAAGACCATCATCCGCAGCAATCCGGGACTGCTGCTGCTCAAGGAGGGTCTCGTTATCCGCAAGTGGAGCCACAACCGCATGCCCGGCGAGGAGGAGTTGACCGACCGGTTGGAGAACCTGGAACTGGGACAGATGCCGGAAGACTCGATTCCTCGCAAGGTGTTGGTCATAATATTATGGTATGTGCTGCCACTGTTTGTACTGACCATCGCAGACCGCCTATGGGCATGGACGCGCTGGATTAAGAAGAAAGAAAAAGAAAACGACAATATAACCCATTTTAAACAAGAACAAAACAATGAGAAAGAAGATTGTAGCAGGCAACTGGAAGATGAACCTGAACCTGCAAGAAGGAGTGGCTCTGGCCAAGGAACTGAATGAAGCACTGAAGGCTGACAAGCCCAATTGTGGTGTCGTTATCTGCACACCGTTCATCCATCTGGCCTCTGTTGCCCAGGTCATCGACCAAGACATCATCGGACTCGGTGCCGAGAACTGCGCTGACAAGGAGAAAGGTGCTTTTACCGGCGAAGTGTCGGCCGAGATGATTAAGAGCACAGGTGCACAGTATGTCATCCTGGGTCACTCTGAGCGTCGTGAGTACTATAAGGAGACACCGGAGATTCTGAAGGAGAAAGTGCTGCTGGCTCAGAAGAACGGACTGAAGGTCATCTTCTGCATCGGTGAGAGCTTAGCAGAGCGCGAGGCTGGCAAACAGAACGAGGTCGTCAAGGCTGAGCTGGAAGGCAGCGTATTCAACCTGAGCGAAGAGGACTTCCGCAAGATCGTCATCGCCTACGAACCCATCTGGGCCATCGGTACTGGCAAGACCGCTACTGCCGAACAGGCTGAGGAGATTCATGCCTACATCCGTTCCATCATTGCCGAGAAGTACGGACAGGCCGTCGCTGACGACACCACCATCCTCTATGGTGGCAGCTGCAAGGCCAGCAACGCTCCCGAGCTCTTTGCCAAGCCCGACATTGACGGTGGCCTCATCGGTGGCGCTTCACTGAAGTGTGCAGACTTCAAGGGCATCATTGATGCTTGGAAATAAGAAAAACAGTAAGAAGGTAAAAAAGTAACAGAGAAGAAAACAAAGGCGTATGAAAACGAAAAGATGTCATGTAGTGAAAAAGGCATGTATGGTTTTACCCTTCTACCTCTTTACTTTTTTACCTTTTACACTTCACGCTCAGTCTTTCACTCAGCGCATTCAGCAGCAAAAGCCTGGACAGGGCACCGTCACCATTCACCAGAGTGCGGAAATCGACTACATGGTGAATAGTGAACAGTTGTCCACCAAGCGCACGGCAACAGGCACGACAACAAGCACGACACCTGCAACGGCAAAGCCCACGACCGAAAAGCCTGCAGCCCCCACAATACCCTCGACAGCATCAGCCTCTGCGACATCATCCTCCGCAGATAGCCAGAGCACTCCCCCCGAGGCCGTGGACACCAGTAAAAAGGTGATACGCAACGGTGTCAAGGTCAACGGCTTCCGCGTACAAGCCTTTGCAGGCGGAAACTCGCGAGCCGACAGGCAGAAAGCAGAACAGATTGGCAACAACATCAAGGCTCAATTTGGGAACGTACCCGTCTACGTGCATTTCTATTCACCACGCTGGATATGCCGTGTGGGCAACTACCGCACCTATGAGGAGGCCCACCAGATGCTGGTCAGCCTGCGCAAGATGGGCTACACACAAGCCTCTATCGTCAAAGGAAAAATTACCGTACAATACTAAATGACTACAGAACCAGAATTCCGGGAAGGTCTCGACGAACTGGCCGAGCACTACCACAGCATCCTCAAGCTGTTGGGCGAAGACCCTGAGCGTGAGGGCCTGCTAAAGACACCCATGCGCGTAGCCAAAGCCATGCAAGTGCTGACACGCGGCTATGAGTTAGATGCCCACCAAGTGCTGCGAGACGCACTGTTCAAGGAAGACTACTCACAGATGGTCATCGTCAAGGATATCGACTTCTTTTCACTCTGCGAACACCACATGCTACCGTTTTACGGCAGAGCGCATGTGGCCTACATCCCCAACGGCTACATCACCGGTCTCTCCAAGATAGCACGCGTCGTTGACATCTACAGTCACCGCTTGCAGGTGCAGGAGCGCATGACCCTGCAAATCAAGGAGTGCATCGAGCAGACCCTGCACCCGCTCGGCGTCATGGTGGTGGTCGAGGCACGTCACATGTGCATGCAAATGCGCGGTGTAGAGAAGCAAAACAGCATTACCACGACCAGCGACTTCAGCGGTGCCTTCAACCAAGCCAAGACCCGCCAGGAATTCATGAACCTAATACACACGAAATAATCAAGTCAACAACTTAAAACCAGTAATACAATGGATCAGACAACAACAAACAGAGGTTCCTACAAGAAGCAGTCCATGGCACAACAGTTCGTCCACAGCTGTTTGGGAAAAGTAATTATCCTCATTGCCGTCTGCATACTGCTGTTCATCATCGCACTCTTTACCGTGCCTTCTGACAGCCAGATGAAATGGCAGATGGAAGACAACATCCGCGAATGTCTGCAAGACAACGACAGCATCCACGGTGACAAAATCGACGAGGCATTCAGCAACGTGCGCCGCATCTTCACCCATGCCGACACCACCGTCAACGACAAGGAACGTTTAGAGACCTTCCATCGGCTGAACAAGATGGAGTATTACCGCCACTCGTTCTTCAGCACCGCCCATGTGCGCAACAACATTTATCCGCAGGGCATCCGCGAGGGCATTGGCATCTTCGGCATTGTCATACCCACCATCAACTACGATGACTTCCTCATGAGCGAGGGTCCCGTCCGTGGCAAGTACAATGAGCGTCTCATCAGGGACATGTACGTTCCCGACGATTACCTCGGTGACAACCCACATCTGAAGCCCTATCACTACAAGGGAAATCCCGATGACTAAACAACATTGGGTTTGCCCCATCAAGAGCTCGTGCACAGAATCATGAAACAGCAGTATGCCGTCATTGTGCTTTTTGCACTGATTATCGCTTCAAGCCTGACCAGCTTTGGCAGCTATACTTCCACAAGCAGGCGGGTGAGCGAGGATATGGACAGAGCACTCGCCCTGACCATGGAGGAGCAGCAAAGCGATGTCATCAGCCAAGACACCATCCGCACCTTCAATCAGCACTTGCAGATTGCAGGACTGCGAGGCAAGGCGACATTAGCTGTAGACGCACGTGGGCAGAAGTTCAAGGCATATGCACATTGCTCTGAGGCAACCATATTCAGTCTGTCAGACCAGCGGCCTGCCACCATCCTATGGGTGCTGACGGGATTCTGGGCCATCTTCATGTGGTATCGACAGAAATCAAGAGGACTGGTCCTTGCCATTGACGGCCATGCCGTTAACCAAGCGGCCAGCCCTCTTGATTTCAACAACACCTTTGGCGGACTGACATATTCTGAGAGGGAGGATCGCTTCTATGCTGCCAATGGCACCGCAGTACAGCTCACTCCCATGCAACACCAGCTGATGGAGATGTTCTTCCAATCCCCCTCACATTCGCTGACCAAAACAGAAATCTGCGATGCACTCTGGCCCAAAAAGCCTGATGCCAGCGAGACGCTCTATACGCTGATTTGCAGACTGAAGCCTGTCATAGAGCAACATTCCAATCTCAAAATCGAATCAGACCGTAGCAAAGCCTATCGTCTGAGAATAAAGCAGTTATAGAAACTGACAGAAGCCTGACAATGGAATGTCAGACAAATGTCAGTCATTTTCTTCTAAGTTTTATTCCTTTTGTTGCTACCTTTGCGGCCGAAACCGCGAAGCAATATGCAACAAACAACATTTTCCAAAATCAACACCTGCACGGCATGGCTCATCTTTGCCATTGCCGCTATTGTCTACGGACTGACGATAGAGCCTACGGCCAGCCTGTGGGACTGTCCTGAATTTATCGCTTGTGGCTACAAATTAGAAATAGGCCATCCGCCGGGAGCACCTGTCTTCATGTTGGCTGCCAACATCTTCTCACAGCTGGCCAGCGACACCTCCCATGTCGCCATGATGGTCAACCTGCTTTCTGCCCTGTTGAGTGCCGGCTGCATTTTCTTTCTGTTCCTTACCATCACGCATCTCGCCAAGCAACTCATTTGTCCGTCTGGCGAGAGCCTTGCCATTCCAAGTGCCATCACGATTGAGGCATGCGGAGCCGTTGGCGCACTGGCTTACACCTTTAGCGACACTTTCTGGTTCTCGGCTGTCGAAGCAGAAGTATATGCCTTCTCCAGTTTCCTGACAGCCCTGATGTTTTGGCTAATTCTGAAATGGGAGCGTGAATTGGAGAGCCCACAAAGCGACAGATGGCTCATTCTGATAGCCTATATCACGGGATTGTCCATCGGTGTCCACTTGCTCTGCCTGCTTTGTCTGCCCGCCATGTCGTTCGTGGTCTATTTCCGTCAGGCAAGACGCATCACGCTGTCGGGCCTGCTGAAGACGCTTATGACAGGCGGTTTGCTGGTAGGCATCATTCTCTACGGACTCATACCAGGAGTAGTGAAGACGGGCGGCTGGTTCGAACTGCTGTTTACCAACACATTGGGTTGCCCTTACCATACAGGGCTCATTTGCTATGTGGCGCTACTGACGGGAGCCCTTGTCCTTGCATATTATAAGGTGAGGCGCAGAATGCTCAAACTGTCATTAGTCTGCGTCCTGATGATACTGGCCGGCTACAGCAGCTATGGTGTCATCTTCATCCGTGCGAATGCCCATACGCCGATGTGCGAGAATGCCCCTGGCAACATCTTTTCGCTGGGCAGCTACCTGAACCGCGAACAATATGGAGACACGCCGCTTTTCTACGGCCCCGCCTATTGCAGTGAGTTGGATTATGAACCAAAGGGCGACTATATGGTGCCGAAACAAGAGCAAGGGAAAGCCATCTATCGCCCTTCGGCAGACTCCGCCAAGCAAGAGTATGAAGTCACGCGCCACGATATAAAATATGTGTATAAGGACAATATGTATTTCCCACGCATGCACTCCCAACGCCACGCCAAGGCTTACGAAGACTGGATGGGTGGAGTGCAGAAAGACGGAAGTCTGCCCACCACAGCCGAAAACCTGCGCTTTTTCATCTCCTACCAGCTGAACTTCATGTACTGGCGCTACTTCCTGTGGAATTTTGTGGGACGGCAGAACAACATCCAAGGCCACGGAGAGGTGGAACACGGCAACTGGATAACAGGCTTCCGATGGATAGACGACTGGCTATTGGGGTGCGACACGTCGAAACTGCCCTCAGACCTGACACGGAACAAAGGGCGCAACGTGTTCTACGCCCTGCCGTTACTGCTTGGCTTGGCAGGCATCTTCTGGCAGTGGCGGCAAGGCCATAGGGGCAGGCAGCAACTCTGGATTGTCGCACTGCTGTTTGCCATGACAGGTCTGGCCATCGTGGTCTATCTCAACCAGACACCACTCCAACCGCGCGAACGCGACTATGCCTATGCTGGTTCCTTCTATGCCTTTGCCATCTGGATTGGCCTCGGGGTGGCGGGCCTCAGCCCCAAAGGCCATTTTTTCACCAAGAAGGGGGCTACTTCCCTCGCTCTTTGGAGAGGAGGCGAGGCTCTCGTCTGCCTTCTCGTCCCCCTGCAGATGGCGAGTCAGACCTGGGATGACCATGACCGCTCAGGCCGCTACACCTGTAGCGACTTCGGTGCCAACTATTTGGAAAGCATGCAACAGGATGGGCATCCCATCATACTGACGGATGGCGACAACGACACGTTTCCCCTCTGGTATAACCATGAGGTGGAGGGAGTGCGCAGGGACACGCGAGACTGCAACATGGAGTACTTGCAAACCGACTGGTATATCGACCAAATGAAGCGGCCAGCCTACGAGTCGCCAGCCCTGCCCATCAGTTGGCAGCACAAGGATTACCAGGAGGGCAGACGCGAATACATCCCCATCCGTCCTGAGTTGAAAGAGGACGTGAAGCAACTGATGACACAGTACCCGGACAAAGCAAAAGAGCTTTTGGGGGAGAACCCGTTTGAACTGCGAAACATCATCCACAAGTGGGTGCTCAACGACGACCCGCACATGCAGTGCATACCGACAGACACTGTCACCATTGGCAACATGCCTGTCTCCCTCAAGGACAAGCATGGCCTGTACAAGAACGAGCTGATGGTGCTGGAGATGCTGTCACATGCTGACTGGGACCGCCCCGTCTACCTCTCCATCAGCTTAGGCCCCGACATGCTGTCATTCCTCCGCAACCACTTAGTGCTGGAGGGGCTCGCCTATCGCATATCTCCGACTGCTACCACCCGGCGCGTAGATGTGGAGCGGCTCTACGACAACGTCATGCATCGTTTCCACTATGGCGGTCTCCACACCAAAGGGCTCTATGTGGATGAAGATGTCAAGCATTTGGCCAACACGCACCAGCTCGTCATGGGCATCCTCATCGACTCACTGCTTCAGCAAGGCGACGGCAAACGAGCATTGGCCGTATGCAGGAAATGGCAACAGGCAATGCCGTCCGAAAATGTGCCCTATACTGATGCTGCTCTTTCCATGGCCCGCTGTTATTACCAGACCCAGCTACCGGAACAGGGCGATGCCATCGTCAGCAGTCTGCTGCGCCGCTCTGATGAATGGCTCTCATGGATAGAGACCATCACCCCAGCACGCCGCCCAGGGTCACACCACACTCACTACGCATGGATGCAGACCATGCAGCAGGCCCTGTCCACGGCAGTGCAATTTGAAAGAAACGAAATCTATCATCAATACAGCAAACAATATGAACTCCACATCAGGCAATACCAACAAGACTAACCACCCTTGCCCCCCCATCATTACCCGTCGACGCATCATCATAGCCTCTTGCGCACTCATCATTGCAGGCTACCTCATGATGTCCGGCTCTGGAAGCACAGAGCAATCTTTCAATCCAGACATCTTTTCCACCCGCAGAATTGTCATTGCGCCCATATTCTGCCTGACCGGCTATCTGCTAATGATAGTCGGAATACTCCATAAGAAGCGCTCCCAATGGGAGTAGCCGTTTGCTTCTAATTATTTTTCAGGTGTCTCACCTGTCTCACCTGACACTTAATGTACTGATACACAAACATATGCTGCATGCACATACCCACACCAATACCCTCACCAGTGGTCGCCCGTGAAGATTCTTCTACACATTTTGTCCCTGCGTCGTCTGCATGGATATTCATGCAGTAGATAACTTCGCAAATGGTGGGCATAACTTCGCAAGTTATTCGAATAACTTCGCATGTTATTTCCGTTATTTGCGAAGTGGTGTCAATAGTTGTATAGATCGGAAGAGCGTCGTGTAGGGAAAGAGTGTA
>ERZ842401.7697-NODE-7697-length-10911-cov-2.924650_pt1 | contig 10911 bp, 8 predicted proteins | sample MGYA00521270_ERZ842401 | MGnify/ENA primary metagenome ERZ842401 (study PRJEB31892, sample SAMEA3878208) | bioreactor metagenome | biome: Moose rumen | place: Sweden | collected 2011-10 | study: EMG produced TPA metagenomics assembly of the PRJEB12797 data set... | reverse complement strand
TATGCCACACCGATATACGTTATTGAGCAAAAATCATCAAGTAATTGATTCCTTAGGTGATTTCACCTTCAAACGGGCAAATTATCAGCGCGAGCATCAGATAGGTTTATTGGAAAGACAGTTCTTGCAGGTGGAAGGACATATTTCTTTCATTAAGTTTGTAGAGAAGGAGTATTCCCCCTTACTACTCAGCACTCTATTAATGCTGGTAGCTTTGGGATGCGTCTTGACACAACTCACTGTTATTCGTAAAAAAGAGGAAGCTTTGACGCTAAGGGAAGCTGCAACTGGCGGCATTATACATGACTTGAAAGGGCCCGTCACTACAGCAATTTCTATCATGGATGCGCTCAAGGACATGACAAGTGATGAAGACATGAAAGTGATAGAAAAACAAAACGGAGTGATGCTCAGGCATGTCCAACATGAAATCGAGACATTGGGCAATACCATCCGTGAGGAACGAATGCGCATCATCATTAATAAAAAGCCTACAGACCTACCATTATTGGCAGATGCAGTAAAGCAAGAGGTTGATATGGTGTATCAATCTAAACAGCATACCATCAGTATTGATAATCAGTTGCCCCAAGGCATAAGACCGGAAGTGGATGCTGATAAAGTAGAACGTATCCTCCGTAATCTGGTGGAGAATGCCGTCAAGTATGCTGATGCTGGTGTAGAAGTGAAAATCACCCTTGCTCTTCAGAATAATACACCTATGGTGATGGTGCAGGATAATGGTTGGGGCATTGAGCAACAATATCTCAAAAAAATATTCAAGCCGTATTATCGTATTGAACAGCCAGCAGGCCACCATCGTAATGGACATGGCATGGGGCTCACCAATGCCTTGCACTTAGTAAGTGCCCATGGAGGCAAAATTTGGGTAGATAGTAAACCTGGGAAAGGCAGTACATTCAGCTTCACATTACCTCAGTAAGGCAGATTGCCAATTACCAGCCCAACTTACTTAACCCTGCATCATTATACCATGCTGTGGATCTATACTCTGCATCTCTGTTGGTAGCCGATTTTCCCAACGCCGATGGAATATAATGAGACACGCCATTAGCTCCTTCCATGGAAAACATCTTGGCAAAAGAGGAATAGTTTTTCGGTGTGGTATTCCAGAATGTCAGCACATTTTTATAAGCTGTTTCCCATTCGTCAAACTTTGTCGGCGTAAGCAACTGCTGCATGAGTCCTTCCATGTCGTAATATCCCACATGGCCATTAGTGCGTTTATCATAGTCGAATACCTGATTGCGCAAGCTCGAAACATCAGATGCTGATGAAGAAAGGCTAGCCTTGGTAACGTCAGCCAGATTGTCAAGCTTAGAAGTATCCATTACGGTAATAGAAACACCGCCTGTCCAGTTGGCATTGGAATTGGTGACATCCGGGTCATATTTATCGGCATAATAATTATAATATTCCTCCCCTATTTTTGCAGCAGCCTGTGATGAAGCAAACATCATGGGCACCACCTCTGTATAAGGAGCGCCAGGTCCTGGGGTTTCTGTAGGAGAACTGATAATAAAATCAGTGCAATCTCTCAATTCGTAAGCTACCTCAACAGACAACATGAAACAGGCATCAAACATCAGGAAATCGAGTTTCTTAGGTGCATCTTTCAACACCTCTGCCAATTCGGGGATACCTGTCTTGAAAGAATTAGAACTATTGGCCGAACTATTGTTCCAGTCAGCACCAATCCATTTGATAGGAGATATAGAACGCAAGGCCATTTTCTCATATTTGCCCGGTAACCAGCCATCGCCATGCGACCAATAAACAAATCCATAGCTCTTAGCTGGATAATCGCCAAATGCCCTCTGCATTACTTCCTTAATGATAGAAGGTTCGGTGGAAGTTACTTCTGTAGGATACTCCATGATGAGCTCTTGCTCGGTAGTAATCACAAGCATTTTTTTATTTGGATCTGTTTCTGATGGCTGGAGTTCTCCTTTCTTTATAATACGGAAAAGTTGTGGATGCAAAGTTTCAGAAAACTGGTCATAAAATACCAGTAGATTATTATTACTGTAGAGACTGGCATCCATCGTACGAATAGCCTCCTCCATTTCTTGTATATCGCTGGAGGCAAAGCCATCACGCCCCAAATTGCTATCGCCGCCCAGATAAATCAGAACCGTTCGGTCAGCCACGGTTCCTTTTGACGGTGGCTGTGGGATATCCCTTGGATCGGGATCAGGATCGGGTATCGGGTCATCCTCATTGCTACATGCCATCATCAACAGCATGCATGGTAAAATCCATAAATATTGAAGTAAGTTTCTAATATGCATTTGTGTTATACTTATAATTCTTCTGGCTTAGTGAACTTAAAATCGGCCTCCTTAATCTCTATCAAGCTTATATTGTCCTTTGCAAAACGAGCTCTTACCTTGCCCAACTCTTTTTCCAATTTTGCTTTTTTAGCATTGAACAGGACCAGACAAGTAAAGTTTTCTTTCCCCTGCCCTAAGAGGTAGTCGCGCAACTGGAAAGAATAGCCCGAACGGCGATGCAGGTATCTGTCACGATCAAGCGTAGCATCATTGAGCACTTGCATTTCAGTTAAGTAGGCCACTGAGTCGTTAAAAGAAGTAGCCACACCTACCGCATAGACAACAATAGCCTTAGGGGCTTTGGGCTCTTTAGCAGATGCCTGAGCCACACCAAAAACCATCAGAACTGCTATTAATATTTTAATCAGTTTCATAACTATCAATATTAGATATAATTAATGTTGCGAAGGTACGAAAAAAAACCGGTATTCCTACACAGGAGTACCGGTTTTTAATCTTTTTTGGAATTGATATGGCTATTTATCCCAAATAAGCCTTGAGCAACTTACTACGATTACTTTGTCTTAATCTTCTGATTGCCTTTTCTTTAATCTGGCGAACACGCTCACGTGTGAGACCAAACTTGTCGCCGATTTCCTCTAATGTCATTTCTTGTTGACCGATGCCAAAGAACATCTGAATAATGTCCTTCTCGCGCTCGGTTAACGTAGAAAGTGCTCTATCAATTTCCTTCGCAAGAGACTCGTTCACCAATTCACGGTCTGCCATTGGAGAATCGTCATTTGGTAACACGTCAAGCAAGCTGTTGTCCTCTCCCTCAACAAAAGGTGCATCTACGGAGATGTGACGGCCTGATACCTTGAGGGTATCTGCCACCTTATCAACAGGAACATCCAGCGTTTCAGCAAGTTCTTCAGCCGACGGACGACGTTCGTTTTCCTGCTCGAACTTTGACAGGGCCTTGCTGATTTTGTTCAGCGACCCCTCCTGGTTCAAGGGCAGACGGACGATGCGTGACTGTTCTGCCAGGGCTTGCAAGATGGACTGACGGATCCACCAAACGGCATAGCTGATAAACTTAAAACCACGCGTTTCATCAAACTTCTCGGCTGCCTTAATCAATCCGAGGTTGCCCTCGTTAATCAAATCAGGCAAGCTAAGACCTTGATTCTGATACTGTTTTGCAACAGACACTACGAAACGTAGGTTCGCACGTGTCAGCCTTTCCAAAGCCTCACGGTCACCCTTTCGGATGCGCTGAGCCAAGTCAACTTCTTCTTCTACAGTAATCAATCCTTCACGACCTATCTCCTGCAGATATTTGTCAAGTGACTGACTTTCGCGATTGGTGATACTTTTGGTAATCTTTAATTGTCTCATCCTTTCAAAAAAAACCGAATTTGGGTACAAAAGTAGGTAATAAATTTATAAAACCCAAAAAGAGTGCCGACTTTTTTTGTCGGCACTCTGATATATTTTCATCTAATACTCCCCTGTCCTAACACTCCTTTATAGCATGAAGAGTAGAAACAGGGGAATAAGTTATTTATTCCTGGGTCAGGTCAACAGCATAGTTGGCACGACGTCCACTTGGATAGATACCTGAGATAAACAGCACCTGCTCAGGAGATTGTGTAGCTTGCTTCAATACGGTTTGCAGATCTTCCTCTGAACGGATGGTCTCATTATTGGCCTTCTGGATGATGAAGCCCTTACGGATGCCTGCATCCTGCATCTTGCCCTTGTTCACACCTGTCACTTCCAGGCCATAGCTCAAGTTGAGCTGACGCTTGGTTTCATCAGAGATAGCACGGAAGGCAGCACCCAAGATCTCCATATCAGCACTCTTCACCACCTTGGTATTACCCTGTGAGTTCTTCAAAGTGATATCGAAAGTCTTCTCGCTCTTCTTACGCATCACGGTCACCTTCACTTTGTCACCTGGACGATGCTGAGCCAAAGCCTCTTGCAGGTCGCTGAACTTATGTACTTTCTTATTGTCAACGGCAGTAATCACATCATCTACTTGCAGCACTCCGGCAGCAGAACCACCTTCTACAACTTCAGCCACATACACACCGTCTTTCACGCCCAGTTCGTCAATCTTCTTGCGCATTTCCTCAGCCTGTGCGTCACTCATAGTGAGATCTGTACCTAATGTATTTCCACGGATACCCAGCAATGCACGCTGCACGGTACCGTACTGCTTCAAGTCAGCCACCACTTTAGTCATAATGCTAGAAGGAATGGCAAAGCCATAACCAGAATAAGCACCTGTAGGAGAATACAACATAGCGTTAATGCCCACCAATTCGCCACGGGCATTCACCAAAGCACCACCAGAGTTACCTGAGTTAATGGCAGCATCAGTTTGAATGAACGACTGGATATTAGCAGCCTGTCCGTTAGATGCCGTAGGACCCAGAGAGCGAGCCTTAGCACTTACAATACCAGCTGTTACAGTTGAATTGAGGTTAAAAGGATTACCTACTGCCAGTACCCACTCGCCTACCTTCAGAGCCTCAGAATCGCCTATTGGCAGTGTTGGGAAATCATCACCCTCAATCTTTACCAAAGCAAGATCGGTATCAGGATCCACACCAATTAAACGACCTTTCAACTCACGCTCATCGTTCAATTTGACAACGATCTCATCTGCACCTTCTACAACATGGTTATTAGTTACAATATATCCATCCTTAGATATAATGACACCAGATCCGAAGCCCACACGAGGCTGAGTTTGAACCTGACGCTGCTGACCACGTCCATCTCCAAAGAAGAAGTCAAAGATGTCAGGCATGTCCTGTACAGTTTGCGTACGGCTCAACTGGGTAGAACGGATATGCACCACAGCGTGTACAGAAGCCTCTGCTGCGGCTGTCAGATCAACGGGTTGAGCGTCTGCTCCCTTGTAAGAAGCCAATCGCATATTGTCATTCTGCTCAAAAAGATCCGTGAAAGTAGCTGCCGGCTGATTCTTTTCCATCAGTTTATAGGTGGTAACTCCTGCCACCCCTGCACTTAGCAACACAATTGCCACAATGCCTAAGAAAGTTTTTGTCTGTTTCATATTTTCTATCTTAAATGTTAATTTATTCGTTTGATTTAACTTTTCGACGCTAAGATAACGGCAAAAACCTTTCCCCTGTATCTTTTGTCATTGATTTTTGTCCTCTTTTAACTAAATACTTAAACAGCTTAACAGGGCTTAACGACAAAGTCTGCCATTTTTACATTTCGTAAGGCAATTATAGGAAATTATGTCAAAGTAACGCCAATACCCGGTCTATCAGGCAGGGTAATCTTTCCGTCTACTACTAGCATTCCCTCAAACCTATCATTTGAGATGAGCAGATTACCATCCAAATCGGCAAAGTCAACTGCCGGCGACAATTGGGCTGCTGCACTGACAGCACAAGAAGTTTCCGTCATGCACCCTACCATTACTTTCATACCTAACGCCCTTGCGAAATTCACCATCTTCCATGCCTCACGCATGCCTGTGCACTTCATCAGTTTGATATTGATGCCATGAAAAGCACCTTGCAAGCCTGCCACATCCTTAAGACGCTGGCAAGACTCATCAGCGAAGATAGGCAACGGACTACGTTCAGTTACCCAAGCTATATCATCTAGTTGGTTGATGGGCATGGGCTGCTCTACCATCACAATGCCATGTTCCTTGAGCCAGTGGATCATTTCGAGTGCATACTCCTTGTTTTTCCACCCTTGATTAGCATCAACTGCAATAGGTAGGTCGGTCACCTCACGGATGGTCTCAATCATTTCCTTGTCGTGGTCAGAGCCTACCTTCACTTTTAAGATATTGAACATGTCGGCACACTCTTTGGTCTTCTCCCTCACCACTTCTGGTGTATCAATGCCAATAGTAAAAGTAGTGTCAGGAGCCAAGGTTTTATCCAAACCCCATATCTTATACCAAGGAGCGCCCAACAGCTTGCCCACTAAATCATGTAAGGCAATGTCTACTGCTGCCTTAGCGGCAGGGTCTGCATCACTCAGGCCATCAATATAGGTAAGGATCTCCTCCATCTTGAATGGATCGTCAAACTGTTCAAGGTTTACCTTACTCAAAAAAGTGCTGACACTCTCAACTGTTTGTCCCAAATATTGTGGCATGGAAGCCTCACCATAGCCAGTCACGCCATCATATTCAATCTCCACCTGCACATCAGGCGTAGTGGTACGTGAATAGGATGATACAGTAAAGACATGCTTCAACTTCAACTCATAGGGAAAGAAACGGAGTTTCATCCGAGCCCGTGCGCCATGATTGATGTTTGGAGCTGCAATCTCATTGCCTTTGCATCTGTTAATAGCAAGCCCCACTGCTGCACCTATTCCTACCAATCCGGCAGTTTTCAGGAAAGTTCGTCTGTCTGTCATTGTATTTGATAATAGATAAATCCTAATTGTAATACGGGTTCTTATCAGTTGTATTTAGTCCTGCCTCTTTATTTATATACGGGAGTATACGCACGGCATAAAGCAAACGATTAAGGTTCATTTCATCAAACAGCTCGTCATCAGGCAGCAAGCTGCTGACATGCACATTGCCCTGAGAGTGAATGAAACGGCCATTCCCGATATACATACCTACATGTGAAACGCCCTCTTTGCGCTCAAGCGTAGCCTTGCGACCAAAGAATATCAAATCGCCCAGCTCAATATTGCTAAAATCGGGAGCTATCTCAATCTTCTGCCCCACCTTTACCATCTGAGAAGCATCACGAGGGATAATCATATCGTGCATATAGTAGATGTTACGAATGTATCCACTGCAATCCATGCCTTTAGAAGAAGTGCCTGCCCACATATAAGGGAATCCCATCATGGTATAGGCTGTCTGGATAAGAGAAGCCGCATCTTGTTTCAAGCTCTTCCGCCATTCATTTATAGGCTGCGCAGTTTTATCTGATATGAAACCTTGACGGCCATCAGGGAATTCCACTTGATAATAGTTTTTCACTTTACCTGCCAACTTGAGTCGATCGCCAGCCACAACGTCGGAAACGGTTTGCGACTGGTCATTTGCCTCAGAATATACTGTACCAAAATGTTGTATCACCGTCACCTTATCGGCTTTGTTCCAAGCATCATATTCAGCTTTCGTCATACGATAAATACCGACAGGATGTACCCAGCCAGTGTAATCATCGGGGGTCTGTATCTCATACCAAGTATCAAAAGCCAGCACCTTTACAGGCATACCCAGCAATGCCTGTGTACTCATTTCGGCAGTGAAGTTTGGTGTTTGTCTGAGGTTGCAAACAGAAAGATTCACCACTGCATAATCCTTACCATCGTGAATAGTTGTATCTTTTTCCTCTTGTTCCTCTACAACAGTCTGCTTAGGTTCATCTTTAGATATAAATGGCAACATGATAGCCAATACAACAAGTGCGGTGAGCAACGACACACCACACATCAATAGTAATTGTTTCTTATTTGACATAACATCTTTATTATTGAGTTATGCAAAGGTACACAATATTTTATTATAGGCAATAAAAAACAGGAAACTTCACAGATTCTTTATGCTTTCCTTCACCTGTGAGATATTGCTGCGCGAAACAGGAAGATAGTCATGGCAATGCTTGATAAGCAGCTGCATACTACTCGACTTGGAGATAATCTGCTCCACTTGCTGAAGATTAACAACGAAAGCACGATGGCATCGCACAATCAACGGATAGGCACGCAAGTCGTTTTCAATTTGTTTAGAAGTAGCTCTCAGCATATCGGAATGTACTTTCCCTTCGCGGAGATGGTATACTTTTACATAGTTGCCCACAGCCTCAACATATAATAAATCGGATATCTGAAAACTAATGCTATCATTTGTTGTGCCCTTAAGTTTGATGACATTATTCGACAGAGTTTCACCTTTATGAGATTCATCTAGCGGTGACAATACAACTTGCTGCATCTTTTGCAACTGCTGGTTTAACAAACGTGTTTCTTCTAATTCTGCCGCCAAGTATCTGCTACGATATTTGAATCGCCAGTACAAACCAATGGCAAATGAGCAAAAAGCAATAAGAAGAATTGTCTGTAGCAATCCCTTCAATGAGAGAGGGTCATCTGAGCCTCTGCCACTCAATATAAAATGCAGATAAACGCAAATCATAAGTGCCTCGAAAGGTGTATTAATAAGCTGAAACCACAGATTACGATGGATAATATACTCAGCGCCTTTGTCCAATGACGCAGGATGACGAAGCAGGTTGGTGAGAATAATTTCTGTGATATAACAAACGCCTATCCCTATCGTCCAAATGGCTAGAAGATGAACAAACATCATCCACCCGAGCTGATTGAGGCCAAGAGGTTGGAACACCGCAAAAGCGAGGATGGTGAATCCTACACTGGTAATACGTACAATCAAAGTTTCTTTTTTAATCTTATCCATGGTCTGGCAAAGGTATGACAAATATCTGTTAACAGCAACCATCCATCACGCTATTCATCCCAAAACTATACAATTCGTCACAAACACCTGTCATATATCCCAGATTTTTGGAGGTCATTTCATCTCAGTCTACATTTGCATCAAAGAAAGCATGATAAATTGCAACTTTCAATCGAATAAAAAAGTCTAACAATAAAATACAACGTTATGAAAACGAAATCCACTTTCAGAGGTATTATTGGTATTATCCTAGTGGTAGCAAGCCTCCTCAAATTAGCTACCATGTGGGGCATCATGCACCTAAGTTGGCTTGAGAATGCCACCGAAGAGCCTAACGAATATTATTTCGCTACAGCGATTCTCATCTTTGTGGGCCTTCACCTCATCTATGAAGGCTTTAAGGGCTATCATGCCAACAATTATATAACAAAAAGGTTGAAGATTGTTGTCGGCATAATAATGGTAGTGGCTTTGTTGCTTAAGTTGGCAGTTATGTTGGGCATCCTCCATCTAAGCTGGTTAGAAAATGAGCCTTCAGATTCATTGGAACTTTATTTAGCAATCTTTATCCTATTATATCTAGGATGCTGGTTGATTATCGATGGCTTTAGAAACGATCCAGGCCAGTGGCTACAACGTCCTTTACCCCTCAATGAGGATGGCAAGCGCATCAGTTGTTCTGCCAGCTTTGGTGGTGATGAATACATCTATCATGGTGAGCTATTCCATGGGGCTCGTTTGGTAGCCACTTTCGGAGGCATCCGTCTGGACCTGCGCAATGCTGATATTAATGAAGACGAGGAAATTGACATTCGCACCTGCTTTGGTGGTGTGGAATTGATGGTTCCCCCCACCATTAATATAGAGGTAAAAAGCCGCAGTTTTTTTGGAGGCGTGGGCAATGAAACAATGAAGTGTGATGACCCCGAGGTGCCATGCCTTCATGTCATAGTAAGCAACGTCTTTGGTGGAGTAACAATTAGAAATTAATTTAATTATTTTATTTACTACAACAATGAAGAATATATTAATGAAAATGGCAGCACTGATGACTGCCGTGATGATGACAATTAACGTTACAGCTAAGACACATGACATCGGTGGAAAAGTAACAGACACACAAGGTACACCTATTCCTTATGTAAATGTGGTGTTATTATCAATACCTGACTCAACTTTTATACAGGGGACAGTGACCAATGACGAGGGTTTGTTTAAGATTGTAACTAACAAGAGCGACGGACTGCTTCAGGTATCTTGCATTGGATATCAAACGAGCTACCAACCTGCTGCCGATGAGCAGATCATTGTATTAGCAGAAGATACCCAGCTGCTAGGTGAAGTGGTTGTGAAGGCACAACTACCAAAGACAAAGTTAACTGGTGAAGGCCTACAGACAAATGTAAAGGGGTCTGTGCTGGAGCACGTGGGTACAGCCGATGATGTACTGGCGAAAACACCTGGCCTCATCAAGGGGCCTAACGGGTTGGAAGTAATGGGAAAAGGCTCGCCATTGGTATATATCAACGGCCGCAAGATTACCGATTCCTCTGAGTTAACACGATTGCAAAGCAACGAGATACAGAGCGTGGAGGTAATCACTAATCCTGGGGCACAATATGATGCTACCGTACGCAGCGTAGTACGCATCCGTACCATACGTAGGCAAGGCGAAGGTTTCGGTTTCAACTTCAATGCCTCAGACTCTCAATCATTACAATGGAGCAAAGGTAATGACCCCTCAGCTGCTTTCAACATGAACTACCGCACAGGGGGCTTGGATTTCTTCGCTGGCATTAATTATAACAGGAATACCTCCCGTCAGATTGCAGAAATTAAAAGGGAAACATACGCCAAGCATCTGATTGACAACAACAGCGACCTGGCACTGGATTATATAGGACAAAGCCTATACGGAAATGCCGGCGTGAACTGGCAAATAGACGACAAGCATTTTATGGGAGGTAAGTTTGAGTGGGGAAAAGAGCTAAGTCACAAAACAATAATGAATACTGGTGACACAGTGTTTGAGGATGGCGTACTGGTTGACCTATTGACCACTAGGTCTGAAGACCGAATCGGCAAGAAGACTCCTTATAATATGGGGGTAAATCTGTATTACAACGGCACCATCGGTTCGAAGCTGGGGCTCGACGTGAA
>ERZ842401.7696-NODE-7696-length-10912-cov-3.350465_pt1 | contig 10912 bp, 7 predicted proteins | sample MGYA00521270_ERZ842401 | MGnify/ENA primary metagenome ERZ842401 (study PRJEB31892, sample SAMEA3878208) | bioreactor metagenome | biome: Moose rumen | place: Sweden | collected 2011-10 | study: EMG produced TPA metagenomics assembly of the PRJEB12797 data set... | reverse complement strand
ATCGTGGCGGTGCCTTCGGCGACGGCAGTCACCTTCCCGTTATCGACCGTAGCGATATCCGGGTTGGAGGAAGACTAGGTGACGGACTTGTCGGTGGCGTTGTCGGGCTTCACGGTAGCGGTGAGCGTATCGGAGTCTCCCTCCGTGAGCGTCAGAGCTGTCTTGTTGAGGGTAATGCTCATAGCGGAAATTGAATCGATATCCGTTACTACCTTGCATGTTGAGAAGATCAATGCCCCTGATAATAGCGAGGCGATTACTTTTAAGCAGTTACTTATTCTCATGTTGTACCAGATACTATGGTAATTATTGCACAAGGACTTTCGCCCATTAAACTTGAGTGTTCATTTTCCTCATACAAATTAAGGTATAATCGCCTAAATCTGTTTGGTCCTTTTTGGTCCTTTTCAGTGCGGGGCAGGCGTGAGCCCAAACGCCTCCAGAACGAGGACGCTGGGCCTTACTCCTCCGCATCCTGCACCAGGCGGACGGAGAGGCCATCGCTGCGGTGGCCCTGGATGTCGAAGAGGAGGTTGTCTTGCGCAATCAGAAAATGCCAGGCGTCGGTGCTGGAGGCGTCGGCGGAATAGTAGGCGCCCAGGCGGGAGATGTAGCCGCTGACGGTGACGGCGCCGGCTTCGGGCAGGAAAACGGCCCCTGCCGGTTCCAGGATGCCGGTCCAGTCGGCCTCGGAAATCAGGTTGGCATTGTACTTGGCCTCCGGCCGCCCCGCGGCGTTCAGGGGATAGACGGAAATCCGCCAGTTGTCGGGAAGAAGGATCAGGCCGTTCACGCCGGAGACCCGCGCCTTGGCGAAGTTCACGCCGGAGGCCGTATTGCGATTATAGAGCAGATAGACCATTTCCTGGACCCGGGGTGTGCGCCAAAGATGTTCCTGGCCGCCTCCGTTCTCGATCCGGTTGTAGCCCCAGTCAGCCTTTCCGCCGCTTTCATACAGGTGGCTTTGCGGTTTTCCATAGGCATTGTGCAGCGCGTTGCTCCGTGTATCGGAAGAGAAACTCCAGGGCTCGTAATTCACCGCTCCGTGGTCATATCCGCTGGTGCCCCAGCCGAACAGGTCAATCCAGCCGTCATAGGTGGCCGAGCGGTTCAAATTGGCCTTGCCGATACAGTCGGTCTGATGCTCCGCCAGTCGCCAGGTCTCCGTCGACGCCCGGTACTGCAGGTTACCCCGGGAGAAGAATACCTGCCGGCCGGGGGCTACCGTGAAAAGGGCCGGCAAGGCCCCCTCTGGAACCACCAGCGTACTGTCGGCCGTCGTAAAGGACTCCTCGCTGCCATAGGTCGTTCCGGCGCTGGTCTCCACATAACTTCTCATAAAGTAGGTCGTCCCGGGCGCCAGGCCGTTCATCCGGACACGGCCGTCCGCGCCGTCCGGTTCTGCGGAGCGGTCCTCGGTCGTGGGATTGTGGCAAGGTCCCCAGCAAAGACCGCCCCGGTTCCCTCCGGCATAGGTCCCGTCCAGCAGCTGCACCCCGCCAAGGGCCGAGGTCGCCGTTACCTCCGATGCGGAAAGGGTCACGATTCCTGGCGACAGCACCCATTTCAGGCTGTCGAGGGCCCTTTCCCCGAGGATTCCTTTCCGGAATTCTTCCTCGATGGAAGGGGCTCTCCGTTCCACGGCCCGCAGGGCAGGAAGCAGAGTGCCTTCCTGATCTCTCTTGACCTGCGAAAGGAAGCGAAGCCGCTCCGGGCTTCCTTCCTCATAGAGATAGGCCATCTCTTCGCATTTTCGGCTGGTGATGTTGTTCAGTTTGATAAGGCGCGCCTGCAGGATCTCCCGGTATTCCTTCCCCTTTTCCGCTTCCTGGAGCAGCCTGTTAAACGGCACGACTATCGACCAGGTGGCGGCATTTCTGTATTCCCGCTCATCGGCGGTCATCCTCTCGTCCGGAGAAACCTCCGGAGCGCCGGCGGGATGGCGGCGAAGCGGCAGCAGGAGCGAAAGGGCCAGGACAAGGCACATCCCCAAAAAGGGCAGCCACCGCCTCCGTCTGTCGCTCCGTTCCAGGGCCATTTTCACCTCTTCCATACTCTGGTACCGCCCGTCCGGATTCTCGCGGATGCACCGTGCCGCAATGTGGCGGTAACGGTGCGAAAAGAGCTTCCGCAGAATCAGTCCGAATGCGTAAATATCTGAACGACAGTCCATTATCGCCCCCCCCGGATGAATCTGTTCCGGTGCCATATAATCCCGTGTCCCGGCCGGCTGTTTCAGGATCGCGTAGTCATCCGCATCGCCCAGCCCTAAGTCGATGATCTTGACGTTGCCGCCGTTGCGGGTCACGAGGATGTTCCCGGGCTTAAGGTCCCGATGCAGGATCTGCTTGCTGTGGATGTAGGAGAGCGCATCGACCAGCTGGTCCAGCACTTTCCGGCGGACGGTGGCAGTAGGTTTTCCCGAGAGGAACTCGTCCAGCCGCACGCCATCGATATATTCCATCACGATGCAGGGGCCCAGCACCTCGTTCTCTTCCTTGGCATAGGCCTTGACGATGTTCGGATGGTCCAGTTCCACCATCAGCGCATACTCTTTCCGGAGCAGTTCGATGTACACCGTCTGGTCCCGGTACGCGGTCTTCAGGCCCTTGAGCATAAACCAACGTCCCTGCCGGCGGACCTTCATCAGAGCGTTGAAGCCGCGGCTGGGCACCTCCTCATAGGTCGTGCGGATCTCGGCCTCGGAAATAAAGGTCTCTTCGATGGGTCCGGATGTGCTGACGTCGTCCATAGGATGTTTCTTTAGAGCATAAAGTTACAAATTTTTCTGCACATACGGAGAAAGGACCAATAAGGACCAGATTTATACTGAAAAAATCCCCATCTTTGCAGGAAAGACCCACTTATGAAGAAGACCAGTCCAGAGATTTATGAACTCAAGAGGCAGCTGGAAGACCAGCTGAAGCGGAAGATGAAAACCCCCAACGATTTCATCTTCCTCTCCGGAGTCATTTGGGACCGGACGCATAAAACGATGAGCCCCACCACGCTGAAACGCCTCTGGGGTTACATCGACGGAGCCGATGAAACGCGCAGCAGCACGCTGGACATCCTGTCCCAGACGCTCGGCTATGCCGACTGGGAGGATTTCCTGAACCATCTGGACACCAGCGGCAATTCCAACCCGGTCCAGGGGCCGCACATCTACTATGACGACCTCACTCCAGGCGACCGGATCTTCGTTTCCTGGAAACCCGACCGCCGTTGCACATTCCGCTATCTGGGCAATGCGCAATTCGTCGTGGAAAAGGCCGAGAATTCGAAACTGAAGGAAGGCAACACCTTCAACGCCAGCCTTTTCATCCTAGGAGAACCCCTTTACCTGAATAATCTCGTCCAGGGCAAGAAACCGCCCGTCGCCTTCGTCGTGGGGAACAAGGATGGCCTCTGCGAACTGGACCTGCTTCCCCGCGGCCAGTTTCCCGGCTGATCTGGTAGCCGGGTCGAGGTCACGACGGGTGGTAGGCGCAGGAGGCCTTGAAAGATGCGGAAATAAGGCTTCCGCTAATACTTGTTGAGAGGACGTCCCGAAGTCATCATGTGCACTTTGCGGCGGACTTCGTCAATGACTGCCTTGTGAGCATCGAGCTCTGCCTTCTGCTCATCAGTGGGCTCCTTTGCTGCAAGTGCATCGACATGGGCCGCGCAGGAAGCAAGGACCGTGTCAACAAGTTCGACCATGTCGAGCATATCCTTTTCAACAAATCCCCTTGAAGTGACAGCAGGTGTTCCTATTCTGAGACCGGAGGTCTGGAAAGCAGACCTGGAATCAAAAGGAACCATGTTCTTGTTTACGGTAATGTCAGCACGGACAAGCTGTTTCTCTGCCACCCTTCCGCTGAGGTTCTCGAATTTCCCCCTGAGGTCAATCAGCATGAGGTGGTTGTCGGTTCCTCCGGAAATCACTTTGTACCCGCGGGAAACGAATTCATCACACATTGCCTTTGCGTTATCGATGACCTGCTTCTGATAGGAGACGAACTCAGGCTGCATGGCCTCATAGAAAGCTACAGCCTTAGCGGCGATCACATGCTCAAGAGGTCCGCCCTGGACTCCGGGGAATACACTTGAATTGAGCACTGCGCTCATCTTCTTGATTTCTCCCTTAGGAGTGGTCCTTCCCTGAGGATCATCAAAATCCTTCCCCATCAGGATGATTCCGCCACGGGGGCCACGGAGAGTCTTATGAGTAGTTGAAGTGACGATATGGGCGTACTTGACAGGATTATTTAGGAGGCCTGCGGCAATGAGACCGGCGGTATGAGCCATATCAATCCAAAGAATCGCTCCGACTTCGTCGGCTATCTTCCTCATCCTCTCATAATCCCATTCCCTGGAATAAGCCGATGCACCGCCGATGATGAGTTTCGGTTTGCAGGCCTTGGCCTTCTTCTCCATCTCATCATAGTCAATCATTCCTGTTTCAGGATCGAGACCATAGGCTACGGCATGATAAAGGATACCGGAAGCATTGACCGGGGAGCCGTGGGTAAGGTGTCCACCCTGAGAGAGGTCGAGGCCCATGAAGGTATCGCCAGGATTGAGGACCGCCATGATGACGGCCATATTGGCTTGAGCACCTGAGTGAGGCTGCACATTCGCATATTCAGCGTCATAAATCTTGCACAGACGGTCGATTGCAACCTGTTCGATCTGGTCGACCACTTCGCATCCTCCGTAATATCGCTTGCCTGGATACCCTTCCGCATATTTGTTGGTGCAGATGGACCCCATAGCTTCAAGAACCTGGTTGGAAACGTAATTTTCAGAGGCGATTAGTTCAAGACCGGATGACTGACGGTCCCTTTCTTTCTTGATCAGATCGAAAATTTGAAGATCCTGTTTCATAAAAAGTTTTGTGCAGGGCTGTTTGCCCGGAATAATGGTTTCAGATGGTATTGCATCGTTACGGAAACAATCCGCAGCTACATTAGCGCAAAGATAAATGAATTTAATAAATTTGCAGTACCCATTTTTGATTTTTGTTCTACCCTCAGCGATGAAAGACCGAAAATTGCTCAACATAGAACTGGGACGCGTCTCACCCCAGGAGTACAAAAACCTCCCCGATTCCGGAATCGTCGTCGTTCTGGACAACATACGAAGCGCACACAACGTCGGCTCCGCTTTCAGAAGTTCCGACTCTTTCAAGGTGGACAAGGTTGTATTGTGCGGAATCTGCGCCACTCCCCCTTCAGCACTCATTCACAAGTCAGCACTGGGAGCGGAAGACAGTGTCCCTTGGGTCCACTATGACAACACCATGGATGCAGTCCATGACTTGAAAAAGGAGGGATACACGATTGTCAGCGTAGAACAGACCGTAAACTCCGTAAAGCTTGACGGATTCACCCCGGAAGCATCAAGCAAATATGCCCTTGTTTTCGGAAACGAAGTGGAAGGCGTTGCGCAGGAGGTGGTTGACGCCTCAGATTTTTCACTTGAAATCCCCCAATGGGGCACAAAGCATTCACTCAACGTTTCCGTTTCCATTGGGATAATCCTTTGGCACCTGAAGTCAAGGATTAGTGAAACCTGAACTCAAGTTGGACAAATCGTTTGACTTTCGTATCACTGCGAAAGTGAGTAAAGTCATTATTCCTATTGCTCATCCCGAATATTATGGCAAGATATTTCAATACGGCTGGCCCCAATAAAGCGGATCTCAATTATACAATAGATCCGCTTTCCAGATTCGATTTGGATGAAATCCTATTTCTGATTGACTAGCAGAAGTACTTTGTCCTGCATGCACCGAGACAAACCGGAAAACCTTCATGCATGCTGGCTCTTCGGGATTATCTCAACAAGTCGGGAAAATACGTTGCCGTCTATGCCAATGTTGAGACTGGACAGAGCGCAAGAAACGATGTCGGAAGAGCCGTTGGTGCAGTATGCAACGAAATAGCCGTAAGGTTCAAGGATACTCTTAAGTCAGATGACCCAGTTAAGATCCTGAAATCTTTTAAAGACACGGAACCGGATTCGAAACTCAATCTGTTTCTAAGGCAGTTGACCGGTATTTGTTCTCTTCCAGTCGTTCTTTTCATCGATGAGATCGATGCTCTTGTAGGAGACAGTCTAGTGAGTGTTCTTCGCCAGCTTCGTTCCGGATATGATGACCGTCCAGAATCTTTTCCCCAATCCATAATCCTCTGCGGTGTCCGTGATGTAAGAGATTACCGTATCGTTCTTTCCAATCAAGACATCATCACTGGAGGATCAGCTTTCAACATAAAAGCAAAATCTCTTCGTATCGGGGATTTCTCTATAGAGGAAATCAGAGAGTTGTATAACCAGCACACCGAGGAAACCGGACAAAAGTTCGAAGAAGGATGTTTCCCTCTCATTTGGTCTGCAACAGAAGGGCAACCATGGCTTGTGAACGCAATAGGACATGAGGTTACTTATGAGATGAAAGAAAACAGGGATCGTTCCGTAATAATCATCCCTGAGATGGTTGAAAAGGCCATCGAAAGTATCATTTACCGTCGAGACACACATATCGACATCCTTATCGACAAGCTCAAGGAGGAAAGAGTAAGAAGAGTCATTGAGCCCCTGCTCGCAGGGAAAGATGAGGTTGAGGACAACCTGATTCCAGAAGATGACATCAGATATGTACAGGATCTGGGGCTGATAAAGATCGAGAGAGGAAAGACAAGAAGAATCTCAAATGCAATCTACAAGGAAATCATCCCAAGAGAACTGACTTGGACCACTCAGGACGGAATCACCCAAGACCCAGTTTGGTACATTAAGGAAGATGGAAGCATTGACATGACAAAGATGCTGCTGAACTTTCAGCAGTTCTTTCGGGAGAACAGTGATTCCTGGATCGGAAAATTCTACTACGCCGAAGCAGGGCCTCAACTCCTGTTGCAAGCATTCCTTCAGAGAATCGTAAACGGTGAAGGATACATTGACCTGGAATATGGTCTGGGGCGGAAACGCACCGACCTTCTTGTCAGGAAACCGCTCACAAAAGGATATGGCGGTCCTGTTCAGAGAGTCGTACTTGAACTCAAGGTCAGAAGAGGTGACCTCGACAAGGTGATCGAGGAGGGGCTTCGCCAGACTTCCGAATACATGGATATTTGCGGAAGCGTGGATGAAGGACATCTTATCATTTTTGACCGTGACGGAAAGAAATCTTGGGATGAACGCATCTGACATAAGCCCTGCCGATACGGTGACATGAAAATCATCGCCTGGGGAATGTAGCCCTCTGAGGTATTTATAGAACGATGCCGACTGAAACATCTCCAGCCGGCATCTTTATTACCTGACCAAGTCAGTTCACCACTTCCCGTAATGGACTTTTTCGGGCTTCCATTTGTCTTTGGGCTGATCACTGCCCGCAGGATGGCCCAGCGCAATGACGCTGTATGGAACGACTTCATCAGGAATTCCCAAAGAAGTCTTCACAGGGTCCATCCTATCATGATAAGGATAGCATGCTGTCCAGACTGCGCCAAGGCCCATCGCCTCAACCGCAAGAAGGATGTTCTCAGTAACAGCTCCCGCATCGTCCCTCCAGGTACCGTTCACCACTTTGACGGGAGTCCCCTGAGGGTCATTCCTGGGAGTTCTGACCACTGTCGTATCCGAGCATACGATTATGATTGCCGCAGACTGGGCGAAAGTCCTTTGATTGAAGTTGTTCTCGCTGAATATCTCCAGATAACGGTCCTTGTCCTGAAGGACAATGAAGCTCCAAGGCTGGATATTGCTCCCGGAAGGAGCAGCCATTCCCGCCTTGAGAAGGGTCTCTATCTGCTGAGAGGTGACAGGCTCCTCAGTAAAGCTTCTCACGCTTTTACGGGAAAAGATATTGTCGAGGACCACCTGTTCAGCAGATACATTGGGAGAGCTTCCGCATGAGGAAATAAGTGCGGCCGCTCCGGCAAGGATGGCCACAAAGAACAGTTCAGTGCGCATCGCTACCACTTGTTATAATGGACGTTTTCGGGTTTCCACTTGTCTTTGGGCTGGTCATCACCGGCAGGATATCCGACAGTAACGATCGCAAAAGGCATCACGTTCTCAGGGATTCCGAGCTTGGCGATAAGCATGTCGGTCTTGTTCTGGATAGGATAACATCCGAGCCAAACTGCTCCAAGTCCCATAGCTTCTGCGGCGAGGAGGAGATTCTCCGTTGAAGCTCCGCAGTCCTCAAACCAGAACTGGTTGGGAACCTCCTGCGGTTCAGCATTCTCCTGTCCACGGGGCCTCTGCATCATAGTAGTCTGGCCGCATACGATAAACACGGCACCGGCCTGCTTGTACATTTCTCCCCTTTCGTTCGCGAAAACATCAGCGATCACATCAGAATCGGTAAGCACCACGAACCTCCAAGGCTGGGAATTCATAGCGGTAGGAGCAGCCATAGCGGCCTTGAGGAGAGTTTCGATCTGCTCCTGGGAGAGTTTCTCTCCGGTATATGAGCGTACGCTCTTTCTGTTCATGATGGTGGTGATGGCATCATCAGTCTTCTGGGAAGCATCCTGGGGACCGCTTCCGCATCCTGCAAGCATCAAGGATGCCGCAACAGCCGCAATAATAATCTTCTTCATTGTTTCGTTCTATTTTTATGTGTTGTTATGATAGAGATCAGTTGTTCACTGGGTGGAGAATGAAGTCGAACTCCATCTCTTTCGCATGAATGAGATAGGGCTCCAAAGGTCTTGCTCCCCAGGAGTTGTCACCGCCTACGCCCATCTGGACGAGATCGAAGTTGACATAGGTCTTCCCGGAAGGACGGTCGTTCTCGAAAGCGAAAGCTTTCATCTCGAGGGAATGCTGTGCACGCCCTGACTGGGTGTTGGTGGGATTGGGCCTTGGACGCGGATCATCGATGGAGACATCCAGCATCTTCCTGCTGAAAGGAATGGCAGAAGCGGAGAACTTCACAGGGGAAGTGATCTCGAGGCCCGTTCCGTTAGCGTCAGTAATCCTGAAGTACCTCATTCCGGTCTTGGTGCCGGATTCCTGGGTACGGACATAACCGTAATGGTACTGGTCATTCACGGTCTGTACGTAATGGCCGACAATCGCCGCCGAATTCCTGTCCGCATAATTCTCGAAGGGGCCTTTGCCGAAGAAATCAAGATTAGAGTACTTGCCTCCCATGGTGAATTCCATACCGAAGCGGAACAGATCGGGGCATTCAGTAAGGCCGCCCGCATCCTGAAGGCTCTCGTTCCCTTCTATTGTACCGTCAGGATAAATCCTGTAAGTCATGACGACTCTCGCTTTGCCTTCGATGGGAGCGTAGACCGTCTTCACGAGGTAATTGTCTCCCTCTGTGAGGATTTCCGTGGACTCACACTTGAACTCGGGGTACATCCACATTCTGCTTCTCACTTCATTCCTCGCCCCAAGGTCATTCTCGATGGGTGCCCTTCCGAATGCGGGCATAATCGGTTCTTCGACAAGTGACTTTCCGTCAACCTTGTACGACGAAATCGCCCCATCAGTGAACGAGACCTCCCATGCAGAGACCCTCTGTCCCTGTGTTCCACGGGCATAGACGAACGATCCGCTGAAAGTGCTGCCGCTACGGACGATCTTCGATGAAGTGACTGCGGCTGAACCGGGAACGAAGGACGACCCTTCACTCTCGGAAATCGCAATCTGGTCATAGGCCACTATGCTTCCTGCGGGAAGAAGCCCGTCCATTGTCTTGAGAAGATAGTTCACATTGAGGAAGATGTCATCAGCGCAGCAGTCCACCTTGGCGGCAGCCTCCTTTATCTGGTCGAGAGTGACTCCGAGAGGTACTGTTACGGTCTGCCCCGGACCCGCTTTGAGATCGTCAACCACACCGCTAAGGACTTTCTCTCCTTCAGCCTCCACGGCCCATTCCATGCGATAGCGCCCCAAATCGATGAAGAAGTTCTCGTTGTAGACATTCAGCTTAATCTCGCCTTCGAGCGAAGCGGGAGTCGTAAGGATGGAGCGGTACTGATAACGTACTTCGTATGAGTGGGGATGGTATGTCCTGTCGGCGGCAATCACACCGTTGCAGTTGAACGAACCGTCGGTAGGGTCGTATTCATTGAAATCCCCGCCGAAGGCGATAATGTAGCCTGAAGCAGGATCGTCGACGTCCCTGCGGATGCCCTGGTCGGCGAAGTCCCAGATGAAGCCGCCCTGCATGGACGGATACTTCCACACGAGATCCCAGTAGTCCTGGATATCGCCGTTCGAGTTGCCCATCGCATGCGTATACTCGCAAAGGACGAACGGCTTCTTCGGGCTGTTCTTCACATACTTCTCGACATCCCACGGACGCATGTACATCGGGCACTTGACGTCGCTGTGGTCAGAGTCCTGCGCGCCCTCGTACTGGATCGGACGCGTCGCGTCGATCGCGCGCATCGCGTTGTATTCGTCCTTCATCGCCGGGCCGTCACCCGTTTCGTTGCCAAGCGACCAGATGACGACGGACGGATGGTTGCGGAACGTCTTCACCATGTTGACGCCTCGCTCGACGATGGAGTCGCGGTAGATCGGATTCTTGGGCAGCGCATTCTTCGCCTCGCCGTAGATGCCCGCGCCATGCGCCTCGATATTCGCCTCGCAGACGACATAGATGCCCTCTCGGTCGCAGAGCTCGTACCATGTCGGATCGTTCGGATAGTGCGACGTCCTCACGTCGTTGATGTTGAGGTCGTGGAAGATCTCGATATCCTTTTTCATGCCTTCGAGCGTGACGGTATAGCCTGTCGCAGGCTCCATCTCGTGACGGTTGGTGCCCATGAAAAGCGCACGCTTGCCGTTGATGTAGATGACGGAATCCCTGATCTCGACCTTGCGGAAGCCGAACGCGACGGGATAGACGGAACCGCCCGCCGACACGGTCTCGTAGTACATGTTCGGCGCCTCG
>ERZ842401.7695-NODE-7695-length-10913-cov-3.961964_pt1 | contig 10913 bp, 13 predicted proteins | sample MGYA00521270_ERZ842401 | MGnify/ENA primary metagenome ERZ842401 (study PRJEB31892, sample SAMEA3878208) | bioreactor metagenome | biome: Moose rumen | place: Sweden | collected 2011-10 | study: EMG produced TPA metagenomics assembly of the PRJEB12797 data set... | reverse complement strand
GGAAGATCTTCTGCATCCGCAACGAAAAAAGATGCCCTTGTTTCTCCGCCTTTTTTTGCTTCGGCAATCATGTTTTCCGAGAAATCGACACCGAATAACTCATATTTTTCATCCGGCAGGAATGTGAACAGGGTTCCATTGCCACATCCGACATCTAAAATTTTTCCACTTTCAGATGCTTGAATTTCTTTCAAAATCTCCTCGTACATCGGCTTGACAAACTTTCCGTTACTTGAACTGTTATAATTTACTGCCGTCTCATTAAAATGCTGTTTTGTCTTTTCTTTTGCATTCATTTCCCTAGCTGTTTTCATGTTTTTCTCCAACTTTACCAAAGGTGGTGTTTACACCTTTTCGGTCAAGAGCGGCACCAACGCCCTGTTTACCTTCTTTGCTCCCGCCTGTGTTCCCTGATCCTTTCATTGATCTGCGTCGCAGTTTTGGCGTTGATACCGTAGTCGATCAGATGCCAGAGCACCTTTGCAAGCAGGATAAAGGAAGCATAGATGACGATATCCGGCCCGTTGTGCCAAAATCCCCAGTGGTGCGCCAAGGGAAGAAGCGTTGCTTCCAAAATGATCAGGTGTAAAACGGTGCGAACCCACCATGCCTTCTGTGTCAATTCCTCCTTGGAATAGTAAACAGAAAGCGAAGCCAATCCGATTAACGTAAAGACCAGAATCCTTCCAAAAAAGGACACGACAGGCAATTCGGAAGTCGGGTTAAAAAACAGGCACATGAAAAAGGTGCAGAGCATGATGATCCCGTAGACCGTTACAAAGCGCCGTGCCCAAAGCGTAAAGTCATTCATAGTCTCCTCCTATACCCCCAGCAAACGCTTTAATTCCCCGACATATTTGCGCGAAACAACGACCATTTCACCGTTGGAGAGCGCCGCCTCAAACCTGCCCGAGAGCGAGGGACGTATATAGTCGATCTTATCCGAGTTCACGATCATGGATTTGCTGCATCGGAAGAAAGAGCTTTGTGCGCTTATGCGTTCAAATTCATACAGCCTCTCATGGGATTCATAGACGTCATCTTGCGTATAGAGAAAGGATGCGTCGTCGACTACCTCAAAGTAATAAATGTCCGAAAGTTTTAGCCGGTGCATGCTGCCGCCCTGATAGCCGCATACGCAGCGCTGTCCCAGCGCCGCTTCCCGAACATTCTCCACCCACGCGGACTCCGAATCATGGCACCGAACGAAAACCTCTTCTTCCCTGTCTTTGGTGATCTGTTCCACTGTGATCTTCACGGTATCACCCCCCGATGCTGCAACAGCCAATATACCTGTGTACGTTTCATTTGTCTACCGCTTTGCCGCTAAGATGCAAAATAAGCAGGGTATGTTGCACACAGATAAGCCAATACGCCCGACAGAGCGCATCGGCTTTCAGAGAAGCTGCCCCAGCGGCTTATGTGGAATGCAAAAAATAGGTTCTTAGAATAGCTGCCCCGGCAGCTTCAGCTTTTCCTTGGGCGGGAACTGCCGGTCGAAGGCTTCCACGTCCTGATCGTCCACATAGTAGCCCCTGGGCGTCTGGTACACGCCGGTGATCCCGTTCAGATACCCGGGAATCAGTTCCCGGCACAGGAAGAAGGAATCGTCCGCGCCTTCCGGCAGATCGTGATAGCGGATGCCGAACTCCCAGGTGTAATCAAAGCCGCAGTGGCTGTAAAACTGGATATTGTCCTCAAACAGCACCGCACCAAAGCAAATTTTTTACTCCAATCGAATGATGGTATTTTCCACGTATTTCATTCCTTTCAGTTACTTTTCCTGATTGAGTATTCAATCATGCTTTTGCAATGTCTTATCCATCACCACACAAACGGGATCACTTTATATCTGACCCGTTTTTTATATTCTGTATATCCTTCCAGCCCGTTTTCCAGCACCTTTTCTTCATTGCGGATGCGCTTAGCGATGATTGGAATATACGCCAGCATGATCACGAAGGAAAGGATGGATCCCAGCACCAGCGGCATGGAAAGAAACAGCAGCAGCGTGCTCATATACATGGGGTGCCGAACAATGCCATACAGCCCGGTATCGATGACCTTCTGATTCTCCTGTATCTCAACCGTCCGGGAGAGCCAAACATTTTCCCGCAGCACCTCGGCATACAGCGCATAGGCCAGCAGAAAAACTGCTGCCGCCGCCCAGGAAACCCACGCGGGAAGCACGATCCATCCGAATCGGTAATTCAGCCCGGCAACAATAAACGAAGCCAGAAACATCAGCCCGCTTAAAACAATCACAGTTTTCTGCTCGGACTGCTCTTCTTTGGCGTCCAGCCGCTTTTTCAGAAGATCAGGGGATTTCTTCATCATAACCAGGCCCGCGATAAACATCGGGATAAACAGGATGCCGATCAGCAGCCAAGCCTGCCCGTAGGAAAACGTCCCCGCAGGCAGGAACAGCAGCATCCCGACGATCAGCAAACCGCACAGGAATTTCACGATGGCTTGAGAAAACAATTTTGCGTCCATTTTTACATCCTTTCTGTGAGAGCAATGTTCATATACACGTTCAGCGCAATCCTGCGCCGTCATGCCGTGTTTCTATCGTTGGGTTCAGCTCTCTTCCAAAATCCGCAATCCTTCTTGATCGTCCTGTCCCAAAATCTCCTGAGTCTTGGCAAAATCATATTTCTCATGAAGCCGATCCTGCACCTTCAGAAACTCCTTTTTGCCGTGCTTTCGGATATACATAGCTTGGGCCTTGGCTGCATTCGCGCCGTCGCTGGAGGGCGTATAAAAGCCCTTTTCGCAATTTTCCAGCAGGCCGCATTCGTAGCAGCCGTCGATGGATTTTTCCCGACAGCAAACCGCGTTGGGGCATTTCCCATCCGGCGAAACCGTGGCGAAAGAACAGGTGTTATAGTCCGTCCTGCATGAGCCGCACCACTGACTCAGAAAGCAGTGATTGCAGGAAAAACCGCAATAGGCGATGGGGTCCACACCGTTTCGCGCCAGCCTGCACAGCCTGTTTTTGATGCGCTGCATGGCTTCGATGTGCATGATCCAATGCCGACTGAAGGGCATCCGGATCAGCCCCAGCACATCCTTCCCGCACCAGTAATCGATCAGCCAGCTGGCGCTTTGGGCATTACTGACACAGTGGGTATTTCGCAGCTTTTCAATCATTTCCTCTCCGAATTTGCGTTTCAGGTCGGGATATTCCAGGCTTGTCAAAATCCGATTCGTGGACTGCTTCACTTCCTGGGCATATAGGTACAGCGCCTGGATATTCAGTTGCTTGGAAAACGCCGCGATCCCGTCCCCGGCGAGCTCGTTTCCTGTGGTGATGCTGGATGCGTGAATGACCTCCAGAAAACCTCCGCTGAACAGTATTTGCTGATCCTCCGCAATCATCTCATGAGCCACAATATCCTCGATGCGGAAAATGTGCCAGATGGAATAGGCCAGCGCTTTGCTGTGATACCCTTCCGCACCTGCAAAGGGCATCTGGTAAAACGCTTCCTTCGGAAAAGTGCTTACGATTTGCGTTATTTGGTCAAATAAGCTTTTTCGCAGTTCCAGCAGCTTCGAGATTCCTTCCTTGAATGTAACTTTCTTCGCGATCAGTGCCTGCATTTCTTTGTTCATCTCAGACCAATTTTTATCCATGGCGTATTCCTTTCAAGCGCTTTATGCCTCCCGGCCTGTTTCTCCATAATTCTCAATGCGTTCGAACGCCTTTTGGCACCAAGCAAATACGGCGGAGAAAGCCTGATCGAAATCATAACCGTCCGGCAGGTCAGTCAGTTCCAGGATTATCCGATCTTCCTGAACGACTGCTTTCTTCAAAGCCTTTTTACTGATGATAAAACAGCCGCTTTCCAGAAAATGCAGATTTTGGATCAGGTAAAACGCGTATTTGCAAGTATCACGAAAGCTGGCGACGTTCTTGTCCCTGTCTGTGTGAATATAACGGTGGCAAAGCTCATGATACAGATTTCCCAAACTCAGCTTAACATAATTGATTTCATCTTTCCGCGTTGCGGTTGGAAGAAAATCTGTCAAAACGCCGAGCAAATCCTTCGTCGTATGGCGCAGCTGGCACACCTCCAGGGGATTCCAGCGCTTCATTTCTTCTTTTCCGCAGATGAAGCCGCAGGATTTCTCATAGTAACCGATTTTTTTCAGAATCTCATGGTATGTATCCATATCCTGAACAGAAAATCAATCCAGGATCACCATGACGTCAATATCGCTGCTTTCAAGGGCTTCGCCGCGCATATGGCTTCCCTGCAGACCAACGTACAGCAGCCGTTTTCCGAAAAAAGATCGGCAGTTCAGGATCAGATCCTGCAGATATTTGTCCAGATCAAACATCGTATTTCACCTCATAGATCATAAGAAAGTATCGGCTGAATCCTTTGATCTTTCCGAGTGCTTCCTCTGTTTTCTCCGTTTCCCAGTCGCACAGGTGTAAGCGCCTCTACATTTTGCGATCGATCATTCGCTTTTCTATTATAGTGACCGATCGTTCGCGTGTCAATAGTCAAGCGGGTTAAATGTTCCCGTTTCGATATCGTTTTTCAAAAAACAGTGGTAAGCAATCAAAAGCAAGCACATTTTGCAAAAAGCTTGTTTAGGGTTCCGCCCCGGTTTGATTTTTTCGACTCGTACTGCGTTAAAAGCTTGCCGCTGGTAAATAAACCGTAGCGCTAAAATCCCAAATGCTGCATTTGCAGGATCGCTTGAACATAAAGAACGAACAGAAAAGCAAGAAAAACAGGGATCACCCTATTAGCAGGAGGATTCTCCGACCGCCGGACGTATCTTTATTGCGCACATTTCTGCAGCCATTTTCAGCCAGCCCAAAACGCAAAATCCCGGAACCGCTGGCAAAGTCAGCGTTTCCGGGACAAAAAGAACGAAGAATTGATTATTCCCACTCGATAAAAGCCTCTTTTTAATGCCTTATTATGTAGCGTTCTCGCTACTTTTTATCTGTTTTTTTCTTCTTTTTGGCCTTTCATTTTTTGGCTCTCAAAAAAAGTGTACTCAATTTGTACTCAGCCTTTTCTGAATAATGGCGTTGCTCATTCCATATATTCGTGGTATACTATCAATGAAAACAGGTCAAGGGGGTGCGCGCAATGAGTCAGGAGCAAATCGGGATTGCGGATATGCAATGCTGGGTTTTTCGTCATGCGCAAAAGAAGTGGAACCTTGCGCCTGCCGTCTGCGCCGAGGTATTCCGAAAGTATGATCTCCTGGGGTATATTGCTGAATGCTACGATCTGCTTCACGTCAGCAGCTATCAATGCGCCTTGGATGATATTGAAGATATCCTCCGCCGCAAGGGGGTGGCCGTATGATCCGCTTGCCGCAGGATGGCATTTTGTATCACGGCAGTTATACCGAGGTTTCCCACATCGACCTTTCACAATGCAGAAGCGGGCTGGACTTTGGAAAAGGCTTTTATGTCACATCCTCTTTGAAACAAGCTGTTTCCTATATTCCCGCGTCCGTTCGGAAAGCAAAGCGCCGGGGCCTGCTGGCGGATACTTTTTCAGAATCAGACGGGCGTGTTTCTGTGTATCAGTTCCAGCCTGATCCCAATCTGTTTATCCACTATTTTGACGACGCTGACGAAGAATGGCTTCATTTTGTCGCCTGCAATCGAAGCCGTGAACTTTTTCCTGAATTAAGGAAAAAGTACGCTGCGGTTGATATGATCGGCGGCAAGGTCGCTGATGATCAGACGGCTATCACATTAAACAACTATGTGGCTGGAGCTTATGGAACCCCAGGAACTGAGCGTGCGGATCGCACCGCCATTGAATTGCTGGAACCGGAACGCTTGCAGGATCAATTCTGCTTTCGCACGGCTGAAGCCGTTTGTTCTTTGATTTATGTCAGGAGTGAGCGATATGCCGACATGCCATAACCCCGTCACTGTGGAGGCAAAAGAAGCGACGGCCATCACTGTCATGCGCTGTATGCTGACCGCCTACGCTGAAGAAAAACGGATTCCTTTTGAACAGGCCATGCTGGATTTTTCTCAAAGCCGCACCTATGAGGCCTTGTTTGATTTTGCCACGGAAATATGGAAGGAGGGCCCGGAATATCTGCGGGGGCTTTACGAAGAAGAAAATCAATTGTAAAAATATCTGCTGCCAGTTTTCAAATCTACTGCCCTTCCGCCGCTATCCCGGAAGGTAAAAAGGCGTCGCACCGATCCGGGCGACGCCTGTATTGATATAACGCTTTATTCGGATTCTTTCACATGGAATGTTGCGGTTTCATATCGCGTTGTTTCCCATGCACTGTAAGCACGGATCGTGTATTCTTCGCTCAGTGAATCCAAGCCGATTGTGCCATGCTGCCGAATCACCGTTCCTATCTCATCCGGCTCATCGAAGCGTCCATCTAAACGGCCAGCCCCTTCCGAAGATGTCAAACCGTCCGATAATCTTTGCGCATAATATTCGGTTTCTTTGCTGTTTGGATCAATGAACTCGAACCAAAGGCCATCTTCCAAAGCACTGTATTTTTCCAGATCCGTGATCACATAGTCCAATGTGTACCGGATTTCCAACGGCGTCACCATCATCACAACATCTGTCACCTGTACGCCTACATCAGGAAAGCTCATGGACTCATGGCATTCGTAACGGCGTGTTTCTACGGATTGGAGATGGATCGGAATCTCTATTTTTTCCTGCGCGGCAAAATCATAGATTTCAATTTCGCCGCTGTCCAGTTCCTCCATGGACTTATCTGCCACATCGTTGAAAGGCAAATAATTGACAACTGCCACAATATCCCGTTCAGCCAATTCATCCGGATAGTAGGCTTCCATATAAATGCTGGCGGTCCCGTCCTCGTTCCGCTTTAGCGCGCCGGATTCGTCATCCATGGTGGCAAGATAAAAGGACAGCTCTGCCATACGCCCGTCAAATTGCCGCGCGGCATATTCGCCGATGGTGATTTCCTCATTTTCCTCCATGGGATCAGCGGGCAGCTCCTGTTCTGCCAGCAGCATGATAGGCATTTTAGGTTCAATCCTTGCGATCATCCGCAGGATACAGCCGTCATAATACGATTCCTGAATCGTGCAGATAAACTGCTCCGCTTCCGCACGGATTTCCTCTTTGCTGATCGTTTCATCTGCGTTTTCCTGGATATGGCCTGAATGTCTGCCCCAAAAATCGATCATTCCCCAGTTGCCAAGCTCGGCGGCCAACGCGCCGGTGACCAGAACGCAGATCAATACAATGGCTAAGACCATGGATGCTGAAATTTTCTTTATCACTGTTTTTTCTCCTTCCTCATTCGCCATGATGCACTGGGCGAGATAGGGATCGGCTTTCAGGTTCGAGAGGTGACGGTCCAGGGCGGCGCGGAATTCATCTGCGCTTATTTTCTCATTCATCAAGCTCTCTCCCTTCCAGCATTTTTTTCAGTTTCTCCCGTCCCCGTTTCATCCTTCCGGACACGGAGGAATGGGAAATGTTCAGCGCATCGGCTATTTCGTTTACTTTCAGTCCCTGGTAATAGTGCAGCAGGATCACTTCCCGCAGCTTGCGCGGCAGCCTCATCACGGCGTTCGCCAACTCTTCATCGCGGTCTTGAGACGTGCTTGCTCGTTCCGGCAGTATTTCCGGCGTCACATTGCGGTTCATGAAGCGAAACCATCCGGCGTGATTGATGTCATAACACGTATGCATGGCAATCCTCACGATCCAGGTCTTTTCGCTGCATTCTCCGCGAAATGTGTCCATCGTGCGGTACACCTTCAGAAACGTTTCCTGCACAGCGTCCTCCGCCAGCGTTTTGTCGCACAGATAGAGGTAACACATGTGAAGGATCGATTCCTGATACCGGTTTACGAGGCATTCAAATCTTTCGGCGCGATTCGGAGCAGTGTCAGGGCCCTTAACATTGCTCACGGTTCCGATCACCTCCTACACTATAATAGACGGATGAGGAAGGAAAACGGTCGTATTTTGAAAAATTTTTTAGGAAAAAGTGTTTTTATATTGCAACTCCTTGCTGCCGCGATTTCTGCTGTGGTCGGTTATGGTTCATGTTCTCTTTTTCCCGTGCGGCCTTTACCCGTTCAACGATATAATCACGCCCATATTCTTTGCACAGCGTATCGAATCCTGCCGCCTTGGCGGCCAATTTCTTCCGATCATCATTGAGAAGCGAGATACGGTCCGAGAGTGTTTTGTTCCTGTTTATAACTTCGTTGTATGCTTTTTCCATATTCTTGTGTTTATTGAGCAGATCCAGATACGAATTATATAAGCCGCGAAGAACCTTCACAATCCTGACGAAAAGCGACATCGCTTTTTTCTCCCGATAATTCTTGGCGGATTCAAGAACACCTGCTTCTGGCAGTAATTCATTTGGGTCTCCGGAAAACTCTGCTGCCAACTTCTCGATGTTCTTTAGCTTCGGCGCAATCTCCTTGATCTTTTCCTCTGCTATTATCGCCTGTTTTTCTGCTTCTTCTTTTTCTGCCAAGGCTTGATTGACAGAATCTTGTGCGATATTGGCAGCTTCTTGGATTTGTTCCAAGCGTTTTTCTTCCTGAAGCACTTTAAATTGCGTCACCGTGAGATGTTCTTCACTGCTGCCGCGCTCCCCACGCTCTATATCCGAATATCCAGCATTGATCATGTGATGAAAAAAGTCGTCCTGAAGCTGGCTGTAGGATTTCTTCAATACCGCTTTACCGGTGGATGTTCGAAGCGGCTTGCCTGTTGTCTGATCAATCGCCGGTTTGGATTCCCATTTTTTACTCATGCTCACCTGCATGATCGTCTCTTTCACTGTGCCTACCAAAGATTTATCCTTGCATCGTTTTGACCAAAGAATCTGTTTTTCAACCACTGGAACATATACAACGTGCAGATGATAATGGTAAACATCTTGTCCCAACGCTTCGGACATTGCCCGATTTCTTTCATCAGCGTGCATCACAGCGGAAAAGACGTATTGCTCACCGCCAACAATTTGGATGGCCGCTTTATACGCTTCTTCAAAAAAACGCTTCGCATATTCGTAGCCCCCATGATTATGGAAATATGCCGAGTTCACATCAAAAATCAATTCTCCGTAGGTATCGGCATCAGGTTTCAATCCCCGCGTAGAGATGATACCCTCTTTTACCATCTGTTCAAACATATCTGAATACCTGGAACTTGGCTGTTTGTAATGCACGTTCAGCGAAGTTCTTTCCGGTACGATATCCTGATTCACATAGTTTTCTTTCTGACGCTCGTTATGGTATTCAGCGTTGATGATTTTGTCTTTATTCAATCTCATGTGTCGAACCGTAGTGCGATCCACACCGTCATTTCTCGCCATTTTTTCACCTCTTGTCCATTGTTTTTCACGCATAATTGTAGTATAATGAGGTCAACAAGCAGGCAACGGCACTTCCGATGGAAGTGTAATAACCCACTATGACACTTTCATCCTGCGGCTGCAAAGTGTCGTGGGCTCTCCGAGGGGGAATGCGGCTCCTGCGGGAGCCTCTTATGCTTTGCCCTGCCCTTCCTCATAGGACAGGGCAAAGCACACCGTTCAGAATCATGCAGCAAATGCAATAAATGCAGCATATTCTGAACGGTTATCCGGCATCTTGAGAATTCAGGAAAGCCGGATTGAGGATCACTCGAACGTCCGGCGGGCGACCGACCGCTGGATGCTCCGGCTGTTCCAAACGGAGATAGCCGTGGCTTTCCAGAAGATCCAACGTCGGGAATAGTTCTTCCGTTTTCTTGAAAAACTTACCTCGGCACATTTGGAAAAGATCGGAGCGCTTGACCTCCGTTTTTCCCTTCTTCTTTATTTTCGCCATGACGAAGTATGCCTTCTGTATCGTAAGATCAGTTCCCATGACCGAGTAAGCGTATCGGGCGTGGTTCAGGAAGTATCGACCGATGAGAATAGCATTGTTCATCGTGTTCACGCCTATTTCTTTTCCTTCGTTTTCGGATTCCGCAGCATGGAGCAGACCCGCGATTCGCAGGATGGAACCAATATACTTGTTGGCCCAATCCGATATTTCCTGCCCTTCGCCTGTCAGGTACTTCTCATGTTGGGAAAAGCATTCAGCAATTGCTTCGGTCGCTTGCTCTGACAAGTGCAGGATTACAGGATCAATCCCACAAGGAAGCGCCATGAGCTGAAACACCATATTGCGGTATGCTTCCGTGATTTCAGGCTGAATCGGCTCGGTCACAAATCTTCTTTTCCCTATTTGAGAAGGTGGCGATGCATAAAGAAATCTCGCAATCAATCCTCTGCCGGTCATGGTGGCATTTGCCATAATCTCATCCAGAACGCTTGGCTGAATGGAGAGGATTGCCGACAGCGCAGGATGAGGAATGTATTCCGCGTCTCGCCCCATCCGATCCACCCGGATGGCATCTCCACAATGGCCTTTCAGCCACACGTCGATGTTTGCTTTGCTTGAATACCGCCCGGCCATGATATCAAAGATACCGCCCTCGGTTGAGATTACCGCAAATCGCCCGCCACTGTTCGCTAATAGACTGGTCAATGCCTCACTGGAACAATCATCGGCAGTAAAACGCACCTGCTTCAAATCTGGAAGATTATCAAGCTGTGCTTGAAGATTTTGCAGTTCGCGTTCCATTTCCGGCGTGCTTTTATGCTCCAATTTCTTTTCCAATCCGTTGATCTGACGTTCCAGGTATTCCCGCTGTCTGCGGTTTTCCAGAATCTGCGGTTCCCTTGCCTTGTTGAACTCTTTTTCGTATTCATATATGTAGCTTGTCATATCCCGCATAACGCTGGATTTTCTTTCACCCGGGGCGGCGATTACCACGGTATACAGGCTTAAGGGTTCTATATATCCTGGCGCTCCCTCCACCTGATACTTTCCCTGTAGACATACTGCCAGGACGCCCAGC
>ERZ842401.7694-NODE-7694-length-10915-cov-5.368416_pt1 | contig 10915 bp, 11 predicted proteins | sample MGYA00521270_ERZ842401 | MGnify/ENA primary metagenome ERZ842401 (study PRJEB31892, sample SAMEA3878208) | bioreactor metagenome | biome: Moose rumen | place: Sweden | collected 2011-10 | study: EMG produced TPA metagenomics assembly of the PRJEB12797 data set... | reverse complement strand
TCCTGATCCTGAACAGTCCCTATCTGCTGTTCGCCCTGATCGGCACCAAGCTGGGGCAGGCGGCGCGGCTGGCCCCCGGCGCGGACTTCTCCACCAAGGCCCTGCACATCATGGAGGGCCTGACAGCGGCATTTCAATCCATCGTTCCCAGCTTCCATCCCGTCGATCTCTGTGTGGGGATCGTGGCGGCGGCGCTGATCCGGCTGGCGGTCTACGTCAAGGGCAAAAACGCCAAGAAGTTCCGCAAGAACATCGAGTACGGCTCTGCCCGCTGGGGAACGGCGGAGGACATCGCGCCCTACGTCGATCCCGATTTTAAGAACAACATCATTCTCACCCAGACCGAGAGCCTGACGATGAACAACCGCCCCAAGGACCCCAAGACGGCACGGAACAAAAACGTGCTGATTATCGGCGGGTCCGGCAGCGGCAAGACCCGCTTCTGGCTCAAACCCAACCTCATGCAATGCACGTCCGAGAAGTACCCCTGCTCCTTCGTGGTCACAGACCCGAAAGGGAGTATCGCGGTGGAGTGCGGGAATCTTCTGCGGAAACAGGGCTACCGCATCCGAATCCTCAACACCATCAATTTCAAGAAGTCCATGAAGTACAATCCTTTCGCGTACATTCACAGCGAAAAGGACATTTTGAAGCTGGTCACGACCCTGATCGCCAACACCACCGGCAACGCCAAGTCCGGGGACGATTTTTGGGTCAAGGCTGAAACGCTGCTCTACACGGCGCTGATCGGCTACATCTACTATGAAGGGAAGGGCGAGGAAAAATGCTTCTCCACCCTGATCGAGATGATAAACGCCATGGAGGTCCATGAGGACGACGAGGAGTTTCAGAACAATGTGGACCTGATGTTTGAGGAGCTGGAAAAGGAAAAGCCCAATCACTTCGCCGTCCGGCAGTATAAAAAGTACAAGCTGGCGGCGGGCAAGACGGCGAAATCCATTCTGATCTCCTGCGGCGCACGGCTGGCCCCCTTCGACATCCAGGAGCTGCGGGACCTGACGGCCTACGATGAGCTGGAGCTGGACACCCTGGGCGACAGGAAAACGGCGCTGTTCCTTATCATGTCAGATACGGACGATACGTTCAATTTTCTGATCGCCATGTGCTACACCCAGCTATTCAATCTGCTGTGCGAAAAGGCCGACGATGTGTACGGTGGGCGTCTGCCCATCCATGTGCGGTGCCTCATCGACGAGGCGGCGAACATCGGCCAGATCCCAAAGCTGGAAAAGCTGGTGGCCACCATCCGCAGCCGGGAAATCTCCTGCTGCCTGGTTTTGCAGGCGCAGTCCCAGCTCAAAGCATTGTACAAAGACAACGCTGACACCATCATCGGGAATATGGACGCAACGATCTTCCTGGGCGGGAAAGAGCCTACGACATTAAAGGAGCTTTCCACCGCCCTGGGGAAAGAAACTGTGGATACCTACAACACCGGCGAGAGCCGGGGCCGCGAGGTGTCCCATTCCCTCAACTATCAAAAGCTCGGCAAGGAGCTTATGAGCATTGACGAGCTGGCGGTCCTGGACGGCGGCAAGTGCATCTTGCAGCTGAGGGGCGTCAGACCATTCTTGTCTCAGAAGTACGACATCACCAAGCACCCGCTCTACCAGTACACCGCCGATTTCGACCAGCGCAACGCCTTTGACATAGAGCGTTTCCTGGCCCATCGGCTGAAGCCCAAGCCGGATGAGGTGTATCAGGTCCATACGGTAGACCTGTCCGGCACCTAACAAAACCGTGGAAGAACGTGCCTTCAAAATCATTTTTGGAGGTATTTTTCTCATCTGCAATCGATGTTCTGCAAATCCTAGTGATCGCCATCGGCGCGGGTCTCGGTGTTTGGGGCGGCATCAATCTTCTGGAACGCTATGGCAACGACAACCCCGGAGCAAATGCTCGTGATGGATAAAGAACTATCAACCGATTTTGCGCAGACAGCCATTCTAGCTATTCCGAGGTATTGAAATAAATGGTATTCTCCGCCTCGCAATAACAAAAACGGCAACCAGAAATCTGGTCGCCGCAAAAACAGGTAAACCTGAGAATACTCCTGTGGGGGATTCGAACCCCCCGGCCTCAAACTTGCGAAGTTCGTGCTCTATCCAACTGAGCTAACAGGCTAATTAGGATAATATTATAGCGAAGAATTAGTGAGCTGTCAATAACTATCATCATATTCCGCTGCGTTTTTATTATGATGCAGCTAGGTGAGTGATCATATTATATCTGATGACTATCCATAAATCACGTCCGCTTTTTCTTTTGCTGTATCACCGGCCTGCCCCGGTGCTTGATGGGGCTTTTCAGCAGGGATGATTTCATCAGAATGCCGATCAGCGTCACAAATTCCTCCTGCATCAGCTTATCGTAGTCAATGCCAAGCTGGGACAGAAACAGGCGGGCTTGCTTTTCCTCTGCGCTGCCCCCATAGCGCATGGTTTCTTGCAGCTTTTCCATAACTTCGGCGGCGGGAGAAGCTGTATCAGCGGTGGTTGTATCTTTCCGATGCCTGTCCCGGATATCCATTGCGATCCGATCCAGATCATCGTGCAGGATATGGCTGAAATAATCTTCCTCGCTGATCTGTGACAACTCTATCCGAATAGCGCCTTTCGTCGCTCTCGCTCCGTACAAGGGGCTCTGCCACTTGCGCCGCTTCGCGGCTATCCCCGATAAGTGCTGATTGAGTGATGTGCGACCATCTTTGCAATGTCAAAGAAATGTGATATACTATACTTGATTTTAAACCAGCTTTGAGAGTGCCCAGCAACTATTCGCAATTGCTGATTTCATAATTGAGGAGGATTAGGAAATGCGCCGACATATCATGCATAGTAATTATGACAGCATTAAAACAATCCTTGCTTTTGAAGGAATTAAAAAACCTTCGGACATTAACTCTTTGAAACTCAACGAAGAAAAATATATCCCCTCAACTACTTATCCATGGGTAAAGAACGTATACGAATTATTGCAAGATAACAATGTTGCTGCTCAAACCGAGATCGCAATATGGGAATTTGACCCCGGACAGTATTTTCAAATCAATGGGATGAACTGTATCAACAAGTATCAACTTTCGAAATTTTCATGTTTCTTTCCTGGGAGGACAATAGTGTCGGCTGGAGATATAATGCAAAAAGAGGATTGCTATTATATTCAAGCGAGTGCTTTATTTAATTTTTTCTTTTCTGATATTATCTCAGAAAATGACATGGGACTTTTTACACCAAATTCTGTTAATGGCAATACACTAAAAAGCATTTTATCCAAGTCAAGGGATAATTACAGAATTGCGGATTTAGATACTGTTCAAGCAGGCAAGAATTGGACTAGTAAGAGCAATCCTATTGTTGACATGCTGTATGTAGGGCTACCGTGGCTATATAACGCACGAATCGAAGATTACATAGAATTAGTAAACAGGTATGAACATGAATTTGAAAACTACAATATGTACATACGAGAACTTGCAAAAACAGCCACAAATGAAACAGAATTGACCCGAGACCTTGTGAATCGAATTAACGATTTGAGAGTAGAAATGAATATAAAACTTGAAATGAAACAGGAAGAACTTCGAAAGAAAGGAATAGTAACATTTGTAGGGGTATGCTTAACCGGAATTCCATATTTGCTGAATTTAAAGTATAAGGTCGTTGATCCTAACCTTATAAACTCACTTGTTGGTGGAATGAGTGTGTTTGAGTGCGCAAATGTTGTAAGTGAAGGGCTAAAAAGAAATAAACTGTCAAAGGATCATCCTTTGTGGGTGATTTGGAAATGGTCTCAGCAAACACGAGGAAAATCGATAATGTAGCATCATTTTCATTTTTACACCAATACTTTTGAAGAATTTATACGACAATGACCGTCATCTTCATCGGCTGGCGGTCTTGTTATATCCAAAACCAATTTCTAAGGAGGTCAACCTTATATATCAACCTAATCCCGTACTTGAACAGCTCCGAGCCAAACAGGCGCATAGCCAGAAGCAACTGGAACAGCTTCAGCACCGGGAGCATGAATTACAAAACCGCCTCCGTTATCTGGAGGGAGCCGAGTACCGCCAGCGCAACGCCTTTGACATAGAGCGTTTCCTGGCCCATCGGCTGAAGCCCAAGCCGGATGAGGTGTATCAGGTCCATACGGTAGACCTGTCCGATACCTGACAAAACCGTGGAAGAACGTGCCTTCAAAATCATTTTTGGAGGTATTTTTATGGCATTTTTCGCATCTGCAATCGGTGTTCTGCAAACCCTGGTGATCGCCATCGGCGCGGGTCTCGGCGTTTGGGGCGGCATCAATCTTCTGGAAGGCTACGGCAACGACAACCCCGGTGCCAAGAGCCAAGGCATCAAGCAGCTCATGGCCGGAGGCGGCATCATCCTCATCGGTTCCACCCTGGTGCCTCTGCTGTCCAATCTCTTTGGCTGATGGCCGCCTGAAAGAAGGTCCATCCGTTGGATTACTTATGGAATCAGATCACCGACTGGATCAAGGGAGTGCTGATTTCCGGCATCACCAGCAATTTGTCCGGGATGTTTGACGCCACCAATCAAAAGGTGGCGGAGGTATCCGGGCAGATCGGCATGACGCCCCAAGCCTGGAACACCAGTATCTTCAACATGATCCAAACCCTATCGGAGACCGTGATCGTCCCCATCGCCGGGGCGATCCTGGCCTTTGTGATGACGCTGGAGCTGATCCAGCTCATCACTGAGAAAAACAACATGAACGAGGTGGACACCTGGATGTTCTTCAAGTGGGCCTTCAAGTCCGCTGCGGCAGTTCTCATCGTCACCAACACCTGGAACATCGTCATGGGCATCTTTGACGCAGCCCAGGGAGTGGTGGCCGGTGCTTCCGGCGTCATCATCTCCGACACTTCCATCGACATCAACACCGTTCTCACCGACCTGGAGGCGCGCCTGGGAGAAATGGACATCGGCCCGCTGTTTGGTCTGTGGTTTCAGTCGCTGTTCGTGGGCATCTGCACCTGGGCGCTGTCCATCTGCATCTTTATCGTGATCTATGGCCGCATGATCGAGATCTACCTGGTGACTTCTGTGGCCCCCATCCCCATGGCGACCATGCTCAATAAGGAATGGGGCACCATGGGGCAGAACTATCTGCGCTCTTTGCTGGCCCTGGGCTTCCAGGCGTTTCTCATCATCGTCTGCGTCGCGATCTACGCGGTGCTGGTGCAGAATATCGCCGTCATGGAGGACATCAGCGGAGCCATCTGGACCTGCATGGGTTACACGGTGCTGCTGTGTTTTTCCCTGTTCAAGACCAGCTCGCTGGCAAAGAGCGTGTTCAATGCACATTAAAAAGCGAGCGGCAAACCGCCGCCCGCCTAAAGATTTGGCCTATGGATTATCTGGCTGTTTCCGCGTCATTTTTGGTCAAGAGGTATACGCAGTATTGGTTCATGCTGATTCCCTCCTGCTTTGCGTGGACGGAGAGAGACTTGTGAAGGCTTTTCGGCATCCTTAACTTGAATTGTCCGGAGAAATCCGACAGGTCTGTCGCCGCTTTCGGCTCCATGATCTCTATGCCATCCTCAAGTGCGGCTTCCAGCCAAGCCCGTTTTGCATCTAATGCGTTCTCATAGAGTTCGTCAATCGTGTCCGCGCAGGTAATGCAGCCGGGGAGTTCCGGGTAACGGGCGGCAAACCCGCCTTCCTCGGTATCCGGCACGATCTCCAGACGGTAGGGCAGGCTCAAATAATAATCAATCGTTTGTATCATTGTTCTGCTCATGGTTTTCCTCCCTTTCCACGGCTTCTTTCACCAATAGGATATAGGCTCTCTTGATCGGATTATGCTGCGGGATTGTGATGGGATTGACACCGGGTTTCCGAAAGGTCTTATGGCTGCTGCCGCCTGACGGCCCCTGCATGGTATAGCCCATGGATTCCAGGATTTTCCGTACTTCGTCAAATCTCAGGTTCTTATCCAATGACTTTATTCTTTCCAACAGTTTTTCAAACTGTGACACCTCTCACCACCTCATACTCATTATAGATGATGTCACATACGATGTCAATCATTTTCAGAAAGGTTGAGACAAAATGCCCTACGTCAATGTCCCAAAAGATCTGACTAAAGTAAAAAGCAAGGTGCTGTTCAATCTCACGAAGCGACAGCTCATCTGCTTCGGCTGCGGCGCGCTGCTTGGCGTTCCGCTTTTCTTTTTGCTCAAAGAGCCCCTTGGCGTCAGCCCGGCGGCCATGGTAATGATGCTGGTGCTGCTCCCGGCGATCCTCTTTGCCATCTATGAGCATAACGGCCAGCCTATGGAGGCGGTTTTGCGGAATATTGTCCGCAGCTGCTTCCTCCGGCCCAAGACAAGGCCCTACAAGACCAACAATTTCTATGCCGTGCTGGAACGGCAGGACAGATTAGATCAGGAGGTGTACCGCATTGTACGCAGAAGCAAGACCAAGGCTGTCCCGCGAGGACAGAAAAGAGATCAAGACCCTCATCGCCCGGGCCAACGGCAGCGATAAGAGGGAGATCACCGCCCAGGACAGCATCCCCTACTTGCGGATGTTCCCGGACGGCACCTGCCAGGTGACGGAGCGCCGCTTCGCCCGGCTCCTGGAGTTCCAGGACATCAACTACCAGCTGTCCCAGAACGAAGACCAGCAGATCATCTTCGACGGCTGGTGCGACTTCCTCAACTACTTTGACCCCAGCGTGTACGGACAGTTTGTGTTCGTCAACGTGGACGGCGGCGAGGAGAGCATCGCCCGCATCGTGGAGCCGCCCGATGTAGAGGAGGTTTTTCAAAGCGTTCAGCAGGACTACCAGACCCTGATCCAACGGCAGGTGGAGCGGGGCAAGAACGGTCAGCTGCGGGTAAAGTATCTCTGCTACGGCGTGGAGGCCGACAGCTTGCGGGAGGCCAAGTCCCGGCTGGAGCGGACGGAGATCGACCTGCTGGGAAACTTCAAGCGGCTGGGCGTCAGCGCAAGGCCCCTGGACGGGAAAGAATATCTGACGGCGCTGCACAGTATCCTGCGCATGGACGAGCCGGAGGCTTTCCGCTTCGATTGGAAATGGCTGGCCCCCTCCGGCCTTTCCACCAAGGACTTCATCGCCCCCAGCTCCTTGGAGTTTCAGCGCCGGCACTTCCGCATGGGCGGCATGACCTGCGCCGTGTCCGTGTTGCAGATTCTGGCCCCGGAGATCAACGACCGGCTGCTGGCGGACATTCTGGATTCCGAGGGGAACATGGTGGTCAGTATGCACATCCGTTCCGTGGATCAGGCAAAGGCCATCAAGACCATCAAACGGAAGATCACCGACCTGGATAAGACCAAGATCGAGGAGCAGAAAAAAGCCGTCCGTGCGGGCTACGATATGGACATCATTCCCTCTGACCTTGCTACCTACGGCACGGAGGCCAAGAAGCTCTTGCAGGATTTGCAGTCCCGTAACGAGCGCCTGTTTTTGGTGACCTTCCTCATTCTCAATACCGGAAAAGGGATGCCGAAGCTCAACAGCGAAATCAGCCGGGTGAAAAACGTGGTGCAGAAAAAGAACAACGCCCTGGCCCGGCTGGACTTCCAACAGGAGGATGGGCTTATGAGCTGCCTGCCCCTGTGCCACAACCTCGTCCCCATTCAGCGGGCGCTGACCACCTCCAGCACGGCTATCTTCGTGCCCTTTACCACCCAAGAGCTGCTCCAGACCGGGCCGGAGGCGCTGTATTACGGCGTCAACGCCCTGTCCAATAACCTCATCATGGTGGATCGGAAGCTGCTGAAAAATCCCAACGGCCTGATCCTGGGAACGCCGGGCAGCGGCAAGAGCTTCTCCGCTAAGCGGGAGATCACCAGCGCGTTCCTCATGTGCCCCCATGACGACATCATCATCTGCGACCCGGAGGGCGAATACTTCCCCCTGGTGGAGCGCCTGCGAGGGCAGGTCATCCGGCTTTCGCCTGCGGGCCGGGGCTATGACGGCAGACCCTGCTATGTCAATCCCATGGACATCAACCTGAATTATTCGGACGAGGGAGATCCCCTCTCTCTGAAGTCCGATTTTATCCTCTCCCTCTGCGAGCTGGTGGTGGGAGGCAAGGAGGGCTTGCAGCCGGTGCAGAAAACCGTCATTGACCGCTGTGTGCGCCTGATCTACCAAGACTATCTGAACGACCCCAGCCCGGAGAATATGCCCGTTTTGGAGGACCTCTACAACGCCCTGCGGCGGCAGGAGGAAAAGGAAGCGCAGTTTGTGGCCACAGCCCTGGAAATCTACGTCACCGGCTCCCTCAATGTGTTCAACCACCGCACCAACGTGGACATTGATAGCCGCATCGTTTGCTACGACATCAAGGAGCTGGGCAAGCAGCTGAAAAAGCTGGGGATGCTCATTGTGCAGGATCAGGTGTGGAACCGGGTCACGGTCAACCGGGCGGAGCATAAGGCCACCCGGTACTACATGGACGAGTTTCATCTGCTGCTGAAAGAGGAGCAGACGGCCAGCTATTCCGTGGAGATTTGGAAGCGTTTCCGCAAATGGGGCGGCATCCCCACCGGTATCACGCAGAATGTGAAGAACCTGCTGGCCAGCCGGGAGATCGAGGACATCTTCGACAATTCCGACTTCATCTATATGCTCAACCAGGCCGCCGGGGATCGGCAGATCCTTGCCAAGCACCTGAACATTTCCCCGCACCAGCTTTCCTATGTCACCCACTCCGGGGAGGGCGAGGGCCTGCTGTTCTACGGCAATACCATCATTCCCTTTACCGACCACTTCCCCAAGGACACGGAGCTGTACCGCATCATGACCACCAAACCCCAGGAGGTGGCAGGGTGAGCGCCGCCAAGCTGCACTTTGAGGACGAGGGGATGCAGGGGATCGAAGGCCAGACGGTGGAGGCCGCGCAATCCGCGAGCAACACTTTCTCCCGGCAGAAGCGGCTGGTGAAGAAAAGATACGCCGCCGCCAAGCGGAAGCGGGCCAAGCGGGAAGTGGAGGCTGCGGGCAAGGCCGCCAGAAAGACCGCTGAGGAAACGGAGCGGGCTGCAGCCTTTGTGTGGCGGCACCGCAAGGGCTTCGGCATCGCCCTGGCCATCGTCCTGTGCGTAGCCTTTTTGATGAACGTGTTGTCCTCCTGCTCGGCGGTGTTCGGAAGCGGCGGCTCCGTCGTCACCATGAGTACCTACCCCTCCGAGGATGGGGATATGCTGGGCGCGGAGGCCGCCTACTGCGCGCTGGAAACGGATTTACAGGCCACGCTGGACGGCTACGAAGCCAGCCACAACTACGACGAGTACATCTATGAGCTGGACGACATGGAGCATGACCCCTATGTGCTGATCTCTCTGGTCACCGCATGGTACGGGCGGGCATGGACGCTGAACGAAGCCCAGGCTGCCCTGCAAACGCTCTTTGACCGGCAGTACACCCTTTCGGAAAGCGTGGTCACGGAGACACGCACCCGCACCGTCACCGACCCGGAAACCGGCGAGGAAACCGAGGAAAGCTATCCCTACACCGTCTGCACGGTCAAGCTGGAGAATTTCAACCTCTCCCATGTGCCGGTGTACCTGCTGGACGAGGAGCAGTTGGGCTTATACGCCACCTACATGGCTACGCTGGGCAACCGGCCCGATCTGTTTGCCGGTTCCAGTTACACCGGACTGTACGGCGGGCCGGTCACCCGGTATGAGATCCCCCCGGAGGCACTGTCGGATGAAAAGTTTGCCGCCATGATCCGGGAGGCGGAGAAGTATCTGGGCTATCCCTATGTCTGGGGCGGCGCAAGCCCCAGCACCAGCTTTGACTGTTCCGGCTTCGTTTCCTGGGTCATCAACCACTGCGGCCAGGGCTGGGACTATGGGCGCAGGGGCAGCGATTCGCTGTACTTTGACATCTGCACTCCGATCCCGGCTTCTGCGGCCCGACCCGGGGACTTGATCTTCTTCCAGCACACCTATGACACGCCCAACACCTCCCATGTGGGCATCTATGTCGGGGGCGGCATGATGATCCACTGTGGAGATCCCATTCAGTACACCAGCATTGAAACCAGTTACTGGCAGGAGCACTTCTATGGATTTGGCCGCCTGCCTTAAAGGAGAAACGATTGATGAACCCTCGCATTATCCGGCTCCGGGAGGAGCTGGCAAAGAACAAGGAGAAGATCACTACCCTGCAAGCCCGCAATCGGGAATTGGAAAAGGCCGTCCGGGAGCTGGAGAACACGGACATCATCGGTATGGTGCGGGCGCAGGGCATGACGCTGGAACAGTTTGTCCTTGCCTATATCAAAACGGAGTTCCTCTGCGCCGGACAGCGTAAGTACGTTTCACGAAACTATCACTATGAGGCCATGGGCCGAAAGGAGGGCGAGGACTTTGATTAAGACGCTATCCGAAGCCGAGAAAGCCGAACGCACCAAATTCAAAATGCCCCGAAGCGTCCAGGAGTCTATCCCCATCAGCGAGATATACGGGGACGGAGTCTGGCACGTCGGACGGAGGTACAGCCGTACATGGCGCTTTTCGGATATAAACTATGTGTCCGCCGCAGACGAGGATCGCAAGCGCGTGATCCGCACCTACGGCGGCATTTTGTCCTCGCTCCCCGCGGGAGCCACGGTCAAGCTCACCATCGTCAACCACCGGCTCAACGAGAAGGAGTTCCAGCGCACTATGCTCATGCCCGGGCGCGGGGACGGCAACGACCGCTTCCGGGGTGAGCTGAACGGCATCCTCACCGCCACCGCCGCAGACAGCAAAAATCTTGTCCAGGACAAGTACATCACCATGTCCGTCCCGGACAAGAAGCTCGCGGACGCCCGCGCCTTTTTCCGGCGCGAGGACGGCGACCTCGCCAAGAGCTTCGCCCGGCTCAATTCCACCATACG
>ERZ842401.7693-NODE-7693-length-10918-cov-5.001473_pt1 | contig 10918 bp, 6 predicted proteins | sample MGYA00521270_ERZ842401 | MGnify/ENA primary metagenome ERZ842401 (study PRJEB31892, sample SAMEA3878208) | bioreactor metagenome | biome: Moose rumen | place: Sweden | collected 2011-10 | study: EMG produced TPA metagenomics assembly of the PRJEB12797 data set... | reverse complement strand
GGCAATGGCGACTATAACGTCATAGTACTGGCTCCGGCCTCTGTGCAGGAGATGGCCGACTTCGTCGATCTGGCCTTCGAGTTGGCTTTCAAGTATCGCAATCCGGCCATGATTCTCAGTGACGGTGTTATTGGTCAGATGATGGAAAAGGTGGTGCTGCCGCCGTTCAAGCCCCGTCGTACGGACGAGGAGATTATCCGCGACTGCCCCTGGGCCTCTACTGGCAAAAAGAAAGGACAGACACGCCGCGTGATCACTTCGCTTGAACTGAAGCCCGAGGAAATGGAGAAGCGCAATCTGGCCTTGCAGGAGAAATACAAGAAAATCAAGGAGAACGAGGTGCGCTATGAAACCCAGCAGTGCGACGATGCCGAATACCTGATTGTAGCCTTCGGCTCAGCAGCCCGTATTGCAGAGAAAGCCATCGAGATTGCTCGTGAGGAAGGCCTGAAGGTAGGTCTGTTCCGCCCCATCACGCTGTGGCCGTTCCCTGAAAAAGAGATTGCACAGATGGCAAAGGGCAAGAAAGGCGTGCTTGTGGCCGAGATCAATGCCGGCCAGATGGTGCAGGACGTTCGTCTGGCCATCAACGGTGCTGTGCCCGTAGAGCAGTTCGGTCGTCTGGGAGGCATCGTGCCCGAGCCTGAGGAGATTGTTGGCGCACTCCGCACACGTCTCATGAAATCATAATTACTAATTATTAATTTCTAATTATTAATTAAAAGATTATGGAAGCAAAAGATATCATTTCGCAAGAGAATCTGGTCTATAAGAAGCCTACTCTCCTGAACGACAATAACATGCACTATTGCCCCGGCTGTTCGCATGGCGTGGTGCATAAGCTCGTGGCCGAAGTCATCGAGGAAATGGGCATGGAGGAAAAGGCCATCGGCGTAAGTCCCGTGGGCTGTGCCGTGTTTGCCTATAACTATATTGATATTGACTGGCAGGAAGCCGCCCACGGACGTGCTCCCGCTATTGCAACGGGCATTAAGCGCATGTGGCCCGACCGTCTGGTGTTTACCTATCAGGGCGACGGCGACTTGGCTTGTATCGGTACGTGTGAGACCATCCACGCCCTGAACCGTGGCGAGAACATTGTCATCATCTTCGTTAACAATGCCATCTACGGCATGACGGGCGGACAGATGGCCCCCACGACGCTCATTGGGCAGAAAACTTCTACCTGCCCTTACGGTCGCGATCCGCAACTGCACGGTTATCCTCTGAAGATGGCCGACATCGCTGCCCAGCTGGAAGGCACTTGCTACGTCACTCGCCAGTCGGTGGAGTCGGTGGCTTCGATCAATAAGGCCAAGAAGGCTTTGAAGAAGGCTTTCCAGGCCTCGATGGACGGCAAGGGCTCAAGCCTTGTGGAGTTTGTGTCAACGTGTAACAGCGGTTGGAAACTCACGCCCGTGAAAGCTAATGAGTGGATGAAGGAGAACATGTTCCCCTTCTATCCGAAAGGAGACCTCAAAGACACCACGAGTCTTTGAAGTGAATAGTGAATAGTGAAAAGCGTATAGTTATGAAGAAAGAAATCATCATAGCAGGATTTGGTGGCCAAGGCGTGCTCTCAATGGGTAAGATTCTGGCCTACTCGGGTCTGATGGAAGATAAAGAAGTGACGTGGATGCCAGCCTACGGCCCTGAACAGCGCGGCGGTACGGCCAACGTGACCGTGATAGTGAGTGACACTCGCATCTCGTCGCCCATCCTCAGTAAGTACGACATTGCCATCGTGCTGAACCAGCCCTCGTTGGAGAAGTTCGAACCCAAGCTGAAGCCCGGTGGCATTCTGATCTACGACAGTTACGGCATCATCAACCCTCCGCGGCGCAAGGACATCACCATCTACAAGATTGACGCAATGGACAAGGCTGCCGAGATGAAGAACGGCAAGATTTTCAACATGATTGTGCTGGGCGGACTGCTGAAGGTGGCCCCCGTAGTGGGCTTTGAAGGCGTGGAGAAAGCACTGAAGAAGACGCTGCCCGAGCGCCATCATAACCTGATTCCCCTGAATATGCAGGCATTGGAAGAAGGTGGAAAGATTATAGAAGAGGTGAAATAGAAACAAACGGAATCCGGATGTACAAAACGCTCATAGCAGCTCTTTTGGCAATAGCATCATCGCTTACGTCGAGTGCACAGCAGTTGCAGGCCACATTGTCGCATTATACGATAGAAAACGGCCTGTGCTCGAATACCATATCCCACTTGGCACAAGACGACTATGGCTATATCTGGATTTCAACATGGAACGGACTGTCGCGCTTCGACGGTTATGAGTTCTATAATTATCAGACGGGTGCAGGCAGTCACATCCCCAATCTGCACAACCGCGTCAAAGACATCTCCATCGATAACATGCAGAATATCTGGATGCAGATGTACGACGGGCGCGTGTTTGTTGTGAAGCGTTCCATAGACACCATCATCAATCCCTTTGAAGAAATCAGCGGCAGCGAAGACTTCCGCACGAACGATCCCATCACCGTGACCAGCATCGGCGAAGTCATTGTCAACGTGACCGATGTGGGACTCTACAAGATGAGTGTAGGGCAGGACCATATTCAGGCACAGCTGATTACAACCAATGGATTGCATGTGACCTCGATGGCCGAAGGCTATCAAAACGATATCTGGCTGGGCACAGACAAGGGTGTGCATCGCATGGATGTCTCTAACCTCACGGTAGAGCAGAAAGGCTATTTTCTGGACGAGGAAATCACCAAACTCTATTCGAACGGATATAATATCTTCGTCGGAACAAAGTCGGGCAAGATATTGTCGTTCTCGTATGGACAGAATCCTGCCGTTATACGAAGTGGTGGCAGCAGGATTACAGGTCTCTTTGTTGACAGTCACGGACTGGTGTGGTTCTCGGATGCCAATGCCGGTGTAGCGCGCATCAAGCCAAACTCGATGGACGAGAAACGCTTCGTGCAACGTGTCGTCGTCCCCGATTATGACGGATTAGGGGCTGAGTTCAACGAAGCTAACGGCTATGTGTGGATGCGCATGTGTAAAGGCGGTTACGGCTACTACAACCGCGAGACTGACGAAGTGGAGTATTTCCATAACGACCCGTCGAACAGCTGGAACTTGTCGAACACGGTGAATGCTCGGTTGGAAATGAACGAGGGCGTCGTTTGGGAGTCAACCAGTCGCAGAGCCTTGGAGAAACTGGAAATCATGAGAAAAGTGATTGACCGTGTGCAAGTCTATCCGGGCGAAGAAAACTCCATGAACAACGAGGTGCGTGCCATGATCTACGATGCCAGCCGACAGCAGTTCATCTTTGCCAACAAGTCGGGCACCATGTTCTTTGTCAACGCCGGACAGGTTGTACAGACGTTGAGCAAAGACAGAAACGGCAATCCCTTAGGCCGCATATACGGCATCTCCCTCGACAGCAAAGGCAACTATTGGGTGAGCTGTAAGGGCGACGGCATTTACAGAATAACTCCTCAGGGCAGTGGTTTCGACATCAAGAACTATCGTCATGACGACAACGACACTTGGTCGATAAACGATGACCGAGCCTATTGCACGGTCGAAGACAAGGATGGGAACATCTGGGTTGCCACCTATGGAGGCGGTGTCAACATCTTGACGAATCCGGATAAAGGAAAGTCGGGATTCCTGAACGTGAAGAACAGCATGCGTAAGTATCCCTACAACTCGCACAGAAAAGTACGCACACTGGCTCTTGACAGCGACGGAAACGTATGGGCAGGCACGACCGATGGCATCCTGGTGATGTCTTATCACGACAAGAAACTGCTCATCGAGCCCTTGGCAACCTCAAAGACAGACCCCGACAAAATACTGATGTCCAATGATATCGTGTGCATTGCTCAGGACCGGCACGGAGCGATGTGGGTAGGAACGAATGGCGGCGGCTTGGCACACACCGTGGGTAAAGATGCCAACGGTTGCTGGCTCTTTGAGAATTTCGGCTCAAGAGACGGATTGCCCAGCGAAGAAATCAAGAGCCTGGTATTTGATAATCGCGACAACGTGTGGTTCTCAACCGATCACGTGCTGTGTTCCTACGATGTAGACAAAAACATTTTCACCACGTTCTCCTATCTTGAAGGCGTCGATGAGACTATGTGTTCTGAGGGCTCGGCAGTGTGCTTCCCCAATGGCAATATCGTGTTCGGCACGGTGAACGGCTACTATGTGGTTGACCGCACAAAGCTGGTAACAGCAGCCGGTAACCTGCTGAAGCTGAGAATCACCGATTTCTGGCTGAACGATGAGTTGCAGACACCTCGCAAGAACAGTCCTATCAGCTATTATGTTCCTGACAGCAAGTCGGTGGAACTGCCTAACCACAGCGACATTTTCTCCTTCCGTTTTGCCTCGTTGAACTATCAGTTGCAGCATCGCGTACATTATCAATATATGTTGGAAGGCTATGACCATAACTGGCAGAATGCCGACCGCGACCGCATTGCTACCTATGGGAACATCCCTACGGGCAGCTATCGCTTCAAGGTGAAGGCTTTCCTGCTGGAGTCGCCTGAGAAGTACGACATGCGACAGATTGAAGTGGTGGTTCCGCCCTATTTCCTGCTGTCATCTAATGCTATCTGGCTCTATATGATTATGGCCATTGTGCTCGGCATCTGGCTGATGTTCAAGCGCGAGAAACAGTTGGAGAAAGAAGAGAAACTGCGCATGCTGCGCGAGGGACCGCGACAGAAGAAGGTGCAGGTCGTCAACAATGACTTCATGATTTTCCTGAACGAATTCCTTGACATTCACTTCTCTGACCCGATGCTTTCGGTAGAAGAGATGGTGGCAGCCTCTGACCAGGACGAAGCCGAGTTTAACCTGACACTGCGCAAACTGACAGGACAAAGCCCCAAGGAATATGTTCATGAGTTCCGACTGAAGAAGGCTGTAGAGATGATTGAAACAACCGACATGTCGATTGCCGAAGTGGCTTTCAACTGCGGATTTGTAGATCCGGCCACCTTCAACCGGCAGTTCAGTCAGAAGACGGGCTTCACACCTTCAAAATATCGCGACCTGCATAAGAAAATCAAGGGAGTGGAATCTCCCCCCGACACTTAAATACTATTGGGGACGTGCTCGTTCGATCGGGATACTCATCAATTAACTTGTGAAAACCGGGCAGTCTTCTTTTGCCGATGGCGGGCCATTCGCTCGACGATAGTCGCTTCGCTCTGCGAAGAATCAGCGTAGCATTCACATGCCGATGGATTACAAAGGCGAAGAGCACCCATAACCTGTGATAAAGGAGTTTTCATCACATCACCAGTGCGTCCCCATTTTTTCTTTTTCCTAATCAATAATTGATATGTTTTCTGGAATCATTGAAGAATTTGCAACGGTTGTAGCCATCAGGAAAGACCGGGAGAATATCGACTTTACGTTGACCTGCTCTTTTGTCAGCGAACTGACAATCGACCAAAGTGTTGCCCATAACGGTGTGTGCCTGACTGTTGTCAGTATTGAGCCGGCCACAGTCGATCGTCCAGCCTGTTATACGGTAACGGCGATGAAGGAAACGCTCGACCGTTCGAATCTCGGCCTGCTCAAAGTGGGCGATAAGGTCAATGTGGAGCGCTCCATGCTGATGAACGGTCGGCTGGACGGCCATATCGTGCAAGGACATGTAGACCAGACTGCCACTTGTGTTGACGTGCAGGATGCCGACGGCTCAACCTATTTTACGTTCAGCTACCCCTACGATGCCGAGATGGTACGTCACGGATATTTCACTGTCGACAAAGGTTCTGTAACGGTCAATGGTGTCAGCCTTACCGTCTGTCGTCCCACACGCGACACCTTCCAAGTGGCCATCATACCCTATACTTTTGAACATACCAATTTCTGTGATATCCACATCGGCACGGTTGTGAATATCGAGTTCGACATCATTGGCAAGTATATTGCCCGTATGCAGCAACTGTAAGCCCACCCAGGCATGAAGATACAGGATCTGTCAACGCTCTATGCCCATCTGCCTCAGGTGGCAGCATTCGACAAACTGCTGCGGCAGAAGCATCCACAAGTGATTCGCCTGCGCGGACTGATAGCCTCCAGTGCCCCTTTGTTGCTGAGTGCCTTGTCGGCCAAGAGGGACGGGCTGATGCTGATTGTGATGAACGATGAGGAAGAGGCAGGCTATTTCTATCACGACCTGACGCAGCTGATGGGGGATGAGCAGGTGCTCTATTTCCCGTCGTCCTATCGTCGTGCCATCAAGTATGCTCAGAAAGATGCGGCTAACGAGATTCTGCGTACCGAAGTACTTGCCAAGTTGGATCAGGGAACGGTGCGCTACGTGGTCACTCATCCGGAGGCTGTTGCTGAAATGGTGGTCACCAAGAAAAACTTGGAGACACGCACCTTGTCCTTAGAGCAGGACCAGACGATAAGCGTCGACGATGTCATCAGCCAGTTGCGCTCTTTGGGCTTTCGCGAGGTCGACTATGTCTATGAGCCCGGTCAGTTTGCTCTGCGTGGCAGCATTCTCGATGTGTTTTCCTTCAGTCATGAGTATCCTTTCCGCATAGATTTCTTTGGTGATGATATAGATTCTATCCGCACGTTTGAGGTTGAAGACCAGCTGTCGCGTGAGCGTTGCCGGCAGGTCAGTATCGTGCCGGAGCTATCTGCCGTTGAGGAGAAAGAATCCCTGTTCCGCTATCTGCCCAGCGATACCGTTTTGCTGTTCAAGAACTATCGGTATGTGCGCGAAACGATTGACCGCACCTATCAGGAAGGCTTCTCTTCCCAGGCCATGACGGAGCGTCTGGAGGTAGCTACCGAAATGGAACGTGAGGAGATAGAGCGCGAAATGCGCCGCGAGACACAGATCATAACAGGTTCGCAGTTCCTTGCAGACAGCGAGTCTTTCCGTCGCATCGAGCTGCAGAGTGCGCCCAGCGACGAGGACAGCATATCAACGAAAACAGCCGAAGCGGCTAAGACTGGGCAAGCCACGATCAGGTTCAACATCGTTCCGCAGCCCCTCTTCCATAAGAACTTCGAACTGCTGCAAAAGACTTTCGAGGACTATCAGCTGCAGGGCTATCACCTCTATATCTTGGCTGACAGTCAGAAGCAGCAGGAGCGTCTGCATGAAATCCTGGCCTCTATGTCTGGGGAACAGTCAGATGCCGGTTCTGCTTCTTCCAAAAAGTTTTTTGTTTCTGTCGACAAGACCCTTCATGAGGGCTTTGTCGACGAGGATCTGCGTGCCTGTTTCTTCACCGATCATCAGATTTTCGACCGTTTCCATAAGTACAACCTGAAGAGCGACAAGGCCCGTAGCGGCAAGGTCGCCCTGACGCTGAAGGAGATTCAGCAGTTCGAGATTGGCGACTATGTGGTTCATGTGGACCACGGCATCGGCAAGTTCATGGGACTTGTCCGCATGCCTATCACCACAGCCACCGGGCAACAGGCTTATCAGGAGATGATCAAGATACAGTATCAGCATGGCGACAGCATCTATGTGTCTATCCATTCGCTCTACAAGGTGTCGAAATACAAGGCTCAGGACAACGGTCAGCCACCGCGTATGTCGTTCCTTGGAACAGGACAGTGGGAGCGACTGAAGGAGCGCACCAAGAAACACATCAAGGACATTGCGCGCGACCTGATTCGTCTCTACTCCAAGCGTCGCACGCAGCGCGGCTTTGCCTTCAGCCACGACACCTACATGCAGCACGAGCTAGAGGCCTCGTTCCTCTATGAAGATACGCCAGACCAGTTGAAAGCCACGCAGGACGTGAAGGCCGATATGGAGACGGCGCGGCCCATGGACCGTCTGGTCTGCGGCGATGTAGGCTTCGGCAAGACCGAGGTGGCCGTGCGTGCAGCCTTCAAAGCTGCTGTCGACGGCAAGCAGGTGGCCGTACTCGTGCCTACCACGGTGCTGGCCTATCAGCACTTCCGCACGTTCTCGGGCCGCTTGAAAGACATGCCCGTAAAGGTCGATTACCTCACTCGAGCCCGGACGGCGAAGCAGACCACTGCTCTTTTGAAAGAGCTTGAAGAAGGCAAGATAGACATTCTGATAGGCACCCAGAAACTCATTGGCAAGAATGTGAAGTTCAAGGACCTGGGCCTGCTCATCATCGACGAGGAACAGAAGTTCGGCGTTGCCGCCAAGGAGAAGCTGCGCCAGCTGAAGACCAATGTCGACACGCTCACCATGTCGGCCACTCCCATTCCGCGCACCCTGCAGTTCTCGCTCCTCGGGGCTCGCGACCTCAGCGTCATTCAGACACCACCGCCCAACCGCTATCCCATTCAGACCGAGATACACACGTTCTCTCCTGAGATTGTTGTCGATGCCGTCAACTTCGAGATGTCGCGCAACGGACAGGTGTACTTCGTCAACAACCGCATCAGCGACCTGCCCCATTTGGCAGAGATGATTCAGAAGTATATTCCCGATGCACGCATTGCCGTCGGGCACGGACAGATGAAGCCCGAAGAGCTGGAGGACATCGTGTTGGGATTTTCCAATTACGACTACGATGTGCTGCTGTCCACCACTATCGTAGAGAATGGCATCGATATTCCCAATGCCAACACCATTATCATCAATGGTGCCCATAATTTCGGCCTCTCCGACTTGCATCAGATGCGCGGTCGTGTGGGTCGCGGCAACCGCAAGGCCTTCTGCTATCTGCTCGCTCCGCCGCTGTCCGCTCTTCCTGCTGACTCTCGCCGCCGCCTTGAGGCACTTGAGAACTTCAGCGGACTGGGTTCAGGCATCAATATCGCCATGCAAGACCTCGACATCCGTGGAGCCGGCAACCTGCTTGGAGCCGAACAGAGCGGCTTCATCAGCGATTTGGGCTACGAGACCTATCAGAAAATCTTGAACGAGGCTATGGCGGAGCTGAGGAACGAGGAACAGACTCTCCCCCAGCCCCTCCCTGTGAGTGAGGGGAGTGGTCACTCTCAAGGCGACGGTGAAGCGAATGGTCTAACTACTCCCGGGCTGGGGGGGAGTTTGCTTTTTGTTGCCGACTGCACCCTTGAAAGCGATCTGCAGATGTACTTCCCCGACCAGTATGTGCCCAGCGATTCCGAGCGCATGTTGCTCTATCGCGAACTCGACCATATTCGCGACGATAAGGAACTGGAAGCCTATCGCAGCCGTCTGCAGGACCGCTTCGGCCCCATTCCCCATGTTGCTGAAGAGTTGCTGCAGGTGGTGCGCCTGCGTCGCATCGGCATGAACCTCGGTTGCGAGAAAATCCTGTTGAAGCAGGGCCGCATGTTCATGTTCTTCGTCAGCAACGACCGCAGTCCCTTCTATCAGAGCGCAGCCTTCGGACGATTGCTCGACTATGCTGCCGCCAACGTGCGCCGCTGCAATCTCCGCGAACAGCAGGGCAAGCGTTCCATGGTTGTCAGCGACGTGCCCACCGTGGAAGAAGCCGTGCGTGTGCTTATGGTGATAAGTCGGTAGTCTGTCATTTTGTCTTTCTGTTCTGTCAATTTGTCTTACTTTTTCGTGTTGGCATTGTTGTTGCATAAATGTAAGTGAGCGCAGCCGAAAGGGAGCGCAAGAGAGAATAAACATTTTAACAACAACAAATAAAACAAACATTAGGAGGACAAAATTATGACACCAATGATGAGACGTAACGCAGCTTGGCTGCCCAGTGTTTTCAACGATTTCTTTGATACCGAATTCATGCCGAAGGCAAACGCCACCGCTCCGGCCATCAACGTGAAAGAGAGCGACAAGGGCTACACCGTAGAACTGGCTGCTCCGGGCATGACCAAAGAAGACTTCAATGTTCACATCAACGATGAGGGCAACCTGATTATCAAGATGGAACAGAAACAGGAGAAAAAGGAGGAAGACAAGTCTACTCGCTACCTGCGCCGCGAGTTCTCTTACACCAAGTTCGAGCAGACGCTGCTGCTGCCTGACGACGTGAAGAAGGATGCCATCTCGGCTCGCGTGGAGCACGGTGTACTGACCGTGGAACTCCCCAAGGTTGTTGAGGAGAAGGTGAAGGTGAGCCGCCAGATTGAGATCGGATAATCGCTCTGGCATCATCCATTAAGAACATTTCCGCAGATTTGTCATCAGAAGACGAGGAATCTGCGGAAATGTTTTTTTATTCATCAAACTGGAAGAGCGGGTCTTCAGGCATCACCATCACCGGCTCGGTCTGGTAGGCGCGCATGATCTTTTCGGGTACGTATTCATTGGGCACCACCAGACGGAACATGAACTCGCGCATCCAGCGATCAGTCATAATCAGACAGCCCTGCTGTCCCCATGATGCTCCCCATGAGTTCTCCACTTTCCACTTCCTTGCCTTTCCCTTCTCATCGAGGTCGACAGCCGTAAGCGTCATGGCGTGCGTAGAACCGCTGTCGAAGGTGGCTATACGGTCGGCCTTCGACATGCTGAAGATGGTACCGAAGAGCGAACCATAGTCGAAGTTTTCCGTATCGGCATAGCCACGCTTGCGGTCGAGGAACTTGGCCACGTCGTAGCTGGAGTATAGCTTGCGTCCGTCCTTCAGTGCAGCAATGGCCATCTGCTCGATGTCGTCCATAGGCAGGTTGACGTATTTCCAGTTATGACCGTCGTAGGTGTGGCGATCATACTCCACTTCATAGGTCTTGTAGTACTCGCGCGAGGGGTCGTTCATGAACATCAGGTAGTTGCCCTTGAGGTCGCTGCCGATGTATTCCTGATAGAACTGCTGCGGGGTGTACGCGCGGGTATTGACGGGATTGCCGTCCTTGTCGGTGCGCGTCCAGGTGAACTTCGTGGGCGGCTCGCCCATGAGGCGCACCAGCAGGCGATAGACTTCCTTGAGCTGCTCTTCCTTCTTGGCTTGCAGGGCCTGGGGCTTGGCGCCCTTGGCTCCCATCTCGCGCA
>ERZ842401.7692-NODE-7692-length-10919-cov-4.419183_pt1 | contig 10919 bp, 10 predicted proteins | sample MGYA00521270_ERZ842401 | MGnify/ENA primary metagenome ERZ842401 (study PRJEB31892, sample SAMEA3878208) | bioreactor metagenome | biome: Moose rumen | place: Sweden | collected 2011-10 | study: EMG produced TPA metagenomics assembly of the PRJEB12797 data set... | reverse complement strand
GCACAACAAGGTGTAGCACGCGAGCGTGCGGTTTTGAAAGACGAAACTCGACTGGGAGTTATTTTTTTTAAGGAAAACACCATTTTTTTTAATTTTGGAGCTTTACAATGCGCTTATCCTGGCTCAGTCGTCCTGCGCCGTTGCATTAAATCCCGCATCGTGATACATATTTTGTATATCCATTCATCGTAAAATGAAATTCATTTGAAAGGAGCTTCTATGACCGTTGCAGACGTAAAAAAGCGAACGTTTGAAATCATCGAAAAAGGCAAGGACGGCGATCTTGCCAGCAAAATTTTTGACACCTTCATCATCGTGCTTATCTGCGTGAACGTGTTCTCCATTTTTTTGGACACCTTTACCATTCCCGGCTTTCATTCCGCCGTCTTCAAGTGGATTGAGACTGGCTCCGTAGCCGTGTTCACGCTTGAATACCTACTACGCGTGTGGACGGCACCGCTTTTGTTTCCAGATAAATCCAAGCCGGTTGCGGTGCTTAAGTACATCTTTTCATTCATGGCGCTCATCGATCTGCTGGCAATCCTGCCGTTTTATTTTCCGTTCTTCATAAAAATCGACCTGCGGGTGCTGCGTGCGCTCCGCCTTGTGCGCCTGTTCCGCCTTTTCAAGATGAACCGCTACACAAACGCGCTCGGCTCCGTGCTTGCCGTCATGCGCAACAAATCCCACGAGCTGCTTTCCTCAATTTTTGTCGTGTTCATCCTCATGCTCATCTCGTCGGTTTTTATGTACACCATCGAATCCCCCGTCCAGCCCGAAGTGTTCCAGAACGGTTTTTCTGGCTTGTGGTGGGCGGTAGCCACGTTCACCACGGTCGGCTACGGCGACATTTACCCCATCACCGTTGCCGGCAAAATCCTCAGCATGATAATGGCTGTCCTTGGAATTGCGCTCGTTGCCGTTCCCACTGGTATCATCTCCTCCGGCTTCATCGAACTTAATACCCGGGAATGCGACTGCGACCCCAAATCCTATTGCCCATATTGCGGCAAGAAGTTGTCATAGCACATCGGCATAGTGCCAGCGCCCTGTTCCCGCCCGAATCCTCTTTCGGGCGATTTTTTTTATATCTATACACCAAAAATTAATTTCTATGTAATTAAACCATGGAAATCAATTTTAGAGGCTGAATTTATAAAAATAGCGCAAGGGAGAATTTGCGGCTTTCAAAAACACTCATCTTTGCTGCCGCGAAAGCGGCAAAGTATATAAGTTCCAAGGCAAAGATGCGTGTAGCATGCTAGCATGCGGTTTTGAAAGACGAAATTCGACCGAAAGCTATTTTTTATATGTGCTAACTTTAAAAATTAATTTCCATGTAATTAAACCTATTGACATAGTAGGAAATACAAATTATATTTACGGTATAAACCTACTGATTTACTAGGTGATAATCCTTCTGAGGGGGCGTTATGGCAAAGTCATTTTCTGAGCTGGAGAAGCAGCATCCGTGCTTCGGGCATCATAAGGCAAGCACTGGACGCATTCATCTTCCGGTTTGCCCGGGCTGCAACATTGCGTGCCGCTTTTGCGAGCGCAGCCTTAACACTACAGAAAACCGCCCCGGCGTTACCGGCCGCGTGCTTAAGCCGGAGGAAGCGGGCGATATCGTCTTGCGTGCGCTGGAAATCAGTCCGGAAATAAGCGTATGCGGCATTGCCGGTCCCGGAGACACGCTCGCCAGCGACAATGCGTTCAAGACGTTCAGCATCATCGGGCAGCGCTTTCCAAAGCTCATCAAATGTATGAGTACGAACGGGCTTATGCTCAACGAGCGCGCGGACGAGGTTATTGCCGCCGGAATTGACAGCCTTACCGTAACGGTCAATGCCGTTGACCCGCAGATAGAGGCTCAGCTTAACGACTACATCATCTGGCACGGAAAAAAAATCGAGGGCGTTGAGGGCGCAAAAATCCTCATTCAGAACCAGCTTGCGGGCATCAAAAAAATTGCCGAGGCGGGCATCACGCTCAAAATCAATACGGTGCTTGTGCCGCGCATAAACGGCAATCATATAGAAGAAATCGCACGCACGGTGGCAGAACTTGGTGTGGATATGTACAACATCATTCCGCTCATTCCCAGCGCAAAGCTTAAGGACGAGCCTGCGCCAACCTGTGCGGAAATTGACGCGGCGCGCCGCGCGGCAGCAAATTACATTGAGCTGTTCTTGCATTGCAATCATTGCCGCGCCGATGCCGTTGGAATTCCCGGAAAGACGGAATTCTCCCGCGAAGTGTACCGCAGTGCGTTCAGCGTAGAGGAGCATTTTTCTCATGGCTGATGAGGCGTTTTCAAAATACCGCGTGGCGGTGGCTTCTTCCGATGGCAAGAACGTCGACCGGCACTACGGAAAGGCTGACACCTTCTATATCTACGCCGTTGACGACGAGGAAGGCTATGACCTTGTGGAGACGCGCAACGTGGTTCCCGTCTGCATGAATGGCAGCCACTTTAAGAGCGTCATGGACGAAAGCGTAACGCGCTTTGCTGACTGCAAGTATCTTGCGGCAAGCAGAATAGGCTCGGGTGCTTCGCAGTCGCTTGCGGCGGCAGGAATCGTGTGTATGGAGCTTCCGGGAACGGTTGACGATGCGATTCTTAAAATTTGGAGATACAACCGGGTTCAAGGGTTGTTCAGAATATAAAAAAAGCAGAACAGCTATGCTGTTTACCAGGAGAACAAAATGGGCGAAATACGACAGATTGCAATTTATGGAAAGGGTGGAATTGGAAAATCAACCACCACGCAGAATTTGACTGCGGGACTTGTAGAACACGGAAAGAAGGTCATGGTCGTAGGGTGCGACCCAAAGGCTGACTCTACGCGCCTTTTGCTGGGCGGACTTGCACAGAAAACCGTACTGGACACAATCCGCGACGAGGGAGAGAACGTTGAGCTTGACCGCATCATGCGCACCGGCTTTGGCGGAACACGCTGCGTTGAGTCGGGCGGTCCTGAGCCGGGCGTAGGCTGCGCAGGACGCGGAATCATCACCTCAATCAACATGCTTGAAAATCTTGGCGCATACACCGACGACCTTGACTTCGTTTTCTACGACGTTTTGGGAGACGTTGTGTGCGGCGGATTTGCCATGCCGATTCGTGAAGGAAAGGCCAAGGAAATCTACATCGTTGCTTCCGGCGAGATGATGGCACTGTATGCGGCAAACAACATCGCAAAGGGAATCAGCCGCTACGCGCGTGCGGGCGGAGTTCGCCTTGGCGGAATCATCTGCAACAGCCGCAACGTAGACCGCGAGCTTGATTTGCTCCGCGCCTTTTCAAAGGAACTTGGAACGCAGCTTCTGTACTTCGTTCCGCGCGACAATATCGTTCAGCGTGCAGAAATCAACCGAAAGACCGTCATTGAATACAAGCCGGACTCAGCGCAGGCTCAGGAATACCGCAACCTTGCTGATGCCGTCATCAATAACACCACGTTCACCATTCCAACTCCGATGACTCAGGAGCGCCTTGAGCAGATTCTTCTTGAGTACGGTCTTATGGACATGGCTGACGACTACAAAATCTAAGGAATGCTGGGCAAGCACCCGGCAGAAGCTTTATCGGTTGTTTTTAAGGGGGACTACGATGGCAATTTATAATTCTATTACGGAGCTTATCGGGCATACGCCTATTGTTGAATTTCACCGTCTTGGCAAAGTGCTGGGCTTGAAGGGACGCATTGCAGGAAAGCTTGAATACTTCAATCCTGCTGGCTCGCACAAGGATCGCGCGGGGCTTGAGATTATTGAGCAGGCGGAACAGCGCGGCGAAATCAGCCCTGAAAAAACTACGCTCGTTGAATTCACCAGCGGAAACATGGGAATCGGCATTGCGGCGGTTGCTGCGGCAAAGGGCTATAAGTTCAAGATTGGAATTCAGAACGGCGTTTCCATTGAGCGCAAGAAGCTTCTGGAAGCCTATGGCTCAGAGATTGTGGAGCCGCCCAAGAATCTTGTGGACGGCGTTTTTGAGAAGGGCATTGAAGCGTTCAACGACGTGTACAATTGGTTCCTTGAGACAACGCCAAACAGCTGGTCGACCTATCAGCTTGCAAATCCAGATAACGTGGGCGCTCACTACAAGCACACCGGTCCTGAGATTTGGGACGACACCGAAGGCGCTGTTGACGTTTTTGTTGGCGGCGTTGGAACCGGCGGAAGCACCCACGGCGTAAGCAAATTTCTTAAGGAACAAAAGCCAGCCGTAAAGGTTGTGATTGCCCAGCCGGACGCAAACGACGTACAGAATCCTGTTGTTGCGGGCGTAGAGGACGGCGGTTTCCACGGAATTCACGCGGTTCATGATGAGAACGGACTGAACCCCATGGCTCCCACAAACTTCAACGAAAAATACGTGGACGAATACCAGACCGTAACCTATGCCGAAACGCTCCGCGCAATCCATCTGCTTGCGCATTACGAGGGAATCTTTGTGGGCGCATCCAGCGGCGCGGCGCTTGCGGTTGCCATAAAACAGGCGCTTCTTGAAGAGAACAAGGGCAAGCTGATTGTTCCGCTTCTCCCTGATAACGGCGAGCGCTATCTTTCCGAGGACCTTCAGCGCGTTCGCCCCGATGTCGAGGCAAAAGCCAGTTTCTAGCGCATGCACGAATGAACGAACCCCGCCGCAAGCAGCGGGGTATCGTTCGTTCTCATAAGGTACTACTTGTAGCCACGTAGTGATTGCAGTCGGTCCTAATATCCTTTATACGACGCAAGCGTCGGGGTACTGCTTGCAGCCCCAAAGGGATTAGACCCTCCGCACGAATAAATTTATAAGTAAGTGCGTATAAAAAAACAGCTTCCAGTCGAGTTTCGTATTTCAAAAACGCACGCTCGCGTGCTGCACACTGATTGTGGTATGGATTGTTGAACATGCCACGTTTGCGGCAACCACAATCAGAGTGTTTTTGAAATATGAAACCTCCTTTGCGCTATTTTTTTTCATTCAATTTACAAAATGCGTTTCCGCACCATCTATTTGCTGCCTCTTATCCAAAATAAAATCGTTTTATTCTTTATTTCCTATTGATTTAATAGGTTATACGCTGTATATTTAATTAACCTACCAATGAGATAGGTTTTTGCTATAACTGAATAGGGAGAAGATATGGCATACAAGATTGCACTTGCAACATCTGATGGAACAGGCGTTGACACTACCTTTGGCGCGTGCGGCGTTTTTTCTGTTTATGATGTGTCTGATGACGGTTCGTTCTCTTTTGCGGAGCAGCGCACCGTTCCTTCTGACGTGGATTCCGGCACGGAACAATCGTCGGGCGGCTGTTCCGGTGGCGGTTCTGGTTGCGGAGGCGGACACGGCGGCTGTGGCGCTGGTGCGGAAGTTTCTGAAAAGGTGCTGGCGCTTGCTGACTGCCGCGCGGTTGTTGCGGCAAAAATAGGCTTTGGTGCCGTCAAGCAGCTTGAAAAAAAAGCAATCGCCAGTTTTGACGTGGAATGCGGCGTAACGGAAGCGCTTGAAAAAATCACGGGCTATTTTTTTAAGCTGGACAACCACATTTCGCTGGCAAAAAAATGATGGGACGTTGAGGGCGCATTGCTCCCTCAAAAATAAGATATAAAGGGGAACTTATTATGGCAATTCAGTATTCGGGAGTTCGGGAAAGCAAGCCGGGGCGCGTGAACGACCTTGGTACGCAGAGCGTCCAGGCGGAAGAACAGTTCCGCAAGGGCTGCCTTAAGCGGGCTGACAGGTCATTTGCGCAGGGCCTGCAATGCCAGCAGATAAACAGCATGGCGGCACTCATGAGCCTTGAGGATTCGGTTTTTATAAGCCATTCACCGCAGGGTTGTGTGGGCTGCACCATTATGGCGGTGGACATGTTCCGCGTTGGACAGGCGCACCGTGGCGAAAAGCTGATAAAAAATCCGCGTATCATCGTTACCAACCTTGACCAGAAGAGCGTTGTGTTTGGTGGCGAGCAGAAGTTGCGCGAATCGGTAAAAAAAGCGGTGGAACGCTACAATCCCAAGCTGATTTTTGTGTACGCGTCCTGTGCGTCCGGAATCATTGGCGACGACATTGATTCCATCTGCGGCGATTTGGGCTTTGAGTACCCCGACACCACTATTGTTCCCATTCATTGCGAGGGCTTTAAGAGCAAGATTTGCGCGAGCGGCTTTGACGCGGCGTTCCTTGCCATAAACAAGTATATTCTTAAGAAAGAAAAGAAACCGACGCAGGCGAATCTTGTGAACCTTTTTGCGCCTACGACGGTAAGCTATGCCGACCAAAAGGAAATGGAACGGATGCTCTCGCTCATCGGTGCGGAGGTGAACTACATTCCGTTCTACAGCTCGCTTGAAAAAATCAAGCGCATTCCGCAGGCGGTTGCCTCCACCTCAATCTGCAAGGTTTTTGCCGACGAATTCATGAAGACTCTTGAGGAAGACTACGGAATTCCGTACTCGCATACTGTAATGCCTATCGGAATCCGCAACACCGACAAATGGTATCGTGGCATTGCCAAAGTCCTTGGCAAGGAAGCCGAGGTTGAAGAAATCATCGCGCGGGAGCATGAGCGCATTGAGCCGCTCGTTGCCAAAATCCGCGCAAAACTTGAAGGAAAGCGCGTGTTCATCTGCGGCGGAACGGGACGAAGTTTTGCGGCAGCGGCGCTCATCGACGACTTTGGCATGAAGCTTGTGGGCTTGGAAACCCCTACTTACGACGACGACGCGCAGGTTGACGTTGAGTATCTGAACGGAATCCACAAGGATTTTGTAATCGACATCGCTAACATGCAGCCCTTTGAACAGGTGAACCTTGTGAACAGGCTTAAGCCGGACGCGTTTATCGGCGTGCCGGACTGGGCGGCAAAACTTGGAATTCCGACCACCCACGTTCTTGACGGAAAACGCCCCACAATGGGCTACGACGGACTTTTATATCTTGGAAACAAAATCGCCGACCAGCTGAGCAATCCGGGCTTTAACAAAAAACTCGCGGCGCACGTAAATCTTCCGTATAAAGAATCTTGGTACGAAGAAGACGCTTTCAAATACATTGTGGGTGTGTAGGGGGCAAATATGTCATACGTAACAGAAAATCCGCGAGGCGGATGCGTGCTTTCAGGAATAAATTCAGTGCTTGCGGCAATCGACCGCGTGTGTCCTATTCTTCATTCAGGCCCGGGCTGCTGTATGCAGACCACGGCGGCAGAACAGGGGCAGAGCGGACACAAGCACGCCTGCTTCGTGAGCGGTGTTTCGCTTCCGTCCTCAAACATGCTTGAAAAGGAAGTTGTGTTTGGTGGCGTGAACAAGCTTCGCACCACAATAAAGGGCGCTACGGAAATCATCGATGCGGACGCATATTTTGTGCTTACCGGCTGTACGGCGGGAATCATTGGCGACGACATTGCAAGCGTTACCGATGAATTTGCAGATGAAGGCTACAAGGTGTACCCCATTGACACTCCGGGTTTTGCGGGCGACAGCAATCTTGGCTACGAGGTTGTGTGGAACACCTTCATCGACAAGGTCATTCAGCCGTCCGACCCGTCGCGCAAAAAGGCGAATCTTGTGAACATTTTTGGCATCGTTCCGTACCATGACCCATTCTGGGCTGGAACCCTTGAGGAGCTTGACCGCATTCTTTCAAAGCTGGGGCTACAGGTGAACACATTCTTTACCAAGCATCAGGGAATTGACGTGGTTGAGCATTGCTCTGATGCCGCGCTGAACATCATCGTAAACCCGTGGCTTTTTAAGGGACCTGCCGCAAAATTCGAGCAGAAATTCGGTGTTCCTTCAATCCGCTTTCCGTTCTTTCCTATTGGCGCTACGGACACAACCCGCTTTGTGCGCGAGGTTGCCGCCGCCCTAAAACTGGATTCCGCGCTTGTTGAGAAGGTCATCGCCGAGGAAGAGGACTACGTATACAGCTACCTCGCGCAGGCAATCGGCGCGCTCAGCTGGAAGCGCTTTGCCGTAGCTGGCGACGCGTCCAGCGCAGTGGCAATCACGCGCTACCTTGCCAACGACTACAGTTTTTCCCCGGTTCTGGTAATCGTTACAGAGCCAATCTTCCGCCCAGAAGACAAGGAGCGGATTATAAAGGAAATTTCTGAACTTGAGTACGCAAAGCCTCCGAAGGTGGTTTTTGCAAGCGACCAGTGGGAAATAAACCAGGCAATCAGAAACGAGCCGGAGGAAATCACGCTGCTTGTGGGCAGCACCAACGAAAAGGAAGTCGCGCTGGAAAAAGGAATCCAGTACATAAACGCAACGTTCCCGATGAACGAACGGCTTATCTTTAACCGCACCTACTGCGGCTACAAAGGAAGCCTTACCTTCACCGAGGATTTATACGACAACCTGTAAAAAATCGAAGTATTGGGCAAAACGCCCATTCAAAGGAGCAAAAAAATGAAAAAGACAATGATAAAAGCTGTTGTGCTGCTTGCGCTTGGCGCTGCATCTGTTTTCCTGACCTCTTGTAAGGAAAAAGAATTCGTATTCAAAATCGGAACGGCAAATTCCGGTTTGTGCGGTGCACCGCTCCACATAGGAATTGACCTTGGAATTTTTGAGGAGGAATTTGCAAAGGCTGGCTTGAAGTACGAGACGATTGAAATTGACATTCAGAAGGCAAGCGAGCTGTGCGTTGCAAAAAAAATCGACGCGTCGCTTGGACTTGCCGGAAGCCTTATTCCGCAGATGGACAACGGGCTTGAGGTAAGCTTCCTTACCGGCGTTCACACAGGATGCACAAAATTCTATGTGCGCGCTGACTCTCCGTACAAAACGGTTGCAGACCTTAAGGGGCAGACCGTCGGCTTCTGCGGCGTGCAGGATTCTTCCACAATCGCGTTCCAGCGAAAATTCTACGACTACGGCTTAAAGGCGTTCGGTGCGGATGCGGAATTCAAAATCGCCGTCTACAACATGCCTGACCTTCCTCTTGCATTGCAGAACGGTGCGGTTGAGGCAATCGGTCTGCATGACCCCATCGCGTACATTACGGAGCGCGATTACGGCGTCCGTAAGATTCTTGACACCACCGAGGACGAAAAGTTCAGCCAGGAATACTGCTGTCTTACGTTCGTTTCCAGCGAGGTTGCAAAAAAATACCCGGAGCATACAAAGGCATTCGTTCGCTCCGTGCTTAAGGCAAGTGCGTATGTAAAGGCGCATCCTGCGGAATCGGCAAAACTCCAGCTTGACTATGGTCAGATGTCGGGCGAGCTTGACCAGAACGCATATCTTCTTGGCACGTACAACTACACGCCGTCGGTAAATCTTGCAAAAAAAACATTGCATGATTCAATCTACCAGCTGAACGAGATGGGCGTACTGCAGAAGGTCAGCGATGAGGAAGCCTTTATTGCCGACCATTTCGTGCAGTTTGATGACGTTCCTGATTCCTACGTTTACAACGAGGACGGAACCTACACCGAAGCATTCATAGAAAAACTGTAGCCTGCCAATGCGGCATGGATATCTAAAAAACGAACGGAGTAAAAAATGAACGAACGACTTAAAAAAATCAGCGTGCTAGCCATGCCTTTTGCGGCAACCGCGCTTTCCTTTGTGCTGTATTTTGCGATTCCTGAGACAGGAAAGCAGAAAAAAATGCCGGCACCCTATTACATGTTCTTTTTGCTTGCGTTTGCCGTTATCCTTGCCGCGCTCCTTGTCTACGGCTTTGTAAAAAAGGAGGAAGGCAAGCGGCTGTACGCAAAACTGCCGCTTTTTTCCGGCATCATCGCTTTTCTTGCCGTGTTGAACACTATTGTCTGCAAGACGCGCCTGCTTCCGGTGCTGTACTTTCCGTCGCTTGACCGCGTGTGCGGTCTTTTGTGGCGCGAGCGGCTTTTTCTTTTGAAGAACCTGCTGTTTTCGATGGGGCTTCTTTCAGAAGGCTTTGTTTTTGGGCTTATCACCGGCTTTTTTTCTGGCTTGGCGCTGGGTTACAACCGCAAGGTGGGCTATTGGCTCAATCCTGTAACCAAATTCATAGGTCCAGTTCCCACCACCGCATGGATTCCCCTTGCGCTCAGCGTGTTCCCCACCACGCATGGTGCGAACGTCTTTTTGATTGCCTTTGCGGTGTGGTTTCCTGTTACGCTGATGACGGCAAGCGGCGTTCAGAGCGTAAGCAAGTTTTTTTTTGAGGTGAGCGAGACGCTTGGCGCAGACACGGCGTTCAAGGTGTTCCGCGTGGCGGTTCCGTCCAGCCTTCCGCAGATTTTTCTGGGGCTGTTCTACGGCATCGTTTCCTCATTTGCCACGCTCATGGCGGTAGAAATGAACGGCAATTCGCAGGGTATCGGCTGGTACATAAACTGGCAAAAATCCGTCATGCAATACGACGGAGTGTATGCGGGGCTCATAGTCATCGCCGTTCTCTGTTCCCTTATCCTTACGATTCTTTTTAAGGTGAGGGACAAAATTCTCATCTGGCAGAAAGGAGTGATAAGATGGTAGGAAACATAAACATTCACAACGTAACGAAAAATTTTGATGAGGTGAGGGTTCTGAACGACTTTTCCCTGAATATTGAGCCGGGAAGTTTTGTGTCGCTCATCGGACCGTCCGGCTGCGGAAAGTCGACCCTGCTGCGCATCGTGGGCGGACTTGAAAAACAGTTTGACGGCTCAGTTTTTCTTGACGGCGAAAAGGTTACCCGCGCCGGAAGCGACCGCGGCTTTGCGTTCCAAGGTTCAAACCTTTTTCCGTGGCTTACGGTAAAGAACAACATCGCCTTCGGCTTAAAGGCTCGCGGCATCTACAAGGACAGGAAGAACGATGTAACGGATATCATCAATCTGGTCGGTCTGAATGGCTTTGAGAATGCGTTTCCGCACCAAATTTCCGGCGGAATGCAGCAGCGTGCTTCCCTTGCCCGTGCGCTGGTAGGCCAC
>ERZ842401.7691-NODE-7691-length-10920-cov-3.423562_pt1 | contig 10920 bp, 8 predicted proteins | sample MGYA00521270_ERZ842401 | MGnify/ENA primary metagenome ERZ842401 (study PRJEB31892, sample SAMEA3878208) | bioreactor metagenome | biome: Moose rumen | place: Sweden | collected 2011-10 | study: EMG produced TPA metagenomics assembly of the PRJEB12797 data set... | reverse complement strand
CCACCGTCTAGTGCGGATTTCGCCGTTTGATGCGAATGCGCGCCGCCACACCTCATTTGCGAGCGTGTACGTCTTTCCTGTTCTGGATGATTCCATAGAGGTTGAGATTCGACCTGAGGATTTGCGCGTCGACACATACCGTGCCGGCGGAAAGGGCGGTCAGCATGTGAACAAGACGGATTCAGCCGTGCGCTTCACGCACCTTCCCACTGGAATCGTCGTTGCCTGCCAGAGCGAGCGCAGCCAGATTTTTAACCGACAGGCTTGTATGAGCATGCTCCGCGCCCGCCTTTATGAATATTACCGCGAGCAGAAGGAAAAGGAGAACGCCAAATTCGGTGCGGAAAAGAAGGATATTTCCTGGGGAAACCAGATACGAAGCTACGTTTTCCAGCCTTACACGATGGTAAAGGACCACCGCACCAAATGCGAGTCAGGAAACATACAGGCTGTCATGGACGGCGACATAGATCAATTTATGGATTCCTTCCTTGTGGCGCAGTGGAAGGGACTTCCTATGGATTCAGGTGACGAAGACGAAGAACTGTAGGTCCGCGCTCAAAAAAAAATTGTTCTCTTTGGCATTCTGTCTTTGTGCCGTCTTGCCCTGTTCTGCTGCGGAAGGCACATGGACGCTTGCGGCAGAAAAATTCACGTTCTCGCAGAAGGGAATTTCTTCATCGGTGAACGAGGCTCTTCCGAGTCTGATTTTGGAGCAGATGGCAGAAAACCTTGTGCGCGTGCCGCGTGCAAAGGAACAGTACGACCGCGAATCCTACGAGCTTCGCCGTGTACGCCTGTCTCTTTTTTTGCAGCTTTCAAAGGAAGTTAAGACGCGGGACTCAATCCTTCTTACAAATTACACGGAATCGCGCCTGCGTTCAAAGCTGAAGGCGCAGGACAAAAAAATCCGTTCCATTCAGAAGCAGATAGATGACAACCTTCTTGAGGAGCGCAAAATCCGTGAAAAGTATGCACCTCGCATAGAGGCAGACAAGGAACGCGAGAAGCGCATTGAGGAAGGTCGCGTGGTTGACCCGGAAAATGACGGGAATTCCTTTGCGCGTATGCTGCGTGGCTTCATTCCTGGACGGAACGAGGACGAGCGCACGATAGAAAAGGTCGCGTTCTATCAGAATGACATAACGCGGCTCTTCGATCCCGGCGAAAGCGTCTCTAAGGAAGGCTATTCGTCGTTTGCGTTCAGCAAGGCGTGCGTTGACGCAAAAATCAACGGTCTTATGACCGGCGTCGTAACGGTGTATGGTGCGTATCTTTCGGTGGCGGTTACGCTGTATCAGTTTCCTGGAGCGGTGCGCATTGCCTCGGCTATGGAGGTGGGCGACATGGACGACCTTAAGCTTATTTCCGTGGGGCTTGCACGCCAGCTTACGCCACGCATTGCGGACAGCATGCCTATTGAGATTTCCTTTGAGATAGAGCCGCCGGAAGCCAGCTCAAGCGTGCAGATTACGGTGGATGACGTTGTGTTCAAGAATCTTTCGTCGGCGCTGACCATGCAGAGTGGCGTTCATACGCTTATGTTCTCTGCGCCGGAGTTTAACGATGTGGCGACCAGCTATTCCTTCATCGGAAACAGGCGCTTTCATGTGAAGGTTGTGATGACGCGTACAAAAAACGGAAGCGCTGCGCTTGCATTCTCGCGTCCGGCGGCAGGCGATGTATTTGTGAACGGAGTTCTTTCCGGCTCGGTGCAGGACGACAGCAGTTTTTCGCAAATTTTCATAGACGGAAAGGCGGCGCTGGGGCATTTTATTGCTGAGAACGGCGAGACGGCGGATTTTATGATTCTGCAGAAGGACATGGTTGACGGCGCGAACCTTGCGGTCTCGCTCAAGGCGTTTGACCGAAGCGATTATATAGAAGCACGACGAAAATGGATGTACCGAAGTTACAGCCTGCTGATTGTCTCGCTGATTCCCACGTTCTATTGCTATGGAAATTCCTATGCGTCGGCGCGGGGCTACAATTACGACTACGGCGTTCCTTTGGACGACGCTCGGAGCTGGCAGACTGCCTCCTACGTTACCATTGGAATTTCGGGCGTGTGCGGCGCGTGGTTCGTGTATGAGCTGGTGCGCTACTTGAATTCCGCGAACACGGTGCTTCCTGCTACGGCAAAACCTGTGTCTGAGCGCAAGATGACAAAAATCCGTGCGCGCGATGAGAAGCGGGCCGCAAAGCGGGCGGCGGAGGAAGCGAGCAAGCAGGCGGAGCTGTCAGAGCAGTCAGTTGATGAGGCGGACGAACTGTACACGGATACCAACGACGATTCGGAACAAGAAAAATAAGGAAGTAAAAAATGGCTAGAATTTCATTTGCAGAGAAGCTCAAGAATCTTTTTAAGGGAAGTCAGGACGACGACGTTTTTTTTGAGGATTTGACCGACAGCCTTATAGAGGGGGACGTTGGCGCAAAAACCGCCTTTGAGATAACGGAACGCCTTGAGACGGTGTGCGCAAAAAATCATGTTTCGGGCGAGCGCGAGACGCGGCTTGAGCTTAAGCGCATTCTTCTTGAGTATGTGAAGGAAACGGAGCTTCTGCCACAAAGCGGCAGGACGAATGTCTGGATGATTCTTGGCGTGAACGGCGTGGGAAAGACCACGAGCGTCGCGAAAATGGGGCGCTATTTTAAGAACAAGGGTGTTAGCAACGTGGTGCTTGCCAGCGCGGACACGTTCCGGGCTGCTGCCATTGAGCAGCTGAACCTGCATGGCGAGCGGCTTGGGCTTCGCGTGGTGAGTCATCAGCATGGAAGCGACCCGTCGAGCGTGGTGTTTGATGCGGCACAAGCCGTGCGTGCGAAGGGAGATGGACTTGTGCTTGCAGACACCGCTGGTCGCCTTCATAACAAAGAAAACCTGGTGCGCGAGCTTCAGAAAATCGACCGCATTTGCCGCGAGAAGGCGGACGAGGGCTGCTATAAGAAAATCCTCGTGATTGACGCGACCACCGGGCAGAACGCGCTCCGGCAGGCTGAGGTGTTCAACGAGGCGGTCGGCTTGGACGCGCTTGTGCTTACGAAATACGATTCCACTGCAAAGGGCGGCGTTGCCATCTCCATCGGAAAGGAGCTTAACCTTCCTGTTGCCTTTGTGTGCGACGGCGAAAAATACGAGAACATCGCGCTCTTCAATGCGGAGCGCTACATTGATTCATTCTTGGGGCTGTAATTGACGGTTCGTAGGCGCGTTTTTTTTTGGCGATTTGCAGGCTTTCTCTTAAGCGGGGCTTTGCCCCTTCTGTGTGCGGCGCAGGTTCCATCCGCATCTGAAGCGCAGTCTTTGGTTGTGCAGGAAGCGGCTCCCGCAGTTTTTTCCATGCAGGAATATTTTTACAATCTGTGGCTGCTGAATACGACGGGTGCCGTGCATCCTGCCTTTGAGACGAAGGCTGTGGTTCCTGCGTTTGACTGCGCGGTGTGGGATTCCGTTGTGTATTCCCGCGTGCATTGGACGTTTTTGCACGGAGCGGGGCGGCTGTACGATGTCATTCTGCCTGAATACATAGGTTATGCGGACTTCTATGCCGCATTTGACGATACGGCAGACACCGGCGCGGGCGTTGCTTCCGTTCCGTCGGGTGGCGGCGCGTTTGTCATTGTTCGTCCGGTGGAGCTGGAGGCGGTCTTGGATGAGGTTGCGGAAACGCAAGATGCTTCCGCCCAGACGGATGATTCGGCTTCCGAACCAGAAATTCCGGCTCTTTCCATTCCTGCGGAACGGGCGGAAAGCGTTTCAGAACGGCAAATCCGCGACGCACAGGGGAATCTTGTCCTGTATTCATATGGCGACGAATTCTTTTCCGTTCAGAACAAGGATTCCGCGCGGATTGTGGTGCGCGGCGACAAAAAAAATCTCGTCCGCTTCTATTATGATGAAAAAATGCGCGTGCTCAAGAAGGAACTCTGGAATTATGCCGGAGACTTCAATGCAAGCGCCGTGCGCAGCGTGCAGGATTTTGAATATGACGAGGATGCTTTTATTCCGCGCAAAAGCACGCTCACCGAGGACAAAATGCGCCGCGTTTTTTCTTACGATCAGGCAGGGCGCATAACGGAAAGCCGGAATTATCGCATTCTTCGCCGTGGCGACCTTCTGGAAAGCCTTACCCGCTGGACGTTCACGGAGGACGGAAAAATCTCGGAGCGGTGGTATGAGGAATTTGAGCGAATTGCCCGCCAGAGCCTTGAGGTACGGAGCGTGCATTCTAAACGCGAGGTGTATGAATACAAGGTCGGCGACCGCACGCCCGATTATTCTTATTATGAGGACGGCGTGCTTCGTATGCAGACCGTGTACAGCGCGGCCGACGATTTTATAACCTATATGTATTTTGACAACGATTTTGTGGTTGAGTCCTACACGTCCGGCGGCTTCAAGACTAAGGATGTATTCTATATGAATGGAAAGGTGCGGAGGGTGAAAACCTATGAGAACTAGGAAGAGCAGTTTTTCGTCCTTGCGCTGGATTTTTGAGGTGTCCGGGCGTTTTGCGCGCATTGACCGCGCGGGACGCTCCGCCGTTACGACACTGCTTGCGACGCTGGGAATTTGCTTTGGCGTTATGACGCTTATTGTAGTGCTCAGCGTGATGAACGGCTTTCAGCAGACCTCTGTCAGTCCCATCATGGAAATTTCCTCGTATCATCTTCGCGCCGTTCCGGACGAGCTTGTGAGCGTTCCAGACTTAATCGATTTTTGCGCCCAGGACAAGCAGATTTCTGCCGTCGTTCCGTTCTACGAGTCCGAGGCACTGATTGCGGGCAGGTCAGGACGGCAGACCGCCGCCCTAATCCGTGCGCTTCCGGCGGACGTTCGTTCCATGGATTCTGGCTTTGCCCGCGAGACTCATATTCTGTACGGCGACTTTGACCTTTCCTCTAATGATACGATAGTGCTTGGTGTGGAGCTTGCCCGTACTCTAGGCGTCATGGTGGGCGACCCGGTAAGCCTTGTGGCGTTGAGCGGCGGTTCAGATGTCTCGCTCATTTCCTCAAACAGGACGTTCACTGTAAGCGGCGTGTTTGAATGTTCGTATCTGGACATAAATACGAGCTTCGCCTTTGTGAGCGTACAGGCGGCAGAAAAATATTTCGGTTCTTCTGCCCGGGCGTTGTACGGCATAAAGCTTGACAATCCCACTGACGACATTGCGGCAGCTGGGCGGATTCAGGCGGAATTTCCGACCTGTGCGGTGCAGTCGTGGCGGGAATATAACCGCTCTTTCTTTGGAACGCTCCGCATAGAAAAGAATATCCTCATGCTCTTGGTGTGCATCATCTTCATAGTCGTGGGAATCAACATCTACAACGGAATGCGCCGCCTTGTCCTTGAGCGCAGCAGCGACATTTCCATTCTTTCTGCGCTGGGCGGAACGCGCGCGGAAATCCGCTTTATTTTTATCATGCGTGGCTTTACCAGCGGCTTTGTAGGCGCGTTGTGGGGGGCGTTCCTTGGCATTCTTATCAGCGTTAACATTCATTCCATTTTTATCGCCGCCTCTTACGTCATGTACGGCGTGCAGTATCTCATTACGCTGATTTTTTCTCCTGAAAATGCGGTGTTCCTTTCCCGGAATACCATGTATGATATCTACGCGGAAATTCCTGCTCGTATTGTTCTGAAGGAAGTTCTGATGATTGTGCTTTTTGGCATCGTCTCTCCGTTGTGGGCGAGCTGGAAGGCGAGCGGCAACGTGCTTAAGATGAGCGTTGCGGAGGTGTTGCACGATGAGTGATTTGGTTCGCATTTCGGGGCTGGAAAAAACATATTCAAATGGAAGCGAAAGCCTTACCATCCTTAAGGACGTTGATTTTGCCGTAGAGGAAGGAAGCAAGACCGTCATTATAGGTGAGAGCGGAAGCGGAAAAAGCACGCTGCTGAACATAATCGGAAGCATAGACAAGGCGACCGCAGGAACCGTTCTTGCCGGTCCATGGAACGTAACCGCGCTTACAGAAAAAGAGCAGTCGGAATACCGCTCCTCATTCCTTGGTCTTATCTTCCAGTTTCATTATCTTCTGAAGGATTTTACCGCGCTGGAGAATGTGTATATGGCGCGCTACATGGCGGGTGCGCCCAAGAAGGATGCTCTTCTGCGCGCAAAGCAACTTTTGAGCGACGTAGGCTTGGGCGACCGCATGAACCATCTGCCCGGTGAGCTTTCTGGCGGAGAGCGTCAGCGCGTTGCCGTAGCCCGCTCTCTCATAAACAATCCGTCACTCATCCTTGCGGACGAGCCGACCGGAAACCTTGACCCTGCGAATGCCGCGCTCATCAGCGACCTTCTTTTTTCCATGGCAGACAAATATAAGAAGACGCTGATTCTTGTTACGCATGACGTGAATCTTGCGCAGAAGGGTTCCGTGCGCTATACAATCCGCAACGGAAAAATCGAGCTTGCAGGAGAAGCGCATGACCTTTAGAGCTTCCGCACTGTTTGCGAGCCGGCTTATCCTTCCTCGGACGGCAAAGAATTCCTCCGCCCGCAGAAGCATTTTTGGCGCCATAATCTGCATAGGAATAGGAATCATTCCTCTGGTCGTCGTCATGTCGTTTGCGGACGGCATGATAAACGGCATGACGGAGCGCATCGTAGGGCTTTCTTCGGGCGAGCTGCATGCGTATATACGGCGCGGCTCACTTGGCAGCACAGCGCGCGATACGCTCGTGTCCTTTTGCGAGGAATTCCGCGCGGTGCAGGGCGTGCAGGACTGTTTTATCCTTGTTGAGGGCGACGCGCTTGCCGCCGGAAAAACCTACCGCACCGGCGCCAGGCTCCGCGCGGTGGAGCCCGACATTTTTGAGCGGAACGAGCAGTTCCGCCGGTTTTTCCGCGTGCAGTGCGGCTCCCTTGCGGATTTCAGGAGCGCAGAGCGCGGTGCCGTGCTTGGCGAGAAGGTCGCCGGGCTTCTGGGCGTTACGGCGGGCGACTCGTTCCGCGTCATCCTTACAAAGCAGAACGCCGCGGGCGCTACGGTGCCGGTTTCCGCCTCGTTTACGGTAAGCGCTGTGGTGTCGTCCGGCTATCAGGAACTGGACGCGCTCTGGATTTTCATTCCGCTGGAAAAGGGGCTTTCGCTCATTCCCGCTCAGTCTGCAAATGTTTCCATACTGATTGACAGCACGTATCCGCTTTCTTCTGACTACGGTCGCATAAAAAGCGACCTCAACCGCATGCTCAGCGGCTACGGTCGCGTGTACGTCTGGCGAGAGGTGAATCCCGCCCAGTTCCAGAATTTTTCGTCAACAAAGGTCATGCTCACGTTCATCATGCTGCTGATTGTGCTGGTCGCCTCGGTGAACATTTCCTCGGCGCTCGTCATGCTGGTCATGGAGCGGCGCAAGGAAATCGCCATTCTCAAGAGTCTTGGCGCGTCGCCTGCGGGAATCACCATTTCATTCCTGCTTGCGGGAGTGTGCTGTGGCACTCTGGGAACGCTCGTCGGGCTTCCGATTGGCATTCTGTGTGCGGTGAACATAAATGTCATCGTCTTTTACATTGAGAAAGCGGTGAATCTGTGTGCGAAGGTCATTTTTTTGCTGGAAGGAAACAGCCTTTCTCATTTTGAGGGAATGCAGCTGCTGAATCCAGCCTATTATCTGACGGAAATTCCTGTGTCCGTGCCGTTTGAGAACGTGTTTCTCATCGCTGGCGCGGTCATCCTGCTCTCGCTGTTCGTGTCGGTCATTCCGGCGGTAAAAGCGGGCAGGGAAATTCCACTTGAAACGTTCAGGAAAGTATGATGCTGTGTGATTTGTGTAAGAAAAAAGAAGCCGTGATTTTTTTGGAGGCAATCGGAAACAACGGAAAGCGGAAAATTCACCTGTGTCCCGACTGCGCTATGGCGCGTGGAATTCAGACGCCGGTTGCCGCTCCCAATGCAGAAAACCTTGCCGCCGTCTTTAAGGAAATTGAGGAAAAGGAAGCGCTTTCCGACGCGAACTCAAAGCGCCTGTGCCCCATCTGCGGCATGAGCCTGTATTCAGTGCTTAAGAGCGGAACTGCCGGCTGCCCTGAATGCTACGAGGTGTTCAAGAGCGAGATTGCTGCCTCAATGTCAGAAAACGACATTTCAGGCGCGTTCACCGGAAAAATGCCGCGCCGTCTTGCCTCATTCCGAAACGCGCTCACTGACCGCGCCGACCTACAGGCAAAGCTTGACGAAGCCGTGCAGAGCGAGAATTATGAGAAGGCTGCCGTCTACCGCGATTTTTTGAAGGCTCTGGAGCGGGGCAGCGTTGCGGACGGTGCTTCGGGAGAACAGACTGAAGAGTGAAGAAAAAGATTTTAAGCCCTGGTTTGCGTGCCCCGGCGCTGATCCCGACGTGATTGTGTCAGTGCGCGCGCGCATCGCACGCAATCTTGCCAATTTTCCGTTTCCTTCGAATTTTCGGGGCGATGACGCGCGGCGCGTGCAGTCGCTGGTGTTTGACGCGTTCGCCCAAATGCAGGGCGCAAGCGCTGAGTCAGGCTTTCACGCAGTGGAAACCGCTTCTCTCGACGCCAACGGCAGGCGCATCCTTGAGGAGCGCGGCGTGCTCAGGGCGCTTCCCCGTCGCGTTCCGCCGGAAGGCGTGCGGCTTCCAGAAACCGGTGTGGTTATGAGTACGGACGGACGGTGCAGCACCACCGTAAACTGCGGAGACCACATCCGCATTTCCTTCTTTCAGAGCGCACTGGGCATTCAGAACGCGTTTGACGGCGCATACCGCATCGATTCCGCCCTTCAGGAGCGGCTTCAGTTTGCCGCCTCGTACGATTTTGGCTATCTCACCGCCTCATTCCGAGACACTGGCAGCGCGCTCAAGCTGTCCGCCCGCATCCATATTCCGGCGGCGGTGCGCTTTGGCATGCTTTCCCGCATAACGGACATCGCAAAACAAAGCCGCCTGTGCGTGGTTCCCGCGTTCCCCGAACTTTCTCAGGGCAGCGCCGCCGGCAATTTTTTTACGATAGAAACTACGTCCGCCCTTAATGGCAGCGAGATGAGCCAGCTTGCCGATTTTGAGGCGGCGTGCAGGGATATTGCAGAAACTGAGCGCAAGATTTCGACGGAATGTGCCGATAATAAAAGGACGATTGTCAGGAATTCCGTTATCCGTGCGTATTCAATCGCTAAGTTCAGCCTGTTGGTTTCGCTCCGAGAGGCGCTGGATATCATATCGGACATAAAATTCGGGCTTCGGCTCGGAATGCTTGAAGGAATTTCGGACGATATGTTGTGCGGCCTTTTATACAGAATTCAGCCGGGGCATCTGTTCTATCTTCTGCAGGACGGACATTTTTCGTTTGAGGACGATATTGCGCGCGACGAGCGTGCAAAGACGGACAGAATCCGTGCGCTCATTCTTCAGGAAGCATTCAGTACCATTTCTTTGGGGAATTTATGAAAAAACTTTCCACTCGGGCATCCCGTCTTGTGTATGCGCTTTGTCAGGATGAGGCAAGAAAATGCGGAAGCGCGGAAATCCTTCCGGAGCACATTCTGCTTGCTATGATAAAAAACGGCGAGGGGCTTGCGTTTGAGACTCTTAAGAACCTGCGCCTTAACATTCTGACCTTTCAACTGGCATTGGAAAACTTTCTGAACTCAAATTCCCAGCACGTTCAGCTGGATGTTGACGAGATTCCCAGCGGCTGGCGCACAAAAAATCTCATCGATGTTGCCGAACTGGAATCGCAGGCGCTCATGAATCCCTATGTGGGAACGGAACACCTTCTGCTTTCTGCCGTGCGCGAGCCGGGAAGCCTGACCGCAGGCTATTTTGACGCGGCGCGGCTACCTCTTTCTGCCGTGCGCGACAAGGTGCGCGAGGTACAGAAGACGGGCGAGTCGTCCTATATGGAAAAAGTTTCCCGCGACCTTGCGGCTTCCACCATTCAGTCTATTTTTGGAAGCGATGCGCTCAGTGAATTCGCGGATTTTCTGAAGGCTCCGCAGGAAGCTGCACCGGCAGACAAAAAGAAGCCGCAGAACGCCAAAAAAAGCCGCGGCGACGATTCGTTCCTTGCGGAATTCTCCCGCGACATTACCGACATGGCGCGTGAGAACAAAATTGACCCCGTCGTAGGAAGGGAAAAAGAAATAAACCGCCTCATCCAGATTCTTAGCCGCCGCACAAAGAACAATCCCGTTTTGGTTGGTGACCCGGGCGTAGGTAAGACCGCCATCGTGGAAGGACTTGCATGGTACATTGCCAAGGGGAACGTGCCGTCGGGCTTGCTGCGTAAGCGCGTGCTTTCGCTTGATCTTGCGGCGCTTATCGCAGGAACAAAATACCGCGGAGAATTTGAGGAGCGCATGAAGCGCCTTATGAGCGAGGTGCGCGAAAGCGGAAATATCCTGCTTTTCATCGATGAGCTTCACACCATAATCGGTGCCGGAGGTCCTGAAGGGCAGATGGACGCGTCAAACATGCTCAAGCCCGCGCTCAGCCGCGGCGAGATTCAGATAATCGGCGCGACCACCACAAAGGAGTACAGCCGCTACATAGAAAAGGACACCGCCCTTGAGCGCCGTTTTCAGAAGGTGATGGTAGAAGAGCCGAGCGACGAGGACTCGATTGCCATTCTTTCCGGCATAAAATTTCAGTATGAGGATTTTCACGGCATAATCTACGACGACGACGTCATTCCGTCCATCGTAAAGCTTTCTCGCCGTTACATTCCGGAGCGCTGCCTTCCTGACAAGGCGATTGATGTTATGGATGAAGTCGGTGCGGCTGTGCATCTCAGGGCGGTCGGACAGAAGAAAATCGATGAAACAAAAGCGGTTCTTGTGGGAACGGCTGAGCCGGTTCCTGTGACGACTGCAGATGTGGAACGGATTGTCGCACGTATGGCGGGAATTCCTGTGCGAACCGTTTCGGGGCAGGAAGAAGTGCGTCTCTCC
>ERZ842401.7690-NODE-7690-length-10920-cov-3.477036_pt1 | contig 10920 bp, 8 predicted proteins | sample MGYA00521270_ERZ842401 | MGnify/ENA primary metagenome ERZ842401 (study PRJEB31892, sample SAMEA3878208) | bioreactor metagenome | biome: Moose rumen | place: Sweden | collected 2011-10 | study: EMG produced TPA metagenomics assembly of the PRJEB12797 data set... | reverse complement strand
CTCCGTGCGGAAGAGCCAGGGGCCGTCCGTCACGCGGTTGGGCCATGAGCCATCGGGACGCTGGCGGCGCGTGGGAGCGCTGGGATGAACCTCGCCCGCCTCGCTGCTCCAGGGGCTGTCACTGGCGCGGAACATCACCTGGCTCCAGCCGATGGTGCCGCTGAGGTCATCGGTGAGGCGGATCTTCTCCACGGTGCCGTCACCGTTCTGCAGCCATTCGTGGCAATAGACCATGTAGGGGTGACCGTCGGTGTCGATCCACAGCGTGGCGTCGAGCGTGGGCTTGAAGGCCGGCAGATAGACGGGGTCTCGCATCGGACGATAGGGACCGTCGGGGCGCTCGCTGACGAGCACGTGGCAGGCGCGCCGCGGGATAGGTCGCCCGGCGACGGTGTCGATGCCGATGGCGTTGTTGGTGAATGTGGCGAAATAGTAGTATTTGTCGCGATAGTGGTGCAGCTCGGCAGCCCCCACCTGCGGGTGCGGCCCCATCCACGAGGCGGTGTCGATCTCGAGGACCGAGCGCGGGCCGTCCCACGTGCGCAGGTCCTTGGACGTCCAGAGGAGGCCGCCCGTGCCGGTCATGTAATAGGTCTGCGTGGCGGAGTCGGCCAGGATGAACGGGTCACTCAGCCGGATGCTGTCCGTAGGCACACCCTCTCGGTAGCGGGGAGCGCGGCGCTGGGCAGAGGCAGGCGCAGAGGATAAACACAAAATGATCAATGACAAATAATAACTATGGCGGCGAGTGAACAGGCTGAGGAGCTTCTTGCCAGCCACGAGGAGCGTGACGGCCGAGAGGACCAGGACGATGCCGAGGCAGATGCGCGGCGTCAGCGTCTCGCCGAAGACCATGACACCGATCACAAGCGCCGTGATGGGCTCCAACGCACCCAGGATGGCAGCCGGTGTGGAGCCGATGTAGTGGATGGAGAGGTTCATCGTCACCAGGGAGATGATGGTCGGGAACAGCGCCAGGCACACCAGGTTCACCCACAGCCACGGGTTGTTCGGCGTCTGCAGGGCAAAGGTGAACGAGGCCGTGTCGATGTCGATGGATGTCAGACGGATAACATAGAGGCTGACGCCGAAGAGCAGCGCCCAGAACGTCAGCGTAGAGGAGTCCATCCTCTTCAGCACCGAACGGTTCACGCCCACGATGTAGATGGCGTAACTCAGCGACGAGAGCAGCACCAGCACCACGCCCACCGTGGAGAGCGGAGCGCCGGGCTTGCCACGATACAGCAGCGCGATGCCCACGAAGGCCATCACGATGCACACCCACGTCAGTGCGCTGGCACGCTCGTGGAACACCATCCACATCATGAGCGCCACCAGCAGCGGGTAGGCGAAGAGGATGGTCGAGGCGATGCCCGCGTCCATATACTGATAGCTCAGGAACAGCAGCAGCGACGATGCGCTGAATACCAGACCCATCAACGCCAGCGACAGCAGCTCGCGGCGGCGCAGGCGGAACGACTTGCCCTGCACCAGCATCAGCGCCCCCAGCATCAGGATGGCGAAGACATAGCGGTAGAAGAGCATCGAGTCGGCCGTCATGCCGTCGGCATACAGCGGCAGCGCGAACAGCGGATTCAGTCCGTAGCTGGCAGCGGCGATACTGCCCAGGGTGACGCCTTTGACTTTCACATTCATCCGTCTTCTTTGTTCTTGGTGACACACTCACTCGGTGTAGAACTCCACGAGGCGGCGAATGGCGCGCTGGCAGACAGGGCAGAACTCCTTGACCTCGTTGATCTTCATGCGGCACTCCTGCACGGGGCGATAGACGCCCTTCGACTGGTAGCCGCCGCCCTCATAGACACCCACCTCCGTGGTCAGGTTACGACCGGAGGGCTGCGTGGGGATGGCCGTGCCTGCGGGCAGCATATCCTGCCACTTGCTGGCGAAGTCCACGAGCGTCGTCAGGTTGGGCTCCCACGGCTCCGTGTCTGTCGGGTACATCGTCTCGTACTGGTCATCGTAGTAGTACTCGTCGCCCAGACCGCCGAAGCTGTGACCGAACTCATGGACGATGACCTCCAGCTTCGACCGCGGGCACTTGGCGGAGGCAATGGTGTAGCTGTTGTAGATGCCGCCACCGCCGTACTTCTCCGTATTGGCCAGGATGATGAAATGCTCGAAGGGAATGCCCGTGCAGAGGTCGTACAGGCGCCAGACGCTGGGGATGGTCAGGTAGCGGTCGGTGTAGAACGTGTCGTAGTGGGCACCCAGCGCCGTGTCGTACCATAGGTTCTGGCGGGGCACCGAGATTCCGTTCTGCGTCGAACGCGGCATGACGGCCACGAAGTTGAACTTCTGCATCAGCGAGCGATAGGGCTCGTGGGCCAGCAGTGCCATCACGGTGCTGTCGCACATCGCCAGGAAGTCCGGCATCTGCTCCTCCGAGAAGCCCTCGGCCACCAACGCCACATCGATGCACTCGCGCGAGTCGCCGTTCTTCCAGAGGTAGCGCCAGGGCGTCTGCACCTCCACAGAGCGGTCGCGGATGAGGATGTCACGAGGGTCGATGCGGTGGCGCAGCTCGGCCGTCACGCGGTTGTGGGTGTCGGAGAGCGTGCAGACTACATCGACCGGCTGACGGGGCACGGGGATGACGTAGCTGTTGTCAAAGCTACGTTCTACGCGCGTGGCCCCCTCCGTCGATTGCCACTCCTGGAAGAGCGACGAGAAGGAATGGCGGTAGAGCGTGTCGCCCGTGGCGGCGGAGAGAACGGTCAGCTGGCCGTTGCCACGCAGCGAGAGCTCGGCAAGATGGTGGCGGCGGCCATACCAGCCCACAGTCTTCGAGAGGCGCTGCAGGGCGATGTGCTGGGTGCGGTTCGTGCCGGAGAAGATGTAGTCGATGCGCAGGGTGCTGTCCGTGAACACCTCGTCGAAGGCAACCTCATGCTCATGGGCTGCCACGCCGCACGCCGCAACGGCGAGCGTCAGCAATGTCAGGATGTAGCGGGACGACATGGCTTATTGAACTTTCAGTTGACCGCGGCTGGCGGTAGGTAGCTTATCATAGAGGACATCACCGATGTAGCCCTGGAAGTCGGCGTCCATCTCCACGCTGTAGCTCCCGGCTGCGACCTCGGCGGGCAGGCGGAACGTCAGTGTAGGGTCAAGCTTGCCATAGCCGTCATAGTTCGTGTGCACGGTGAGGACGCTGTCCTTCAGTTCGCCCGTCATGGCATCGGGCACCAGGCGTTTGACGGTCCAGGTGTAGGTGACGCCGGCGATGCCGTTGCCCTTCTCGTTGTGAGAGAACGTCAGCGTGACATTCTGCCCGGCCACTGCGGGGTTGGGTTCCTGAGTCATCACGCCGAATGAGGGGCGCACATAGTCATCTTTCTCGTCAGCACATGCAGCGGCCAGTGCAAGAGTAATTGCGCACGGCAGCAGCCATAGAATCAGTTTCTTTGTCTTCATATATTAAAGTTTTGTTTCAATGCTTGATAGAGTCGTTGCACAGGGAGTCCCACCACGTTGAAGAAGGAGCCCTCGATGTGCTCCACACCCACGTAGCCTATCCACTCCTGCACGCCGTAGGCACCCGCCTTGTCCAGCGGACGGTAGTGGCTCACGTAGTAGTCAATCTCTTCGTCGGTGAGGGTGCAGAAGGTGACGTCCGTGCAACACGAGAACGCCACCTGGCGCTCCGTCGTCGTCAGACAGACACCCGTGAACACCTGGTGCGTCTTTCCTGAGAGCGCGCGCAGCATCCGATGGGCATCTGCCTCGTCGGTGGGTTTCTCCAGCACCTTGCCGTCGAGCCACACGATGGTGTCAGCCGTGATAAGGAGCTCATCGGCAGCCAGGCTGCTGCGATACGCCGCCGCCTTCTCTCGACTGATATACAACGGGATGTCTCCGCCACTGAGGTCTGCTGGATAGGTCTCGTTGATACCCGGCAACACCCGTACCTCAAACTCCAGCCCGAGGCCCGCCAGCAGCTCGCGGCGGCGAGGGGAATTGCTGGCCAGTATCAGTTTATAGTTCCTAATAGCTTTCAATCTTTCACTCATTTCTTCATTCTTTCCTTCTTTCATTCCTTCAATTCTCCGCTACCAACCGAACGCCCTCCTGTCCGCCATCCACTTCCCCTGCGCCTTCAGCACCTGCTCCACGACATCACGGCCACAGCCGTATCCACCTTTCAGATGACTGATATAGACGGAGATCGCCTTGATCTCGGGGGCGGCGTCCGCAGGGCACACGGGGCATCCCACGCGCTGCATGATCTCGTAGTCGGGGATGTCGTCGCCCATGTAGAGCACCTCGTCGTCCTGAAGGTCGTACTTCGCCTTCAGCATCTCATAGGTCTCCATCTTCACGGAGCACGAGAGATAGATGTCGGGGATGCCCAATAGCTCGTAGCGACGGCGGATAGCCTCTGGGCGGGCACCCGTGATGATGGCGATGTGCAGGCCGCTCATCTGCGCAAGGCGCAGGGCGTAGCCGTCCTTGATGTTCACCGTCCGCACAGGTTCGCCATCCGGCCCTTGCGAGATGGTCTCAGCACTCAGCACGCCGTCGATGTCAAACAGCAGCGCCCGTATCTTCTTTAAATCGTAGTTGATCATTTCTCAATTTCCATTTCTCAATTTCCAATTCTCAATTTCCAATTCTCAATTTCCCAATGCTCTCGGAGAGCATCGTATAGATTCGTTGCATATCAGGCCGGTCGGCGAGCATCGCACGCTGCAAGCCCATCACATTCTGATCCTGTCGAGCGGCCGGGCCTGTCTGTGCCGAGCGTGGCCGCAGGTCATGCAGCTTGGCCACCGTCTCCTCCACGAGCGGCAACATCACCGAGAAGTCCAGACCCGCATCGCGCAGGATCTCATCCGAGAGCGCGAAGCAGTGGTTGGCGAAGTTACAGGCGAAGACAGCCGCCAGATGCAACTGACGCCGCGAGGCCGACGTGGAACGGTGCACCTTCGCGGTATCGCCCGCCAGCGTCTCCGCCAGCTCCCGGAGCAGCGCCTCATCGGCCGGTTGCGAAGCCTCCACGAAGAAATGCACGGTCGAGAAATCCACCCGACGCTCCTTGGAGAACGTCTGCATCGGATAGAACACACCACCGCGCTCGTGACCCGCCTCCGCGAAGAGAGACAACGGCATGGAGCCTGCGGTGTGCACGAAGAGAGCACCTTCGCGGCCCTCGTGCAGGCGGCTGACCACCTCCGGCAGCGCAGCATCCTTGACTGCAATCAGATACAAGTCGGCAGCGCGGGTCATCGTCTCCGGCGTGCCCCATGAGGGGTGACACCCCAGACGGCGCGCCAGGGACTCAGCAGACACGCGGCTCTTGCTCCACACCTCCACCACCTCTGCCCCATGCTCGTGCAGGGCAAGGCCCAGATTCGTGGCGACGCCACCCGCACCGATGATTGCAATTCTCATTCAACCTTAAACTTTAAACCTTAAACTTTAAACCTTAAACTAAGAAAGTCAGTGGGGCAGCTTGCCGCTGGCCGTCGCCATTCGTGGCGAGGGTGAGAGGAAAGTCCGGGCAACACAGGGCACTCCGCTACCTAACGGGTAGAAGTCCGCGAGGGCTTGCACGTGCAGAAGAAAACAACCGCCTACCGCGAGGGCACCGCCGCGAGGCATCCCCCTTGCGAGGCAAGGGTGAGAAGGTGGGGCAAGAGCCCACCAGGCGCATGGCGACATACGCGCTGTGCACACCGGAGGTTGAAAGTTCGCGTAAACCGGCGACGCGCCGACTGCGGCCACCCGTGGCCGCAAGGGCGAGAGAGGGCGGCCCGCCCGAGCCGGAGGGTAGAACGATGGAGGCGCGGCGCGAGCCACGTCCTAGATTAATGGCAAGCACCGCCTGCGGCAGCCCCCAACCCCTGCCGCCGGCAGCACAGAACCCGGCTTACAGCCCCACTGGCTTTTCTTTTTCTGTTAATAATCCTTAACAGCCCTCACTTTTCACGCGGCAAAGTGTAGGGCTATAATTTTTAAGTGTATCTTTGTCACCAAATAAGGCAAAATATGCCCTGATTGAACCGCGTACATATCTAAATACATTATTTACTAACTAATTTTATGAACTGATTTAGAACCCAATGACAAGAAAGTCACTCCCTAATAAATCAGCACAAAACCTCAGCAAGGATAATCGACGCAAGATGTACCTTAAGTTTGGCTACACTTTCTATATTCGTGGAATCAAAAAAAATTAAAACTATGACATACTTGTATTTTCTTATTTGCCTTGGCACTATGGCCGCCATTGGCAGTATCTGGAACATCATAGCTATGAAGCGCGAGGAGCGTAACAGCCACCTTAACGCTTCACAAGGCTAACGGTTGATTTACAACCAATAGATATCGATCATTCATTTATTTACTAACTAATTTTATTAACTGCTTTATGAAACACAAGTTACTCTCTCTCCTTGCACTCGCAGGTGCAATGTGCATGAGCACAAGTGCATGGGCACAGGACGATCCCGTGGAACCCACGCCGTCCAAGTGGGCGGATCCCGTCAAGCCGACAGAGCCCAAGTTTCCCGGCTATGAAGGAAACTTCGTGGCTCCCGTCGCTGGGGGGACATACTACATCTACAATGTAGGTGCAGAACGATTCCTTGGAGCTGGCTTAGACTGGGGTACCCGTGTCGTCGTCAGCAACCAGAAAGTGTTGACGACGACTGACTCCCAAGGGCTCAGTCCAAACAACAACTTCATCACACCCATCAAGTTGGAGGCATCAGGTGAATACTATTACCTCCAGCACTTAGGCACCAGCGCATCCAACAAGTACCTGTCCCATGAAGGCAACGCAAGCTGGATTGACTGCGGCGCTGACCGTCGCGGATTGTACGCCATTGTTGCACAAGAGGACGGCACCTATCTGCTTACACCTGACGATGCCGCTGAAGGCATTACCTTTGGTGTGGATGGCAACAACCTCGTAAGCAGTCGCGTAGCCTTCACATGGACAGACCTCCCCATCACCGTAGAGACAGACCCAGAGACAGGCGAACCCGCAAGCTCCATCATCCCCTGGGTCTCCTTCAAGTTTGTGGATGCCGGTGACGCAGAGTCTCTCGCTGAGTGGATTGCGTCTGCCACCGAACCATACGATGCCGCTCTCGACATCTACAACGCCGCTCTCGCCATCTATAACGTCAAGGTCGTGCTGCACGCCACGCTGGATGCAGCCGATGCAGCTGGCGTGAGCGAGGCTGACATCAATGCCGCTGTCGCTGTCTATGAGAGCGAAACGGCTACCGAAGCTGAGATCCTTGCCGCCAACACCGCCCTGCAACTCGCCATCACACTGGCGAGCGCTACCGACTACCCCGTAGATATCACGGGCGTGCTCCAGAACCCCGACTTCGAATATAGAGATGCTAACGGCGACCTCATTGCCAACGGTGTACTGCCTCCGGGATGGGACATCACGATTACCGGTAACAATCTCGGCCAACAGAACCGCACAGATACGAATGAAGACACAGGCTATTCGATAACGAATTTCATTGAAGCGTGGGCTTCAAGTTCCCTTGGCGACGGTGTGATTGCACAGACCGTCTATGGCTTGCCCGCAGGCATCTATCGTCTGGAGTGCGATGCCTCCATCTGCCACGACCCCGCCAGCGGCGACGGTTCTGACATCGTAGGCGCCGGCCTCTTCATCCAGTCCGGTGTCCTCAGAGCTACGACCCCCATCGGCACCCCGCGCCTCGGCGTTGCTCACTTCACCGTTGACTTCGACAACGACGGCGGCAAACCCATGACCTTCGGTCTTTATGCCGAAGGCACCAACGCCAACTGGCTGAGCGCCGATAACTTCCAGCTCTTCTATGTGGGCGAACTCAAAGAGTCTCCCCACTACAAGAACCTGAAGGAGTATCTGGAAACGGTGACGTCTGAATACAACGAGAACAGTACCTACTGCTCGGCCGTTGCCAAGGAGCAGATGAACAAGGCCATTGAAGATGCCGAAAACATCACGACGGATGCCAGCGATGACGAGTGCGATGCTGCCTACACCGCTCTGGAGGAAGCCCTCAAGGCCGTGAATGCTTCTGTCGCGATCTATGAGGAGCTCAATACCTATTCAAAGTCTGGCGGCCTCCTCGAGGAATATGCTTCGAAAACGGCCGACAATGAATGGGACAGCTTGAGCGAGCTGTTCAGCAAGATGCAGGAACAATGGCAGGATGCCTACACCGACGGCACCTTCACCGACGAGCAGGTCACCGAAGCCATCAACAGCATCAACAGCATCATCATCAACTGGATGAACGAGAATCCCGATGCGGTCAAGGAAGGCAACGACCTCACACTGCTCCTGCAGAACGCCGACTTTGAGAAGGGTACCTACTTCCTCGGCTGGCCCGAAGACGAACCCGGTTACAGCGAGGAGTACGGCACCATCCCCGGATGGACCATCTCCAGCGGCAACATCACCCAGATGAAGCACGTCATCGAGACCTACCACCGTAAGTTCGACTTCAACCAGACCATCAAGAATATGCCCGCCGGCGTCTATGACATCACCGTACAGGGCTTTGTGCGCCACGACGACACAGCCACCGACCAGACCATCTTCTACGCTGGCAACCTCGAGACACAGCTCATGGAGCGAAGCGCACAGTGGAGCGTTGAAGGCTACTACAACAGTGGCGACGGCAAGAGTGACCCCTGTGGCGGTGCCAACAAAGACGAGACCATCACCAACTCCCTCGGCGAGTCCGTCAAGGTGCCCAATGGCATGAGCGGTTTCTACTGGTGGGAGCAGGAAGAGAACACCGAAGGCGCAGACATGGACTATGCCAACTGGCAGCCAGGTGACAAGTACTACACCAACCACATCAAGGCTGTGCTCGAGGAAGCCGGTGACTTCACTATTGGTCTGAAGAGCCTCGGCACAACCGACTGGATTATCTGGGATAACTTCCAGATCAAGTACCTCGGCGACGGCGGCGAACTCTATGCTGAAATGGCAGAAGAGAAGTGGAATGAGCTCAAGAAGGTCTATGAGTCTGAAGCCTACAGCATCTACCTCACCGAGAAGGCCAAAGAGGAGTACACCACCATCGCGGCGATTGACTATACCGCCATCAGCGACCTGAAAGGTTACAATGAGTATGCCGCCCAGTGCGACGCACTGATTGCCTACATCAAGGAAGGTACGGAGCTCGCAAAAGCGCTTATGGACATTCTGGCGGACTACGGCAACAGAATCGCTGCCAGCACAGCGGAGACCTCTGACTTCGAGAATGGTCTCTATAGCGACTTGAACGAGAAACTGGAAAACATCGAAATGACAGACAACGACGAGCTGAAAGCCGCTCCTGCTGCCCTGGCAGAGGCATGGACCAAGTGCATCATGGATAACGCCGCTGAAGGCGAATTCGGCAACGTCACCGAAGTTATCTACAACCCGAACTACGTCTCCTACGAAGATGAGACTGAAGCCAGTCTCAACGGCTGGACTAAAGACTACGAAGATGGTGTCACCTTCGGCAACTTCCGCGCTGCCGACGGCGTAGCTGAGATCTGGCTCCCGAAGGGCGAAGGTACCCTCAAGCAGCAGATTGTCGGCCTGAGCGAAGGGTACTACCGTCTGACCGTGAACGGCTGGTACGCTCTCTTCAACGGCTACACCTCCGCCGAGTTCGAGAAATACTCCACCACCGTCAGAGCCTATATGTTCGGCGAGAGCAGCGAGGGTCGCTATGTCCAGCCGCTCAAGAACCTTCTGGCTGCCGGAGAAAGCGATGATCCTGGTCAGGAGGGTGAAGGGACATTCGAGTACACAGATGCAGAGGAAAATGTGGTAACCATCTACACCCCATGGGGTTGCGCAAGTGCATTCAAATTCTTCCAGTATGTGTTCGCAGACGATGTGAAGCCCACTGAGCTCGTTGGCGAAGATGAAAACGTCCCGACCTATCGCAACACGCTCGACGTGCATGTCGGCGCCGACGGCATCCTCACCATCGGTATCACCAACAAGGGTCTCTACGTGGAAGGCGAAAACAACGACTGGGCAGTGTTCTCGAACTGGACGATGAGCTACCTCGGCACCGAGGCTCCCGACGGCATCGCTGTCGTGGATGCTAAGACGCAGTCCGCTCCCGCCGTCATCTACACCATCGACGGCCGTCAGGCTGCCCGCCTGCAGCGTGGTCTGAACATCATCCGCACGGCCGAAGGCCAGGTGCAGAAGGTGCTCGTGAAGTAAACATTCCTTTTAGGAAAGGAACTAAAAAGAGGGTCTGGCAAGGCTGCCAGATCCTCTTTTTATCCGTTTCTTTTGGTCATTCCACAAAAAGCCACTATCTTTGCGGCATGAAAGGAAAGAATAAACAAAGAATTGAGCGCACAGCGAAACAAAAAGAAGCACACAAAGCTGTCTTGTTCGAAGCTGGTAAATTCTGCTTAGATATTGCAAAACTGGTTTTTGCAGGTGTGATTATTGCCGGTTCACACTTGGAATTCTGGCTGTAGGCGTCTTTTGCTTTTATGGCTTTTTACTCATACATTCATCAAAATAATACATTTGCAATGGAACTCATCATTTTATTCTCAACTATGATTGTCGTAGGCCTCATTGGCATTGCCATAGAATTTCATCGGATTCATAGTCAGTCAGTAGAATAAAACATATTGCTGCAATGAAAGGAATTGTATTGGCGGGGGGCTCCGGGACACGGCTGTACCCCATCACGAAGGGCGTGTCGAAGCAGCTGTTGCCGATCTTCGACAAGCCCATGATCTACTACCCCATCTCTGCGCTGATGCTGGCCGGCATCCGCGACATCCTCATCATCTCCACGCCCACGGACCTGCCCACATTCCGGCGTCTGCTGGGCGACGGCTCGGACTATGGCGTGCACTTTGCCTACGCCGAGCAGCCCTCGCCCGACGGCCTGGCACAGG
>ERZ842401.7689-NODE-7689-length-10922-cov-18.987577_pt1 | contig 10922 bp, 9 predicted proteins | sample MGYA00521270_ERZ842401 | MGnify/ENA primary metagenome ERZ842401 (study PRJEB31892, sample SAMEA3878208) | bioreactor metagenome | biome: Moose rumen | place: Sweden | collected 2011-10 | study: EMG produced TPA metagenomics assembly of the PRJEB12797 data set... | reverse complement strand
TTTTCGTCCTTTACTTCCCGAACAATCACCTCATTCATCGCACCACTCTTTTATGCTCCATACGGTATTCCAATGGGGTCACACTAGCCTGTTCCCGGAAATACTGACTAAAAAACGATGAGTTAGGGAAGCCCAACTTGTTAGAGATTTCCTTAATACTCATATCTGTCTCTTTCAACAACGAGTAACAATCTTGCATGGTACTCTCCGTTATCCATCGCATCGGATTCTTGCCACTCACCTTTTTAGAGACGGAGGACAGATATTTAGGAGAGATATGCAACAGGTCTGCATAGAAGGCAACACGTTGTCTCTTTTGCTCCTGATTGGAAAGTAACTGCAGGAACTGGTTGAAAATCTCTTTGTCGTGAATACTCGACGAGTCATTTTCTAACGTCATATCGTCATGACTCAGCAATTCTTCACATACCATCAATAACATCGTACGCAAGAAGGACACCATGATCTCACGAGACAGCAACGGCATCTTCTCTATCTTAAAGACAGACCGGGTATATTGCTGCATACCTTCTATCCAGTCGTTGCCCCCCACCACATAGATCTCCCGCATGTACATGGCTTTGTTCCAGATATTAATCTGGTTACCTAATACCGATTTCAACACACGGTCGGAAATCAACAAGGCTGTCGCCTCGGCATTTGTACTAATCAGTAAGGGCTCCACTATCTTACCCGTAGGAATCAGAAGCAGTTGCCCGGGAGTAACCTTTACCTGTTGGCTTCCTCCCATCTCTACAACGACACGCCCTGTCTTACAATACACGATGGAATTATACGACATCCTCATCGAAGGAAGTTCCGTAGCACTCCTCAAATTATCAATGAAGAGCACCTCATCCCCCATTACATGGAAAGTATTCAAATCTTGCATACGGCGTACCATTTCTTTTCCGCTGCAAAATTAAACATTATTTTTCAATATTCGACGTTCTGTTTTTCGTATATTTTGTTCCTTTATGCTAATCACTATATTTTATGAGGACATGAGAAAGAGGGCAACACCTGTCGCCCCCTTCCATGTCATGAATTATTCAGGGCTACACTACCTGCCAACAACGCTAATGTGATATGGCTGGAGCGTAATGTCTGGGCAGACAACAAGGACGGCATCCGTCATTGCCAGCAATTTGTCATCAACTACGAGGACTCTATCCGTCGCCGCCACCAAATGGAACAGGAAGCTATCATGCGTGATAGCATTGGACGATTGATGATACAGCAATCGAAGGATATTAGGAGGAAGTTGAAATAGCCTGAACTTGTTACTATCCTACTGACTCTACAACTGCCATAGGGGTTCCTGTCGCCAGTTTGACGGGAACCCCATCATGGCAGGATTTATTGACGGTTTACGAAGCAGCAGCAACTTTAGGTCACCAACGAAAGTGTTGTTGGCGTCAATGCCATTCAACCAATAAGCAATACAGCAGAGTTGGGCATATAGCGACTCTTCCCTGAACGTGAAGTTTGTAATCCACTTGTTGGGCATCACTTGTGGTGTTGCAGGCTTTAGCGGATATGCACGATTCCACACTCTGGCATGGTGGGCACAGTGGTTGCGTAGCGAAGTCAGACTCTCCAGCCAACTGGAAAGGAATTTGTGGTGATTCAGTCCAAACTCATGTGCGACATCGTGTTTCAACTGCGACTCACTGAAGTTATTGAAGAGTTTCGAGAGTTCACCCAACGAAATCACCTCCAGCGTCTTCCAAACAGGTGGCAAGTCTGGATCTGTGTATTTGCGGAAATGCTCACGGATATACCGCTCCTTAGAACGTTCCACTTCTTTCTTGATGGTGTCAAGATTTGTCTGGAAACGTCTTTGGTTTACTGCCTTCGTTGAATCCATAAACCAGAACGGGCCACATGTAGGGGCAAAGTGCTTGATGATTTTCGATCTGACATCCACCTCTATAGTCTGAATGGCCTTGAAAAGCAGAGCCTTCAAGTCCTTGTCGAAATAGTAACAAGCCAATACCTCTTCAAAATGACTGTTGGGTAAGAATTGGTGTGTATGGTGGTCTGCTTCCAGATGATACCAGTAATCTGCCAATCGGAAATAGCTGATGGCATCAAGAGCCTGTTCTGCCTTATTGGTGTCAGCAATAATCAGGCCTCTGCTTTGCAGTGTCTGAATCTGCTGTGCCAGCGTCATTGCTTGTTTGGTATATCTCATGTCTATATACAAAAAATGTCCCGCTGGGTACGCTGTTCTTATGGGAAGCGGGCGGGATTTGTCGGTGCAAAGATAGGCATTTTTATTTTATCTTCCAAGTTTTTTTGCAATTTTTTTGTCTTTTGAGTTTAAATTTCGAAAATTCTACGTACCTTTGTAGCTGCATCTGCCTGTTGCGGCTGTGATGTTCTCTGAGGAGAGCGGAGCCTGTGGGCGGAGCACTACATATTAGAAGGCGTTACTGACGCTTTGTTTTTGGACAATCGAACTACCACAATCGAGTGAGGACAAAAACATTGCAGGGGTAACTGCCACGGGGTGTAGCATATACTCTCCGTAGTGTGCTGCGAAGGTACGAGTTACCTTCATAAGCACACTTTACGGTGTATAGTATACTCCCACGTGGGTGTTTCTCTGCCTGTTTTCCTCATTGGCTGTGGTAGGCCAGATTGTCAAACAGGCAGATGTCAAGCACCCACGTCTTCTTTTGTGTAGTACATATATTTAAAATCAGTCGGGTTTGGGGTGCTCCCGATAAAAAGTATTGAAGCAATGGAGCAACCTAAAACATTGAAATCACTGTATGAGTCTGAAAAGGATTCACTTGCAAGGCAATTAGACCAGTTGGTATTGCCAAGAGATGCTAAAAAGGTGGAGAAGATAGTGACAGACCATCTTAATAGTCTGCTTGATGCGACAGGCGAATATCGGCAGTCACTCACGCAGTCGGAAGAATATATCCTTCAGTCTGCCATGAGCCTTCTGAATGCGCAACAGGCTATGATTGGGGCTTTGACACCGCAACTTGATTCCCCGCAGCATTCTGATGCAACATCTTCCACGAAACCTACTAATGGGGCCATCTCAAAGGATCAAGCACCATTGGTGGTAGGCGGCACTGTAGTTGGAGGTGCAGCAGGAGCTATCATCTTTAACACATGGGGTGCTCTGATTGGTGCCATTGCAGGAACGGCAATAGTACTTTATTGTGCTGCTCAAAAGAATACCAAGTCTTCTGTCACTCAAGAAGTGAAGAAGCCAGCATCCAAGAAACTTGATGTTTCGGCTTTTCTCACCATAGTGGGAAACATTTGTGAGAATGTTGACAGCATACTTGAAACCTATCGTGTGCAAGTGAATAGGATAAAGAACGTGTATGAGCAGAAGGAGAGACCGACACTGCAGAGTGAATACGGAATGCTTCTGGAGCAAATAGGCAACGTGTGGAATGCTTTCGAAACCAGCAAAGATGCCATACCGGCAAAACTGCAAACTGCAATAGAAATGATGGCAGAGAGCCTTGAGAACTACGGTTTGAAAATAGAGAACGGAAAAATAGTGAATGAGTAATGGCAAAGTTAGTTACACCTGTAAAAGGAAAGCACCTGTACGTAGTTGGAATAGACTTCGGGCACGGTGAGACGTCGGCAGCAATCTGTCCTATAGAATGGAGTAAAGATGCCGGTCTGAGAGAGTCGAATGTGACGGACATCGACATGGATATTGCCGCAAGGAAAAAGGTAATACCATCTGCTATCTGTCGGAAGGATGGCTATAACTATATCGGCGATGAAGTGTTTGAGCACGTCACCGACAATAATGGCATCCGGCTGGCCTTCAAGCAAAAGCCTGTATCTCTCGACGGCGAACAGGAGAAGCTCATGACAGACTACATGGAGGCCATATATAAGCGCATCAGAGAGAGTTGCACAGAACTGAAAGACGGCAATCACATCGTGTACATAGCCCGACCGTCAGGCTGGATTGACGAGGCGAGTAAGGAACTCTATCGGCAGATGGCCCTCAAGGCAGGCATACCGCTCGGTGGACTTACCTCAGAGTCGCGAGCCGCCATTTATTATGCCAAGAGCCCAAGCGTAAACTTTGCCAATGAAATCTCGCGCGGTGCCATCGTATTCGACTTGGGGTCCAGTACACTTGATTTTACTTACCTTTCAGATGACAACAAACCAGTAGACTTCGGATATAACCTCGGAGCAAGCATCATTGACAATGCCATCTTGGAGAGAATGGTTCTGAAGGATGAGAAAGTGAAGGAGTTTGCGGAAAAGTTCCCTGAATACATCGATTCTTTGAAGTTTAAGGCACGCAAGTTTAAGGAGTACGCCTACAGCCGCAATGAGAATTCGAAATCCGTTGGAGGATTTCCTCTTGAAAACATCATCCCCGACAGCGAACCTTCAAATGAAGACTACGCCGCCGTTTACGTGAGACTGTGCGTGAACAACCTGGCAGAGCTGAACGCCCTTGTGGAAGAAGAGACACACTATTTGAGCAGTCTGAAAGAAGCACTGTTAGATTTCAAGACCAGTAAGATTCCCGGCAAGTCTATCAATGGTGTTTTCCTGACAGGTGGAGCCAGCCGTATGAACTTCATCCGTCCATTGATAGCCGAGACGCTCTCACTGCCACTTGATAAGGTGAAGATAGACAATGACAATCCCTCACTCACAATATCGCGCGGCATAGCCTTGTTGGGTGCAACCGATGCCATAACTACGGTGCTGGTGGAAGAACTGAAAAAACAACTGCCTCAATTGGTCAGTGATGAGTCAAAGACCGATTCGCTTAGTAGAAAACTTGCAACTAATATCACAAAAGAAGCATGGAATGTTGTTGAGAGTACTTGTCACAGTTGGATAAATTATGGCACGTCTACCAATGAAGACGAACTTAAAGAAAAGTTGAAGAGAAACATAGAGATTTTTAAAAATAGTAGAATCTCAGCAATAGTAAACGATACTCTTCAGGATTATCTGCGTGTAGGAAGTGAAGATGTCAGAAAGAAAATGAACGAAATCATTAGCAGATATGCACCTGGACGTGAGATTAAGATGTCTGGTAAAGTGAAAATTGACAGTGTCGGAGACATCAGCAGTAGTTTGTCAGATATGTCGGCTGCCATTTCTGAGATATGCGATTCTATCTCAAATTGGGTGGGAGATGCATTGTGGGCCGCATTGGGATTATTCCTTTGGGGTGTATTTGCCGTTGGTTATTATATCATTAAAGGTGCCTATAACTTCTTCCGAGATGATAAAGACAAACGCAAGGATAAGGCTGATAAAGTCTTAAACCAGAAAAACGAAATCTGTTCTGAGGTAGAAAAAAAGATTATAGAACAGTTGAAATCCAACATGTCCTTTAAAACTAAAGTTTCAAATGCTCTGAGTAACTACTTCACAGAGCAAATGGAGCAAAACCTACAACAAGTAACTATACCTATTGAATAACTATGGCAAAAGAACTGACACTACAAGAGAAACAAGCATTTGAGCCAATGGCCAAGGTCTTGGCGGCTAACGGCATAGCTCAGTCTTTGTCGTTCACGTCGGAAAGGAAATACCTCAATGGCATATCCAGTAGTTCCATGCTTCTGTCGTTGGAGCTAGCTACTAAGCGGAGCGACCTTCCTGCCGCGCCCTACTGGATAAAGATAAGCCAAGTAGGCAAGCCAGTAGAGAATAGTGCAGAACAGTGCTTCACCGCTATCCAGAAGATACTTACAGCCTGCCATCTTCCCAGTAAGACTCAACTTATATTTTTAGTGAATGGCAAAGATGGGGTATTCGAAATGTATTTGGGTATCAGGTCGTACAGGAAAGACCAGGTGGATGCCACTTTTGCTGACAGCCTGAACGACTTTATTAAAGGCATTTGGCCTGGAATGAAGTGTCAGAGGGTAAAAGGCAATGTGGATACTATCCGCAAGAGTATTGATAGCCAGTATGACTGTATAGATGCTCTGACAGGTATCCCTTCAATGGAAACCCAATACAAAACGGTATATCCTGCCACTATCGACACGCTGTTGGCTGGTATGCAGAAGAAGAACTTCACCTATATGGTGATAGCCGACCCAATAGAGGAGGCTGATGTGGATGCTATGCTCTATCAGGTAAGAGACTTTGGAGGACAGGCAGAGTCGCTAAAATCGTTCAACTACTCTGAGAACAAGTCGAGCAGCGTGAGCATAGCGCTGAGCAAGTCGAAGTCTATCTGTGACGGCACGAGTGAGAGCAAACAAGAGAAAAGCAAATGGGGGATGGTGGGTGCTGGCCTTATGCTGGCCAGTGCTATGTTTCCACCAGCAGGAGTCCTGACTACAGCCTTGGCCATTGCTGACGGTGCCAATACAATAGCTGGCTCCAACTTGCTTGCAGAGTTCTCGCCATCGAAGACCACAGGCATATCTCATTCAGAAACGACCACCGAAGGACGCACTGACACCACATCAGACACCTCAGGACAGGCTATCAGCAGCAATATCGTGAACAAGCAGATAGAGGCTGTGGGTGAACATCTTTTCTATCACGCAAAGCGTCTGGAAAGCGGAAAGGCTCTGGGCTGTTGGTCTGTGGGCGTATATCTGATGGCAGAAACGCCTCACGATATACAGGCCGCATCCATGCAATTGAAGTCTATAGCCAGTGGGCAGGAGTCTATCTTTGAACCCGTCAGGATTCACCATATTGAGGATGTCCTTGGTAACTACTTGCCACAGACTTTAGGCAATATGAGTACTCCTGTCATTCGGATAAAGGATGCCTCTGGCTCATACTTTGAGCATCCGTTGGGCCGACATTTCAGCGACTTGCGCACAGTGCTGACCACAAAGGAGTTGTCATATTTCGTCAACTTTCCATTGCGCAGTGTGCCAGGTATCAGTGTGGTAGACAGTTCGCCGGAGTTCAGCCTTAATGCGCCAGAGACAATCTCTGACAGCGAGGAAATTGATTTGGGCAAAATGCTTTACGGTGGCTCTGCCACAAGCATTCCCTACCATCTGCCCTCGTCCTTGCTTGCCAAGCATACACTGCTTTGTGGCATCAACGGCACAGGAAAAACCAACACCGTGCAGGCCATTTTAGAAGGTATAGGCAATGTACCATTCCTTGTAATAGAACCGGCAAAGACAGAATATGTAGACTGGGCTATTGAACATAACAAACGACATCCCGAACGTCCAGTGAAGATATTCATACCAGGCTGTAGTTCTTATCGAGACCGTAGGACTGGAGAGCCAGTAACAACTGAGCGGTTGAGGCTGAATCCCTTCGAGCCAGTATGGATTACTGAGCAGCAGACACCCAACGTGCTCTCTCATATCGACCGCTTAAAGTCTACGTTTGCGGCGGCTTTTCCGATGTATGACATTCTGCCTGTATTGTTAGAGGATCTCGTATATTCACTCTACCAGTCACCTACGACTAACTGGATAGGCAAAGATGCCAACCCACAGTTTGGAAAGACTCTTCCACCTACGCTGAAAGGTATGGCCTTGCAGGTAGACAAAGTGATAGAGGCACATGGATATGAGAAGCGAGTTGGTGACAATATGAAAGCATGTCTCAACACCCGTATTGCTTCATTGCGACGAGGGTGGAAGAAGGATATGTTAGACACGCTCCACTCTATTGCTTTCAATGAACTGTTCGACCAGCCTTGCGTCATTAATCTGTCGTATGTAGGAGATGACATAGATAAGTCGTTCTTCATGTCTGTCATTCTTCAGTTTCTCTATGAATATCGTACCGCTCAGGCTGAGGCGGGATTGATAGACTTCAATGTCAATGACTGCCGTCATCTGACAGTAATAGAAGAGGCTCACCGAGTGATGCAGAAATGCGACAAGGTGGACGAACCTCAATACAAAACTGCAATGATGTTCAGCAACATGCTTTCTGAAATCCGTGCCTATGGTGAGGGTATGTTCCTTGTAGACCAAGTGCCAACTCGACTCATACCTGACGCCATCAAGAATACCAACACCAAGATTACACACCGTCTGGTGTCGGAGGATGACTGCAAGGCTGTTGCTGAGTCGATGGGGCTGAGTAAAGAACAACGACTGATATTGCCAAAATTGCTTGTAGGACAGTGCGTAGTAACGACCTCTCTCTCGACTGACAAATACTGGATAAAAGTAAACAAAATGAAATAAGAAAATTTATGCTGGAAAATATAGAAGACATCGCCTCTGCTGCTTCTGATGCACAAAGCGTGGAGCGTATCTCCGACTTGGAGTTGGAGTTTATAGGTGAATGTATTGATCCGCCTAAGCCAGAGGAGTTGGCTATAAGGATTGATGACATTACAGGCGGAATGCCTCCCAAGGCAATTGATAGCAATCCTCAGATAGCTGAGATGCTTGAGCCTATCCGCGACCAAATTCCTTCAAAGTATCTGGAGGCACCTAACGATATGGAACAGGTGTCTCAGATATCAGACATGATGGCAGATACCATCGAACTGCGCCCTGAAAATTGGAAACAATTGTCACAGGAAGAACGGCTTGCAGTGCTTAATGACCTTGAAATCAAAATAGCAGAAATAGAACATCGACCACCTTGTCCTATTTATACTAAGGACATGGGACCAATCCAGCAGATGGGCGACAAACTATATGGAAGTATGGGGGTACACCAAAGGAGCATATTTGGTGAAAGCATCACCATTAACTCGCGACTGCTCATGGGTGACAGCCAAGCCTGTTTCAAGGAAACACTAAACACGCTGGTGCATGAAGGCCGCCACTCTTATCAAACATATAATATGACTGAGCGGGCAACGCATACCAGTCAGGGCGACCTGACCAACTGGCACAAAAATATGGAGAAATTTGGTTACCAATCCGTACAAAAGTGTGGTTTCAAGGCATATTGGCTACAACCAATAGAGGCTGATGCCCGTAAATTTGCAGAAGATGTATTAACCGCTTACGAAAAGAAGATATGAACACCAACGATATCATTAAGTTGCTGATGCAGCAGGATTATACAGAGAAGGAAGCAATAGTCACAGCACAAGAACTCTCAGAGCTTTCGCCACAATTGGAAGCCCTGTTCTGCCAATGGGTTGAGAATGGCTCTGAAGGAGATTATACAGCAGAAGAATTCACTCTGTTAGAGTTGAAGAAGAAATTTGATATGACCTATCCTGCAGCCTTGCTTACCATCGACTGGCTCTTGAAAGACCCGCAAGTGGCTAAGGTAGCTATTTGTTCTGGCGTTAGATAAGATTGAGTATGAGTGTATTCATATTAACAGCCCGAAATTTCATTCCGCTTAATGGAGGGCAGATGATAGAACGTGGTAGACAGATAGAAGTCTACGTGAATAGTCCAGGCACTATGGCGAGCAACATATTCGTCACCCGTGATGGAAAGGAAGCTGTTGCGCGAGCTTTTGCTTTACACGGCATACCTGCAACTCCGAACTACATGACAACGGGGAAATGGGATGTGCAACCACTAAAACCTCAATAGCAATGGGGCGTCAGTGCAGCAAAAATAGCACTGTCAGATTGCATAAGTGAATGATGGTATGACTACAGGTCATCAGAACCGAATGTGCCCACTACTAAACTTTCAAGATAGAAGTGCAATATCTCGGGAGTATAAACAGCCTCTCTCTCCGCAGTGCTCAGACGTTCTCGGAGCGCAGCGACGAGGTTGTTTGAGTCCTGCGGAGAGGAAAAATCATCCAGCAATGCAAATAATAATAAAAGGGAGACCGCCGTCTCCCCAAGATTAAGTAATTTTGCATTGTCTATGTACAAACACTTAACCCAGGCACAAAGGTACTACATTTATGTGGAACGACAAAAGGGTAGTACGCAAAAATCCATCGCTGAGGCGATAGGAGTGAGTGAGGCGACCGTCAGCCGTGAGATAAAGCGCAACGGTGGCAGGAACAACAGCTATAACTTCCTTAGGGCGCAGGAGAAGGCCGACAGTCGGTGTCACCGCACTCCCGGCAATCGTGCCACCAGCGCCACGCTCAGATGGCGCGTCAGGGAACTGCTGACCAGGGAGCAGTGGTCGCCCAAGCAGATAGCAGGGCGGCTGAGGAAGGAAGGGGAGAGCATCTCACATGAGACCATCTACGCCATGATACGGGCAGACGAGACAGGTGAGCTCGCCAAGAACTGCCGGCACAAGATGAAATACGACAGGAAATCATCCAGGAAGCACGAGACGAAGGCCACCAACATCAAGAACCGTGTAAGCATACATGAAAGGCCGGCAGAGGCAGACGGCACGCGCTTCGGTGACTGGGAAATGGATCTCATTGTCGACAGGGAGCAGAATGCCATATTGACGCTTGTAGAGCGCAGCACCGACCGTTTCCTCATGGAGAAGCTCAAACACGGCAAGCAGGCAATGCCGCTTGCCAAGGTCGCATGGAGGCTGCTGCTGCCCTACAAGGGAGAGGGACTGAAGACCATCACCACGGACAACGGCTCGGAGTTCGCAGCACACGAATGGCTGTCAAGGAAGCTGGACGTGCCCATATACTTCACGGACTCGTACTCCTCATGGCAGAAGGGAAACATCGAGAACACCAACAAACTCATAAGGCAGTACATACCGAAAGGAACGAACATCAGTAGCGTGACAAACAAGAGAATAGCAACAATACAGGCTAAAATCAATAGGAGACCAAGAGAAAAACTAAATTTTCTCACACCGAATGAGGTCTTTTTCAAACATTATTGTTAATTTTGCAAATAATTCTTGCACTTGCTGGTTGACTCTATAGAATGTGCCCACTACAACTATCACCGTAATAATCTGGCGATATTATTTGGTGATTTCAAAACATTGTTATACCTTTGCACCCGATAGCGAGTCATAAAACGGCTGAGGGCTCAAAGTCGGGAGTTCTTTGAATGCAATTCATAGCAGAATGAAGAATTGAGA
>ERZ842401.7688-NODE-7688-length-10923-cov-7.191020_pt1 | contig 10923 bp, 9 predicted proteins | sample MGYA00521270_ERZ842401 | MGnify/ENA primary metagenome ERZ842401 (study PRJEB31892, sample SAMEA3878208) | bioreactor metagenome | biome: Moose rumen | place: Sweden | collected 2011-10 | study: EMG produced TPA metagenomics assembly of the PRJEB12797 data set... | reverse complement strand
TTGTCTTTTCCGGCAATGCAGCATAACCATAGCCTAACCGCAGCGAGTGCAGCCGAGAAAAATCCAGTGTCAATGCAGTCTTGCCGTCAGCCGACACGGTATATACCGGCATAGGCAGCACCCTTTCCTTGCCGCTCGCCACTTCGAGGATAACCGAACAATACTTCCCGTCCCTAAAATCATTATACATAATCCGTGATGAGAAGTCCGGCCCCAGCCATTGCGCCATACATCCCTGCTGCACATTCCACGTCCGAGTCTTTGCCAGAACCCTATAGTTAACGTTATCGTTGACGTTGTAGTTATCGTTAAGGTTAACGTTAGGGTTATCGTAAAGGTCCAAAAGAAGTATTTCTACTTCGTTGGTTGGATCTGGTTCAGACCACGTATCTTTCGCCCGCATACAAAGCATATACCGCCCTGTAGCATCCCACGGACTTTTATCGTAGTACCCGAAGAAATACTCACTATCCTTGTCGTCAGGTGAAATCCTAAAAATATCCCCCTCCGACGTAATCTTAGGACTGATGGCATACATCAGTCGCTGGTATCCCCGCTTGATGTATTTCTTCACTCCAGGGTACTTGTTCAGCTGATAGTTTATTTTTTGTTCTATGCTCATAATCTTATCTCAATATCTCTTTCATTTCTTCCACAGTGCGTACATAACTCAACCCAAAATACTTGTCGCACACCTTCCTCTGCTCCTCCGTCATTACTTCACTATAGTCTGCAAATATCTGGTAAAAATCTTCATTCTCCTGCCGGTTCACCATGTCCTTACTCATCCTCTCTGAAATGGCCATGTTTCCTTCGCCTTTTTTGTTCAACGCTCGCGTATGTATCTCCTGTCTTACAATCCAGTGCGGCTTGTTCAGGTACGAGCAATACGCCAGATGGGTTCCCGTGGAGTTCGACATCGTAACATCCGCCAACTTTATCATCGTCTTCTGCCGAGACAGGAAATAGTAATCGTACCTGTGCCCTGAAGAGAAAATCTTATATCCTTCGGCAAGCAGTCGTTTCTCTATCTCCGGATTAATATCACTCCAGAACAGCGAGATTACCACAGTTTTGAACCCGCTCTTGATGCTGTTAATCTTTTCTATCAAAGCATCCAGGTCAAAACTCACACTTTCCCCAGTTCCCGAATGGCTGAAGAATACCAGCAGTGTCCTGCCCAGTTCTTTCTTGACCTCGGCAAACCGCATCTCGTCATAGTAGTCAGGAGCATAGTGAATGTACGGGCCTATAGGATACACTTCTTTGTTTTTAATCACAGCTTCAATATGAGCCTTGCGTACATCTCCGAAGGTCAGCAGTTTTTTAGCATACGTTATTTTTTCAGTCTCCTGTACGTATGTTCCGAAGAAATAGCCGTGTTCCGCCAAAGCGTTGATATAGTTCTTTGAAGAACCTATGTACTGCCGGAGACTCCAGCCGATGCCGAAGCAGTTGTTGTCCGTCAGTGGCTCATAATAGCATTTGGGAAGTGGCCGGGCAATACCCTTGTAGTCAAACAAGTCCAACTTCGACCGTTTTTCTACTTCCACCTTAAACGTGGGGTTTCTCCACTGTGAGACCTTGCAATAAAGGTAACTAAGCAACTTCGATTTATAAACATTCTCCTGTAAACTCATACTTATATACACTTAACTTGTTTTCCAAATAGCTTACAAAACTCTTCTGTTCCTCCCCATCCTTTTAAAAAAGACCGGTACAATTCATCATTATCGGCCAGTCTTTTGGCAAAAGAAACAGAACGGTTCGTATCTCCTAATATCGGAGCGTAGTATAAAACTGTCGAATTGGAACCCACGAACAGATTATTGTTGTTGCAGACCGCAAGATTCTCCAAATTCTCTGTGATAAATAATGGATTATGAGACGACAGTGCACTCAGCACCCTTTGTTTTGCCTCATCGTTTTTGTGATCGGCCGGATGCAGTTTTATATACACTGCTTTATTCCCGACAGCAATGTCATTGATAACCTTTTGAAGCACCTTCAGATATGTTTCATCATCAAAAGGTCTTCCTTTCGAACTGATTCGGTCTGCCACAACCACCACAGAATTTTTGATATCGCTCTGACTAAATGGACGCAGGAACTTAGTTCCCACTGTCTCAACACTCAGAGACGTTTTCAAGTCTATTCCTTTGTAGGCATCGTCAGAAAGCCTGTACAAACGTGTATTTATGGGCCTTACGCTATCACAGGACACACCGGCGACAAGACCCTTCACATTCTTATTCGAAAATGGAAGAAGAAAGTCAATCAGAATGCCCTTGAGAAATCCCTTCCTTCTTCTGCTGGGTTCGCTTACTATATTGCGAGGCGAATAGGCGGAAAAACCTTCTTCAAAAAAACAATACTTTGCGAAATACCGTCGCGACGGGAAAAAGAATTGGAACGGCAGATAAGCGCATATCTCTTCCCCAGCGTACAAATCCTTCCATTTTCGTCCTTCCTTGTAATAAAACTTAATTCTATCTTTAAATCCGGTTTTACTCCCATCATAAAGAAGACCGTTCGCGTATCGTTCTGGCAAAACTGTTCCCCGCTCTGTAACGAACCGACAGTCCGCTATGGACAACTGTTTGGTATTGATAATCTGATCCGCTACCAGCAAATGAAAGTAGCTTTCTACATAGAACAGATGAATCATAGGACTCTGATCAGCCAATAATCAGTTCACAGAATTCTCTCACACACCCCTCCCCGCCTTTCTTCTTCATAACTGCGATTCCGGGTATGTTCTTCACCTTATCACAAGCATCAACTGGACAAGCCGCATAGCCAACAGCAGACAATAGTTCTATGCAGTTCACGTCATCACCGATATAAGCAACTTCCTGCATGGAGATTCCCATTGCTTCTACTATCTCCTCCACGGCAGCCAGCTTGCCACCGTCACGCTTCCCTTGAATCAGATAGTCAACCTTCATCTTCTCCGCACGACGGCGGTTCAGTTCCCTGTCCTCGCTGGTCACTATGGCAGTTTTGATACCAGCTTCACGGAGCATCCCGAAGGCCATACCGTCACGGGTGTTGAACTTCTTCAGCTCATCACCGTTCTCACTATAGTACATGCCCCCGTCGGTCAGCGTGCCGTCTATGTCAGAGACAAACAACTTGATAGTTGGCTTATCGGCAGGCTTCAGGAATTCCGACTTATACTTCCTCATCAGTTTCTCCAGAATCATCCAGTCATCCGGCTCGTCGATCTCAGTAGCGGTATATTCCGGCATCTCATAGATGCCAATCTTACCTCCGAGACGATTGCCGTTGGAAAGGATGTTCTTGACAGTATTGATATAAAACGCACCATTCTCCATCAGCATACCTGAAAAGTTCTGTCTGCGAGGGCGGTTCATATAGTCGTAGTTCATACTGCTGCCATCCTCGTTCCAGAAGAAACGGTAGTTGCGAACGCAGGTCAGCATACTGTCAAACTCACCTTTGCTATACTTCTGCAATGCTTCCGAGAAGTGAACGGTTTCTGTGAGCGGAGATGTGGCCTGCACCAGCATAAAGATGTCTGTCTCCGGCAAGCACGCGTACTTGATATATTCCAACATCACGCTCTCTGTGCTGGCCGTATCACAGGCATTCTCTGCTGAACGACGATACAGTTTCGTTTTCTGGTAGTTCTTGCTCTCCACTGTTTTCCAGATCTCATCGGAGTCAGTGGCAACAATTACTTCATCCACCTCTTTACAAGCCTCTAATGCCTCTATATTCCAGCACACTAAAGGCTTGCCGCAAAGCGGTTTGATATTCTTCAGCGGGATGGATTTTGAACCGCCCCGAACTGGTATAAATGATATTACTTTATTCATAGAGGTATATTTACTCTTACCCCATCCTTTTTTACAATAGTGCTTCCCCTTGATACTACGGTACAATTGTCCGGAATATCCTTAGTAACAATTGCTCCGGCTCCAATTCTTACATTATTTCCAATATGAATATCACCAATAACGATGCAGCCAGTTCCAAAAACAACATTATCTCCGACCGTGGGTCCCTTAGGTGTTTTGTTCGAACCAATGGTAACATTCTGGAATATACAGCAGTACTGCCCTATACTATCGGCATTCAGCTCCGTAGAGTGTCCATGTTTTATTAAAATACCCCCCCAATTTTTGCGGGTTGAGTTCTAATAAAGAAAGTCCTTTCTCCAGGCATATACATATTCATTATCCGCCCCAAAATACCAGAGCGTCTATAGAAAACATTTCTGTACTCGGGGTATGCCATCATTAGGTAAGCGAATGACAAGACAGGACTAGAGTAAGGACAATATCTATGCTTCAAGGTAATCTCTTGGTCTAACTCATATTCTTTTTTACTGCTACCAAAGAATCGAACCAATAGGTGGATAAATAAAAAAGGAAGTTTAATGTAAAACATAGGATTAGAAGCCTTTCACTTGGTTTTTCTTGAGTTTATTACGCTGCACCATTTCGATGTCCAGCACATCCTTATTCTTATAAGTAAGTGCTTTGGCTACAGCACGGCAGTCACGAGCGAGCTTACGTACACCATCAGGTTCCAAAGATGCCGCGTGATCCGTACCCTTCCAGGTGCGGTCGAGTGTATAGTGACGCTCTATCCACTCAGCTCCAAGAGCCACAGCAGCACTGTCAACGGCTATTCCCAGGTGGTGACCCGAGAAACCAATCGCCTTTACACGGCTGGCATACTGTTCCCGCATACGGGTCAGTTCCAACAGGCAGATGTCCTCAAAAGGCACGGGATAACCGGACGTGCAATTATATAGCACAAGGTCTTTTGCCCTTCCGTTCTGCTCGAAGAACTCCACAATCTCTTCCTCCTCAGCTTTTGTTGTCATACCAAATGACATGTGGATTTCTCCACCGAAGTTATCGCACAGGTATTGGAGCATAGGTTTGTTGAGGTTGCAGGCAGACGGAATCTTGATGAGCTTGGGCTGGAGGGTTGTAATCTCCTTAGCCGAGGTCACATCCCACACACTGGTACTGTACTCCACGCCATACTCATTACACCACTCCTGCAACTGGCGGTGCTGGTCAAGCGTGAACTCCAGGAACTCGCGGTGTGCACCGTATGTCGGCCCGTAACTGTTCTCCGGGTGCGGATGCGGAGCATTATACTCCTCGGGGGTCAGCAACTCCTTGTTGCAACGTTTTTGAAACTTCACCACATCTACCTTGCAATAAGTAGCAGCGGTCATAATCATCTCTCTAGCGATATTCATATCGCCCTTGTGGTTGCAGCCTATTTCTGCAATAATCTTTGGTGCTTTCATATTACCATAATTGAATTGTTAATTATTTCTGTTTATTGTGTTTTAATCATAATGATTTTCCAGTAGCATCCACCCAAACGCCATCACCTTTATACCAAACTGGTTTCCCTAAACTGGTATCAAAATACTGATACCCGCGTAATATATTATTTAGTTTTGGCCTTCTAGACGTGCTACCCGAGGTAAACGCACAATTCTCCAAGATGACAGACTGCCTGTCGTAATACTTACCCCCTTTATCATCTACACAAACAAGATTATAAAAAGGCGTTCCTGTCTCGTTAAAACCACCACTACAATTACGGAAAGTCACTAGAGGTGAAGAACCGTTTGTTCGGATGACTGTAAAGAAAGCCAATTCATCATCTGATATCTTTTTCAGCGAGGATGACTTATGGATGGAAAAGAGACAATTGGAGAAAACAATCTGATTGGAATTTCCTGTTACCCTGAAATAATTACGCATATCAGCCTTAGAAAATCCATACTCATCAGCCTTGCCCTTAGTGAGAATTGCATCCAAATTGATTGTGATTTCTTTGCAGGAGTCCATATTCAACACAGCTCGGCAATCTTCCGTCCCACAGGACTGAAAACCTATAACGGAACAATCTTTCAACTCAAAAGCAAGTTCGCAACGGTCTGCCCCACAACAAACGAGGTTCGAATACAAAAGATTATCGAACTTGTAACCAACTTTGGCATCACTCACACTACAGTCTTCCATTGAAACAGTTGTTCTCAGTCCTTTGGGGCTTTTGAATACGAATCCATTAGATCCGTAGCATTTCACTCGCTTAAGTATTTGTGTCCAGCTCTCATCATAGACACATGTATCCAATTGTTCAAGATGTATTCCGATAAGACGAATACCAGAGCACTTGAATGAGATATAGATACCAGTATTAGCGAAGGTACCACCATCCTGGTGCATTATCTTTAAATTTTGGACCAAACAGTCAGAAGCCCTTGATCCTGCACTTGGCTCAGAAAAATATAAAATCTTGGTACTCTTTACATTCTTGGGGGTTATCAGCACGGTTCTGTCAACGTCCAATCCTTCTATAATTCTCCCGCGTTTTGAGACATTGATAACATATTCTTTACCTTTCTCTGGCGATACGAAATATTTTTTAGAAGGATTTGCATTGGAAAAGATGGTGTGAGTGAAGACATCAACGCATCGCTGAATGGCTAATCTATTCTTTTCAGAATATTTCAATGCATCTTTATCGTCACATGCCTTCGCACCGAACCATTCGGGGTAAGCGACTTTCACGTTCCAACTTCCTTCCAAGGTCACATTTTCAGCAAAAATCTCCACAGGTTGGGCATCTATGATAGTTGCATTACCCACTAATATTCCATTTACAATTCGTCCTCCCAGAAAGTGCAATACGCTACCTTCAGAAAGACGCATCGTCTGTCCTTTTAAGTCATAATCTGTTTTAATCTCTATAGTATTGGAGGCCGCATTTAAACTGACAGCTGATGCAAACAAATAAAATATGATAATTTTGATTGTTCTTCCCATTTCTAAAGTTTCTCTGAAATTTGTTTCATTGTCGTGGTCTTTTTTTCTTTCATTTGCCAGTTCCACATTACGGGTGTCAGAGTCAACAGAAAGAAGTAAGCCATTTCAAAAACGTATGCTGGTCGTTGATAGTAAAGAGCCAACCAAAAAACAATGAACAGTATTGCTTTACCTGGCTGCTTTTTCAGAACACTGAAAGGATATAGCAAATAAAACAGTAACACTAAAATGACATAAATGATTCCATTATCATAAATAATCATTTTGTAGGTCTGAATGCCCGGAGCGATTGTGTTATGTGCTCCTACACCTTTGCCAAAAAGCAAATCATCGCCATTTCTTAGAAAGTCGGAATAAACCCTATCAAACGAATCAGAGCTTCTGTTATCACCCGCTAAATGGCCATCTTCAAAATTAAATCTATTCTCAAATAATATACTTACCTCGGAATAATTCTCACTTAAATACCAAAAACCTACTCCCACTATGGCTCCAATTAATAGTATAGTTGCTATGCCTTTAAAATTCTTGACTTTCAAAATGACAAGAAAGAAAAAAGAAACGATAAAGAAAAATAAAGATAATGACAGTATGCCAGAAATAAAAATAATGATATTATGCCATTTCTTCAGAGAGTAGTTCTCTATTAGTAAAATAATAGCAGCAAGCGTTCCTACAGCACCGGGTTCATCCAATAAAAAGCTAAATCTAAACGCATGGTCAGGATGCATCATGTCATTGGGAACCACAAGCATCGGATATTGGAAATAGGTGTGATCCTTGTTAGCATTGCTCGCATCTATGACATAATTCGGCAAATCAATACCCACATAAACCACCAGCACAAACACTATCATCGAAATAGCTAATAATACAGCGTATATATTTCGGCAATACTTATACACATCCACCTTGTACAGTTCATCCGAAATAAATACCAGGATTATAAGGATTGATAATATCGACGAAGGCGTTATTTGTCGAAGGTTATACAAATACAACAAAAATAATATTATAATAAAGCCTACCTTACTTGATGTCAGTTTGACCTTTCCTATAAAAAGTGGTATAAAACCAAAAAGAATCATAGCAATGCCTGGAATAAAATTTGTCCAGACATAGCTAGGCCTTAATAATATGACAAATGACACGGCGGCAATGATGCCAACCACCTTTTTCCACCCCATATCCTAATTCTCCTGTTCCTTCCTAAATAAATTAATATATCTTTCTGCCACCCTCCTACAATCATAAAGTTCACAGGCAATCTTTCTGGACTCATGTGAAATCTCTTTTATCTTTTCTGGATGGATCACCAAATCTTTTAAAACAGAATAAATCTGGTCCTCATTGGGGATAATATCAATCACCGGGTATTTTTCAACTCCAAGAGATTTTTCATTTCCATCTTCATTTCCTCCAAGGACAACCTTCCCCATAGCCAAAGCTTCAACGGCATTCATTCCCGCACTGCTCGCATATGCCTGATCTATCAGAATATTGGATTCTGCCATAATTTCCATATATTCTTTAAGAGGCAAATGAGATACTATCTTCAATTCAACCTTTTCAGGATAATCATTTTTGATTCTCTTCATCGCAGGAATAATAAAATCACTGCCTTTTTCATAATACCTGTTCACACCATGCATAATCACTATTTTATCCTTTATCTCATTCTTAAACTCTACGCTTTCGACATCAAACGGCAATGGTATGATTGGATACAGTTTGTAATCAAACTCATCTTCAAAATATTTATATGCTTCATAGTAATCAATTGTTATAGGGATAACACCCTTTACCATATGCATATAGTTATTGAATGATGATGAAACCCGAGGATTTGCAAGGTTTTTTTTTGATTTCTCCATATAATAGGGACTTTTTTTATTCCTGTTCGGGAAAAAACGGTCAAAAATATAATCTCCACCACATGCAGAAAGAAATATCTGAGTTGGATCCTTTAGTAGTGATTGTATTTCATTTATTGATATCATATCACTAAAGATATTCTTGCCTTTTTGGAGAAATCCCAAATTAATTATAAACGCCACATCCCAGTCCTTGGGCATTCTTGCTATAAATCGATGAAGTTTAGGTGCCGTAAACAGTCTCTTTATGCGATTCGACCCTTTCACAGAATGTCCACACAGGGTTATATTGCTCACATCTATATGATATGAATCACTGTCTTGCTTTATTCTCTTGAAGCTATCCCCCCAGCTAAAGACAAAAGACTCATGCCCTAGAGCGTGGAAACCTCTGCTGAGATTCTTAGAAAAGGCACTGAATTCGCCTATTATTAATATCTTCATATCCTTTCTATTGATTCTTTCTCATTTTTTTCTCAACAAATGCTTTAATTTCTATCCGCTTATTCAATTCATTCAACGAGTAAGCCGTACAAATAATGAATAATATCCCAGATGGCAGATACACCCATACGGATTTCCATAAGAGCATGAGTGTAAGAGATGTAACTACCATAATCAGCTGTATTGCAAAAATCTTCAGAAAAGACTCTGAAAAGTTAAAACCATAACGATGTCTAGAGATCAAATAAACCTGTGCCAAGTATATAATGTACCCAACCGCAAATGATATACCCAGTCCGGTTAAACCGTACAGATAATATCCAACTATATTCAGCCCAACACAGTATATACAACTCGAAATCTCATTGATAATAAAAAGTTTAGACTCTGCTTTAGCGAGAAAAACATACGAGACGACAAACGAGGCTGCCTTAAAGAGCATTCCTGAAACAGCAAACATAATATAGTCATTGGCAGGAAGGAATTCTTCAGAGTATATTAATTTGATAATGAAAGGCATCAACAATATACAAGATATAATAATAGGTGTTATGATAAGAAGAGCAATCTCTCCTTGCTGATTGATTACCTCACGACAACGCACATTATTTTTGTTTACGGACGCCAATCTCGGATAATAATCGGTGCTCATGGCCGAGAAAACCATACCTACATATGTATGTGTTATAAGTAAACCGGCAGCAAATAGCCCTACCTCATCTACACCTCCTTGCTGACGGATAAACCAGCGAAGAAGATAGCCTGACAACGAAACAAGGATACCGCTCACACTCATGGCAACTCCCATCTTAAGCATAGACTTTCCATTCTGCACAGCTTCACTAACTTTTACCTCTACCTTCTCGACAGGCACCTTTCTGGAATAAAACCACGATAGCAACAATGCTGTTGCTGAAATCAGCACCATTGTAGGTACAATACCTTTTACTCCCAGCCAATAATAAAGCGGAATACTAACCAATAACCCTACCGTCGAACCTATTGCAGAGGCCTTCGCCAAGTCTTTCAACCGTCTCATCCCCTGCAAAACTACTTTCTGACCTGCACAAATCTGATTTAACAATAATGTGGATGACAGAATTATAAATCCCCAGGTAAAATCACCATTGCCAAATGTCCATTGGCTCAATAGCGGAGAAAAGATTAGAGCTGCTACTAACCCAAGCGTACCAGTCAGCCAAACTAATTTTCTGACGGTTGCTACTGTCCGGCCAATTCTCTTTGAGTCATTTGTACCATTAGCCTCTGATATATCTCTTACTGCGCTTTGCTCCAAGCCAAAAGCTGTCAGACTCTTGATAACATCCAGCGTTGACTGGTACAGGCCTTGAATACCCATACCGGCTGGGCCTAATAGAACCGCAACAAACTTCGACTTGATGATACCAATCAGTATCTGATACACCTGCACCCCTCCAAAAAGCGAAGTGGCTTTGAAGATACTGCGGTAACTCGAAGTCTGCGACGTGCTTTCCTCCGGCTTTTCCTCTGATTGTATGATGTCTTTGCTTTCCTCAGACACGGCTATTATTCTTACTTAAATTCGTTGATAAGTCTTATCACTTCTTTCACATCACTCTTTGTTATCGTCGGCCCTATCGGAAGACTCAACTCCTCATCCGCCAGCCTCTCCGTAATCGGCAGCGACAGCTGTGGCACATTCCACACCTCCTTGGCATAGCACTCCTGCTTATGGGGCGCAATGGGATAGTGAATCACCGTCCCCACACCGTTCTGCTCCAAGTAGTCATGCA
>ERZ842401.7687-NODE-7687-length-10923-cov-78.163692_pt1 | contig 10923 bp, 7 predicted proteins | sample MGYA00521270_ERZ842401 | MGnify/ENA primary metagenome ERZ842401 (study PRJEB31892, sample SAMEA3878208) | bioreactor metagenome | biome: Moose rumen | place: Sweden | collected 2011-10 | study: EMG produced TPA metagenomics assembly of the PRJEB12797 data set... | reverse complement strand
GAATCTATTTTGCCATACTTATCGCCATTGGCGTATGGGCAAGTACGAAACGTAAGAAGGGAGGAGCCCTATTCTTGGCAGAACACTCGCTGCGCTGGCACCATATCGGATTCTCGATGTGGGGCACCAACGTGGGGCCTTCGATGCTGATAGCCTCCGCCTCGGCAGGTTTCACGACAGGTATCGTCTCGGGCAACTACGCCTGGTATGCCTTCGTGTTTATCGCCCTTTTGGCCTTCGTCTTTGCACCCCGTTATCTAAGTGCCAAGGTACACACCCTGCCTGAGTTCATGGGCTTGCGCTTCGGACAGTCTACACGCAATATCCTGGCGTGGTACACCATTGTGACCATCGTCATCTCGTGGTTGGCGCTGACGCTCTTTGCCGGTGGCATCCTTATCCGTCAGGTCTTTGATATTCCCATGTGGATGTCAGCCTTGGTACTGCTCTTCATCTCGGCGTTCTTCAGCATGCTAGGCGGACTGAAAGCCGTAGCCTATACCAATGTCTATCAGATGATTCTACTCATTGTCGTATCGCTCGTACTGGTCATCGTGGGACTCGACAAGGTGGGAGGCATACAAGCTCTCGTCGATAAGGTCCCTGCCGACTATTGGGTGATGTTCAAGCCAAACTCCGACGAGGCATTCCCATGGTTGCCCATCGTGTTGGGCTATCCCGTGATGGGGGTGTGGTTCTGGTGTACAGATCAAAGTATGGTACAGCCCGTGCTGGCCGCCAAGGACCTGCGTGAGGGACAACTCGGTACTAACTTTACGGGATGGTTGAAGATTCTGGATGTTGCCCTTTATATTCTTCCTGGTATCATTTGCTTCGCCCTCTTCCCGACCTTGGAGAATCCAGACGAAGCTTATCTGACGATGGTGGAGAACCTGTTCCCTGTGGGTATGGTCGGACTGGTATTTGCTGTGCTAACAGCCTGTTTGGTATCAACCGTCGGCTCTGCACTCAACGCCCTCTCCACCGTCTTTACGATGGACATCTACGTCAAGCGTTTCCGTCCTGATGCCTCACAGCGTCGCATCAATTTCGTGGGGCGCATCGTGACCGTTATCGGTGCCACCATTGCCATCGTGCTCACCGTAGCCATCGACAGCATCAAGGGCCTCAACCTCTTTAATGTATTCCAGTCCGTGCTGGGCTTCATTGCTCCCCCGATGGCTGCCGTCTTCGTACTGGGCATCTTCTGGAAGCGTTGCACCACACGAGCCGCCAATTTCGCCCTCACCATCGGCACTGTATTCTGTCTCGTGGTGGGTGTGCTCTACCTCTGGCCGCCCGAGTGGCTACAGTTCCCCTGGCCCCACTTCATGCTGCTATCGTTCGAACTGTTCGTGATACTGGCTGTTTCGATGGCCGTCATCTCTCTTACCGACAAGGACAAGACCGTCTATGAGATTCCCGCTCCCGTTCGCGGGGGATTCTCCAAACTGGCTGTCGGCCTATGGACGGCACTGGCCATTGTCATGATTAGCCTATACGTATTTTTTAACTAAACCTATCGACTTCATATGAAACGAATCAACATCTACGAAGAGGCCAACCGTTGCCTTCTCTGCCAGGATGCGCCCTGTACCAAGGCATGTAAGACGGGTGATCCAGCAAGAGCCATCCGCGCCATCCGTTTCGACAACCACAAGCCCGCCTTGAAATGGGTTGCCGACTGTACCGATGCCGACTTGGAAGCTGCCGAGAAGGCCTGTATCCACTACAACTGGCCTATCCGCATCAAGGAACTGATTCGCTCCATCAGTCCCGACGATGTTCCTTCCGACAACTATCCCGACCTGAACATCGACTTCTGTGGCATCCCTTGCGAGAATCCCTTCTTCCTCGCCTCCTCTGCCGTCTGCACCAACTACGAGATGGTAGCGCGCGCCTTTGAGGCCGGCTGGGGCGGTGTGTTCTATAAGACCATCTGCCTGCAGGACATCAAGGAGGTGTCTCCCCGTTTCGACGCCCTCCACGGCAACGGCACCAAGGGCGACTTCTATGGTTTCCGCAACATGGAGCAGTTGAGCGAGAATCCGGTCGATGTCGATTTCGACATCCTGAGCCGTCTCAAGAAGAACTATCCCACCAAGGGCGTTGTTGCCAGCATCATGGGACAGACCGAGGAGCAGTGGATTGAGCTGGCCCTCATGGCTGAGAAGGCCGGTGTCGATGCCATCGAGCTCAATTTCTCGTGTCCGCAGATGCGCCTTGCCGGCATGGGTAGCGACGTGGGCCAGAACCCCGAGGCCGTCAAGTTCTATACCGCTTATGTGAAGCGCTCGGTGAAGATACCCGTCATTCCCAAGATGACGCCTAACATCACCCACATGGCCAGCCCTGCCAAGGAGGCTTTCTTCGCAGGTGCCGATGCCATTTCCGCCATCAACACCATCAAGTCCGTCACCATGGACCCACTGGCCGAGGTGTCGGGTCGCCGTACCGTCTCGGGCTATTCCGGACGCGCCGTCAAGCCCATTGCCCTGCGCTTCATTCTCGAGATGGCAAAGACCGAGGAGATGAAAGGCATCGAGTTCAGCGGCATTGGCGGCATCGAGACGTGGCGCGACGCCCTGGAGTTCATCCAGTTGGGCTGCAGCAATGTCCAGGTGTGCACCGCTGTCATGCAGTATGGCTATCGCATCATCGACGACCTGAAACTGGGTCTTCAGCGCTATATGGTCAAGCGGGGTGTCCGTCATCTTTCCGACCTGGTTGGCGAGGCTGTCGATACCTTCGTAATGCCCACCGACCTCGACCGTCAGACCATCATCTATCCCAAGATCAATCGTGAGGTTTGTGTGGGCTGCGGACGTTGTGAGACCTCCTGTAGCGATGGTGGTCATCAGGCCATCGTCTTCGACACCGCCACCCGTCAGCCTCGCATCGTAGGCACCAAGTGTGTGGGTTGTCACCTCTGCCGTCTCGTCTGTCCTACGGGCGCTATCGAGGTTACGCGTCGCATCGACAAGAAAGAAGCATAATCACTAAAACATAGAAAACTACCAATGAAGAAACTCCTCTTACTCTGTACGGTCTGTTGCTGTTTCACGGCAACAGCCGTATCGGCTCAGGGTCTTACCGACATGAGTCGTAGCAAGCAAGCCAAGATGCAGAACCTGCCCATGGGCGCTACCCAGTGGACGGGAGGCTTCTGGGGCGACCGTTTTCAGATGCTCTCCACAACAGGCATCTGGTCGATGTGGGACACGTGGAACACGCCCTACGAGACCATTGACGCCTTAGGCCTTCATGGCAGTCATGGCTTTGCCAATTTTCAGGTGGCTGCAGGCACGGTGAAGGGAAAGCACCACGGTCCTCCCTTCCACGATGGCGACATGTACAAGTGGCTCGAGGCCTGTGCTGCGGTCTATGCCGTGACCAAGGACCCGAAGATTGACGCCCTCATGGACCAGTTCATCGAGCAGGTAGCCCTTGCCCAGCGTGCCGACGGCTATATTCACACCCCCGTGGTGATTTCAGAGCGCAACGCCGGCATCGACACTCACAGTCTCACAGAGAATGCTGCCGGTATCGAGATTGGCAAGGATCAGAAGCACGCCTTCGCATCGCGCCTGAACTTTGAAACCTATAACTTGGGCCACCTCATGACAGCTGGCATCATCCACAAGCGTGCTACGGGCAAGACCACTCTGTTTGAGTGTGGCAAGAAGGCTGCCGATTTCCTCTACAACTTCCTGACCAACGACGCTGTGGAGCTCTCACGCAACGCCATCTGTCCCAGCCACTACATGGGTGCTGCCGAGATGTATCGCGAGACAGGCGACGATAAATACCTGACGCTAGCCAAAGGCTTGATTGCCATCCGCGACAGCGTGACCAACGGCGAGGACCACAATCAGGACCGTCATAAGTTCCGCGACCAGTACGAGGCTATGGGACATGCTGTGCGTGCCAACTACCTCTATGCCGGTGTGGCTGACCTCTATGCTGAGACGGGCGAGGCCCAACTGAAGAAGAACCTCGAAGCCATCTGGGACGACATCGTGAATCATAAGATTTACATCATGGGCGGCTGCGGAGCCCTTTACGATGGCGTATCGCCCGATGGTACTACGTATAACCAACCCTCCATCCAGCAGATTCACCAGGCCTACGGTCGCCAGTTCCAGTTACCGCAGGAGGCTGCCCACAATGAGATTTGTGCACAGATTGGCATGATGCTCTATTCGTGGCGCATGTTCCAGACCACCGTCGATCCCAAATATGTCGACAACATCGAGAACGAGCTTTACAATGGTATCCTCAGCGGTATCTCACTCGATGGCAAAGACTTCTTCTATACCGAGGCGCTACGCCGCACCAAGGAGTTCCCCTACACTATGCGCTGGCCCAAACATCGTCAGCGTTACATTACCTGTTTCTGCTGTCCACCCAACACACTACGCACGCTCTGCGAGGCTCAGGAATATGCCTATAGCATCAAGGGCGACACGCTGTGGGTGAACCTCTACGGACAAAACACGCTGAAGACCAAGGACTTGGAGATAGAGCAGGTGACCAACTACCCCTGGGACGGACATATCAAACTAATCGTCAAGAAGGCTAAGACGTTGCGTAGCATCCGCATGCACATTCCCGGATGGGCTACCGACATGTCGCTCAAGCTGAACGGACAGTCCATCCTAGCTGAAGACCTGCGCCAGCCCCGCAAGTGGAAGAAGGGCGACACTATCGAACTCGACCTGCCCATGAAGGCGCGTCTCATCGAGGCCAATCCTCTGGTTGAGGAAGCCAAGAACCAGATTGCCATCATGCGTGGACCTATTGTCTATTGCCTGGAAGGTCAGGACATCGAGGGAGGCCATCGCATCAACGACATAGCCATTCCTGCCGATGTGCAGTTCACCGAGAAAAAAATCACGATGGAAGGTCACGAGATGATAGCCCTCGAAGCCAATGTGCCTTTAGTCAACCAGGACTCCTGGAACAACAACCAGCTCTATCGCGAGCTGCGTCCCGTCAAGAATAAGAAGGTACATATCCGCCTTATCCCTTATTACGCCTGGGACAATCGCGGCATCGACGACATGTCGCTCTGGCTACCCCTCCAGAGATAACAGAAAAAGATGTGCAGAGAGAATATCCTATGAAAAAAATACTCCTTTTCGTCAGTCTGCTGTGCACCATAGGTTTGCAGGCAGCAGAGATTAACATCACCCCCGACTCGTCGCTGACCGATGCCATTCGTAAAGCCCGTGAGATGAGACGACTGGGGAAGTCTACCGAGGTAACTATCAACCTAGGGGCTGGTACGTATTTCTTGTATGAACCCTTGCGGTTGCGTCCTGAGGATAGCGGACTGAAGCTGGTGGGCAAGGATGCCGTCATCAGTGGTGGCATGAAGATAACGGGATGGAAGAAACAGGGCAAACTGCTAGTAGCTGATGTGCCCGACTTCAACGGTCACCCTGTGGACTTCCGACAGCTGTGGGTGAACGGAGAGAAGGCAGTCAGAGCACGCGACGTGAGCGACTTTGAACAGATGAACCGCATCCGCACCTACGACAAGAAGAACCACATTCTGTGGGTGCCACGCAAGGCGGTGGAGAAAATCATGAAGGCACCCTATGCCGAAATGGTACTGCACGAGATGTGGTGCACCTCCAACCTGCGCATCAAGAGTATCACGCTCCAAGGCGATTCGGCTGCTATCCGCTTTCACAACCCAGAGGCGAAACTCCAGTTCGAGCACCCCTGGCCATCGCCCATGACACCTGACACGAAGCATCCGTCGCCCTTCTACCTGACGAATGCAAAGGAGCTGATAGATGAGCCCGGCGAGTGGAATCATGATGTTCGGGAGCATAAATTGTATTATGCACCGCGAACAAATGAGAAATTAGGAATTAGGAATGAGAAATGGGAGGCCGTTGTTCCCGTTCTCGAGACGCTGGTAGAGGTCATCGGTAGTGCCGAGCGCCCTGTACGCAACATCACCATAGAGGGCATTACCTTCAGCCATACCACATGGATGCGCCCTTCGGAGAATGGTCATGTGCCCCTGCAGGCTGGCATGTATCTGACGGAGGCCTATAAGCTACGCCCACAGATAGACCGTCCGAACAACCACAAGTTGGACAACCAGGGATGGCTGGGACGTGCCGATGCTGCCGTAGAACTGCGCTATACCGAGGATGTCAACTTCAAGGACTGTCGCTTTGAGCATCTGGGTGGTTCTGGGCTCGACTACGTTATTGCCTGTCGTCGTGGCACGACGACAAACTGTACATTTAGGGACATCGCCATGAATGGCTATGTCTGTGGTTCGTTTTCACCCGAAGGCCTGGAGACTCACCTCCCCTATCAGCCTACCGACTTCCGCGAGGTGTGCACTCAGCAGGAGGTGAGCAACTGCGAGTTCTACAACGTGACCAACGAGGACTGGGGCTGTGTGGCCATCTGTGCCGGTTATGTCAGCGGCATCAACATCGAGCATAACACCATTCACGATGTCTCTTATACGGGCATCTCGCTGGGTTGGGGATGGAACCGCGACCTGGTATGCATGAAGGACAACAAGGTGCATGCTAACCTCATTTACAACTATGCTCAGCACATGTACGACTGTGCCGGCATCTACACCTTGGGCAACCAGCCTGGCACTCTTATCTCAGAGAATGTGGTGCGCGACATCGCTAAGCCCAGCTATGTACACGACCCCAACCACTGGTTCTACCTCTATACCGACGAGGGCTCAAGCAACATCACGCTGAAGGACAACTGGACACCCGAAGAGAAATTCCTGAAGAATGCTAACGGACCAGGCAACATCTGGGAGAACAACGGTCCACAAGTCAGCGATGAAATTAAAAACAGAGCAGGAATCAGAAATATCAAGAAATAACTATGGCGGAAGCAAATTCTTCACTTTTCACTATTCACTCTTCACTTCCCACGTGGATATGGTATCCGGGCGACTTCGAGATATGGCTCGGCAACATTTTCAACAATCGCAGAACGGAGCGTGGAGCCATGTTTCCCCCGTTCTGGAAACAGGACTCACACTATGTGACGGTCGAGTTCTCGAAAGCCTTCTCACTTCAGAAGGCTGAGACCATCACTATCGCTTGCGAGGGACAGTTCAATCTGGCACTCGATGGAAAACTCCAGTTCGGGCAGCCCAAAACTTTTGAGGTGCCTGCTGGCGAACACAAACTCAACCTGAAGGTGTGGAACCAGGCCACTCCCCCAGCCCTCTTTATCGATGGCGAGACCATCAAGACCGACTCCACCTGGCTAGCTACCTACGAGGACAAACTGTGGATTGACGAGAATGGTGTGGCACACGGCTCAGGCATCTACGTGCCTGCTGCACATTGGAACTTCGACAGCATAGACACCCCACCCTCCACCTATCAATTAGAGCGCAAGGAACTCCGTCCTGTAAGCTGCGATAACATCGCAGCCAACGGGACCCTTTACGACTTCGGACGAGAGACCTTCGGCTACCTCAAAGTAAAAGGACTGAAGGGCTGCGTTCGCATCTATTATGGCGAGAGTCGTGAGGAAGCCCTGGACAAGGAACATTGCGAGACGCTGGATGTACTCTCTCACCTCTCCGCTCGACCCTCAGGTCGCTTTGCACCTTCAGGTCAAAGACCTCTCACCTCTCACCTCTCTTCTAAGGCTTTCCGCTATGTCTATATAGAAAAGGAGGAAGGAGCCAACTACGACGAGGTGATGATGGACTACGAATTTGCCCCTCACGACATCAACCATAGCGGTTCGTTCCGGTGCTCTGACGAGGAAATCAACCGGATATGGGAAGTGAGTGCCTACACGATGGATCTGACCACTCGCGAGTTCTTCATGGACGGAATCAAGCGCGACCGCTGGACATGGTCTGGCGATGCCATCCAGTCGTACCTGATGAACTACTACCTGCGCTTCGATACGGAATGTGTAAAGCGCACCATCCGACAATTGCGCGGCAAAGACCCTGTGACGGCCCATGTGAACACCATCATGGACTACACCTTCTACTGGTTCAAGTCGGTACTGGACTACTACCAGTACACCGGTGATGCAGACTTCGTTCGTGAGATGTGGCCCAGGATGGAAACGCTGATGGACTATGTGCTCTCAAGAACTAATGCTGACGGTATGGCGGAAGGACAGCCAGACGACTGGATTTTCGTTGACTGGGTGGACTTCCCCATGCACAAGCGCGGCACGTTGTGCTTCGAGCAGATCCTGTTCTGCAAGGCGCTAGAGACGATGGCACTCTGTGCCAAGGTGCTGGGCATCAACAAAAGCGGTTATCGTGTCAAGGCGGAAGAGCTGCGCAACAAGATTTACCAGACCTTCTGGAGCTACGAGGACAAAGCCTATCTGCACGCCATCGAGGATGGAGTGATGAACCGCCAGATAACCAAGTTCCCCAACATGTTTGCCATCATCTACGGCATGGCTTACGAGGAGCAGCGCCGTGAGATTATGAAGAGTGTGATGCTGAACCCCAAGGTGGACCCCATCACCACCCCCTATATGCGATTCTATGAACTGGAAGCCCTCTGCATCGACGGCCTGCACACCCAAGTATTGCAGGAGATGCGCGACTACTGGGGCGGCATGTTGCGCGAGGGAGCGACATCGTTCTGGGAGAAATATGTACCCACGGAAACAGGTACCCAGCATCTGGCCATGTATGGTCGTCCCTATGGCAAGTCGCTGTGCCACGCCTGGGGAGCCTCACCCGTCTATCTGCTGGGCAAGTACTATCTGGGCGTGAAGCCTACCAAACCCGGATACGAGGAATACGAGGTGAGACCTGCCTTGGGCGATCTGGAATGGATGAAGGGCGACGTGCCCACGCCGCACGGCATGATTCATGTGGAGATGGACCGCAAACAGATAAAAATACGTGCCACGGAAGGTCGCGGCACGCTGTATTATAAAGACCAGCAGGTGGACATCCAGCCCAACCAGGAGGTGGTCGTCAGTCTATCGTAGAGAACACGTAAGCCGTGTGCGAACGGAATGTCTCGCCAGGACGCAACACGGTAGAAGGGAACTGCGGTTGGTTGGGAGAGTCAGCCAGATGCATGGCCTCGAAACAGACGGCAGAGCGACGGGGATAGTAGATATTCTGCTTGCCCCGCGTGTTACCCTTCAGACCGTTGCCCGTATAGATATGCAGGACGGGTTCGGTGGTATAGACCGTCATGCGCGTCTTCGTGGCTTCATCGGTAATGATGGCAGCAGCCTTCCGGTCGCTGCCTTTTGTTTTCAGCACGAAGCTGTGGTCGTAGCCCTTGGTCACCCGCAACTGGTCGTCATCGTCGTCGATATGCAGGCCAATCCGGGTAGGTTTGCGGAAATCAAAGGGTGTTCCCTTCACCTTCCTCATCCGTCCGTCCAGGTTCTTCTGGGCATCGAAGGTGGCCATTCGGTCGCTGTTCACCCACAATATTTGATTGGTAATCTCCTGGGTGAATAGTCCTGAGATGTTGAAGAACGAGTGGTTCGTCAAGTTCAGCACGGTAGGCTTCGTCGTCGTGGCCTCATAGCTGATTTCCAACCCGTTACGGCTGCTGAGCGCATAAGTCAGAGTGACGGTCAGCTCGCCAGGGAAGCCATTCTCGCCGTCAGCAGCAACATATTGCAGGGTCAGGGTACTGTCCGTCTTACTTTTCAGCGTCCATACGTGGTCGGCAAAGCCAGGATAGCCTCCATGCGAGGTCACGCCCTTGCCATTCTCCTGCAAAGGGTACTCTACCCCATCCAACGTAAACTTGGCCCCTTTGATGCGCCCCACATAGCGGCCTACCGTAGCCCCGTAGTTCTGACGGAACCGTCGGTAATCACCCACATTGTCGAATCCCGTTACGCAGTCCCTACCCTCATACAGAAGTGACACCAGTCGCGCACCATAATTGGTCACACAGGCCTCCATGCCCCGTTGGTTCGTAATGGTATAAAGCCCCGTTTTCTTGCCGTCAATGATGCTATCATAGCGGGCTGGATCCAGTCCTGAACGCGTCAATTGTTGTGCACAAGCTGTCCCTGTACACACTATGAGCAGCAATACGATTGCCAACTTCCTCATTTCTCTTTCGTCTTGTTGATGTAGATGACAACGCCGATGACTACCAGCGCTACTACTGCGATAATGTCCAATACTCCCATTGTTTTTCTCCTTAATTGATTAGTTTTGTGGGGCCATGTCAGGGCGCTTGCCGTCACGAGGACCACCCTTATGGCCATGCTTATGCTGTTTCTGCCAGCTCTTATACTGATCAGCGGTCAGGATGGACTTCAGCTTCTGGTCATAAGCCTTGTGCTGCTCCATGTGCTTCTTCATCTCAGCCTTCTGCGCATCGGTCATCTGCGGACGCTCGGGACGCTGCTGATTGTCTGTAGCCTCACTCTTGCCATCGGGCTTGGGACCACGGGGACCACCCATGCGAGGACCACCCTTGAACATATCCTTATACTCTTTGTTCAGCGCCAGCACCTTGGTCTTCTGATCATCAGTCAGGTTGAGGTCCTTAGCCATGCGAGCAGTCATCTCCTCGGGTGTAGGTTCCTTCGGGGCTTTCTTGTCACTCTTGTCATTTTGTGCCATCATCGCTGTCATTGACAGGAGGGCAAACATAGTCAATACTAATTTTCTCATTGTCGTTGCTTGATTTTAATCGTTGTTCTTGTCCTTTTAGACGGTGCAAAGGTACGGAAAGTTAAACCGGCGGCAAAAAATATTCAGCGAACAGCCATTTTCTCAGCGCCAATCCATCAATAGTTACCAGTTATTTCATCTGGGATAACGAGTCGGAAAAGGGAAAAAATGTGGAAATACTTTTCCCATTCAAATCTTTTTCGTAACTTTGCGACATTATTTGAGACAAAACAAATCTTTTTAACGTTTTATATTATGCAAAAAAAACT
>ERZ842401.7686-NODE-7686-length-10926-cov-47.673259_pt1 | contig 10926 bp, 10 predicted proteins | sample MGYA00521270_ERZ842401 | MGnify/ENA primary metagenome ERZ842401 (study PRJEB31892, sample SAMEA3878208) | bioreactor metagenome | biome: Moose rumen | place: Sweden | collected 2011-10 | study: EMG produced TPA metagenomics assembly of the PRJEB12797 data set... | reverse complement strand
CAACCTTGCCAAGGTTGGGGTCGCGGGTCCGAGTCCCGTTTTCCGCTCTTTTTTAATATACAGGAAAACAATCCCATTTCTAATGAATTTATATATACGATATTTTGACAGCGAGATACTTGTCTCTCATGTCGATGAAGCCATTGCTTTTTTGGCCGCTATTGAAGAGATAGGGATGAATCCGACTCTTGAGAAAGACATTCGCGACTATGCTGCAAGTGATGTCTTCTATCCCAAGCGCTATAAGATTCGTCCTCGCGTATACTTTATTATTATCAAGACTGAAGCTGCAACCATGCAGGACTTCAAGGATAAGAAGGCTGTTCATGTGAATGCCGGAATCGGTGAAAAGACGTCGGCTCCTGTGTTGGTGAAGTTAAACGAGGAACGTTTTGGATGGTACGAAGGGACGATAGATTTCAAACGTGTCCTAATGGTTCCTGGTACGGGTAAGTTCCAGTATCGTGACACGCATTTCGTGGCGTGCTGCAAGGCATATTCCGGAATGGATTGCTACAATCGTATTGTTGATCATCTGAGTGTGCGTGTTGACCCCCGCAGTCAGTTTCCGTCTGCTAAGGGAAAAAATTTCAAGTTCCGCTATCTCGGACAATGTAAATAATTGTGAGGCTATGCCCTATGAATAAGGTTATGTTGATAGGCAATGTCGGTCAGGAACCGGAGATTCGCTATGTCGACCAGGGCGTTGCTGTTGCACGCCTGCGTTTGGCAACGACAGAGCGTGGCTATACGCTCCAGAACGGTACACAGGTTCCAGATCATACTGACTGGCATAATGTTATTCTATGGCGCCGGTTAGCTGAGATAGTAGAGAAATACGTTCATAAAGGTGACAAATTGTATATTGAGGGTCGTATCCGTTACACTACTTATGACGATAAGCAAGGTCAGCGGCGTAGCGTGACTGAAATCTGGGCAGACAATTTGGAAATGCTAAGCCCCAAGTCGGCCTCGACTGAATAATCATGGACGAATATTTACAACAATTATTAAACGGAGTGACGCCGTTGTCACCTTCATGGGGTGCCATAGTTGCCGGCGTTTTGGCTTGTATATTGTTATTGGTATCAGGTTTCGCCTCTGGCTCGGAGATAGCTTTTTTTTCTTTATCGCCATCTGATTTGAATGAGCTGGATGACGAGAAGTCGGAGGAAGATGCCAAAATCCGCATGTTGCGAGACGACTCGGAGCGTACGCTGGCTACTATTTTGATTACGAACAATCTAGTAAACGTGACCATCATCATGTTGTTGAATTATTTCTTTGCACATGTGGTGGATTTTGGGGAAGCCTATTGGTTGCATTTTCTTTGCATCACGATATTGCTGACCTTCCTGTTACTGCTTTTCGGCGAGATTTTGCCGAAGGTCTATGCACGCCAGCATCCTCTTTCTTTCTGTCGCCGTACTGTCAACGGCATTCTGCTCTGCAGGACGCTGTTCTATCCTTTCTCTACCATTCTGGTGAAGTCTGGTCTTCTCGCTGACAAGGTAGTCAAGCGTGAAAACCGTGTGCTGAGCGTCGATGACTTAGAGCAGGCATTGGAGTTAACAGACAAGGAAGATATCAAAGACGAGCAACGTATGTTGGAGGGTATTGTCCGCTTTGGCGATGAGACGGCTAAGGAGATTATGACGTCGCGTCAGGATGTTGTCGACCTGGACTTCAAGGCCTCCTTTGCCGAGGTGTTGCGCTGTATTGTCGCCAACAACTATTCGCGTATTCCCGTCTATCAGGTGAACAGCGATAATGTTCGTGGTATCCTCTATATCAAGGACTTGCTGCCGCATCTGACGAAAGGTAGCAATTTCCGTTGGCAGTCACTTATCCGTCCTCCATACTTTGTGCCTGAGACCAAGAAAATTGACGACTTGCTGAGAGAGTTTCAGGAGAACAAGGTACATATCGCCATTGTCGTCGATGAATTTGGTGGTACCAGTGGTATTGTTACGTTGGAAGACATTCTGGAAGAAATTGTCGGCGAGATTAATGACGAATATGACGAGGATGTCAAGAACTATGTCCGCATCAATCCAAATACATTTGTTTTCGAAGGCAAGACGCTACTCTCTGATTTCTACAGAATAGTGAAAGTTAGCGACGATGTCTTTGAGGATGTTGAGGGTGACGCCGATACCATTGCGGGCCTGTTACTTGAAATAAAAGGTGACTTCCCGAAGCAGCATGAGAAGATTGACTATCAGAATTTCACCTTTGAGATACTCGACATGGAAGAGCGACGCATCTCAAAGGTGAAGGTTACTATCCGCGAAAAGAATTAATTCCAACCGAAGCGGCTCCAGTCAATTATCTGGTTCCATTGATAGTAATTGTACGTGTCGAGGATATAGTACGGCGTGGTATTGTAACTGCTGGTGTTGATGGGAATGAACATGCTGACACAACCATAGAGTGACTGGTCCTGATTGAAACTTCTGAAACCTATCTGAAGAATAGCAGACATCGTTTCCCATTGCATGGACATCTTATGATAAGGTACAGCCTGTTGGTAAACATTATCCCATTGGACGAAGGACTCTTCGCTGGTGACAGATTTGACCAAGGCTCGCATATCATAGAAAATCGGAGTAGAGTAGTACCAATAGTAGACAATGCCATTCATGTTGGGACTCTCTGGATAATGGGGGTAGGTTGACGGGTCTAAGACGTCGTGTGTAGCCTGTGCCAGATATTCGATATACTTTGTGTCGATAACGGCCAGGGGAACACTATGGCTGATATAGGCCCCCAGATAATAATTATAATAGGTGTCAATGATGCCTTTATACATTTCCTCGCCGTTCTTGAAGAAGTAAGGCACAATCTTATTGTAAGGAGCTCCGTTGCCGGGTATCTCCGCAGGAGAGCCGATGAGGTAGTCGGTGACATGACGCAGTTCGTAGCCAACCTCTGCACACATCATATTGCAGCAGTCGGCAAAGATGAAGTCCATTTTAGGTACGTTGCTAAGTGCCTCGGCCATCTGTCTGATAGTCATCCATTTCTCAGTGTTAGTGCCGTCATCCTTGCCTTCATCCATTCCATAGGAGCGGTGAAGCTTGTTCTTGGGCTCAAGCCAGCCGTCAGCATGGCCCCAAAGTACCAGCCCGAAACCATCTGCCTGGACGTTGTCAGTCATCCATTTGACAACTTCGGCAAATCGTTCGGGATTGCTGGAAGAGAAGTCGGTATCATAGATTTTCTTTTGATAGACCTTTCCGCCATGCACCTCTATAATATAAGGAGTGCCTTTTGTTTCAGCTTTTGACGAGTTCAGGCTGTCTACAAACACAAACAGCCGTTGATTGTCACTCATCGACATGGAACCCTCGACAATCTCGTTGAGGTCTTTGCTCAGGTATTTCACTCCTTGATATTCCGTCAAGCTGTTTTCGCCGGCCATATAAATCATGACGGCGCGGCTAGCCTTTGTCCTGGTAAATGGCTCAGTTTCATCGTCATGACTACATGCAGTCATCAATGTCAGAGCACTTAATAATATGAATAAGTATTTCATGTTGTCTAAATTTTGTTGCAAAGATACAAATAATTCGTGATTTACAGCCATGATTCACAATTATTTTGTACCTTTGCACCTTATAAATTTGAATAAAATGAAAAAATCGATCATATACGTTATTGTATTTTTCTTTTCGGTGGTTGTTGCAAGGGCGCAGGATACGTTGGTGATAGAACCTGTTGCTGTCGCTAATCTGAATGTGCAGTGTGAAGACACCTGTTCGCACATTCATGGCATCGACCTCAGTCATTATCAGGGAAAAGTATTCTGGGAAACCATTGGCGACAATACCAAGATTGCTTACGTCTACTTGAAGGCCACCGAGGGTGGTGATCGCATTGATGCCACCTTCGAGCGAAATATCGAGATGGCTCGTCGTAATGGGTTGAAGGTCGGCAGCTATCATTTCTACCGCCCGCTGACCGATCAGCAGAAACAGTTGCAGAACTTCAGGTCGCAATGTTTGCCCGACGAACAAGATCTTGTTCCTATGATAGATATTGAAAGTACAGGCGGATTGTCGACCGATGTCTTTTGCGACTCTTTGTTCTACTTCCTGGACTTGGTGGAGGATGCTTATCATCAAAAGCCCCTTCTCTATACCGGCCGCAACTTCTATAACAAGCATCTGATGGGGAAAATTGACGACTACAAGATTATGATAGCCATGTATACCGACCAGGAACCCGTGCTGGCCGATGACCGGGACATCACGATGTGGCAGTATACTGGTAAAGGCCGTATCGTTGGTGTCAACGGATTTGTGGATAAGAGCCGTTTCATGGGCAACCATGGTTTACGAGAAATCAAGTTTAAGCATCGTTAAAGAGTGTGCGAATCGTAAAACAACAACAATAATCAAGAATATCACGTATGATTATCAAATGTCCTGAATGTGGTCATCAGGTCAGCGACTTGGCTGAAACCTGTCCAAGCTGTGGCATCGCCATAGCGGGAAAAATACTCAAGTGTCCCTATTGCGGCGGTACCATGCTGGCCGCTCAGAATGTTTGCCCGAATTGTCTTCAGGCCGTCCGTCCGTCTGTCAGTCAGCAGGATTCTCTGTCTGTGCCGTCTGCTCCGCAGCAGGTGCAACAGGAAGCAGCCGAGAGTGATAATCATCAGGGGACTAAGAAGACTTCCAACCACCACGGCTGGCTGGCTACGCTAATAGTGGCATTGGTCATTGCTCTTGGTGTCTCGTTTGTCGGCTATTATTTCTATCAGCATACACAGGCGCAGAATGAGCAGTATGCCTACGAGAATGCCATGCAGAGTTCTGAGCCTGCCGTATTGCAGAACTTTCTGGATATCTATACGCAGGCGCCTCAGGCACATCGCGACTCCGTGATGGCGCACATGGAGCAGTTAAGACTGGTAGACATGGAATGGCAGAATGCCATTCGTAGCCAGTCGAAAACCGTTCTTCTGAAGTATGTGCAGTTACATCCGCAAAGTGTTCACGTCACGGAAGCCAAACTGCTCATCGATTCGCTGGACTGGATACAGGCCGCCAACCTGAATACCCTTGACTCCTATAAGTCATACATGGAGGCGCATAGTGACGGTCTGCATTATGATGATGCGAAGATGAACTACGACAAGCTGAACGATCGTATGGTGACTCCTCAGGAGGAACAGATGATTAGCAGCCTGTTCAATACCTATTTCAACAGTTTGGCCAAGGATGACGAAGTCGGGCTTCTGTCAACGTTGAATACAGTTATTCGTACGTTTTTCAATCGTCAGAATGTCACCAAGGCCGATGTCATCCAATATATGAAGAAATTGCATGAGGTGGAGGATATCTCGTCCATGAACTTCCTCATGAACAATGACTGGAAGATAGACAAAATAGAGAATATAGACACTGGCGAGGTGGAATATTCCGTCACCTTCTCCGTCGACCAGCGCATTGACCGTTCCGACCCCAACCAAGAGCGTTTGGCAACCTATAAAGTAAGTGCCAAAGTGACACCGGAAGGCAAGATAGTGGATATAAACATGAAAAAGGTTATGAAACAATGAAATGCCCCCTGGCTGCTACAGGGCAATCTTCATAAATATGGGGTAGTGGTCGGAGTAGGTGATGTCACCACGGTAGTATGTGAGGCCTTTGAGTGCCTCGTCGTGGAAGATGTAGTCGATGCGCACGGGCTTTTTGCCTCGGAAAGTGCTCATGAAACCACTGCCACACTCTTTGAAGCCGTCGACCATGTTTCCGAGCATGGTGTTATAGACGAATGAGTAAGGAACGTCGTTGAAGTCACCGCAAACGATACAGGGCTTCTCTGAGGAGCGCTTCTCGTTGGCGACGGTGACTGCCTGTCCGGCGCGGAAGAGCATGCCGATGGTATAGTTGCCGTAGATGGCATTGAGCAGGCGGCTGTTGCTCACCTCATAGCCTCCGTTTATCTGCATCTTAGCGGCTTGGTGCATGGTGCGGTTGATACCTGTAGTCTGCAGGTGGACGTTGAAGACGCGTATCTCTTCGCCGTTGATTTCAACATCGGCCCACATGGCGCTGTTGTTGGTGTCGTCGAAGAGGATGGTTTTGTGATTGCGGATGGGGTAGCGGCTGTAGATAACCATGTCGTCCCGGCCTACCTGCATGTAGGGGAAGTATTCCTTGTAGGACGCAGAGTTCTTTCTGTCGCCGCTGGTCTCGTTGTACTCCTGCATGCAGAGCACGTCTACCTTCTGGCGTCGCATCTCGGCGAGGATGTCCTGAGCCATGAATCCCGACGTCTCGCGTCCGAACATGGCTACGTTGTAACTGGCAATCTTCAGTCCGGCCTTGTTTTCAAGGCTCTTTTCGTATGAGCCGAACTGGTAGAGCGTGCCAATGTAGGGTATGCAGCAGGCGATGGTGACGACGGGTAGAAGTACAAGATACCAGCGCTTGCGCAGTAGCCAGTAAAGAACCATCAGTGCGTTGGCGATGATGAGCAGTGGCAATGCATAGACGAGCATAGCGCGTGCGGTGTTTCCAGCAGGGTTGACGTTGCCTCCGAAGAGGGCTGCAACGGTGAAAATGACGAGGACGAGCTGTGCAACCAGAAACATGGCTGACACGTATTTGTAAACAGCGAGTTTTCCCATATATGTAATTATTGATAATTACTTGTTGACGTATTTCTCGACCATGTCGATGAGGTCTTCGACGCGGAAGGGCTTGGCCATGAACTCGTCGCAGCCAGCTTCCCGGGCCTCGCGGATGTTTTCGTCAAAAGCGTAGGCGCTCAGTGCCACCACTGGTAGGTCATGGTTAACTTCCTTGATGATGCGCGTGGCATCGAGCCCGTTCATGTCGGGCATGCGGATGTCCATGAGTACGAGGTCGGGGTGCTCTTCCTCGCAGAATGTCACTGCCTCGATGCCGTTGACGGCGCGTAGCAGGCGGTAGCGCTTGGAGAGCACGATGCGGACAAGTTCGAAATTGCTGTCTTCATCCTCTGCCACCAGGACCAGTGGAGCGTTGTGCAAGTCGGTCTTGGTGGTGGCACGGATGGTTCGCGAGTTGGTGGTGGTACGGCTATTCTTGGCGACACCGCCGATGGTCCCCTCGAAGGGCAGGATGAATCGGAATGTGGAACCCTTTCCTAGTTCCGACTGTACGCTGATGCTTCCGTCCATGCGCTCGACGATGGTCTTGCAGAGTGTTAACCCCAGTCCGTAACCATTCTGGTTTTCTGCATCTCTTGAGACGTATGCGTCGAAGATGTGCTTGAGGTCGTCGGGGTCGATGCCTGACCCTGTGTCGCTGACGAAGAATTCTACCTCCTGACCGTCGTTGATGAGACGGTAGCCGTAGGTGATGCTTCCTTCCGTGGTATGCTTCAAGGCATTGCTGATGAGGTTGGAGAATACCTGTGTGACGCGGTTCTGGTCAGTGTTGAGCACCACATTCATGTTGGGTCTGTTCCATACCAGTTTGAGCGTGTCGGGACAGCGGAATTTGAATATGTTCTGTAGTCCGTGGCACAATTCGTTGAGGTCGGCCATCGACTTCTTGATGGTTATTTCACCTGCTTCTACACGCGAAAGGTCCAGGATGTCGTTGATGAGAGCCATCAGTCGGTTGTTGTTGCTCTCGACAATTTCCATGTATTTCATGCGTTCTTCGGGCGAGTCGGTCTCAGCCATGATGCGTGAGAACCCCTCGATAGCGTTGAGGGGCGTACGGATTTCGTGGCTCATGTTAGCCAGGAAGAGTGTCTTCATCTGGCTGGCTTTCTCTGCCTTCTTGGCCTTCTCCTCGTATTGGGCAAGTTTCTTTTTGGCAGCATCGAGCTCTAACTCTGTCGAGTGAAGCTTGTTGTTGGCTTCAGCTATTTTCTGCAATAGAATTTCGCGTTCGTTTTCAGGCATAACATGAATTACGTGTATAAAACGATGCAAAGATATAAAAAAAAATCAGAAAAACGAACAATTCTGCAAAATTTTTATCCTCTTTTAGCTTTTTCCCATGTGCCGCGCCCCTTGTGTACATACAAATACCTCATGCCGCGGAAGACGTTGATGTTCATGAAAAGGAAATAATAGGCCACGTAGAGCAGTTTCTGTCTGCGTCCCAGCCGTTCGAGTAGCCAGCTGAGTGCGGCAGTCGAATAAAAGAGCAGTTGCAGGAGGGCGACGACGGTATAGATGTTGCCGGCATGCCACAGTACGAGGGCCACGTTCAGAGGGATGAGTGCCAGCATGGCGAGGGGCGTGATGCTCCAGCGCAGCACGCGATGGGAGATGAACTGGAAGGCAACTGTCGGCTGTCGGAGTGGGTTCAGCATCTGCCGTAGCCACCAGATGCTCTGCAGTCCGCCGGCTGCAATGCGGCGCTTGCGCTTCGACTCCTCATGGATGTCGGCTGAGCCATATTCCATGGCGTATGCGTCGGAGGTGTAGGCTATCTTGTATCCTTTGTCTACCAGTCGCATGGACATGACGAAATCGTCCAGCAGAGCGTTCTCGGGCATGGGCTCGTAGAGATTGGTGCGGATGGCATTCAGTTCGCCGGCAGCACCCATGGCGGAGTACAGTTCGCTGTCGAGGCGCTTCAAAGTGCTCTCGTATTTCCAGTACAGTCCCTCTCCCTCGGCGGCTAACTGCCCATCGTGGCGTGCCATGACGCGCTTTTCGCCGGCTACGCAGGCTACCTGCGGATCCTGAAAGCAGCGCACTATCTCGCGGATGGCCTGTGGGTTGACCATCGTGTTGGCATCGGTCATGACGGTGATGTCGCTGGTCAGTTGGCTGATGCCGTGATTTAGCGCTGCTGTCTTGCCGCGCCGCTCGGGCGTATAGATGACAGTGACATCGGGGTAGTGGCTCAGCCGCTCGTTGGTGCTGTCGGTAGAACCGTCGGTGACCCAGACAATGTGCAGTTTGTCCTTGGGATAGTCAAGCTGGCGGGTGTTGTCCATCTTCATGGCTACCACGTCCTGTTCGTTGTAGGCGCATACCATGAAGGTGACGTCGGGTAATGCCTCGTCAGGTGGAAGGGCGGCCTTGGCAGCTCTTCCCCTGGCCAGACGTTTGATGCAAACCAGCAACCACAGCAGCACACCATATCCGATATTGGTGTAGAACACGAGGAACAGGCAGACCCAGAAGGCTATTTTCAGTGCTGTCATGTGGTGTATTTTTTAGGGTTACGAATTGGAGTCTGTCGCTTCCTGCATGTCAATGAACTGGCGGTCCTTGTCGTAAAATTCATACTGCAGGAAGGCTAGTTTCTGCGAGGGTATGATGCGTACGCCCATGCCGTACTTCATCTGCCACTGCCGCTTGAGCGACCAGAGACCCTGGTTGATGTAGGCGGCCACGTAGGGATGAACGTGCAGGTAGAACTTGCGGATGCCTATGTTGTTGACAAGGCGGTCAATTTTGCTCTCTAACTGGTCGGTAAACAGTATCGACGACTTAATTTTTCCTTTTCCGAAACAGGTGGGACAGGTCTCCTCGACGTTGACATCCATAGCAGGGCGGACTCGCTGACGGGTAATCTGCATCAGTCCGAACTTCGATAATGGCAGGATGTTGTGGCGTGCACGGTCTTTCTGCATGTTCTTGCACATGCGTTCATAGAGCATCTGGCGGTCCTCAGCAAGGCTCATGTCAATGAAGTCGACGACGATGATTCCTCCCATGTCTCGCAGTCGCAGCTGGCGTGCCAGCTCATCGGCAGCGCCGAGGTTTACTTCAAGGGCATTGGCCTCCTGGCCGTTTTCTGCGCGAGTACGGTTGCCCGAGTTAACGTCCACCACGTGCATGGCTTCCGTGTGCTGAATGATGAGATAGGCTCCGCGCTTGTAGTTCACTGTACGTCCGAACGACGATCTCAGCTGCTTGGTGACGCTGAAATTGTCGAAGATGGGTACGCTGCCGGTGTAGCGCTTGACGATGTTCTGCTTGTCAGGGGCTATTAGGGTGACGTAGTCCCGCACCTGCTGGAAAATGTTCTCGTCGTTAACGTAGATGCCGTCGTAGGTAGGGTCGAAGACGTCGCGCAGCAGTGCTACGGCACGTCCTGTCTCCTCGAACACCAGCTGGGGTGTCTTAGTGGCTTTTTGTACCTTCTCTATCATCTCGTCCCAGCGTTTGATGAGTACCTTCATCTCCTTGTCGAGCTCGGCAACACGCTTGCCTTCTGCCGACGTGCGTACAATGACGCCGAAGTTCTTCGGGCGGATACTCTGAACCAGCTGTTTCAGGCGAGCTCTTTCCTCGCTTTTCTTGATTTTCGATGATACCGAAACCTTATCGCCGAAGGGCATGAGCACCATGTAACGGCCTGCAAAGCTAAGTTCACACGTCAGTCGCGGCCCCTTCGTGGAAATAGGCTCTTTCACAACCTGAACCAGTATTTCCTGACCCTGCTTGAGGGTGGTCTGTACACTGCCTTCCTTGGGCAAGTCAGGCAGCCGCTGGGCCTTTGACATGGGATAAAGTTTCTTCCTGTCGCTTTGTACCTGTTTCAGGTACTTTTCGTAAGAGCTGAATTGAGTGCCTAAGTCAAGATAGTGCAGGAAGGCATCACGCTCAGAGCCTACGTCAACGAAGCAGGCGTTGAGGCCGGGCATGAGCTTGCGCACACGACCCAGATAGATGTTTCCAACAGAGTAGCTGGCTTCCTCGCGCTTTTCGTTCTGGTATTCCACCAGATTCTTGTCTTCGAGCAGGGCCATCGAAATCTCTTTCGGTTGGACATCGATAATGAGTTCACTTGTCATTATTTCTTCACTTCTTACTCATTGGTAATACATAAAGAAGCGCACCGTCGGAGACATTAATGTCTCGTCAGGTACACTCCTCTCATTTGTTTCTGTCAGTAAGCTTACTTGCTCTTATGACGATTCTTGCGCAGTCTCTTCTTGCGCTTGTGAGTA
>ERZ842401.7685-NODE-7685-length-10927-cov-4.055004_pt1 | contig 10927 bp, 13 predicted proteins | sample MGYA00521270_ERZ842401 | MGnify/ENA primary metagenome ERZ842401 (study PRJEB31892, sample SAMEA3878208) | bioreactor metagenome | biome: Moose rumen | place: Sweden | collected 2011-10 | study: EMG produced TPA metagenomics assembly of the PRJEB12797 data set... | reverse complement strand
GTATCAGGAGGTTATCGCCCTGCACCTCATCAACAAGACTGCGGGCGTCATCCTGCCGGGTATGTGCGGCGCTTCGACCATCTTCTTCTTCCGCCAGTTTATGACGGGGTTGCCGAGGGAGCTGATTGACGCGGGGCGCATCGACGGCGCGAACGAGTACCGCATCTGCTTTACCATCATGATGCCGCTCGTAAAGCCTGCCTTTGCGGCTATGGCAATTCTGAGCGCTATGGGCGCCTGGAACGATATGCTCTGGCCCATGCTCGTGTACCGCGATGCTTCAAAGTTTACGCTGCCCATCGGTCTGAACACGCTGCTTACCCCCTACGGCAACAACTATGACCTGCTGATTGCCGGCTCGTGCTTCTCGATTATTCCTGTGCTTATCGTGTTCTTTGCATTCCAGAAGTACTTCATCGGCGGCATGACGGCGGGTGCTGTCAAGGGCTGATGTTACACAGGGGCTGCCGCCCCTTGAAAAACTGTTTTTTGCTGTAGAGGACGGCGCGGAATTCCGCGCCGTTTCCTGTATCTCTTGTAAACTTGTCTGATTCTTGCTAGAATCGGCGTATGATAGCATTAACAAGCAAGCAGCGCAAAGTGCTGGAAAAGGCTGCGCATCACCTGGAACCGGTGGTGATTGTCGGGCAGAACGGCGTAAACGACGGGGTGCGGGATATGGTTGTCCAGCAGCTGGCGGCGCACGAGCTCATCAAAATAAAATTCATAGCATTCAAAGACGAAAAGTTCAGCCTCTCGGAAGAACTTGCCAGCGCCTGCGATACCACCTTGGTGCGGGTGATTGGCAACATTGCCATACTGTATAGGGAGAGCGACGATCCGGAAAAACGGCAATTCCATCTTTAAAAAAATAACGGACCGCCTTAAGGAGGAGGAACAGGCGGTCCGCTTGGAAAAATGTAATGTATTTGCTGTTGCGTATAATATATACGAGAATACAAAAGTGGTCAATCCCTTTTCTATGAAAATAATGCGGTTTTTCGCAAGGAGTGTTATTTTATGGCAAAAGACATCAAGAAAGTAGGCATAATCGGGGCAATGGAGGTGGAAGTCAAGCGCCTAAGGAGTGAGCTGGCAGACCCGCGCAGCTCCGAAGCGGGGGGGCTTAGCTTTACCGAGGGGCTTTTGGACGGCACGGAAGTAGTCATTGTGCGCTCAGGGGTAGGCAAGGTGAACGCCGCCCTCTGCGCCCAGCTGCTCGCGCTCCGCTACGGCGTGACGCACGTCATAAACACAGGCATAGCGGGGGCAATGGCGCCGGGCTTGCAGGTGCTTGATTTTGTTGCGTCCGTCGATGCCCTCTACCACGATTTTAACGTGGTGGCATTCGGCTACAAGCGCTGTATCATTCCGCAGATGGACTGCTCCACTTTCCCCGCGGACAGAAAGCTTATCGAGGCGGCAAAGCAGGCTTTTTCCGTCCTGCCGGAGGCGCAGGGGCACAAGCTGCTTGAGGGGCGCATTGCCACCGGAGACCAGTTCATCAGTTCAAAGGCGCAGAAAGACGAAATCCGCGAATGCTGCAATCCCGCCTGTGTGGAGATGGAAGGGGCTGCCGTTGCCCATGCCTGCTATCTGAACAAAGTACCTTTCGTGATCATCCGCTGTATGAGCGATATGGCTGACGATCAGGGGGAGAGCACCTATAGCTTTAACGAGGACACGGCGGCAGAGCTGAGCGCCAAGCTTGTCCGCAGGATGTTGCCCTTGTTTTAATTTAAGCTATGCGGTATAGTGGGGGACGGAGGATTTTCCTATGGCAGAAGAAAAAAAATACAAAGTAGACAGCTTTAATCTGGACCATACGAAGGTGGTGGCCCCGTTTGTACGCCTTGCGGCCCGCAAGACAGGACCAAAGGGAGATGTGGTGACGAAGTTCGACATTCGTTTCTGTCAGCCGAACAAGGAGTTCATGGAGACGGGAACCATCCATACGATAGAGCACCTTGTGGCAGAGTACATCCGCGATGAAATGCCCGGCGATGTCATTGATTTCAGCCCCATGGGCTGCCGCACTGGCTTCTATTTTACCGTGTGGGGAGACTACGACGAGGCTTCCATAGCCGCGCATCTGCTCAATGTGCTCAAAAAGGTCGCGCAGTGGGACAAGCCTGTTCCCGCCACCACGGAAAAGGAATGCGGCAACTACCGCGACCATAATCTGGACGGTGCCAAGAAGATGGCGCGGAAATGGGTCGAAGGCATAGAGCGGAAAGGCTGGAACTGCTACATTGATTAAGCTTGCTGTCTGGGAAAGACTGCACAGCTTTTTCCATAAACATAAAGAGGAAAAGGAGAAAGCACCTGCCGCTCCGCCCCTGCTCCGCAGCGTGCGCAAGTCTCTCAATGAGTTTGCACAGCGGGTGGCAGCCCTCAATGACTCCTATGCCTCTGAAAAACAGCTTGCAGCCGCCCTTGCCGCTGATGCAAAGGGCTTTAAAACCTTGCGGAACATCAATGCGGCAAAATTTGAACAGGATATTCTCATAAAGATTACCGAGGCAAGCTCCGCCTGCAACGCGGTGCTTACTTCGGGGCAGGACGAGGAATTCAAAAAGCAGCTTGCTGCCTTGGATTTGTTGGTCAGACAGCGAAAATCAATGAAAGACTGAGTGACAAACTATGAACTTATTGCAAAAATTTAAAGAGACCCTGTCGTCAGTGCTGCCAATCATGGTGATTGTGCTGGTGCTGGGGCTCACTCTGGCGCCGCTGGGAGCGGGGCTTATCCTGCGCTTCATCGTGGGAGGCGCACTTTTGATTTTGGGGCTTACCGTCTTCCTTGCGGGCGTGGACATAGGCATCCTGCCCATAGGCGAACGCTGTGGTTCGGCGCTGACGGCAAAGCGGAACCTGCCCCTGCTTTTGGGCGTGGCATTCCTCATCGGCGTTATGGTGACTATTGCGGAGCCTGACGTGCAGGTGCTTGTCAGCCAAATCAAAGGCGTTTCTCCCGCTGTAAACAAATGGGCGCTTATCATGATGATTGCCGCGGGCGTGGGGCTCTTCGTTGTGCTCGGCCTTGTGCGCACTATGCTTTCGCTCAAGCTCAAATTCCTGCTGATTGTCTCATATATCGTGGTCTTTGTGCTCGCATTTCTCTGTCCGCCTGAATTTCAGGGCGTTGCCTTTGATTCAGGCGGCGCCACCACGGGGCCGATGACGGTTCCCTTTATCATGGCGCTGGGCGTGGGTGTTGCCGCAGTGCGCTCTAAAGGAAAGAGCGACAGCGAAGGCAAGGGCGGCACGCAGAGCGATGATTCCTTCGGACTCACGGGCATTGCTTCTATCGGTCCTGTCGCGGCGGTCTGTGTCTACGGCATCCTGTTGAAGATGATGAAGTCCCCTTCATCCGCTTCTGAAGAGCTTGCACAGCAGGCTGTTTCCGAAACGGCGGCGGAAGGTTCTCATTCTGACGGTCTGGGGCTGGGCGTGTTTTTGGAGCTGTTGCCGGAAGAGCTCAAAGAAGTGAGCCTTGCGCTCCTGCCCCTCGTGCTCATGTTCGTGGCGTTTCAATTTCTTCTATTAAAGATGCCTCCTAAACAGGTGCAGCGTATGGCAAAAGGTATAGCCTACAGCTTTGCGGGGCTTGTGGTATTCCTGACGGGGGTAAACGGCGGCTTTATGCCTGCGGGTGAGCGGCTTGGCGAGGTACTCGGCACTTATGCCGCCGTGCGCGGAGGACCGTGGCTTTTGCTCCTTACGCTGACAGGCGTGGTCTTTGGCGCGGTGGTTGTCTGCGCGGAGCCTGCGGTCTGGGTGCTTACCGAGCAGGTAGAGCAGGTGAGCGGCGGCACAATCAGGCGCAAGGTGATGCTTGTAGCTCTTTCTGCGGGCGTTGCGGTCGCCATCGGGCTGAGCATGCTGCGCGTGATGTGCGGCTTCAGCCTGTGGTACATACTGCTGCCCGGCTATGCGCTGGCACTGCTCTTTTCGCTTATCTGCCCTCCGCTCTTTGTGGGCATCGCCTTTGACTCAGGCGGCGTGGCATCAGGTCCTATGACGAGCACGTTTATCCTCTCGTTCACGCTGGGGGCTGCGGCGGCAGGGGGTGGCAATCCCGCGACGGACGCTTTCGGCGTTATCGCGCTTGTGGCAATGACGCCGCTGATTGCCATTCAGGTGCTTGGCATTATATTCAAGATAAAAAGCAGGAAGGTGGAAAAATGAGCAGGTTCAGGCTTTTGATGAGCATTGTTCCCCACAACAAGGCGGAGCTGGTTTCCAACGCCGCCGTAGCTGCGGGCAGCTTTGGGGGCACGGTGGCACTGGGGCGCGGCATCAGCGCAAGCCGTGTGATGGCGGCTCTGGGCTTTGGCGACACCACAAAGGAAATCCTCTATATCCTCACCGAAGAGGCGAGCCACAAGGCAATCTACGAGGCAATCCAGAATGCCTGCAGCCATGAGAAGGCGGGCTTTGGCGAGATGTTCTGCATCGATGTGGACAATATGCTTAAGACAGGAAACGTTACGCAAGGAGAAGTACGTATGGCAGAGAGCAAAGCAAGGGAACTGATTACGGTTATTCTGAACAGGGGCTATGCCGATGACGCTATGGCGGCTGCCCGCAAGGCTGGTGCCGGTGGCGGCACGGTGATAAACGCGCGGGGTACGGCGCGGGAAGACGATGCAAAATTCTTCGGTATGCACATTGTCCCTGAAAAAGAGATGCTCTTGATTGTGGTGGAGCAGGAGAAAAAAGAGAAGGTGCTCGAAGCAATCCGCACGCTGCCCTGCCTTGCCGAACCGGGAAGCGGCATTGCTTTCTGCGCCGGAGTGGATGACTTCGTGCTGCTCGGCAAGCGCAACTGATGGAAGATATACTGACAGCCGACAGCTTCTGGGAGGAATTTTCCCCTCTCACGAAGGAGCGTCCCAAAGCGTTTCCTCGGCGCGAGCAGATTTCCGTATACGAGCAGCTTGACAGCACAAATGCGGAGCTGTTGCGGCGGATGGAGGCGGCATCTGCACTGCGGGATGTGGACGGCTCCCTCACTGCTGACGGCAGGAACTTGCACCTTTCCGTGGTGGTGGCGGCTTCCCAGACTGCGGGGCGGGGGAGGGTAGGCAGAAGCTTTTACTCCCCCGAAGGAACGGGCATCTATTTCAGCCTGCTGTATGCTCCGCGGGGAGGGGTAAAAGACCCTGCGGCATATACGGTGACCGCCGCGGTGGGGGTATGCCGCGCCATAGAAGCCCTGTATGGCGTGCAGGCGCAGATAAAGTGGGTGAACGACGTCTATGTGCATTCGCGGAAAGTCTGCGGCATCCTGACTGAGGGCTTTTCCCGCCCGGGGACAGGCATAGTGGAAGCTGCCATCATAGGCATAGGCATAAACATCGTGGTGGACGAAACGAAGTTCCCCTCTGATGCGGCGGCAAAAGCGGGCGGCATTCTTGATGGGGGCAGGATCGAGGGGTTGAGCCGCGCCCGCCTCCTTGCCCGCGCGGTAAAAGAGACGCTTGCACCCCTTGCCGCAGGGGAGGATGTGGTGCCGGAATACCGCCGCCGCTCTCTGTTGCTCGGAAAGAAAGTGATGGTCTCCCCCCTTGCGGGTACTGCGGATGAACGCTACGAGGCGGAAGCCATCGCCGTCACTGACGACGCGGGACTGCTGGTGGAGCTTGCAGACGGCTCCCGCAGGGTGCTCCGCTCGGGGGAAGTGACGCTGCACCTATAGTGCTTCTTTACAGAGAAAGTTAAATGCGCTATACTGAGAGCACTTTTTACGATTGCTATGGACTCGTGCGAAGATAAAGACAGAAAAAAGCCCCTGCAAAGCTTGCTGAGGGCTTTTGAGCGCTATTATACGATAAAGACGCAGGGCACCAAGCCGCCCTTTGCCGCTGAAGCGGAATTTCATTCCCACAACGAGCAGTATTTCCTCACGCGCGCCGCAAAGATTGCGGACATAGACTCCCACGAATTTGTTTTTTTTGCGGAAGAAAAACACCTTGATGCCGCGCGGCTCGCCATCCTCGATGCCGCCGCATGGGAGGGGGGGCTTTCGCGCGTGCAGCCCTGCGAAGGGCACCGCAACAGCGATGTGACGCTCATCATCGTTGCGGACTCTCTGGATTCGGATATTCCTCGCGCGGTAAAAAAGGCGAGGCATTCTGCGTCTTACCGCTTCGGTCTATGGGGCTGGAGCAATTACAGGATACTGGCATACGATGTTTCTTCGGGAAAGGCTTTGACCAACAGGCTCGGAGCCCCGCTGAAGAAATACGTCTGCAATGTATAACGAGTTCGTTTTACGAACTCAATTCCTCTGGAGGAAAAGAAATGGTAGCATTAGGTATCATTATTGCTGCAATCGCTTTGCTTTTCTGTGGCTATGTTTTCTATGGCTCATGGCTTGCAAAGCAGTGGGGAATTGACCCCAAACGGAAGACGCCCGCCGTTAAAAGCGCGGACGGCGTGGATTATGTGGCCGCAAAGCCTGCGGTGCTCATGGGACATCACTTTTCATCGATTGCCGGTGCTGGTCCGATCAACGGTCCTATTCAGGCGGCGGTATTCGGCTGGGTGCCGGTCTTTTTGTGGTGCGTGCTCGGTGGTATCTTCTTTGGCGGTCTGCAGGACTTTGGCGCGCTCTTTGCCTCTATCCGCCATGACGGCAAGTCCGTAGGCGAGATAATCAAAGATTCCATGGGAAGCCGCTCAAAGAAGCTTTTCATCATCTTTGCCCTGCTGGTGCTCATCCTCGTCATCGCATCCTTTGTAAACGTAGTGGCAGGCACCTTCTTTACCAAAGCCTCCGCTGACGGCACAACGGCATTCGGCATTGTGACTCACCCGACGGGCAACCAGACCACCGCCATGATTTCCCTGCTCTTCATCGTGCTCGCCGTCATCTACGGTTTCCTCACAAACCGCTGCGGTCTGCCCACACTTCCCGCCACTATCATAGGCATTGCGGGCATAATCCTTTCCGTCATCATCGGGCTGAACTTTGGCTTTGCCATGAGCCGCACCGCATGGATTGTCTTCATTGGTCTGTATATTACGGTGGCTTCGCTTGTGCCGGTGTGGATACTGCTTCAGCCGCGCGATTACCTTTCAAGCTTCCTGCTCTACGGCATGATGGCGCTTGCCTTAGTCGGTATTGTCTTCTCTGCCTTTGGCGGTTCTGCTGAATTCAATCTGCCCGCCTTTACCGGCTGGAGGACTTCTATTGGAACTATGTTCCCGGCTCTCTTCATCACGGTAGCGTGCGGTGCCTGTTCGGGCTTCCACTCGCTCATCTCTACGGGCACTACCTCCAAGCAGATTGACAACGAGAAGAATGCGCGGGCTATCGGCTACGGTTCTATGCTGATTGAATCTGGTCTTGGCATTATCTCTCTGATTGCGGTGGGCATGGTTTCTTCCCAGTTCATCAAGGACGGCAAGTTTGCCGGTGCGCCGCCTGTTGCTTTTGCTTCTGGCATTGCGCGGATGTTCGGCTTTACGGATTCAAACAACGCTATCTACGCGCTGCTCACGCTCGCCGTGTCTGTGTTCGCACTCACTTCTCTTGATACGGGCACAAGGCTGAGCCGCTTTATGTTCAGCGAGCTCTTCCTCAAGGAAAATGAAAAATCCTACAAGGACGCAAGCGGCATACGCAAGCTCCTTGCTTATCCGCTCTTTGGCACTGCGTTCATGGTGCTCATCGGCTGTGTGCTCGGCGGCTTAAGCCTGAGCCAGATCTGGGGTCTCTTTGGTTCCGCAAACCAGCTGCTTGCGGGCATTGCCCTTATGGCTGTTGCCGCATGGCTTGGCGAAGTGGGCAAGAACAACAAGATGTTCTTTATCCCCACGGTGTTTATGCTCACCGCCACGCTCTGCCAGCTCATCATCACGGTGCTGAACAAGGTGAAGGCGATGGCTGCAAACGCGCCGAATGCTTTCCACTGGGGCAACTGGTTCCAGCTCATCTTTGCCGCCTCTATGGCAGTGCTTGCCATAGTTCTCGTTATCGAAGGAATCGGCACCTTCTCGCGTCAGGCGAAGAAGATTACAAAATAGAAAATATACAAATGTTTTAGACCTAAGGGGAACCACTGGTGGGGACCTCTTAGGTCTGTCATTTTTTAGTTTTTTGAAACTAGCTCTGCCATCTTGCGGACTTTGTTTTTCCATTCTTCCACAAACCAGTTGGGCTCAAGTGGAAGGGCGTTTGGGCCACGGGCAAGGAGCCACTCCATAACCTTGTACAGCTGTGTTGACGAAAAAGAAAGCACCGTGCGGTCTGTTTCTTCCGTGATGCACTGGTCGTCAGCCCATTTGCGTTCCTTTACCCAGACCCTTAGCTCGTTATAAAATGCCACCTTGAAGTGGGTGCGTTTGTCTCCGATAAATACTCCGAACTTGCCTCCACCGCAGCGATTGGCAAAATCAAAGTCCTCTGGAGGTGTGAATGTCTTCTTGGTGAGCGAAAGTTCCTCCATGCGGGTAAGGACGAAGAGCCTCTCTGCTTTCCGTTCCTCTGCATAGCCAAAGAGGTAGCATACGCTGTCTTCAAGCAGCAATTGGTAGGGGCGCACCCGCCGCAGCTCTTTCCTCGGATGCCACAGGCCTGAATACCAGAATTCAATCACCCTGTTTTCCTGCATTGCTTGGCAGACAGTGCGCCAAATCTTTGTGTCTATGGAGGCTTCCGGGCTTGGTGGCACGGCGATGCGATTCATCATCGTACCTGCGCCGCCCTTTACCGCTGAGGCAGAAAGCAGGTCTATGATGTCGCAGGCTTCATCGTATAGCGGCGTGTTTTTGTAGTGCATGAGGAGTTGCTTTGCCGCGCAGAGCACCTGCAGGTCCCGAGGAGAGACGCTGTAGAGCGGCATGGCGAATTCTTCGCTGTAGTAGTAGCCTCTGTTTTGCGCGTCGTACTCAATGGGCGCCCCCATGCGGTCGCGCATATACTCAATGTCGCGGCTGATGGTGGCGATGCCCACTTCAAGGTCGTATGCAAGATCCTTGCTGTTTGGATAGCAGCCGGAGAGGATTTTCTTGTGAATTTTACTGATGCGCTCCAACATAGGGCGCGTGATATATCTTGCTTCTTTCATTGCTTTTGCCCTGATACTATCACATTTGCTCTCTCATTTATAGAGAGAGCAAAAATATTTTTCTAAAAATTTATTTTTCCGATGACTTTATGCTCGGCATAAAAATCAAGCGCATTGCATTTGGAGATTAGACGGTATGGTGAAAACACAGAAAAAGATTGAGGTGACGTGGAAGTCATATTTCTCATCGCTTCAACGCGACTATGACATAAAGAACGAAGGCATTGCCATTGGTGAAAAACGCGGAGAGAAGCGTGGAGAGGCTGCGAGGGCTACCGCAACTGCGAAGAATCTCCTTGCGATGGACGTGCTGACGAACGAGCAGATTGCCCATGCGGTTGGACTGCCGTTGAAGAAAGTCGAGGAATTGGCAGCAGAAAAGGCATAAGCCGTTTTTTCACGCAGGGGCAAGTGGGCGGTTTCAATTCCTCTCGATGACAGCATTTTGTAGGGCATCCCTACAGCTCCCTGTTGGGGTGCCCTACAGCGACGTGCAGGGAAATCCTGCGAAGACTTGAAAGACAGCATAATCATCTTTTGATGCCGCTTTGACCCTTTCAAAAAGGGGATTCCGTGCTATACTCTAAAGAAAGCGTGTGTACAGGATGCAAGCGTGGAGACTGACGACGGCGCGACCGTACACATATTTAACTGCAAGGCATACGCCAAGGCTGAGGACGAAAACCTGAAGGTGTTCCTTAAATACGTGCAGACAGACAAGGCGGAAGGTATCAAACTTGGCAGGTCAGAGGGAGAGACCTGAAAAAGCGGGAGACCCCGCTTGAGGAGAAACTAAAATTTCATACCGAATACAGAATCTACTTCGCCAGTTTTCTCTATCAATTCATAGCGCTTGTTTGATGCGTTATATTTGAACAGCCGTTCTACAGGCACTTCGTGAACCGTCGTCTGCGTTCCATCTGACTCTTCCCGCGTATACAAAACAGTACCATAAATTCTGATAAGGCCATCTTCAAAAGCAGAATAATCAATGGCAAGCGTATCACCTTTTATTAACCGGTTGCAAGCGCCTCCGGCGGCAAGAATATCTTTAAACGCTTCTTTTCCTTGTAAATCATCGCTGCTAATATAGTCACAGTGAGGATCCAAGAAATAGTAGGAAAAAAGCAAGCTGCCATTAAGGGAATAAAGATATATGTACCCGTTGCCTTGATGCGTTATATCTACAAGCTCTGCAATAGAGCCTTTTCCCGTGTGGATTATCTTTGCCGAATAGACAGCAGGAGCTCCACAGGAAAGCTCGCCCGCCATACCCGTTGACGCATCAAAAAGGACGGCACACGAACTCCACATCCGTTCATAAGTCACAACAAACAGCTGCATATAGCCCGCCCTGCCCGCAAGCTCTATTTCTTTTGCATCAGGGTACCTTTCCCGTATTTCAGCGGGGACAGCTTCTGCCCCCAGTTCTGCTATGAGGATTGCTGTTGTACATAAAAACAGACAAAAATATTTCTTCATATATTTTCCCGAATTGAAAATAAACAGGCGAACCATACTAGCGTCCCTCCTTAAAGTTCAAAGGATCAGATAGTATCTCATATCCATCTCCCTCACACTTGTTGAGCTGATCTAAAAACCAACCCGTTTCTGCAAGCCACTTATCTTTGGTCTTCATCTTCCAAAAGAAATTTGAAAACCATATTAAAACTCCTGCAAAATTTTTTGCTGCCAGCTTTGGCTTTTCAGTGGCCATTTTCAATATATAAGCAAGTATGTAATAAATAGGCTGCTCGCAATAAAATGGCTCAAGCTCTTTTTTTGCCTTATCAAATTTTGCATATTTCGCAAAAGGCTTTACTTCTCCGTTTTTATCCCTTTTGAAA
>ERZ842401.7684-NODE-7684-length-10927-cov-29.522995_pt1 | contig 10927 bp, 10 predicted proteins | sample MGYA00521270_ERZ842401 | MGnify/ENA primary metagenome ERZ842401 (study PRJEB31892, sample SAMEA3878208) | bioreactor metagenome | biome: Moose rumen | place: Sweden | collected 2011-10 | study: EMG produced TPA metagenomics assembly of the PRJEB12797 data set... | reverse complement strand
GTTCGTGCCGTGTTATCCATTCTGGAAACGACATTTTTCCCTCCTCATTCCGTGTATATGTGTGTTTTGAAAAGAAAAGCGCAGCGGCTTTCTAAATCCATTGCTGCGCTTTTTTGCGAAAACAGATTTTTCGTCTGTTACTGAATAAAGTCAATCGCGTATATTTCTTGATAAATGCCGTCGATAACCCTGTTAAAACATTCGAGCAAATCGGGATTGAACACCCCGCATTGCCCTTCGTTCATCATTCTGACCGCCATTTCGTGCGGCACTGGCTCCTTGTAGGCGCGCTTGGAAATCAGCGCGTTGTAAGCGTCCGCGAGCGACACCGCCTGCGCCGAAATCGGAATCTCGGTCTTTACCAAGCCGTCGGGATAGCCCTTGCCGTCCCAGCGCTCGTGGTGGCTTCGGCTGATTTGGTGCGCAAACGTGTACATATCCTCCGACAGCGACGAGCGAATCGCCTCAATCAACTCACAGCCTTTGGTAGTGTGCGTTTTCATAATCGCAAACTCGCCCTCGCTCAGAGCGCCCTGACTTTTGGGCTTGAGCAAAATGCGCTCTGGAATGGCGATTTTGCCGATGTCGTGCAGCGCCGCCGCCTTGGTAATAACGTGAATGTCTTTGTCGGTCAAATTGTATTCGGGGTGCGAAATCTTGAGGTCGCGCAAAATCACGTTGGTCAATCGGCAAATACGGCGGATATGCTTGCCGCTTTCGATGTTGTGCGCCTCAAGCGAAGCAACCAGCGTTTCGATAATCGACCATTGCGCGTGCTGAATATTTTCGCTTCGCAGAATCGTGGAACTCTGGCGATTGCGCTCAACTTTTTCTGCGCGCTGCTTTTTATCGATAACGCTTTCAAGTTTGTTGCGGTGCGCATACAACTCAATGATATTTTCCACGCGCCGCTTGATAATCGTGAGATTGAACGGCTTGGAAATCACGTCTACCACGCCGTAATTATACGCCTTCGTTGCCACATACTCCGTGGCTTCCGTCGTAATTAAAAAAACAGGAACGCGTTGCAAAAACTCCCTGCTTTCCAGCTCGCCGAGCACGCCAAAACCGTCGAGTTCAGGCATAATGATGTCAAGAAACACGGCGGTAAGTTCGTCGCCGTGCTCTTCAATCTGCTCCAAGCCGACATAGCCGTTTTCTGCTTCCAAAATATCGTAATTTTCAATGAACGCCTCGCGCAAAATCGCACGGTTCATTTCCACATCATCGATTATCAGGATTTTCCCTAAACTCGTCCCCATATTTTTTCCTCCTCTTTTTTACCGTATGTCGTCTTTTTACAGGCTGTCATTCCGAACATACGTTTGAATCACCGCCGCTTTTTTCACTCGACCGACAGCAACGCAGAAACAACATCGTTGCCAAGCGCTACCACCTTTTCGCCAAGCGGCTGGATTTTTTCGTCTTCGCCCGCGCGAACGGCATTCACCAAAGCCGCGCTCGCCTCGTACAGCGCCGTAAAACCCAAATTGCCCGAAACGCCCTTGAGCGTATGCGCCGATAGCTCAATCGCTTTTTTATCGCCTGCCGCAATCGCCGCTTTTGTGTCGGGGAACGCCTTGTCTTCGGCAAATTTCAATATAAATTTTTTCATCAGCATTTCATTGCCGGAAAAACGCGCTAACACTTCTTCTGTATTTACACCAATTTTTTCAAGAGCTTGTTCAAATGTCATACTTTCTATTTTATAAAAAAAATAGCAAAAAACAAGGAGAAAACGACAAAAAAGCACGAGAAGTCAAAAACAGCCGCCCCGCACTCTTTTGCTCATCTTGTTTTGCATTTGAACTTGTTCGAGACATTTTTTATCGCTACACTCTTTTTTATGAACAAGCACACCGTTTTTTTATCCGAAGCATTGCACTCCGACGCGCTCGCGCTCCTCACATCGCATTGCACGATTGTTTCCACATTCGACAATCCTGAGCAAATCGAAGGGATTATCACGCGAAAAATCCCCGTAACCGCCGAGATTATGGCACAATGCCCGCGTCTTCGCGTCATCTCCGACCACGGAACCGGGACCGACCAAATCGACCTCGCCGAAGCCAAAAAGCGCGGCATCATCGTGAAAAACACGCCCGGAGAAAACGCCGAGAGTGTCGCGGAACTCGCCGTGAGTTTTATGCTGTCTCTGCTTTTTAAGGTCAAACAAAACGACAGCGGTTTATGCGCAGGCACATTTTCAAAATGGGGATTAAGCGAGCTCAATGGAAACGAGTTGTTCGGCAAAAAAATAGGGTTTATCGGCTCGGGATTTACGGCGCAAAGAACCGCCGAGATTGTGCGAACGGCGTTTTCGTGCTCTGTTTTTTGTTTTAATCCGCACCGAAGCGCCACCGAATTGAGCGCACTCGGATTTTCAAAAATCGACACGCTGGCACAGCTTTTTCAGACGATGGACATTGTGAGCGTTAATGTGCCGCTGACAGCCGAAACAAAAAATCTGGTCAACGAGCGCATTTTTGCCGTTGCAAATCCAGCTCTGCTGCTCGTGAACACATCTCGGGGCGGTATTGTGAACGAACACGACCTGTTTCGCGCGCTCGATTCGCACTGCATTGCCGGTGCGGCAAGCGATGTGTTTGAGCAAGAGCCGCCCGAGAGCAAAAATCCCCTGCTTTCGCTCAGCAACTTCATTGCCACGTTGCACGTTGCAGGTTCAACCGAAGAATCGCTCCGCCGAGTCGGTCTAAAAACCGTGGAAAATCTGCTCTCCGCGTTTGAAGCCAAATAGTTTTTTTCGTTTTCTGGTATGATGGATTTTGCATTTGCAGAACTTCAAACTCAGGTTGAAACATTACCGTTTTATCAGATTGTCCTTTTAAAAGGGTAAGTCGAGAGATTGACTTTAATAAAGAGAAAGCAGAATAGAGAGACGAAAAATATAAAAGATTTTGCAGAATCGTCCATTTGCGCAGTAGAGCCTGCGGATTTTTTGGCACTACTTGCGCAAAGAGCCGAACGCATTTAGCGCGCTTTGAGCTTGCAAATCGTTTGGGTCATCGTGCCCATCGGGCAAAACGTGCACCACGAACGCGGGCGAAAGAGCACCATCACGATAAGACCGATGAGCGTGGACGTAAGCATAAGGCTGTAAAACCCGTAGCTGAATTGCGCAATCCATTCCAAGCCAGCAGGGAGCGTTCCCGCCGCGTATGCCCATTTCCACGGCACGCGGAACGTCCAAAACAATTTCACCGCCTGATGCAATCCCTGCGCACCGCGTGCCACCAAATACGTTTGAAAGAGCATATTCGCGAACATCGTAAGAAAAAACGCCAGAAATCCGTAGCGAAACCATTTTGACGAAAGCGCGCGCGGAGTCACCTTCCCCCGCGACAATTTTGCGCCGAGCACCGAAAAAAGCTGAGCGCGCCCGCAATAGCGATTGCAAAAATGCTTGTTGCCCGCCGCAATGGCAAAAAGCAACGGCACGATAAAATCAATCAATCCAAGCCACGCAAAGAGAATATTAAAAAATCCGAGCGAAAAATACACGATTGACCATATCCACAAAAAATCATACCACCGTTTTGCCTTTCCCATTACAAAGCCCTCTCTTTTGCGCTGATAATTCCCGCCGGACACGTCTTCGCGCACAAAAGACAGCCCACACATTTTTCGATTTCCACCGCCGCGAACGCCCCGCGCTGCACACTTATTGCTCCCCGCGGACACACCTTTTCGCACGAGCCGCACGCCACACAGCGCGTCGTATCAACACACGCATATTTCTTTGCCATAGTGCCTCCCAGCATTGTTATTGAGAATAATAGCCGATTTGAAAAGTGCTGTCTGTAATAAAGTTACAAAAGTAGCGTTAGAAAAGAGCAAAAAAGACTAGAGCAAACTGATTTTTCCACGCGAAAGCAAAATGGTTCCCTCGTTGGCAAGGTAGCGGAGCGTTTTTGTGACCACTTCGCGCACGCTCCCGATGTCTTTGGCAAGTTCCTCGTGCGTAATGCGCACCGTGTTTGAGTGCTCTCGCGCGGCTTCTTCGCGCAAAAACAGCAAAATCCGCTTGTCGATTTTCATAAAAAGAATGCGCTGAATCGTCCAGAGCACTTCCGAGAATTTTTCCGCCGCCGTTTTGTAGATATACAAGCCGACCGCCGCATTTTCTTCTTCAATGCGGTGCAGCACCTGCGCGGGCAAAAGACACACCTCGGTATCTCCCACTGCCTCAATGAGCACTTCAAACACAATCGAATCCATCAAGCAACTCGCCGACAAAATGCACACTTCGCCCGCCGAGACGCGATACAGCGTAACTTCGCGCCCCTCTTCCGACACACAATACACGCGGAGCATTCCCGAAAGAATCGCCATCACGCCCTTGCAGTTGCCGTCCGCGCGGTGAATGAGCGAGCCTGCGCGATATGTTTCCGTGCGCGATGCGCGGGAGAGCGCATTTTTTTGAGATTCCGTCAGCGCCGTCCAAAATGAAAATAGGTTTGCAAAATCCATATCTTGATTGTATCCCATTGCCGTCGTTTTTTGCCTGTGTCATTATCTCACCTTGGCGCGATAATTTTTTTTGGCGCAATCCGTTTGTTTTGAGCTAAAAAATATTTTTGACCTCGAAACAACTGTTTTGTCTTGTCCACACTTTGTTTTTCGCTCGCAACAACTGTTTTGTCCTCAAAACACGAGTGATTTGCCCACAAAACATTTGTTTTGTGCCGTTCGCACCGTTGTTTTGCCTTCGCAACAACTGTTTTGCGGCAAAAACAATCGTGCGGCAGTCCCGCAACAACAGTTTTGAGCCGTCCGCAGTTTTTTTTCACTCAAAACGCAGTCTTAAAGCCGAGCGTCAACTTGGTAAAAAAATCCGGCATCGACATATAATCCGTTCTTACATCAATCGAATACGAAGTCTTCAAAACCGCGCGCCCGAACTGAAAATCAAGATACGGCGAAAACGAATAATCCGTCAATTTTCTTGACGTAAATAAATGCGCCATATCTGTCAGCCGAAGCTCGCTGTATGCCGCGCCCAGATGAAATCCCGCCTCAACCTCGTGATTGCCGAATGCAATGCCGCTGTTGCTGTACGAAATATCCGCGCCCAAAACACCGTACAAAAACACCGAATACAGCACGGTTTCAGACGGAAGCTGATAGAGCGAAGCCGTGATTTTGGAAGTGTTGCCGAAGAAAAACCGCGGCTCAAGCAGCACAAATAAATCATCGTCGTCAATAGTGGGCGAAGAGGATTTCTGCGGCGCAAACGAGATTTGCTTGATACCGTGCTGCAAAAACAGCTCAAAACGGTCGGACGGCTTTATAAGCATATTCGTACCGTAATGCACATTTATGGATTTAATAGAAAAAATGGCATCTTCGTCTTGCCCTCTGATGTCGTCCAACGGAATACCGATGCCGCCCGCAAGGTCGATTTTGAAAACACGGCTTGAAAACGCCAGACGCACATCGCCGTCATATTCGCGCGTGCTGTTTCCGTCTGCATTTTCCCCGTTTTGCGTGTAAAAATAAACGCCTGCCGCAGAATTTATCGTCGGCTGAAGCACATACGAAATCCCGTATTTTCGGATTTCGTAAATATTCGGCTCGCTCAGTCCCCGCCAGTTTTCCGTCAAACGCGACGTAAACGGCTTTGTGCCGAAATGCCGCTGCATAAAAACATCGGAACCGATAGATTCGTAGCTCCCCATAAATACCGCCAGAAAATGCGTAAAATAATCCGTGCAGGCGCGAAACGTTCCCGAAAACTCGTTGACGCGAAACGTCGTATCAGTGTCGTTCAAAAGCCCCGTATCCAATACATTGTCTGGACGAAGCGAAATTTCGCCGCGCACAATAAAAAACGGGGAAAATTCGAGTTGCCCTGTTAAAAAAGATTCCATCGGAAGAATCAATTTTTTTTCTGGCGCGTTCGTCCACGTCCCGGAAATGCCGGTATAGCCGCTGAATGATGCCGCACATAAATTTTGCGCAAAAAAACTGACAACAATTAATTTTGTTGTTATACTAATAAATATAGAATATGCGGAAAATTTCTTCATTTTTCCTCCGAAAAAGTATCGATAAAATATAAAGCGGACTTTGTAAAATTTTTTTTCGCTAATTCTACAATACCATATAAACAGGAGCTTGTCTAATCTGAGTTTTACGGTTAAGATTCTGAATAAATATGATATAATACCTCTTATTTTGGAGTCTTTTTTTCATTTTTACTTGACTTATAACGTTTAAGGATTAAAATAGTAGATATGAGTGACTATCTTGATGCGAATAATGAAGAATTGCTAAAGGACTTTTTTACCGAAGCTGAAGAGCAGGTAGAACATCTCGAAAGCAATATTCTTGTGATTGAACAAGACCCTACAAATCATGACGCTATTGACGAGATTTTCCGCGCAGCCCATACGCTTAAGGGCGGCTCTGCGACAGTGGAGATGAACGAACTTTCTACGTTCACTCACAGTGTGGAAGATTTGCTTGACGCGCTCCGTTCTGGGACTTTAACGGTATCTGAGCCGATAGTTGATGTTTTGCTGAGTGCAATCGACATCATCAAGGCTATGCTTGAATCTCGACGAAACGGTTCTCCGTACGGAGAAGACGTAACGCCGATGGTTACAAAGATAAAATCATTTATTCCAGAAAAAGCACCAAAGAAAAAGGGTTCTGCGCCGAAACCTGCAGGAATGTTGGGCGCTGCTCCTGCACCTGCACCAGCTGCGCCGAAACCAGCTGCATCTTCGTCGACAAAATTGCCGATTACCGAAGCTGATTTTGCAGAGATGAAAGAGGCTTGTCCAGATGGCGAGAAACTTTGGTCTGTTACAGTAAATTTTGATGAATCTAATCCGATGAATTCTGTCGGTGGAATTCAGGTCTTTGTTGCATTGAAAGCAAAAGGAAGCGTCTTAAAAACAATTCCTGATTTCGATGTTCTTTATGAAGATGAATTCCAGCAGAAAGTTATCTATTTCATCTCGACTTCTGCATCAGCTGCAGACTTGGAAGACGCTTCGTTCCTTACCGATGTAACGTTGACAACAGATGCAAAACTTGTTGATGAGAGTTGTATCGGCGGCGGAAATGAACTTTCTGCGGTTGAAGCTCCAGAAATGGTAGCTCAGGAAGCAACGCCGGCTTCTCAGCCAGCGGCGTCTGCTCCTGCGGCGGTGCAAGAAACAGCGCCTGCGGAAGTTGCACCAACCCCAGCTCCTCAACCAGCAGCGGCGGCTCCTGTGGCACAGAAAGCAGCGACTCCTGTTAAAAAAGCCCCTGTTCAACAAACTCAGGTGCTTCGTGTTGATGCAAAGCGAATTGACTATTTGCTTAATTTGGTTAGCGAAACGGTTATTACAAAAGGTGCGTTCAACCAAATTGCAACACAGATGGGCGATTTGCAGGTACAGTTCCAGACGCTCGACGCTTCTTACAAAGAGAAAGTGCGACGTATGTTCGAGCAGTTGCCGCAATATCTTGAAGAAATCCAAAATGGAGCATCTGTCAAGGAAATCAAGGCTTCTGTACTTGAAGAATTTGGCGGAATTATTTCTTATTTTGACCAGTTTGAAGGTTCTCTCAAGAATCTTACCACGAAATATCGTTCTTCAACGCAGAATCTTGGTCGCATAATTGGCGAGTTGCAAGAGGGCGTTATGAAAATCCGAATGGTTCCTGTCAACCAGATTTTCAGCCGCTTCCCGCGTACTGTTCGCGATTTGTGCAAAAGCTTGAATAAGAAGATGGACCTTATCATTGAAGGTGAAGATACCGAAATGGATAAGGGCGTCGTTGAAGATTTGCTTGACCCGATTATGCACTGTGTTAGAAACTCTGCTGACCACGGTATTGAATCTCCAGAAGAACGCAAGAAGGCAGGAAAGCCTGAAACTGGTACTATTTTGCTCAAAGCGGCTAATGAAGGTAATACCGTTACAATCGACATTGTTGATGACGGTGAGGGTATCGATGTTGAGCGCGTAAAGCAAAAGGCAATTCAGAAGGGACTTATTCACCCTGATAAGGTCTTGTCAAATCAAGAGGCATATAACCTCATTTTCTTGCCCGGCTTTTCTACAAACAGCACGATTACCGCTGTTTCTGGACGCGGCGTAGGTCTTGATGTTGTAAAGTCTAACATTGAAAAGCTCAAGGGAACGGTAAGTGTTACGTCAGAGCGCGGCGTTGGTTCAAAATTTACTATTCGTTTGCCATTAACACTTGCAATTATTCAGGGCTTGCTTGTTCGTGTTGGAAAAGAAGTGTACTCTATTCCGATTACCAATATTATCGAAAGTGTTCGCGTAAAACAGGGCGAAATCAACACGATTGATAATTATGAGGTATTAAACGTCCGTAACGAAGTTATTTCTATCCTGCGTTTGAGCCGTTTGTTTAACATCAAAGATGCAGGACAGGGCGAATATAACTTTATTGTTATTGTTGGAAGCAACGACAAGAAGATTGGACTTATGGTAGATTCGTTGATTGGAGAGGAAGATGTTGTTATTAAGCCTCTGCATGATAAATTCACGAGTTCACCTGGAATTGCAGGAGCTTCTATCCTTGGAGATGGTTCAGTTTCGTTGATTATCGACGTAAGTCAGCTTCTTGAACTTGGTGTGCAGCAAGAAATTACGGCACAGCAAGAGCGCGAAAATCATATGCTTGGCAGATAAAGGGAGATAGAATGGAACAGGGAAATACTGAAGGGCTTCAGCAATCTGCAGGAGCTAATCAGACTGATACCGCACAATTGACAACAGAGCAGTTAAATGCTTCAAAGGAGCAGTTGAGCGTTATTGACTATAAGATGGTTACGTTCTCGCTCGCAGATAAAGATTATGCTATCGATATTATGAAAGTAAAGGAAATTGCAAAAGCAGGGCACTTTACTTATGTACCGAATACTATGCCGTTTGTGCTTGGTGTGTATAATCTTCGAGGCGAGATTATTCCGATAATTGACTTACGCTTGTTTTTCAATATCGACGTGCCAGAGCAGAATCCGAATGCGCTTGAGAATGTTCTTATCGTTACGATTGAAGAGCGGACATTTGGTATCGTTGTAGACGCAATCGACAAGGTTGTTGGAATCCAAAAAAGCACGATTCAACCGCCGCACCCTCTGTTTGGCGATATCAATATTGCGTATATCTATGGCGTTGTAGAGAGCAATAACCGTTTGTATATTCTTTTGGATATTGACCGCATTTTTGGCGATCGCCCAGAAGAAGATGACAAAGAAACTCCAAAAATGGACGTTCGTCCTGTTTCACACGCAGTGAATGCTCCTCAGGAAACTGCATCTGCGACAACAGAAGCTGCTCCGAAAACGGAAGAAGCTCCTGCTCCTGAAAAAGAAAAGCCTTCTCGGAAAGATGATATTAACTTCAAATTTGTATGTGAAAGTTTGAAGAGTTTCCGAAAATTTAATGTAAGTTCTGTCAACGATAAATGGGTAGAAAAGCGTTTTGACGAATGGGAACAGGAAAAAGGTGCAGGAAAAACTCAGCTTCAGAATGAAACTGAAACGGATATGTTTATTAAGCCGTTCTATTCTCGGTGCACAAGTACTTGGTGGACAAAAGAATATGCAGATGCAGTATTTAAGGCATTGCCAGAGAATTCTGCAAAGCAAATTTCAGTGTGGAATCCGGGTTGTGGTAAGGGATATGAGGCTTACTCTCTTGCGTGTTTGTTGAAAAAACGGTATCCTAATGCTAGGATTCGTATATATGGTCATGATATTGATTTGCTGAGTGTATCAAATGCTCCTTTGATCAATTTGCCAGCAAATGTTGCGTCTGACTGGTATTCGCCATATACAACGAAAACAGTAAATGGTGAAACAACATTCGATAAGAGTATAAAAGACATGATTTTGTTTGAGTATCATGATTGTGTCAATACAAATGCTCTTCCAGTTGTTGACATCATTTTTGCGCGTGATATTGTTTCGTTCTTGCCTGTTGAGTCTCAAAACAAGCTCATTACAGATTTTGGCGAAAAAATCAAGGGTAATGGAATTGTTTTGTTGGGTGATAATGAATCTCTTGCTGGTCGTGGTAGTTGGACAGAGAATAATACTGGTTCAGTGGTAACTTTCAGCAAACAATAGTTGGATTTTAGCTGTCTATGTACAAGCAATACAGGAGAAAGTAAATGAGAGTAGAGTATATCAACCCTTTTGTTGAATGTTCTTACAGAGTTCTGAAAGAAGTTCTCAGCGGTGCAGATGTACAAAGAGGGGACTTGTATTTGAAGTCAACTGCAATGCCTGTGATGGGTGTTGCGGCGTTGGTAGGTTTGGCAGGAGCTGTTGAAGGTCGTGTTCTGTTTGATATGACTTTTGATACTGCTTTGAAGGTTGCATCCAGAATGAATTTTGAGGAGCTTCCTGAGTTTGATGACCTTGCAAAGGCTACAATCAGTGAGCTTGCCAACATGATTACAGCACAGGCTGTAACGAAGTTGCATGAGTTAGGATTCCAGTTTGATGTTACACCACCAACATTGTTTGTTGGTGAAAAAATGGAAATTGCTGCACTTGGTAAAAATCCTGGTGCAGAGGATAATGTGGAAGCATTGATTGTACCTCTTATTACAGATTGTGGTAAGATTGAGGTAAACGTTGCAATCCGAGAGCGTAACTAACTGGAGGGGTGATACAATATGAAAACGAAACAGGATTTTCCATCAATTAACGAGCGTCCGCCTGAAGGTATTAAAGATGATGGCTCAAAAGTAAAGGTGCTGATTGTTGACGATTCAATGTTCGTAGCTAAGCAGCTTGGTCAGATTTTGACAAGCGAAGGCTATGAAGTCGTTGCAACTGCCGCTGACGGAAAGGAAGGCTTGGATAAGTACAAGGAACTCTATCCGAATGTTGACCTTGTAACGATGGATATCACAATGCCTC
>ERZ842401.7683-NODE-7683-length-10931-cov-6.528227_pt1 | contig 10931 bp, 12 predicted proteins | sample MGYA00521270_ERZ842401 | MGnify/ENA primary metagenome ERZ842401 (study PRJEB31892, sample SAMEA3878208) | bioreactor metagenome | biome: Moose rumen | place: Sweden | collected 2011-10 | study: EMG produced TPA metagenomics assembly of the PRJEB12797 data set... | reverse complement strand
GCCTGCCCCGAACTGCTTTTCGATTTGCAAGCGAGCCGCTTCGAGCGCCTTTAATTTTTCAGCCATGTCTTGTGGCTGCTGTTGTGTTTTTTCTGCCATAGAAATCCACCTTCCTTTGAAATCGCATCTAGCGAAGGCTAGATGTCGGGTTCGCCTTAGACGATACCCAATTTCCCCACCCACCCTTTTTATAGGTGGAATTTTTGCTTTTTCGGCAATGAAAGACAAAAATTTTTACAATTTTTGCGTTTTTCTTTGACTTTCAGAGTTTTAAAATCTCCAAAATCTCTAATTTTCCCGAGTCGTCAGCGGCTGATACACCGCCCGTCCGCTCAGAAGTATTTTACCATGTTCAACTTGAATTTTCCCTAAAACCGTAACAGGTTTTTCGCGGTCAATCGCGGGATACGGTGCTTCTTCAAAGAAAAGTGGAACAAAGCCTTCAACCCGTTCCATCGTTTCGTAGCCGACAAGTAAATCACAGCGATACGAATTTCCTTCAGAAATGGGATTAGAGACTCGCCCCGACCATGACACCGTGCAACCTAAATACAAATCAGGCTCTTTCGCAACATCAGCGTACGCTATATTGTCATTTTTTTCAGAAAGAGAATCAAATGTGTGTTCCCCAAAATGCGTGAGCAGAATTTGCAAATTCGATTTCGTAAAATCATCGGCATTTGAATTCAAGAGACGGTTTATTTCAACACGGGCGGCATTTTCCTTGTATTCAGTGCTGTATTTTTTCACAAGCCCATAAGATTTGTTTATCTGCTCATCGGTGAGCATGTATTTTGCCGATGAAGAAGAGCCTTTTGTTTTTTGTGCATTCGTAAGTTCGTCGACTGTGAGAAAAAGCCCGCTCAAATCAGGGCGTTCTTTAGAAGGAAAAACGCCGAAATTCTGCGCCCGTTTTATGAACCGCCCGACATTGATAATCAAAAGCGCGAGCACAATGCCAGCAAGCGCAGAAAGCGCAATTCGTTTGATGATGTCGGGGTTTATGCCTAAGGGCGGATAAAACTTTTCGATTTCGCCCGAATCCACGGCTTTGCACACTTCATCATACGAGCCGTGCGTGCGGATAAATTCCATTGCCGAAAGCGCGATTTTATTGTCGGGGTCGTAGTCGAGCACATCGACATAGTAGCTGATTGCGCGGTCAGTGTCGCCGCGCCGCAAAAAGAGAACTGCCTGCGCGTTGAGCAAGGTTGGGTCTGTCATGCGGATATGTCGCGCCCGCTGGAAATATGCCCCCGCGCTCCCCGTGTCGCCGAGGTACAAACAGGCAATCCCCGCCGTAAGAAAATAATCAAAACTTTCGCGGTAAATTTCAGGATTATTGCCTGATTCAAGGAGAGAAATGACATGAGAAAATTTTCGGCGCTGTAAAAGTGTGTGCGCCCGTTCCAACACGCCACGAGCCATTGTTTACTGCCGCCTCAATTTTTCAAGGATAGCATCAAGTTCTGCGTTCAGTTTGCGCAGCTCTTTTTGATTTATGTCTTTAGAAGACTGGAGCGCATCGATTCTGTCGATAAGACCTTGAATATATTCTGGATCAAGCTGGTAATCTTTAATCGGCGGAACAATAAATTCAACATCAGTGCGCTTGTCCTGATTTTTTGATGCTTTTGGTGGAACAGGCGTTTCTTGCGTTTTTTGCGGATTTGCTTTTTCTGTTTTCGTTTTCAAGGGGTCAGAAAAACCAACCCCCGAATCGCTCACGGCAGCAGACGGAATTCCATCAACATAATACAAACCGCGCGGATATTCATTTGCGGCAACTGCTATGAAAAATACTTTCTCTGACTTTCCGTTCGGCGACAAGACTTCGCTCGGCCAATCAATCATGACGGCAGAATTATCATAGGCACGGTTATTGGTAAAACCACGCCCCTTGCGAATTCGTGCATTCCAATCCATTCGGTAGAGCTCGTCGACATTTGCAAATGAAACGGACTCAACGGGAGGAATCTCAGCACCGTCAAGCACAAACTGGAAAGAAACAATGCCGTTTGAAGAGACTACGCTCCGCTCTTTTTCCAATTCCTCACGGGAAAAACACAATTCGTTTCTGATTTTCGTGCCGCGATTGGTCGTAAAATGCACGGAAGAAACCTCTCCGCAAACGGTATCGAAGATTCCTTTTAAATCAACTTCGTGCCGAACTGTTCCCATGTTTATGACATACAACTTTATTTGAATAATATCCTCGGGATTTTCGGCTCGGCTTGCGGCAAGCGAAAAATCAACAATCAGCCGCACATCATCGTCTGTCGTATATACAAGCTGCGCCCCATTCTGAAGCCGCCGAAGCTCTCTGCGAACCAAATTTGATTTGTTCAAGCGATACACTTGCTCATCGACATTAAGGAAAAAACTTGTTGAAGAAAACAAATCAACCGATGAAAACAAAGGCACATCCATGCCGTTCTTCGGTACATAATACACATTGAAAGTTCCCGTTTTGCCAAAAAGTTCTACACGGAGAAATTCACTAGAAAATGAATAGTATGTTTCAAGGTGATATTTTATGTCGAGGAAGCCGTCATACAACTCCGTTTCCGCCTCTTTCTTTAGGCGACGCTCTTCAGCGAGGGCTTTTTGCCGCTTTACATATTCCTCGTCCATCATGAGCTCGGTCAAATGCCTTGAATTCTCAAGATTTTCTTTAAATTTTTCGTCTTCGATGGAAAAAACAGAACATCCACATACTATGCACAGAATTATCGCAATACTTCTTTTCATTTTGCCTCATCCTCACCCTGTTCTTCCAACAGATATTGAAGTTGCTTCGCTTTGCGTTTTAAAGCTTGTACTTCTGATTCTTTTGAAGCGTCAGAAGTGTTTTTAACCGCAGAAGTTCCTTGCCCCGTCGCATTTTGTTTTACGCGAATTGAAGGCTCGCTCACAGTTTGGATAACATTCACGACGGTTTGCTTAGGATTCGCCGGCGTGCTCACCCCTGACGGCGCAGGCTCTGAACTCACCACTTCAGTTTTTTCTTCGACAGGAGCAGCAACCTCAGCAGGTGGCGGAAGCGGCTCTTCCTCAACTTCGGCAATGCCCGTGTTCTCGTAGCCGCCGCTTTCGAGCAAGGCTTCAAGCTCGGCGATTCGTGCCTGCGCGTCAATCAGCGATTTTTTGATTCCTTTTTCGTCTTCAAGCGCGTACACGCGAAGCTGCCGCTCATATTCTTCACGCGTGGAAAGATTTTCTTCGCCAATCACTTTGAGAAGATAGAGGAGTTTTTCCTCCCGCGCACGGCGTTCGATTAAATCGAGCTTGTACTGCGCCTGCGGAGCTTTTTCGCAGCCCGCGTAATCGGTGACGACGCGCTCATACAAGCCCCGCGCCGCCTCAAAATTGTATTCGTCGTAAAAACTTTCGGCAATCCAAAAAAGCGCAAGCGGGTACAATTCGCTCTCGCCGTTCTGATGGCAGAAATCGCTCAGGGAAAGAATCGCGTCTTCGTTCCGCGCAAGCAGATGAAGCAGCCTGCCGTTCTGATACTGCACATATTCCGCATAGGGGCTGAACGCAAATTGCTCAAGGAATTTCTCGCAATCATTCTGCGCCTGCCGATATTCGCCCGCGTAGATTTCGCTCTTTATGAGCATGAAATAGTTTTCGTCGCTCGCGCTCCCCGGAACAGAGACAACCTTCCGCAAAAAGAAAATCGCGCTCGCCCAGTCTTCGTTTTTGTAGGCGTCCGCGCCCTGCTTTAGGTTCGCGATCTCAACGGCAGAAAGTTTTGCCTTCGCGCCGCTCTGGGCGAAAAGCATACAGCAAGAGAAAAGCGAAAGAAAAGCGAAGACGGCTAACTTTTTATGCAAGAGGCTGCTCCCATTTGAGTTTTCCGCTGAAGAACGAAGAGCCGGAGACGAGAATGTCCGCGCCCCCCTCCGCAATGCGCGCATAATTCTGTTCGTTTACGCCGCCGTCAACCGAGATTTGAAAGGAAAGCCCGCGCTCCTCACGGATTTTTTTGAGCTCGGCGATTTTCTGCATGGAATAGGGAATAAACTTTTGCCCGCCGAAGCCCGGATTCACGCTCATGACAAGCACCACACCAACGAGCGGAAGAATTTCGCTCAAAACAGAAACAGGCGTTGACGGAACAATGGAAATACCGCACTTTTTGCCCAAGTCGTGAATGTGGTGGATAAGGCGGTCGATGTGGACGGTTGACTCGTAGTGGAAGGTAATCCAATCACTGCCCGCCTCGGCAAACGAATCGACCATAAGCTCGGGCTTTTCGACCATGAGGTGCACATCAAAGGGAAGCGAAGTGAGTTTTCGGATAGACTTGATGATTGGCTCGCCGTAGGAAATTTGCGGCACGAAATGACCGTCCATGACATCGATGTGGACAATGCTCCCGCCCTCGTTCTCGATTTTTTTAACCGCGGAAGCCAAATCTGAAAAGTCCGCCGAAAGCAGGGACGGAGCCAACAAAGTCTTTTTCATTATTTTACTATAATATCAGATGAAAAGAATATTGTAAACATTGAGAAAAATTTTAAAATATTTTCTTAAAAAGATATTGACACAAGGCATAAAAATCTTTATAAACATTACCCCTCTTTTACATTTTTTTCATTGTTTATTGACTAAAATCTCCATTTTTATAATAATAGCATAATAGATATGGGCATTAATGGCGATGAGGAATTAACAAAAGCGTATCAACTTCTTGAACAAGGAAAGCCCGCGCAAGCACGAGAACTGCTCGCTCAGGCAATTGAATACAATTTTGGGAATTCACAAATCAATTTCGCGCATTGGTGTTGCTCGTACTGGGTTGATTTTATCAACCGGCTTTCGCGCATGGACGCATACGAGCAGGGCGAAGGCTTAATTGCACGGTGGAAGTCCTTCAAACAGGATTCCGAGCTGCAAAAAGGCTTGCAGCAAAAAGCAATTTACGCCCTGCAACACGGCGTTTTCAGCCTTGCGCTCAACGCATACGAAAGCATTACGGTAGAAGGCACGGCGAACCAAAAAGCCGACATCTGCCGCAAAAAAGGCTTGTGCTACAAAAAACTGGGGAAATTTGAATCCGCGCTCAATTTACTCACCGAAGCGTACCAGTTTTCCCCCCAGTCAGCGTCGGTTCTTGCCGAAATGGCTGACTGCTTTGCGCTCTGCGGCGAAGATAAAAACGCGAAAGTCTTGTTCCGCGAGGCTTTTTTTATCGATGCCCAGCGCGTTGAGATTGAATTCTTGGATTCGGAGCTTATCTGCGCGCTTATCCGCCAGGTAAAAGAAAAGGGCTACATCGGAGCGGTCTTGCAGGAATGGATTCCCGTGTACGGAGTTCTGTACGGCGTTTTCAATGTCAAGCGGGAGCTTCGCCCACAAGAAGCAGGCAGGCTTCGGCAGGAAATTTTTGCGAAGGAAAACGAAATCAAGGATCCCTCAAACGATTCCAAGATTCTCATTCCCAAGCTCATAAACATGTATTTTTGGTTAATCGACCACTACGCCCGGTCAAACGAAGGCAAAAACAAAATCAACGAGTGCCTTCTTCAGATTCGGGTGCATGACGAAAACATATATAGAATGTATACAAAATAATTGGCTAAGGAGTATAATATGTCAAAAGAGCTCGTGGATTTGGTACAGGCAAAACTCAAGGAAGACACCTGGACCCGCGCAACAATCAGCAACTACACGAAGAATGATTTGGTAGAACTCACCACCATCGTCGAAAAGGCAAAGAGCGAAAACTGCATCGATGAAATCAAAGAAGTCTGCGACGAGCAGCTTTCCCACACAAAGGACAGCATTACCGCGCTCTACATTTCGGGCATGCTCGCCCTCAAACAGGGTTCTCTCGACAATTCTTCACTCGAAACGCTCGTTGACATTTTCCAGAACAACCACAAAGAGCCAATCGTCGTCTACATGTGCGAGACAATCCTTGCCGACGACAAAGCAAATAAATTCGCGCTCCGCACGCTCGCCGCAAACTACGAGCAGGCGGGCAATGCCGAACTGTGGGCAATCTACGAGCGAATCATCAAAGTCGATCTCTCCGAAGCCGAAATCGCAAAAAAACTGGGCGACCACTACGCTTCAGAGGGCGATTCAGAAAAAGCAAACGAATTCTACAAAAAAGCCCTGCTCCGATTTGTGAACAACAAGAACATCAACTCTGCGAACGAAATCTGGTCAAAGCTCGTTGCCGCAATCCCCGAAGAAATCGATTTCTTCCTTTTGGTTCAGCGCAAAATCGCAAAGTCAATCAGCGCAGACAAATCCGCGCTCATGATGCAGGAACTGTACAACTACTACAAAGACAACAAAAAGTGGGACACGGCAATCGACATTTTAAAGCTCAACCTTTCAATCGACCCAAAAGACCCCTGGGCACGCCGCGAAATCGCCGAGTGCTACGCTCAGAAATACGCGAACCACAGCCATGTCGACGAATACATCCGCTCGTCAGACCTCACGCAGAGCTACCGCAATGTGTTCGAGGCAATCTCTGACTTCGAAAAGCACATCGCTTTCGACGCACGAAGCTTCGTCTACCACCGCACTTGGGGCGTCGGCGTAATCCTTAAAGTCGAAAACGACACGCTCACGATTAACTTCGGAAAAGCCGGCAAAAAAGACATCTCGCTCAAAATGGCAGTCAACGCGCTCCAGCCACTTTCCCGCGACCACATCTGGGTCATCAAGGCTACGGTCGGCTCAAAATCCTCACAGTTCAAAACAAAAGAAGATTTGGCAAAGGAAATCAAGTCGAACAAAGAATGGGCGCTCAAAACAATCATCAAGAGCTTCGACAACAGCTGTGACTTCAAGAAAATCAAGGCAGAGCTTGTTCCCTCAATTCTCAGTGCGAGCGAATGGACAAGCTGGAATTCGGGGGCAAAGAAAGTCCTCGAGTCAGACTCAACTTTCGGCGTAAACCCGAACAACATCAACGAATACACCGTCCGCGAGCGCGCAATCACTCCGGAAGAAAAATATTCTAACGAATTCAAGGCGCAAAAGCAGTTCTTCGCCCGCATCGACATTCTCTACAAATTCGTGGAGGACGAGGCGACCGACAAAGAGAGCGAGCTTCTTGCCGACATGTTCAGCTATTTCACGGGCTTCTTAAAGTCATTCAACGAAGTCGACGAGCAAGTCATCGCGTCTTACCTCGTCGTCAAGGAAATCGGCCAGGAAGTCCCGAGCCTTGCCTTCCAGTGCAAGTACACATTCGCACAGCTCTACGGCGAGTTGGCTTCCCCCAAAGAAATGTACACGGTTCTCAAAGGCTCAAAGAAAGGCGATTTGCGCTCTTCATTCCTTGAATCGGTCAAATTGCTCCCGAACTGGGAAGACGAATACATCGCCATGTTCCCGGCAATCCTCAAAAAAGAAGTGCTTGCTGCAATCATCAACGCGGGGCATGTCGAAAAAGTTCAGAAGCTCGTCGTCGATTCATTCGAAGATTTCCGCACTTACCGTGATGTGATTCTCTTCTTGTTCGACGAATGCAGTGAAGAAGAATGGTTCAAGGCGGCAGCAGTTCCGCTCCAGAAGCAGCTCATCGCAATCGTCAACATCATCTCTCAGTGCTACCGCGAAATCGACAATCATGTGGAGTCAACCGAGAACAAAAAAATCATCAAGAACGCGTGCAAAATGCTCTTCGACAAGGACAACAACAAATACGCTTCGTTCATGCTCTCATGCGACGAAGAACAGATGTCGCACATGTACACGCTCGTTGACGACATCATTGAGCTTGACGGCGTAATCAAAACGCAGCTTCGAAACAAAATTCTCGAAAAATACCCTGACTACAAATTCCACACCACCGAAGAAAAATCTGCGGCTCCAAAAGGAATGCTGGTCACGGCGAAAAAGCTCGAAGAAAAACGCAACCTTGTCGAAAAAATGCAGAACGAGGACATTCCTGCTATCGCAAAAGAAGTTGCCGAAGCAAAGGAAAAGGGCGACTTGAAGGAAAACGCCGAGTACATCGCGGCAAAAGAAGCCCAGCACAAACTCGGAAACGACCTCAAACGCTTGCAGGAAGAGCTTGCCCGCGCAGTCGTCTTCGACCCAACCACGGCGACCTCTTCACTCGTTTCATTCGGAACGACGGTCACGCTTCTCAACAAGGATTCTGGCAAAGAGGAAGTCTACACAATACTCGGTCCGTGGGAATCAGACCCGGAGAACGGCGTAATCTCATACATGTCACCGTTCGGAAACGCAATCCTCGACCGAAAAGTGGGCGAGTCGCTCTCATTCACAATCAACGAGCACAAGTACAACTTTGAAGTAAAGAAGATTGTAATCGCAAAAGTGTAAGACAAATTCCCCGCTTCGGCGGGGATTTTTTTTACTGATGATTATGGGAATAATGCTTTTAGACAGATTTTATTTAAGAAAATGAATGTCTATTTATTTTTTGATTGTTATGAGTATTCCGAAATAGGAAAGGGCTTTAGAAGACTTTATGGAGAGTCTTATCAGTTAGTAAAAGATACCAATTAATGAAATTATGATACATTCCCTTCTGAATGCCTGTCAATTCATATGGAATTATAAAAAAATTAAAACAAAGTGTTTTTTTAGTTTTCACTGTATAGTGAAAAAATCACACTGTGTCCATCCCGCAAATTATATCTCCACCCTCACAAAAATTGCTGTTTTTTGAATCCCGTACTTTTAACCATCTGCCATAAATCGCAGAATTCATATTCCTCAAAAAACAGACAGGTTACCGTTTATCTACGCAAGTCCTTCCAAAAAATGAGTAATTGTATATGTGGCATCCTTTGAGCTTACATCAATCCATTTTTTGTCAGAATCATCAAGCCTCTTTAAATATCTTTTGTCCGAGAAAACGCGGTTCAATCGTCCAAGAACTCCGGCAATGTCATTCTCCCGCATTTCTGAATCATCAAAGATATATGATTTAAGGCAGAGAGCAAGTTTTTCGCTGTCTACAAATCCGCAAAGATAGTACATATCAAAAATATCTTTGTAGCGTGTCGATACCGCTCCAAATCTCAGCAGAGAGCGGAGCTTTTCCGCAAACATCTGTTCGTTTGTGTTTATAAGAAGGCTTGCGCCGTCATCGTCAAACGCATGTCAAAGCAGAATTCTTCCTGCTTGATGTCCAGTTTTGTATGAACTCCCAAATCTATCTTGCTTGGAATTTTGTTTCCGAATGCATCAGAAATTTCTACGAAAACCCTCTTGCCCTTGTAATCCTGCTGTTTCAGTTCCTCTATCTTTCCTGTCCGCGAAATAGCAATCCCTGTATGCAGTTCAGCGTTTTTATAAACCTGTCTATTGAACCATCGTCAAGAGAATAGCGTATAAAATCTATGTCGATGTCCTGTGTCGCCCGTCGTATGCTGTTTGTCTTGCTCCGCATAACGACACCGCCTTTTATGGTTACATTTTTTGACAGCCTTCCGTCCGAAATGGCTTTTAGAATAATGTCCTGGCAGACTTTCGACCGCGCGTTTTCATCGCCGTAGCCGTTTGCAATCTCCGCTTCTATCAAACCGTCAAGGTTAATCACAATACCTCCAGCTGAAGGAGTTCCATAATCATCGCTGATTTTGGAAGCTCGTAGGCATAATCCTGTATGTCCTGCATGTTCAATTCTTCCGTTATTTTTCTAAAATTGAAAAGGACTTCCTTATAATAATCAAAAGAAAGCTTTGTCTTGTTCCGCAAAAGTTCAAGAAGCAGCCGCTCCCTGCCGTATATGCGGAGCGTGTTTCCGTCATTCTCAACATTTACTGCGCCCATCTGCACTGTTCCGCTGTTCTCAAATTTCTGGATAACCCTGCTGTCAGTTATCTTTGCAGCTCCTCGCTCCGTGGCGAGAATGTGTTTTTCGGGAATAGTATCGGTAAGACCGTAATAGTAAAACGCGCTGTTAAGCGTAAGCACGGCTTTAGGATATTTAAATGAGATTACGCAAATGTCGCTCTCGCGTTTTTTGTCAGAATAAATGCCTTTTTCAAGCTGATAAATCTCTGCGCTCTTTATTGCCTTGTTCAGCTGATACTGCGAGCCGTATTTTTCTTTGCACTGCGAATAAGTAAAAAGCATAATTTTACCAAACCTCTGTAAAATAATAAAAATTACAGATATTTAGTTTATATCATACTATTAAAGACTTTGCAATATCGCTGCTTTTTGATGATAAATAACACCAAAAATTGAAAAACCTATGAAAAAACAAAATTTTCTGGTATATGTTCTATGAAAAGGAGGCGTTAAAGTCCAACAAATAGCAATTTGTTTGCCTACGGCGCGAATAATCTGGTACGCTCCTATGATATTCAAGAGTCACAGCAATGAGGTAAAAAATGAGAAAAAACATAATCATTCTTTTTCTTTGTTTATTATTCTGTGGTTGCAAAAAAGGTCGTTTATTTATTGAAATCCCCAATAATCTTATATTTAATGAAGGGATAATATCAGAGTTATTTCATTATTATAGCAATAGATACGAAACAAACGATGAAAAAATACTTGTAGAGATAACAGAGGAAGATTTATTAAAAATAGAAAATTGTATCGAAACAATCATTTCCTTAAATGATTTAAACTTGTTTAATTATGAATACTCCGTGAATAAAAATAAACCGTTTTTCTATAACTCGGTTTTCTTAAATGAACTTGGAGAAATAGAGCTAAATACAGAAGAAAGTTTTCATTGGGAATGGAATCCAAAAGATAAGAATGCAGAAACAACTGGAAGTAACAAGGGATATGTAAAAATTCCATATATTAATTATGAATCAGAACTTTATACTATGTTTTATAATGTCTCCGCATACAAAATGATTGCTGAAGTTTTAAGAGAAAATAACAGGCACATTTTTTTTGATTTTTATGGGCATCTCTAGAAATAAGGTTTTAACGGCTGGAAAATAAGAAAAGTGGTT